>Ga0310690_10000492_pt1 | contig 83750 bp, 126 predicted proteins | sample AusTroGonzalo_MG_2_FD_207661 | JGI IMG/M metagenome (GOLD analysis project Ga0310690, IMG submission 207661) | Bovine rumen microbial communities from tropical cattle in Woodstock, Queensland, Australia - Gonzalo_04 (v2) (version 2) | ecosystem: Host-associated > Mammals > Digestive system >...
TATTGTTTAATCCTTTTTAGGTTGTATCTTTGCAACGACAAATGATGCGCATCTTGTCGTAAACATAGTAATAACAATTTAAAAAGGATTATTTATGAGTGAAATTTATCAGCTTCCAGACAATAACGGAGGCAACAACAACGGCGGGTTCGGTAACATCCCGTTCTCAATTCCCATCGGTGGCTTCGGCGGTTTCGGCGGCTGGGGTGGCAATGGCTTCGGCTACGGCATGAACGGGATTGCTGACTTGTTTGGACTTGCTATCATTGCTTCAATGTTCGGCTGGAACGGTGGCGGATTTGGCAATGGAGGCTTTGGCGGAGGAAACTCAGGCGCGGCTTTCTTGGCTAATCAGCTGTCGAACGATTCGGGTCGCGAACTTATTATGAACGCAATCACCAATCAGGGTGAGGCATCACGCACGGCTATCCAGACTTTGAGCACGATGCTTGGTCAGGATTTCAACCTTGTGAATGGTGCTGTCAACAATGTACAGTCCGCTCTTAGCAACCTTGCTTTGCAGCAGGCAGTAAGCGTTCCTCAGATTATCAACTCTATCCAGAGTGGTGACGCAAGCATTATCAGCGCATTCCAGAAGTGTTGCTGCGAGAACAAGCTTCTTGTAACACAGCAAGGTTACGAAAGTCAGATTGCAACCCTAAACCAAACCAATCAGCTCGGTTCTCAGGCAGACCGCAACGCAAACGCTATCATTAACGCCATCAATGCTCAGACCGTAGAGATGGATAACCAATTCTGCGCTGCTCGTGAGCGTGATATGCAGGCTAAAATTGACACACAGGCTGACATCATAACTCAGCTTCGTGGTCAGATAGACAATGCAAACCAGACTGCACAGATTACGGGTTATGTTAATTCACTGATTGCTCCATTGCAGGCAAAGGTTACGGAGATTGCTGATAAGCAACTTCCGACCGTACCAGTTCAATGGCCGCAGATACAGGCTGTGAATACCACTCCATACATGGGCGGTTTCAACGGATTTTACGGCAACGGCTTCGGTGGTAATATTGTATTTTAAAGCGCAAGGAGGTTAGGATATGGGATGCTTTAATGTTACAACAAACGCAGGTGGAGTTCCGTACCTCACATCAACAAATGCAACAGTGTCTGACACCACCGTTGACATTGCACTTGGATGGTCGAGACGTCTTTCGCCAGTCGGCTACTTTACCGTAAGACTTGCAGATGCAATACCTACTGGAACTACTGCGACATTGCCAATAACGCTTTCGCTTAACGGCGTTACTCGCGCATTGACATTGTTTGACGGCACACCAGTAACGGTTGCTGAACTTATCGGAGGTACAGGCGCTTTCTTGGTGTTTAATGACCGATTCAACAACATCTTGCAGTTGATGTCGCGTACTACCGTTTAAAAGACCAAGCGTCTGGCAAGCGTTCTTTGATTTACTGATTGACAAGAGACTCCCTTAATCTTCTTTTATGCTGGCCATTCAACATTGCTTGCTTTGTTTTTGGGTTTTGCATATTAAGAAGCCTGTTGCACCACATCAAATTCTCTTTTGAGTTATTAAGACCATTTCGGTCTATGTGGTCAATTTCTGGGTAATTATTCGGGTTTTGAATGAAAGCAATAGCTACAAGTCTGTGTATTCCGTACACGTACTTCTTGCATTCTTTTCGGAAACAAATGTAGTTGTACAAAATCCCATTATGAATGGTGGTATTTGGCTTTAATAGTCGCTGCTTTATGTGGTAATCTTTCCCGTTTTTGGTTCGTATTGTTCTATCCAAAGATACGACACGCCCAAGTGACGATACAGAATACCAACCTTCCCAACCTTGAACAGGTTTCCACTCTTCTCCTTGTAGTCTAATAGACTCAATAAATTCTTCGTTTGTCATTTGCTTTCTGAGTTAAATAACTTCTGAGGATTTGAAAAACGGGAAGAGCCTCAGAAACACTCTTGTCAGTCGGTGGCCAAACCAACCTATCCCGACGCAAAGGTACAAACAAATTAGTGAATAACAAAATTTTTTAAAGTAATTAACAATGGATTTTTCATCACTTGGACAAGGTAGTCCTTTTTATATTCTCCGTCAAGGAGAGAAGCCGATTCTTGAAGTTGGTACGGTAAAGTCAAAGACTCAGCCGCATGTAAAATTTCCAACGCAGACTCCGAACCTTATGGCGGGATTGCAGACGCAACAGGTTATTGATGTGACGGCAACCATCAATGGTAAGGATGAAACATTTAACGACATCCCGTTGGGCGTAGAGATTGCCGCAAAAGGTAATGTAACATTCAGTGGTAGTCGTGAGGCAATGCTACAGGCGGTTGACACCATGCTACAGACATCACGCAAGGCTTTAGACCAGATACCTTACCATAAAGGTGTTATCGCTGAGTCGGAAAAGATGCTTGAGGTATTGAATCCACGTTATGCGGAGGAAAAGAAACAGGCGCGAACGATAAGCGACTTGGAAAAGCGTCAGGCTGCTACCGACGAGAAACTTGACAGTATATTGAAGATATTGCAGAAACTGGACTCTCCTTCTCCGAGTGGTGTCTAATTCCTAAAACCGAATAAGATTATGGGAGGTTATATCTTTATTGACCGTGAGGACGAACAGTCCAAACAGCAGATGCGTCAGAACATGCGCAACAATATGCGTCGTGGCTACAGAAGCTATGGTGGTTCAAGTGCTATGATGCGTGATGACGAAAATTATCGTCAGGGCTATCGTCAGGGTTATCGCGAAGGCTGGGAAGATTCCGAGGATGACATGAACGAGGAACACTACCGCCGCCAGCGTGATAGTCGTGGACGTTTCGCTTGATTTTAAAGTTTTTGGATTGGGTGGGTATTTGCCTATCCAATCCTTTCATTGTTAAACAAAAAAAAGAGAAAGGATTTTGATTATGGCAAATACAATGATGAATTACTTGGTTCCAGAGGACATGGAACAATACTTGTCCTACTATGGTTGCCATTTCAACAAACTGCTTTGCGAGTTTGCAGTCGGCAAGATGAAACGCGAGGACAAGGCGACGGGTGTAATGAAGAAGATTACTCCCGTGACGATGGAGGAACTTAAAGCATTGTTGGAAAAGCACAAGATAAACGTAGACACTAACGAACAATACGATGCCTTGTACTTAGCCAACATGGTACGTGCAGACTTTTGGGGTTCTTCGATAGAAGACGAGGAACACATGGCAAAGTACATCGAGGACGTGATTTGCGACCCAGACGGTTACGATGGTCTTGTGTTCAACCGTTTCCTTGCAGACTGCATGGGAAAGGGCGTCATCATCTTTTGGGAGAACATGATTCATTCTGCTTGGTAACCATTTTTCTTGCGTATTGATTATGGAGACGAAATATTTGAATGTCGGCAATGATGACTGGGGAATCTTGGTCAACTATGACTTTGACTTGCTTGATTATGATGACATTGCCGCAGCGTTGTATTCTTTCGGAATGAAAGAGAAAAGCATAAACCATGCTTTAAGGGTATTGTCAGCACCGAACACTGGGATGGCCGTTTCGAATAATGATTTGCGCATGACTGCCATATATATAAGTCACGCCACGTCGCCGTCACAATTCTGGAACACGTTAAACCACGAGTTGTACCATGCGACGACTGCCATCATAGACTACTACGGGGAGCCATACGACCAAGAACCTGCTGCATACCTTCATGGTGAACTTATGCAAAAGATAGTTGAACTGATAGGCGAACCGTGCCAATAAGCAAAAAGTCGTCTATAAGCGCATTTTGAACACAAAGGTGGTAAAGTTATATTGTTAATGCGAAAACGCCGTGACGGGCTTAGAAATGGCCTTAAACGGCGTTTATCATATCTATTCATCTAAATCCAATCCCCAAAAAGACATAATATCGCAGAAAATGTCATACGAATACGAACATGCCTTGTGGATATAGAACTTTCCCATCAAAGAATCTGGCGGGTATCGTTTTGCCAACCCGAAATAGTGCTTGCGCGTCATGCGTATTATGTATGCCATCTTTGAATCATAGCATGACACCTTGTAATGCGTGATTGGCAAACCGTCTTCGTCAAATTCTACGTTCTTGTGGAACAATTTAAGTTGCTTGGCTACTTTCCTTACTCGCATACCACTTTTTTATTTCGTTAATGAACTCGTCAACGTTTTCGCACCATACTGGGTTTTTCAATTCATGTACATACATGGCCAACGTCGTTTCCTTGGTTTCGCCCTCATAAGGATAACCGACACCATGCACGCCATTGTCAACGGCTGTTGAAAAGTCCAGCCAGTCAGCATCCTCGAAAGAAGCGCAAGCACAAACGCCAATGCCGCTTTCCTCAATCTTCTTTCTTATTGCAGGACTGTTCTCTTTTAGAATAAAAGTCTTATCTACTTGTTCTGCACATGCCAACTTTGCACCGCGAATCTTACTTTGCATTTCCATTTTCGTAGTCGTCAAATCTGTTGTAGTATTCGTTGGTAAGCCACGCGAGAAGGTATGCGTAAGGCTCGTCATCTTCGTCGTGATGAACGCCTGCACGCATCAATATCTTGTTTGTCGCATGATAGAGTTCATGCGATACGCATAGGTCTTTCCTCTCCTGCCCTTTACGTATGAATACAAACACGTTTCCGTTGTCTAGCTGTACTGTAAGTCCGTTGCACGAATTCTTGTCCGCGATGTCGCTACGAATCAACTTATATTCCTCGTCGGTAAACTTTGTTACGTTGTCATAGTACAGCCTGTCAAACTCCTTCTCGTCGATTCCTGCCGCGATAATGACGCAGTTCAGGTAGATGTCTATATTTATATATTCTATCATAGTTTTGAAGGTTGTGGGTAGAATCTCTGCTCTTCCTCTGACCATCTGTACGACTGATGGCAGTGTGTGCAAATCGCTCCAATACCAGAGTGCGCTTCAAACTCGTGCCCACAACTTGTACACAAAGCATTGAACTTAGGCATGATTTGAATGAAATGGTTCTCAAATCCGTCTGAGCCAGTAAATCCGCCTAACGCTCCAAGCTCTCGAATCAGCTGCACTATATCGCGAACTGAGGCGTCACTGATAGTCTTGCTTCTGTCTGCAAGAAGTGCTGAAAGCATGTTTACAATCTCTTGGGACGAATACTTGTACTCGTTCAAGTTCGTCGCTTTTGACTGAATCTCTGAGCGTATAGACTCTTCTATAACTTCCCTTAGCTGCGCATACTCTTGTGTCTGCATCAGAAGTTCTGCCTTTTGCTTTACGGATGAAAGATACGTCAACTCGTCTTCGCTCGGCACATTCTTCTTGAACTCCTGCATGTCGTGCGAGAGTCCATACGCGACAGATTCGTCTTCTCCTGCGCATACCATGATTGCAAACAAGTACATACGTTCATCCACATTCACTCCTCTCGTATGCAGTCTGCTTGAAAATTCTCTGTAGTCAAACATCTTTCTTAATTATGTCGTATTTGTCTGTCGTGACGAACTGAGGCTGCAAAGGATTGTTAAAGGATAACTGTGCAACCCAAATCTTTCTCGTAAAAACCACTCTTAGAAGCTCTTTCCAAGAAAGCTTCCAACACGTCAACACTTCACCGTCTTCAAACTTCAGTGCAGGAAGAGGTTGATACTCTTTTTGGTCTTTTGCAAATACTACGTTTTGTTCCTTAAATTCTATTGGTTTCATATCTTACAAGTTTTTACGTCGTGCATACTCTGCGATGAGGAGTCCATCAAAGTCAGTGTGTTTGAAGTCTGCAAGTTGTGGAAACAGTCGCTTGCCTATGTCCTTACTTGCTTTCTTTTGTTCGTCAGCACCCTTTATTCCTTTCGGGAGAAGCTCTTTCTGCCATTCCTTGCTGTCTACAAACATGTGCGGTATGCCAAGTGTCTCAAGAAGGATGAGCTGTGCCTCCCAACAGCGAACGGCTGTAATTGTTGCGTTCCAACGCGTAGGATTTATCATCGGACGCTCGCATACAACACGAACATCGTTCTTATTGAACTGGCCAAGTATCTCCAAGAACTTCTCGCAGTCAAGACGCGTGATATTCTTTTTGGCTTTTGTGTAGTCTTGCTCAACTTTTGTAGGAGTGTGATGAATCTGCGGCTGTATATCGTCTCCTACTATGCCTATAGTACCAGTAGTACCATTGTCCAAACCAATAAAAACCTTGCTCATATTATCTAATCACATCTAAAACCTTTGTCTCTTTCAGCTGCTTGAGCTCCATGTCTTCAAGCCCTTGCGCCATATACTGCTTCACTGCTTGGTGCGCCTCGTTGATGTCGTGCGCGAACAATGCCACAGCGTACTTGATTTCCTTCGTCACGTCGTTGTCGTCAGTGAAGAAGTCGCAGATGGTAGCGAAGAACACTTTGCAGTCCTCGTCTCCAACAGGTCTCTCGTTCACAATCTCCTTGAGCTTCGACTTCTTGATTGTGAGCACCTCGAATCCAGTCTCTGTGCCGAACTTTTCGTACAACTTCTTCTCCACGTCCAAGAACAACTCGCAGTTCTCAATGATGAACAAGCGCTTCAGTGTCTTGTCGTTACCCTTGCTGTCAACTACGGTAGTTGAAATTTTAGATTCAAATAGCATAATTCTTTTTTTTAATCTGTTATTTCTACTTCGTATTTCATTAGTGCATCGTACACACGCTTGGCAATCTTACCTTCGTCGTAGTACTTCTGCGCGACTTCTTTTATATGAGCTTCCTTTGCACTCTTGTACAACAAGAATGCTTGGTTAGCACTTTTAGAACACCCAATTGTTTTTGTTTTTCCATTAATACCCATCTGTGCAAGAAACAAGCCTTCTTTTGGTTGATATACGCCTATTGGAAGCGAGCCTCTTTTTTTATTTCGTTTAATAATAAGCTTGTTAATCTCACTTGGCACAAAACAACATGTGTCAGGCGAATAAACTTTGTTGTTACGAAAAAGTATGTCTTTGTCAAGGTCGTATCCTTTTACATAATTTTTATCAAACCAAAGTTTAAAGTTTGACAACAAAAGCCACTCGTTGCAGACTGTACAGTCTTTATATGTGCCATAATGTCCTTTGTACTTAACATAATAACACCTCATTAACATCCTATACCAGCTTTTGTATGCTGCGCGCCAATGTTCATCACCATCTATGGCAATGTTGACATCTATTATCCCCTTACCATATACAATCGCTTTATGTGTATAGTTTCTCATTAAGTTTATTTCTCCTTAACTTCAATGTTAATAATATCCTTCAGTTCTTTAGGCAGCGTTATCGTTATCGTGCCCTCTGACTTTTTCTCTGTGACGGACTCGCGAATCTTGATAATGCGCTTAATGATTGTCCACCGCTTAGTCCACATCGGCTCTGAGCTAATCATCTGCGCCATCTTGTTGACGCACTGCCCTATGCCGTTCGGTGTGAATCTGTGACCGCCGCATCGCTCCGTCATGTCGGCGACTTTCTCGAGCGTTTCCCCTGTCATGTATCTGTACGCATACCAGAAAAGCCACCTCGGTTTCGCAAGGTGCTCCTCGCTGCCAGACCTGAGCATGTCCTTTCGCTCTATGTTGCAAAGGGATGCTACGGTATCTGCAAGATAGACCATGATGTCCATCTCGTGACGCCTTACGGCCTCAAGAATGTCATCGACGCTCTCGAGATTCCTCCAGTCTGACGCTATCATTTCATCATTCATTATACAGAACCCCTCTTTCTTTCGTTTATTTTCCCAAGTACTGTCTGCTGCGACATCGGCAGTCTCTCCACGAACAGGTTCAGTCTCTGGCTGTCTTTCCCCAACACAGAGTCCCACACTCCTACTATCGAGAACTTGAACCGCATGAACATGAACTCTCCCTTGTACGCAACCACTCCGTCGTCTGAGCATTTCTTCAGATAAGCTTCGAACGATGGCCTGCGCTGTCTCGTCTTGTACGACTGTGACTCGAGGTCGTACTCCATGATTGGCTTGCGCTTGAGCCAGAGATACTTCTCGCAGTAGTCGTCAGTGAAGAACGTCGCTTCGATAGGAGACAAGTCTATACCTTGCACGCTAACCGAGCCATCGTACCTGCCACCGCTTCTGCGTTCTATATATCCGTTTATGTATCCGTAGTCATCCACAGTCAGTCGTGTTTCATTGGACAATCGGCACTTGAATCACCATAGGCATGAGGACAGATATATACTTGTCTCTCTTCTCGTCTTCCTTTGCGCATACTATCGCAGGCTTCATCGGCTCAGACATCTCAAATAAGACTTCATCGCCGTCTATGCTGCGAAGCGTCTCTGAAAGCACTTCCCCGTTAAAGCATATCGTTATCTCGTTTCCGTAGTAGTTCTTGCACATGACAGCTTCCTCGGAATTTCTTCCGAAGTTTACGTCTTCTGCGCTTACGTTGATTGCGTCTGCAGAAATCGCGAGTACGACAAGACTGTTTGCGTTGTCAATGGAAAGCACGTGCTTCAACGCTTGGAGCATTCTTTCTTTCTCAACTTCAACGTTAACAGTGTTGTTCTTGGGTATCGCCATGTCGCAGTCTGGGTATTTCCCTTCAAGTAGACGAGCTGTAATCTTAAAGTTCCTGTTGCTGACGGACACGACCTTGTCGTTGAACTTCAGCTTGACATCCTCTTCAACACCGTCCAGCACGCTTGTAATGACAGAGGAAGCCTTCGGAGGAAGAGTAAACTGGTCGTACTGCGCTCCTTCGTTCAGGATTGCGTCTTCTACGAGCTTCACTACCCTTCTGTGGCTTGCGCCGTTCACAATCATCTTTCCGTTAGAAAATCCGAAATGCACTCCGCTCATGATGGGTTGTACGACGCTGTTCTTTGTTGATGCGCTGGCAAGCTTTATGACGTTTCTTGCAAGGCCGCTGTCGACAATTACTTCGCTTGCACTGCCAACGCTGAGATTAGGATTCGGGAAGTCGTCTGCAGACTCGTACGGCAGGTTTATCTTTCCGCTGACATAGTCCATCGTCATCACCTTCGTATCTTCATCGAGCGTAATCGTGATATTCTCATCACGAAGAGTAGACAGACAGTTGATTAAGTCTTTTGCCACTGTGCAGAAAGTTGTTTCCATGTCTGAAGTCAAGATGTCTGCACGTTCCGTGACCCAGTTCTCTCCGTCGCTTGCCGTCATGATGATACTTTCGTTTCGTACCATGATGCACACATCTGAAAGAATCGCGATGCTGTTCTTACTGTTGATTACCGATGCTACGTCAACGAGCTTCGGCAACACTTCGTTTACTTCAAAAGTGACTTTCATATAAATTCTCTGTTTTCGTTGTTTGTTATTTCTTCTTCTTTCCACCTCTGGCTCGACGGTCTCCTGCTGTGTCAGACTTGCTTCCACGGTTTGCTGAAGAAGACTTGTACACGATGCCATGAGACGTATGCGACGCGTCCTTTCCTTTGCGTGACGCTTTGCCATACTTCTCGTCGTGCTCACGGTTGTGCTGAGTCAGCTCAGAACGCTTCTTGCGCTGCTCAGGCTTCTTCTCGAACTCAGTATCGTACTGTTTCTTCTTCTCTCGCGCTTTTGGGTGCGTGCGATAGTATTCTGCTGATTTGCTTGCCATAACTGTTATTATTTGTCTGATTCGTAATCGTATGCATTGTCCAAAATCTCCTTTGCGACAGCTCTGACGTATTGTTCGCATACTACGTCTGCTTCGTCAGTATATCTGGCCGCGTTCAGCTTGTCCCTCCATTTGTCAATTATGTTGTTCTCGGCTTGAAACACAGCGCGGACAATCCATGACCAATGCTCAATCGTCTCTTCACTCATCGCCTTCTGCTTTTATGAGGATGCCTCGCATAGAACCTCTCGAGAATGTCCTGCTCTCGACCTTGCCGCTCCGAACGTAGTTGTAGATGGTCTGCTTAGACTTACCTACTCTCTTTGCGTACTCAGAAATTCCAATCCACTCTTCGTTCATTGCTGTGTCTGTTCGTTCAACTCTTGTTCTTTGATGGATTCAATGTTCTCGCGAGCCATTTCTTCGTCGGTCTTCTTCTCGAACAGAACGCGCTCCTCCATGTCTTCCAAGAACTTCGCCTTCTCGTCGTCGACTTTGCTCAGGAACTCTTTGTTCGTCATTCCGTCTGTCTTCTCGGATAGCAGAACGGAGTTGCGCGCGATGTTATGTATGTACGACTCGTACACCAAGAACTGTTCGACTTCTGACTCGCCGATAGAATATAGCGGCTGGAAGATATTGTAGAGCCACCAGTCTACAAATACGCAGATATTGTACTCCGTCCTGTCTTCTTTGGCCTTGAGAGATTCAAGCAGCTTAGAGAACGAGTATCCGTCTTCTGTCTTGCAGTCTTCTAGGTGTGCGTTTGCTATCTCGACAATTCGCTTCGTGTATAAATAAGGTCTTGATATGCCTTGAGCAGCGTTGAATGCGTTAAAAACGTGACGATGGAATCCAGTCTCTATGACACAGTAGTCGTTGTCTGATACGAGTCGCAAGCCTTTATCTGAAAAGAAAATCTCACTTGTGCTCTTTGTGCGGTCAAGATGTACGACGGCACGTGCGATGCGACGCTGCAGCTGAGCGTTAGTTGGTTTCTTCTGTTGTTCCATATAATTACTTCTTGTTTGTTTCTGCATAGATTACCGACAGACGCATTACGAGACCTTCGTGAGTCTTCGGCACGCGTCCCTTAATCTTGTTCGTCTTATTGTACGCTGCTATATATGCCCGAGCTTCCTCGTCTGACGTTATATGAGGAAACCAGTATTCGTTCTCTGGTTCTTTAGTCTCTTCTTCAACGCCTTCGTCCTCAATCTCTTTAGCTTCTTTTGCGAGCTCTTCTGCGCGTTTCTTGGACTCATCGTCAAGGTCTGCATCCTTAATGTCATCTACATCCATGTACTGAGGAACGACATACACTCGCAGTATCTGAGTGAACGGCTCTTGCGAGAACACTTTCACGATTCTCGGCTTGTCGTCATTCTCAGCGTCGAACGATGCCACAGCGTATGCCTCGTACCCTGTATGTAGTGATACTACAGCTACACCTCTACTAAAAGAATCTCTGCCATTATGCACTTTTTTAGGGATGCTTGGCAAACGAAGGTATGCGCATACTTCTTTTTCAAATAAAACTTCCATTTGTTACTTATTTTAAATTTATTAAGTGCAAAATTACAGATAAGTTTGAAATATTCCAAATTTAAAAGCATAAACTTTGTTAAATGCACGTCTTCTTCGCTTCTTCGATAATCTTCAGTCCTTCTTCTGTCGGCTTACCTTTCTTGTCGCACGGCACAAACACTTTCGTTCTCAGAGAAAGCTTTATCCATTTCCATCCCTCTTTCAGTCGTTTCTTCTCGCGTTTCCGAAGCTTCTCCACTTCTTTCATCGCTGCGTCTGTCACGCGCTCTGTGTTGGATACCCAGTTGTTTATCGTAGATGCCATGATTTTATTTCTTTTCTTTTGTCAGTTTACCTATCGTATTGTTCGCCATGTACGCCTTGAACGGTATGACGTCAAGCCGCTTCTCTGTGTACTCGCGTATGATGCTTGCCGCCCGCACGGACTCGCCGTTTTGCGTAATCCAAATACGGCGTGCAAGGTTACTACCTCGTTTTCCTTTGCCCGTATCTCGGGCGCAATCATTTTGATATTCGTTTCCATAATAATTATATTTTGGTGATTTCTATTACATACGTTCCACCCGACTTCTTTATACACCTGTCGCATCGTGTATCGCCAATGTCGAGTACAGCATTAAAACCAACGTCCAAATTCTGCCAATGGCGGTAGTCATAGAAACGTACCTCTGTGATTTCAGCACCGTCGAAAGAGTCGTCCATGTATTCCTCACCATTCATCTTGCAATGCACGTCGGAGGAAGAGAAGTCGGTCTCTCCAACACCAAAGGTGTATAGCGCACCTGCACCTTCCCAAGCATCGGGCAGATAAGTGTTCACGCCGATATGGTTCTCGACATACAAGCGAATCTCTCCAGTGGATTGAATTGGTGCGCCAGTAAGGTTCTTTACTATAATGTTTGCTTTCCAATCGCCTTGTGGTACAGGTGTAGGCGTAGGATTATGCACAAAGTCGCGCACGGCATTCAGACCGTCTTGCAATCCTCTCATGGCATTGATAATGGGTAGGCACATTGAGCCAAACATTCTGCCATAGATGACATCAGACATCCAGTGATAGCGGCCTATGCTACGGTTTATGCTGTATTCAAATGCCTTTCGTACCCATGTTTGAGGCCGCTTGGTGCTGTCTTCGTCCATCTGTGTCAACATAAGTGCCAGCATCCATATTTGTGCAGAATGGCCGCTGACGTATGAGCGCGGCGAGTCGGCAGCGAATCCGTCCTCTTTTTCATATTTTGCCTTTGCTTCTGCGTTATCTGCCACCATGACGGTAATATCAACGTTATAGAGTTCATTTTCTGGAGAACCGTGTACGGGGTTCTTTTCCGTGGTCTCGCGGGTAACGCCGCAGCCTGGCCTTGAACGGCCATAGTTGGGGTCTTGCGTCGGAAATCGGAAATTGTCGGCAATCTCTGTCACGCGCTGCAACAGCAATTCCGTTGCACTCTTTTGCGATTGGTTGTATCGGTAGATTCCAGCAAGGTCGGAAAAAGCACCGTCGATGACTAAGCCAGTGTCTTCTGTTGTCTTCACAAAAGTAAAATAGTCGGCATAGTTCTTTCCGTCATAGGTCTTATTGACCTTTCCGTTGAACTTGACCTTCATAGGTGCTCCGAACATGTACATGAACGTGCAGGGCGGCGTGGCCATAACATTGACGAGCCTGTTCTGCTTTTCACGCGGATAGGAATCCCATTCTTCGACTTTTGTCTGTGACATCATGTTCCATTCATTTACCATGTGTAGATTGATTTCCTCATCCTTTATGTAGTTTGCCGTAAGGCAGTCAAACAGTGAAACATCCTGTCCGCTTTCCCAAGGGAACGGAAGCTCGCATACCGTAGTTCCTTGTACTCTCGGGCCTGATGCAGACGGAAGAAATAGCGACGTATTGACACAGTATCCGATGCTCTTTGTCCTGTATCCCCTTCTTCCCTGCTCGTCGGACAGCATTTCATTGGAATAGCCAAGTTCATCCCATGTAGTTGCATTGATGGGTTTGCCTCCGAGTTCGTCGCGGTACGTCCCTATGCTTGATGCTATATTCTTGTCTCCACGGCAGATGGCATAGATGACTGATGCAGCCTCACGCATGGCATAGGGGTCTGCCTTCAATGTCTTTCCGCTGTACAGTGGGGAAATCGCGCCGCCGCCGATGCTATATGCCGCCGCAAACAATTTTGTCTGCGTATTGGTTTCTTTTCCGCTGTCAGGCACGAGTTCCGATAGTATCGAAGCCATGAGCCACGACTGCATGGCGTTGTAGGCATTGTCGCTGTCACTTGTGTCCGTACCGCGATAGTCGCAGACAAGAGGGTAGGTCTCTTTGCGGAACATCCATTCATCGGAATTATAAAGGCTGTCAGCGTAGTTCCATGCCCACAAAAGATAGTCATATATTGCCATAGACGAACTTACTTCATTATAATGGCAGTCTTTAAGTACGTTATTGAACATATAAAGCATGTCGAAGAAATTTATTCTGCTCGACGTTGCTTCATCGCTCGGTGTTGTCGCATCTTCGCTTTCCTTTTTTACCGCGAAGTCGATGTTGACATTAATGTCTTTTCCGCAGTGCGGACATTTGATTTTTTCTTTCATAAACTTAAAATTTTAATAATAAATTAATAATAATTTTTGCGCCAATACAAGCCATAGATTACCAACAAGGCAAGGATGGAAATACAAACGTAGTCAAACCTATCGAAAGTCATACGTCCTCCTTTCCTTTGTTGCCTCCTGCAAGCGAAAGCATGACAGCCGCTGTGGCCATACCAGCAATAAATCCGATTACAAATCCAATAATAAAGTACATCATAATCTATCCTTTCTTTTTATGTTATATGTTTAATATTTGCATTAACACCTTTTTCTTTGCCTTGTCGAGACATTTGCGGCAATACGGATGGCTTGGAATGTCGGGGTCGATGACAGGCCAAAAGGCAATTGCTTTCTTGCCGCAGACGATGCATTTACAATCTGATGCTTTCATACTTAATCATCCTTTACGTTATCGTCAATATAACATCTGAGAAAAGACAATTCTTGATGGGCGCATATAACCATCCTACTCGCTTCAACATTTGCTTCATTGAGTGCTTCAATGTCTCTGTTTTGCGCTGCCTTGCAGATTTCCCAAATACACCTGTCTAAATCTACACAAAGTCCGTCAATATCATGTAATACCTCCAGCTTAGTCATACCTCTTCTCCTTTCTGTGCTTTAACATTAAGTGTTTCTATCCAATAAATAATATTGTCGTATTCCCAATCATAATTATCATCTGTACAATCCAAGTGTATATTAATGCTACCATCATAACTCTCGTCTAGAATACCTGTGAATCTTTGTATACTTCCATCAATCATCAAACACAGATATGTATGTAAACTCCAATCGTTTATAGAATCATCAATATCTTCTTCTGATTGTTTATGCCAAAAGTCCACCTCTTTCACTTCGAGGGTGTCGATGAAAGACTCTAAATTAGAAAGTGCATGGTACTCCCCCTCTGCTGCTTCTGAATAGAAATTCATGTGTTCATCCATTGTGCAGAGTTTCAGCCTTTCTATCTCCGCTACAAGAGCGTCTTTATCAATTAGTTTCATAACTTAAATTTCTTCTGTTGTAGTTTTATAACAATCGTTGATAGTCACTTCGAGATTGCGGTACTTCAATCCGTCCATTGACTCGATAGCCTTTTCCGTTGCCACTTTCTTGATGTCCTTCTTCTGACAATAGAAACGCTCGGCTTCAAAGTCATGGTCGGCTATCCATTCGCCACTCTCTTCTTCGAGCCATTCGTAAGTCCACGAATAACTCACCCACCATGCGTAATCACGTCCTACTTTCATACTTTATTCTTCTTTCATATAGTTTTTAAACCATTCAGTTAACTCGCTAAGAGGTGGCTCACAAGAATCTGAGTAGCGCATAATGTAATGGTGATTGTTGATTTCCTCAATCCATTTTACGGCCTTCTCGATAAAGGCATCAGTGCGGGTGTACTCTATGTCCTCGTTGGTTAATGGAAATGTCAACCAACTTGCACCCACATTACCTTTTGCTGTTGGGTGTAAGTACAATTTCTTTGGTGCTTCGTTTGCTTTCATAACTTTACGCTTTATTATATACTTTTTGTAGAAATAGTTTCACACATTCTTTGTTGAGGTTTTGACAATTTTTCTCACAGTAGTCACCAACATATTCTTCACACATCTGCTCACATATATAGTCATTCTGCTCCTGTGTCTCTACAATGAAGTCAAGTGCCTTGTCTAACAATTCGTTTGCTTTCATAATTTTATTCTCCTTTATTATTCTTACTTATAATCTGGTGGCTCTTATCAATTATAATAGTGCCAAATCTAAAAATCCACAAAGTTATAGTTAAACCAAGCCAATGCCAAAAATCATTAAAGAAAAACTCACATACAAATTTTACAGTTTCCATACCTTACTCCTCCCTTAGTTTCTTTAAATCTTGATACATCAATTCCAGTGTTTTAAGGCTATTCCAACCTAATTTGTCAGAAAGCGGAGGATTTAGATTTCTATAAACGTATTGCAGTGCGTCCATCTGCTCATCACTCGGCTTCCAATGAGGCTGTTGACGAAGGGACTTGAGCCAATCAACTTGCCTATAGTTTTCATTATCACAGCAAAAAACTTGAGTATAAAACACTTCTAATATACTATTTAGCATAGAGTCATCTTTCTCGCTCCACTTAGGCTTTTGTTGAGGATGCAGAGATTTGAGCCAGTCAATACATTCTTCATCTACTTCTGAACCAACAGTTTCTGGATTATCTTCTATTTGTTTTCTTAGAACAAAAAGAATGTTTGCTATATATTCTTTTTCTTTTTTGCTCCACTCTTGCTTTGGTTGTGGGCGGAGAGATTTAAGCCATTTAACATATTCATCACGATTGTTACCAATTCTGTCATTTGCCAATGCGTAAATCAAATTATTCAACACTGTTTCGTCCTCTTCACTCCACTCTTGTTTTGGTTGAGGACGGAGAGATTTAAGCCAGTTAGAGTATCTTCTACAGTCTGACGGATTGAAGCATATTGCATTTCCGTTCTCACATGCATCAAGATTTCTTGTTAGAACATGAATAATCTCTTCATCCTCTTCACTCCACTCTTGTTTGGGTTGTGGCTGCACTCTTTCTTTGAGGGATTTGAGCCATTCAGTCGTATCACAACGAATATTCGTGCTTTTGCCATTGCTGATAGAATAACTTATGTGCCATAATGCTGTTTTAAAGAACTTCTCATCCTCTTCACTCCAAGAGGGTTTCTGCTCAATCTTCTTCAACTCTTTCTTTTCAGCATCCCATTCATATCCCGCTACCTTCATCTTTCTTAATAAAAGGTCACGCTGTTCTTGGGTGGCAGGTTTTATGTTATGTATATGATGAAAATAACCTTCTTTGAAACGTGGATTATCGCTCATAGAAAGAAAACAATAAGAACTATAATCTGATTTTTGTGCAAGACCAAAATCAACTTTTTCAAACTTCTTCAGAATGAAAATTAGAGGGTTTTTATAATCATCGCAAAGGTCGATAAGCACATCACCTTCCTTTGCATCTTGGATAGTCCAACGATGATAAAAATTAGCATCTTGCGAGCTTATATATCCACCACTTGTAAGGTCATATCCGTATTTATTGTTGGTGACATTTAGAATACATTTTTTTATTTGATAGCACGTATTATCTAACTCACGAACAATCCACTCGCCTTCATGGAACTTTGGCTCAACCTTATCTACAGGCTTCTGCTCTTTCTGACTTTTAATCAAGTCATTCAAGAACGCATAAAGCGCATCATCTATGGTGTTACCGAATCCGCATATACCATCTTGGATATTATCACCAAGTAATATACACCATTGGTCTCCGTCCTTGTAAGGTTTCAGACCAGCTTTTATTAAAACCTCTTCTGCTGTACACTTCTGCTCACCTTGCTTTTCAAGCCAAGCAATCCAAGGTTCTACATCAACAGCTTTAACATTTAAATTATCATAAAAGCCTTTAAAGAAATCTATCATTTCTTTTCTTATCCTCTCGTCCTCATCATCTGTAAAAGAGTCGGCATTTTCTTTACACGTTTCTTGGATATGTAAAGTTTCTTTCTGCTTTTCTAGATAAGCAAGCCATTTATCTTCTTTCTCCTTTGGAATTGGAGTACCACCGCCTCTATGTATTGCTTGCTCAATAAAAGCGATGAGCTCATTTCGTGTCCTCTCGTCCTCGCTCTCTTTGAGTTCGGGAAAGACAGCTTCAAAACTATCTTTTCCAATTAACCCAACATTTATACTATTAACTATGTTTCTTGCTTTTGCGAGAGCCTTGTCATAGCGTTTTGCTTTTTCTTCTACACTAAGTTCTTTCATAATTTCTATTCGATTTTGTTAGTTATATGCGTCTCGTATTTATCCAAGTCATCAATACATTCAAAAGAATATAATCTACACCAACTTTTATCACATATATCTTCAAATATACACTTTCCCATAATCACAACATTTTAAGTTCTTCTATTTCTTTTTCAGTATCAGAAACTTTTTTCTTAAAATAAGCAAGTTCTTGCTCTTTTTCTTTTATTTGAAGTTCTTTCACCTTACCATTCCATTCTAACCACTTTGCTTTAACGGAATCTCTAAATGTATAAAGAACAGCATATCTTTCAATGCTTTCAATATCGTCAGGATGGGTATCGAATTTTATTATAAAAGAAGGTGAAGAACTAATATTACTGACTTGTAAATGAACTCTATCTTCATAATCTTCTGGATATTCTTTAATAAAGTCTTGTACTTCCCTATTTGTTATCCAATAAAATAACCAATGTTCTGTGTTTATAATATAGTTATAAATTTCTTTTTCTATTAAAGATATTTTTTCAATTATTTCTTTCACTTCCATAATCACAGCAAATTTAATTCGTGTAACTTTAATATAAGTTCGTAACAGGCATCAACAAAATGCTCATACCTGTCAGTTTCTATACTTTCAAAATCCCCGTAAGGGTCTGTATATACAAGTTGGTATAAATCGTCTTCTTTATTAATTTCCAAGTAGACAGAATTACCGTCATCATCACACAACTCATAAGGGAATTGTTCAAGCAAACTGGCAAGACTCCAACAGCCGCATAGTTCTTCTGGGTCTCCCTTTATTGGTATTGTTCTTGCAAAAGGTTTGCCTAAACCATTGCTAACCCAAGACATATCCGCACTTTCAAGTAGCAGTATTTCTGCCAGCTTACGACTTTGCTCAATAGTAGTATATGCTTTAATTGTTGCCATAGTTATTTCTTTTTAATACATTCCATCAGGTGCTTTCAACGCCAATCCCATAGGAATAAGTCCTCGATAATCAAAGTGATGTTTATTATAAAAATCAATTTCAAATGCGGAAGAAGCAGCACTTATTATTGTATGACCAAGTTCTTCAGACTCCAAATGTTTAAGTTCGAGTTCAATCACCTGCTTAAACTCTTCTTCTTCTTCCTCAGTCATACTTGACATTGGACGAAGATATGGTTTAATATCAAATTGTTCTAATGAATATCCATTTTCGTGCATATAATCCCAAACTTCACCGCTAACAACGTCAATAGCACTTGGAATCATGTCGAATTGTTTATCCATATTAACAACGACCTCATATGACAACCTTGCCGAGAGGTCTTTAAGTAGTAATTCTTTATCTTCTTGTGCCATAGTTATTTCTCTTTTAATTCAGTTCTAACTTTCTCTTTGTCTGTCATAACTATTCCTCCATTGCTTTACATAATCCATCCCAAATATTAACTCTAATTGTTTTATTCTCTTTGGCATCAGGTATATAATATGGATAATATGTACTGTTCTCTTTTAACCAATCACACACCTTCTCAATATCCACCAGTCCCTTACGAGGATGAGAATCTGCCCATTCAGCCATATCACATCCGATAGCAACCAAAGTTGATTTTGGGAGCGTTCCAACAGTAATATATGCCTTTTTAGCAAATTTATATGCTTCTGCTAATATTTCTTCTTTCCGTGTCATACAGAATATCCTTTTAAGCCATGTTCTTTTGCATATTCATCATATCTCAACACTAAGTCAATAGGATTTGTATTGGAGTTTTCAAGGCACTTGTCTTCAAGGATTGCTTCTTTGTACTCCTTGTATGTCCACGAGCACTTTCCTACAGCAGGAGCTCTCGTAACGACATCATCCTCACCGTGTATTTTGAGTTCTTGCTCAATCAGCTTTAAGGCAATTTGTCTTGCTTCTTCTCTTGTCATAGAATGCTATTATTTAATATTAACGTAGTCAATCAAAAGAATGTCGCTATTGCTTCCTTGTTTTCGTATTTTGTGGTTCATGACCCTTGCATACAGCCACGGCCACCAAGCCAACCATTTGCATGACACGGAAGCGTAATTCTCCTCACACGTCGGGTCGTTACCGAAGCGGTAGTCAACCTCCCAATTATATATATTACGTCCACACCAAAAGCGGATATGCTGGTATTCGGACGTGTTCACATAACAGAAACTCTGGAAGAACGGCTTGGAAGGCTCATACTGCCCTTTTGTCCTTGCCTCGTGCAACACACGCACCATACAGTCGCCTTTTGAATCAAGAAACGCAAGGTCGTCCATCAATTGGCTTTCCGTTATGTCATATTCGACAATGCCGTGCGCAACCCTGAATTGCCATCTTTCCCACCTGACACGGAGGTCAAAGCAGCGGACACCGAGGTCATACTGCTCGCGTATGGTCTTGCTCTGGCATCTCGCTGTGAATGACAATGGCTTCATCCACCATTTCCTGACGGGGAGGTAGCTCCATGAGTTATGTGAACCAAGTATCATACGCTAATTCTTGTTTATATATATCGTGTCGTGTGCAATAACAGAGCCGCAGACGCCAGACTGCTTGTGCTTTAATAGTTCGTACGCAAGACTGTCTCGTTGGTGCTCGTATGTCTTGGACTTGACTTTCAAGCTGACGCTGACCATAAGCCAGAAGATAGTCATCGCAGTAGCGATGAGTGCGACAGACAGAAGTGGTCTCATGCGTATGATTTTCGCAAGGAACACACAAAGCTTATACAACGCTGTGGCTAATCCTGCGAATATAGCCACAAGAACGCTGAGAACGCCATTTATAAGCGTTCTGACAGCATTCTTCGTGTATTGCAGCCAACTATTAAGGTTGTCGAATAAAAAGCGCTCAGAGCCGATATTTGACATTTCCATGTGATTTACGAGTCAAAGTTCTTGAATGCGCCTCCGTTCTTGACGAACTCGAGTATCTGGACTTGTAGGTACATCTTGTTGTTGTAGACGTACGGCACAGACTTCTTGAACATCTTCTCGTACTCTTCGTCGACGAGAACGATGTGCTTCTTGAACCGCTTCTCCCTCTCAATCGCGCTGTGCGAGTGCAGATAATTTATTCCTTGGCTCATTTCTTCTTGTCTTTAGGTTTTTCTTCAGCTTCGTCGAAGTCGGCAAACTTGTCGGCAACTTCTTGCGCTTTCTGGGCATCGAGTACTTGCTGTTCAAAGTTGTCGTTGTCCATATAGTCGTACTTGTCGGCCTCGAACTGCACGCTCTGGTCAGCCTGTATTGCATCCTTCATCTCCACGCTCAAAGGCGCGTTCTTTGAGAGGTTCAGCTTAATTACGGTCTTCCTTGCCATGTCGTCAAAGTCTGTAGTCCACTTGCTTGACTGCTTTACGTTGTCGAACTTCGAGCGATAAGTCTGCGAGTAGCGTGCGGCGTGTGCCTGCATCTCTTCGAGAGACATATAGAACGTGGACTCAGCGCCATTGAGCAGGCGGAAGTACGATGCATATCCGATGGTCTTTGCTTTCGAGCGCTCGATGTCGTCTTCAATGAACTCAAAGACGCATTCTCCAGTCAGTCTGTTGCGGCTCTTCAGTTCTCCTTCCTTGATGTCTGTCGCCGTAGGGATGACCTTGAACTGACCGCTACGGAGGGCAAGCTGCTTGAATCCCTTGTATCCAAGCTGGAACTGGGCTACCGTTATGCCTTTCTTGTTGTCTTTGTACGGAATGCAGTACGCGAATCCGAGCGAGTTCTCAAGCGGCAAGTCTAATGCCGTGGCTTTAAGCGCAGCGAACATTACCGTCAAAGGCTGGCACTCTTGCAGTGCAGCGTTGTTTGCCACGAGAGCCGTGAGGTTGTTTACGAACGAGCCCTTACGCTCGCCTAATACGTCTGCCAAGTACTTCTGCGTGCTTGGGTTCGTAATGGTCTGGTTGAACAGCTGCAGACCAGTAGCTTTCTTTTCTTCTGCCATAGTTTTATTCTTTTTTACGATTTCCTACTACCTGTATGGCAAGCAATGAACCTGCCAAGTGCGTCATAAGTTTGTTGAACAATCCAACCATGTCTTCATTTTCCATGAAATCGGTTGATGATAGGTTGAATTCAGTCTCGCCTTCTTTCAATTTCTGTTCAAGGTTTGAGAATGACAACAATTCTACCATTCCAGACTTGAAATCATTTTCATAGTTCTGTGTGATGTTTTCTACATTAGCGCGTTCATAGATGTAGCCGTCACTAACTTCAATGATGAATTTTGCCATAGTTATTCTTCTTTCTTGTTTTCACTTTCAATAGAATCCACATAGCGCGTCAATGCGTCGATACACTTGTCTGGCAACTGCTTTGCCTTGTCATTGGACTTTATGTAGTCAATAGTGCCGCCAAGACCATATATTGCCATCAAGTCTTTTTCGGTAGGGGTCATTACAGCACCAAGCGTAAAGAAGACAAAGAACAAGATGAAAGACTTGATGTATTTCTTGCGTTGAATGACATTCGTCTTGATGTCATCCATATCCACGTCGTCACCGATGATGATGAAGAAACAGAACACGGCAATGACAAATGCCACCGCAAGACAAAACCAAAAACCTACGTTGAACAAAAACGAAATGTTTGCCAACCTTTGTAACCAATAAATCTCTGTCATAATCTTTAATCGTTTTATTTGTTGTTGTCTTTAATCTTGATTGATACGAAGCCTTTCTTGTTGACTTTCTTCTCATACTTCTCACGCATCTTCTTGTACAGCTTCGGATGGTCGTGTGCGTAGTCGTCGAGATAGCGCTTTGAGTCGAACTGAACCGATGTCGTCGGGTCAACGCGGGTTATGCTCCAAGAGTCGTTCTTGATGCTCTTGATGTTCTTGCTTTGAAGAAACTCATAGAGCTTCGCCTTAAAAGCCTCTACGGTCGCTTCTCGCTGCTTGATTTCAGTCAGCAGTGTAGTTATGCCATCGAACTCTTTCTGGACGTTCTCAGGCAGGTATTCATAAGGCACAGACTCGTCTTCTGTGTAATACTGCAGCGTGTCCAAGAAATCGTCCACGATGTCCATTGCTTTTCCAAGGTCGTACTCTGCCTTCGAGAAGCGCACCTGCTTGACCGTAAGCCTCGAAGGGTCGAACTCGTGGTCGTTGTAATCGACTTCATTTGTGTCGTACACACACAGAAGCACCCTAACCGTATAGTTGCCGACCGTCTTTGCGAGTTCGTTTCCAACAAGCCAGTGATGAGCGAGCTGCCATCTGTACTCTTCACGTGCCTGCCTGAACGACAACTTCGTAGCCTTCGCCTCTGCAATGATAATGACTTTCTTCTCGTCGTCTTGAAGTAAATAGTCAACATGGTCTATGACGTTCACATTCTTTCGAGAGTACTTCGTGCTTGTAAGGCACGGGTTCGACTGCCACCTGTCGTCCTGAGACTTGAGCATACTGAATATCTCAAGCTCCATTCTGTCTCCAAACGCCATCGCAGGAGTGTAAACGTTATCATTCTCCACGAGACCTTTCACGATGGCCAGTCTCTTCACTGCAGACTTGGGCACGACTCCGAGCTCTGCAATCTGTTGCAGCATACGGGCGTCACTTGAGCCTAAATTACCCTTGCGACTCTGTTCAATGTCTAATTTGTATTCTTCCATTCTATTTATTGTTTTGTGAGTTTATTATCTCTTCGTCAGACTTAGTCTTTATGATATAGATTTCAATTCCGTTGACGGCGTTTGCAACAATCTCCTTGCCTTTAATCTCCTGCTTGAACGAAGACAGGAAACCGAAGATTATTACGTTGTCGCCAGTGTGTGCATTGACTTTCTCAAGGTACTTGATGACCGCAGGCTTGTAGCACATGACATTCAGGTTCTGCTCGAAGTTGTTGCTTGTAGACGTTGCTCCGTCCTTGTTGTGAATCAGTACGGGCATCCATATATACGTCTGGCCGTTGACAGTCTTGCCTTTCTTTATCACGCCGCCTATTCTGCCTACGAGAATCATCAAGTTCCTGTCCATACTACTCTTCCACCGAGATTGTACACTCTCTGAACTGTCCCTTCTCGACAAACTGCATGAACTGCCTGTCACTTACGATGCCGCCGCCGATGAACGTGCCGTCATCCCTCAGCTTCGGCTTGCTCGTGTAGAAATACAGTTCGCCGTTCCTGTCTCGTGCAACAAATGCCTTGACTTCGATTCTCTTGTTTTCGTTCTTTTCCATAATTCTTTGAATTTTGCTACAAAGTTAATGATAATAATTTGAAATATTTAAAATATACACACTTATTAACGTATTTAACGTTCAGTCACAACCGTACTTATCACACCATGCTTGCTTTGCATCCATGAAGTGTACGAGCTCTTCGTCCCACATAGCCTGCGTGTCTGTGTCAAACACTGGAAGATACGAGTAGCTTATCCATTCCTCGTCGTGTCTGAGCGTGACAAGATGGTCTCTGTACTTCTTTGGCAGCATCTCCACAATCCTCTCCACGTAGTCGCCAGTAAGGTTGCACTGCCATGAAGAGTCGTCTGGCCGTATCTTGACCATGATGTAACTCCCGTCTTCGCTGAGTCCGTTCGGCTTGGTCTTGGTGCATCTGTCCATCCAAGGGCTCTCGATGCACGGCTGGTTGATGACCTGCTCGATATTCTTCTTCAGGATGTCTATGTTCATTCCGAAACCTCCTTACCTGTAAGTTTGACGTACTGCTCTTCAGTGAGCTTCGTGACGTTGATGATTGCGTATGACGTCGAGTTCTTGTCGTGGCACACGTCCATCAGCTCGTCCTTCGTCGGGAAGGATTCGAAAAAGCAGTTCACGTACTTGTTGTAGTTCGTAATGATGGTGAACAGCCAGTACTCTTTCTTTGTCTTCTTTGCCATAATCTTATGTTTTAATTGTTGTTTAATTGTTCGTTGTACAGTCTCACTGCGTCTTCCCAGCTGATAGTCGGACGCTTGGTTCTCGGCTCGAATGTCTTTGTCTCCATTTCAGGCGGCAAGTTTAAGTCCTACTCGATTCAGAGCGCCGACAATGCACGACAGCGTGTGCCTCCCTGAGTTGCGCATGCTGAGTATCTCGCGAGCGGTAAGGCGGGTGATGTCCTCGACAGTCTCGCAGTCAGCAGCCCTCAGACAGTTGATGGCACGCACGGTTACGAGGCTGTTGGTTGAGTACTTGAACATGAACTCCTTGACAGTCATTCCAACAATCTCCTGCGGCACAAGCGAGAACGGACTGACGGAACTGTCGTCTTTGCTGACGGCTTCCATGATTTCACACATGAGCTCCCGAGACCTTGCGAAGATTGTCTCGAGCTCGTTCATTTTCTCTAATAGCTGTTGTTTTGTCATAAGCGTTTATTTTGAGCTGTTACTTGACAAATCTATGACGAGACACCTTTTGCCTGTGTCCTCGTTTATCTTGTATCCTCTTTCTTCTAAGACCTTCTCGTTCATATCGAACATCCATTCCCATACTTTCCGTTGTTCATCAAGAATTTCTTTTTCGGTCATATCCGTCTATTTTAAGTTGTTTTTTAATGTTATGTATTTTCTCGTGGCAATCACGGCAAAGAACTACCAATTCGCCCATGTTAAACACATCAAGTTTTGTTGGTATTACTTTTGTCTCCATAGCCTTGTTGTTTGTTTATTTATAAATTTGTTTGTATTTCTTCTATTATTTTACGTGCCTTATCTTCGCTGATACCTTTTTCTTTGGCTATCATCTTAACGGCTCGCTCGTTACATTCTTTTATTCCAGCAAGAATTTCTTCCATAGTCGTTATTTATTAAAAATATTGTTCGCAAACAAAAAATTTTCTCGGAGAAAACTCCTTAAAATCAATTGTATTAAACAAACTTCGCTTGTTCGCCCAATGAGCCATGTCTTTCTGCCATTGAGGGATATTTTGTCGTGTAGTTGAGAAGTCTAAATATGGCTGAGCTGCGATTGTTATGCTTTGTAGTCTCTTTGGATTTTTAACTCTCTCCTGTTTATTTCTCTCCCACCAATAATGAGTTCTGTCGTAACACTCGTTGATGTCTCCCATCAAAATTGTGTACATAAAGAAATCTCCATTAAAACCACACCGTGTGAGCTTGTCAATTACACGTTCACAATCTTTTATTTGAGCTTTTGTATCACAAGCAAACCTTATGCGACTATTTATCCACTTTATACGAGCCAACACTTTTGCTATGTCGTCCGTCACCAGTCGTGCGTCCATTGCTTGATTGAAGTCAACACGATACTTTTTGTCAGCAATTTTGTTTAACTGCTCCATTCCATAGTCACCAGCAGCAAGAATGTTGTTATCCATCAGTATGAGGTTTGTTCGACCATCAACTGCTATCTCATCAACGTCTTGGTACGGATGGATATAACCTTCTTTTTTTGGTACTATGCACCACGGACACTTGCGGATGCAACCGCGAGTAAGGAATCCGTAAGCGGTCTTTCCGTCAATGAACGGATAGATAGAGTAGTCTGGAATTATCTTCTCCGCTTTTTCTGGAAGACTACTTGTTACGTCGTACCCAGTTCCACCGCGAATTATTTCTTTAGCGTTTGGAATAATATGAAGATAGTCCATTGTGTGTGTAAACACTTTAGACATGTATACGATGTCATATTCTCCAACTATACTATACCACTCAACATTGTCACCGTTTGCTTTGTGGTAAGCACTTAACTTCATCAAAGCAAGGTTTGGGAAATTCCCATGACCGTCTACGTCTATTAAACCAATATTCATATATACTATACTGTTTATTCAACAACTGCTACTGGAAGAGACCTTAGTTCCAGAGCGTAAGTTCCCCTTACACGCGAGACGAAAATCTCTCGTGAGGAACTTTTGCTCTGACTCCCTGCTGACTGTTGTCAACCTTGAGTCCATCGGCACTTTGTGGATAATCACATTGTGCTGCGGAATATTTCTGCATTATCGCATACCTTGTCAACGTGTTCCGCTCGCAAAGTCACGTTTTGCCGTCTGGCTCCCGTTCGGCTCTCGGCATTGATACGGTGGGTTGTCCTCGTCTACCAAGCCCAGTGAAAATAGAGAAAGCCAACATACATAAATGAACTATCCCCGTCAAGTAGGGCAGTTACTCAACAGGGAATCGTTGCTTATGATGTTGGCTAATTAAAGCCACCTTTTTGCTGTTATGTCCGCTATTCCAAGTACTGCCCACTTGTTTCACGGTGCAAATATACGACCATATTTTATATATTCCAAATTTTATGGCAAAACTTTAAGTTATTTTAGCATTTGGACACCTTTCCAGCACAGCCAAGCGCAGACGATAATATTCACGACGCACACGCAAATGTAGATAGTGATTTCGTACTCGTGTGAAGCAAACAACGACTTCTCAAGCAGATTGATGCCAAGATAAAGGCATGCAAGCTTGTTCCAGACACAAGTCTCTATGGCAACGCTTATGATGCACAGCACTACGAGCATCTGGACGTTGTACTCAAAATAAGCGCCTATGAGCCACGAAATCGGCTTGTTGGGTATAACCATATCGTCGTAGTACAGAAAGTCGCTTGTAGCCATTGCAAATACGCTTTCTGAGTAAGATATGAGTACAAGCGCGCAGATGAAAAAGGGAAGCATCTTCCCTGTGCGGATTAATGCCACCCTTGCTTTAAATAGTATGGAGCTCATTTTCTTCTTACTTTTATCTTGAATGTGACGCCAGCATCCCTTGGAAGTTGTGCTTGCATTCTCGGATAGCGCGTAGTGTCAGGCTTCGACACCCTCGTAGCGTCGTTCTTGTGCTTTAGTTCAACGGATTTCTTAATCCTTATCTTCCCTCTCCTACGCTTTTTCCTTGCCATAGATGATGTTCAAAACCTTGGAATACTGTTCTCTCGTAATCTCTGCACGTCCGTGCTCTCGTCCTGCGATGTACACGAACCCAATCTTATCCTCATTCATAGTGGAACTGTCTGAGTCGAACAAGACGGACAGGCGATACCGCTCCTACATCCGCACCACCCAATGTGGCCACAGTCCCGTAAAGAATAGGCTACCGACTTGTCACAAGCACTCACCTAAAGTAATTTATTCAAAATATAAAAATAATGGAAAAAGGCTTACTTAACTTCACAGCCTTTCAGCTTACTGTTATCAATCTAAAACATTACATCATGAAAAACCTGTATTTTGTTGTTGCGGTAGTGGAACCTGCCTCCCACCTCAAGGATATGAACCTCGTATGCGACTGTCACACTGCTACCGCGATGTGGAAAAGCCTACTAACTTGTCTCAAGCTCTCGGCTTAACAATAATCTAATACCATGAAATCTTAGTGACATGCAAAGATACCACAATATTTTGAATATTGCAAGTTTCTTAGCAAGATTTAACGTTATTCTTCGTCTTCGCCGCTTCCTCTGAGCCTTTCGTTTAGCCGCTTAATCTGCTTCTTCATGTTCTTAATCTGATTCGAAAGTGCCTCGTTCTCCTTCTGTGCTTCGACGAGCGCTTTCACAGTCTCGCCGTTGTCTTTCCATACTACGGACGCTGTCAGGAACTCGCGCATGGTCTCCGCGTCGATGGCTGCGAGCTCTTCAAGACCGACGTGGTACATGAATCCTTCGAGCAGCGCTGGCAGCGTGTAGTACATGTATTCGTTGTTGCCGACCTTCAGCACATGGCCGTTCGGCACAGGATAGACATTAATCTTTGTTCTTTCCATAGCCCTTACTTTTCAATTACTTCGTTTAACTGGTCGATGATGTCGTCGAGGCTATTGACAGCATCGTCAATCCCGTCGACACACTCCTGCATCGTATCACCGCGCTCTGAGTACTGTATGCCTTCTGGCAGATTGTCAAAAGCCTCCTGCTCTTCGTCGCGGATGTCTTCCAACTCGCTCTTGATGTCCTCAAGCTTCTCAATGCACTTCTCTATTTTCTGTCTCCTATTCTTATTCATAATCAATGTTTTTTTAATTGTCAATACTGTTAGTCAATAAACATATCAAACTCTACCGTCTTGGATGCGATTCCCCACATGACTGGCTTCTTGGAGAACCTGTAGGTGACGTTTCTTGTCTTCTTGTCCTTGTCAGGATAGATGAAGTACCCTGCGTCTTGGAATGCCTTGAACGCGGCGTCCATCTCGCACGAGTTGATTCTCGTGTATTCGCATCCGACGTTGCGCTCCGAATGCGAGATGGTCTTGTACCCTCCGTTGACGGTTATGCTCAGATACAGGGCGTTGTCTTTCGCGAAGACGGTCATCGGAAGCGACTTCTCCGTATAGTCGAGCATTATGTCGCAGATGCTCTGTACCACAAACTCCCTCACTTCAATTGGCTGAACGTAGTCGTTCTTCTTGATTCTGATGTTCATAATCTACTTGTTGTTTAAATAATACTTTGCGTACGATTTCTCGCCGTCGTTCACTCTCTCCGTGACGATGTCCATACCGTCGTTTCGAAGCCTGTTAATCGCTGCGGCCAGACGGAAACAGCCCCATCTCTGAAGCGCTTCGATTGGTGTAATACTGTTCCCGTTCTCAAGCCATGCCTTAATCTGTGCCTTCTGTGTGGCGCTTCTCTCTGGATTCCAATTCTCGTTCATGATTCGATGTTCTTATAAGTTAGACAAATCAATAGTCTCTGTTCTTGTGAACGTAATCTTTCCGTCGTATCCGCGACGCTTCAGCTCTTCCATCAGCTCTCTCGGCGTGAAGTCCTGAAGTCTGAGGCTGCGTGCGTTGACGGCGTCGACGGCCTGCTGCTTCAGCTTCTTGCGATTCTCGACGCCCTCCTTGATTTTCTGTGAGTGGCACTCCTTGCATACGCTTGTGACACCCCATGCGTTCTTTACAAACTCGTCTTCAGGCAACTCGCGCCCGCAAATCTTACAAACTTTTGTCGTTGTTTCCATAATTCTCTTGTTTTTAGTTGTTAATAACTGATTGCCGACCACCCACCCTCGCGTTGATAGTGAACGCTACTTCTTGAACCCTCGCCCTCCCATCGTGATGAAGATGTCAGGACGAACGATGAACGTAAGAATGATAAGCAATGTAATCATACGCAGTACTATTTAGTTGTTAGACGAATAATTCTCTATGCTCTTCTTGAACTGCTGCATGTGCGCTCGCAGACGCTTCTGGAGCACTGGCGACTTGAAGTCCCACTTCGCGAATATGCTCTCGTCTATGTCGTGGTACTTCTTCATGACTTCCACGACTTCTTCCAAGCGCCCGCATCTCAGTCTGATTCCCATCCAGTCCCACTTCTTGAAGTCTTCGTCCTCGCAGTGGTCTGGAAACACTTCTTTCAACACTTTCAAGAAGCACTGCGATTCTCGCGCTTCAATATATCGCTTATTCTTCAGCTTTCCTTTATCCATATATATCTGTTTAAGTTTCTCTTTGTCTGTCCTTGCTCTCGTCTCTTTGTACTTGTCTGACGAAGCACCTAAGCGAGCACCGTTCTTCTTTTTCACAGCCAGTGCGTCCTTCGTCCTCTTTGAAATCATCTCCCTCTCATACTGCGCAACAGAAGCGAAGACTCCGAGTATCATGGAATTGACAACTGGCATATCCGTAAAATGAATGTCGATGCCAGTGTTGATTACTTTGAACGTAAACTCGACGTCTCTTGCCAATCTGTCCAGTTTCGCAATGACAAGGCCGCATCTGTTCGACTTGCAGTAGTCGATGGCATCCCACAATCCTTTTCTGTCTCTGTGAGTGCCGCTCTCGACGTCCATGAACTCGTGTACTAACACTCCGTTCTTCTGCGCAATGAAGTTCTCGCACATCGTTCTTTGTGCGGATATTCCAAGACCTTTCGCGCCTTGACGCTGAGTTGAAACTCTTAAATACGTGCAGTAGTTGTTCATAACTCATGATGTTTTAAATTGACTCTGCAAAGTTACTTTAAATATTTAAACCTTGCAAGCTTTTTAACACTTTTAACTTTAGTAAACATCAATCACCTTTGCTCCTACATACGCATCTGCGGTACGTGCGTGGTAGAACGGCTCGTCGCGCACCTTCTTGATGGCGAGCAGTCTTGCCTGTTCCTCGCTCTCTGCCTCGACATAGATGGTTTTTGAAAGCGTGATGTCGATAGACACGCTGTACTCTGTTGTCTTCATAATGTTTGTTGTTTTAATTGTTTTATGGTGTTACTCCTTAATGCTTGTTCTGAGACAAGCAGTAGTCGTAAAGAAGATGAATGTTGTCAGTCTTGTACTTTCTGACGAATCTCTTGACGATAGCCATGTCAATCGTCACATACCCGTATCGCTCGTTGAACTCTTCGAGCATTCTGTCATAGTCGTATTTCTTTCTTGTCATACTTTCGCATAGTTCGTCAAATCGTTTACAAATGCTGAGTAGAATCCGTCCTCTGCATGGAACACGGCGCGAGAGAAGAACCGAGTGTACTCACCGACTTTCGATTCCGAAAACCACTTCCATATATCCTCGCACTGGTTGAGCAAAAACGTCTCTCCTCTGAAAACCATTGTATTCATAGTTCTGTTATCAGCTACTTTGTTTATTGTTCAATACTCCAAGAGTCTGCCGACCAACCGACAAGACCGTTTGTATAACCATTCTCTATTTGCTCTGCAACCTCTCTGCAAGCATCTGCTGCGTTGTCGATGTCGCTTACTTCAATTACAATCTGTGCCATACTTCACTTCTTCTTTGGTTCTTTGTAATATACATTCACTTTGTATCCGCTCTTGGCCATCGGCATGATGAGCTGGCGGGCTTCCTTGTAGTAGACGTTGAGCTTGACGCTTACCACGTCAGTTCCAAGCAGCGTGTGGTCTGATGAGTTCTTGATGACACGCTTCGCATGGTCGATGTCACACAGGAAGTTCCACAGCTGAGCCATCTTCTGACCATCCTCCTGTCGATAGTGATAGATGAATGCACACAGCGCGTTGGCTGGATGAATCTTTACTGTGAGCACTTTTGTCTCGTCGTGGTTCTTAACTTTGACTTCTCCGTATGAAATCTGATAGTTTACTCTTAGCATAATTATGATTTTTTAAAGTGAATCAAACTCCTGTTCCATGTAGTTGTTGTCCTTGTCCATCCAACCATGCGTGAACATGATTGTCATGTTGTAGTCGCACACTTTGTCAGCCTCAATCTTTGCAATCACGAGAGGATAGCCAAGACCTTTGCATTGTTCGATGCAGTGTTCCTTAAATCCGCTCTCAGTACCCATCTCTCTAATAGCAATGTAGTAAGGCTCTTTAAGACCAGTCCATGACTTGTCGTGAAGGTCTGACAACGAGTGAACCATGTCCGATGTTACTAACCTGTAACCGCACACCGCAGACACACCGAGTGCTGCCTGCATAAGAATCTCGCTGATTTGCGAGAAGTGAATTTGATTGTAAGTTCTCATAATGATAATGTTTTAATTGTTACTCTTCGATTAATTCTTCCTTCTTGAACCCTGCTTCACAAAGTATATACTCTTCGTTCTTTGAAAGCTCTCCATAGAATCCCCAGCATGAATCAGTCTCTTCCCACTCGGTCTCTTCTGTCTCAGTGTCGTCATGCTCTCCGTCAGGATAGCGCACACTCTTGATGGTCTTCACGGCTTTCTCTGCCTTGAATCCGTACACCTCGTTGTCTCCCAATGCCTCAAGCTCGTCTATCAGCCACTCAATCTCTCGAAGCGTCTTGCCTTTCCAATATTTTTCTTCGCAGCCAGAGTACTTCAGGAACTCGTCCTTCTCCAACCAACAGATTCCCTCTGAATCGCAAGTAACTTCCTCGCTGAAGGAAATTCCGCTATAATAGCCGAATGAGTAAGACATCATCTTGATACCATCAGTCATTGCATTCGCTACAAGGTGGTCGATAGTTTCGGTATTTAGATATTCTATGATTGAATCTACATCAATGTCTTCTAACTTGAGAGAGAATGAAGTGTCTTCACCCCAGTGTGCCTCATGTACTACTTTCTGTCCGTCCGTCCATGCAGGAATCCAAGAACCCACTACCCATTCCTTGTTTGAACGGTCATAGAACAAAGCAGTATCGTGATACTTATGTACGTTGCTCTTGTAGTTGTCCTTGAGAATTTTGATGATTTTCTTTTTATCACCATACATCTCCAACATATAACAGAGGAAGTTGTATGCACTGCCTGATTTGTTCTCACGCTCCTGTTTTCCCATTAACGAGCCATCTCTTGACCAGTCCTCGCAGTGCAGTGGCTCGTCGGTGTTGTCGCGAGGGTTCTCTGCATACTCGTCACGATATATCGTCACCCTCTGTTTTCCGTCTTTTGTGACGTATCTTTTTACATAGTCTTCCATAATATATATGCTTTTATTAATTATTTATATATTAATTATTTTCTCTACGCGTACGCGACGCAAAGGAAAGCCCATGTGAGCACCAAGAAGATGATGCAGCACACGAGCCCTCCGACAAACTCCCAATCAATCTTCCTCATATCACTTGAATCTCTTTTCATGTTTCTTGTCTATGATTACCCACTTGTCGTAGGTCTTTCCGTCAGCAACATGGCGCATGTTGTAACCGAGCCAGTCCATGATGCGAGGATAGCAGGACATACCGACACCGCCCTCGAAGTAGCAGTACGTGTAGTCGCTTTTGTAAATGCCGTAAGGAGCTTTCTTGAAGTTCTTGTTGCGAACTGCATAGCGTAGGTTCTTGAAGTGGTTCAGGGCTTCTGCAACAACTGTAGAGTGCTTGTCGTAGCCCCATCCGCTTGCGTACCCTGCGTTCTCAATATAGTGCCAGTCACCTTTTGCATCTTCCCACCGCATAGATGCGCGAGGACACCAGCCCCAAGTGTGTGAACGCTTCCACTCGACCTCAATCTCGATGTAGATTGGAAGTGGCTTGTTGTGCTTAAACTCTTCAGATGCGTTAGTTCGCTCCAAGTACTTCAGAAGGCCACGCTCGGTCTTGTAGTCGTTGGCACGGCTTGCAATCTCTTTCTTTGTCAGATGTGTGAACGTTTTCGCGAACTCGTTCAAACGCTTCTTCGTAAGTTCCATAATGCTAAATGTTTAAAGATTAATACTGAATATCTTTCTCGTACATAAGAATTTCTTCGTAGTAGTCGTCGCAAGGGTCTGTAATAAAGAAACGTCCGCCTCCTTCGTCTTCGACCTCGAACATTTCTTCTCGTTCTTCTTTTGTGTAACCTCCGAAGTGATAGCTTTCTTTTAATATTGTGTCAATTACTTGCTCAAACACTTGTTTTGCAGTCTCTTTGCATGAGCATGGTGTGACGTTAAACAAAATCTCTCCGTCGCAGTTGCTCTCTTGTGTTACCAACCAAATCTTTTCCATAGTTCAATCGTTGTAGTAAAACTTCTTAATACCATAATACGCTCTCAATGTTTGGCATATTCCGTCGCACTGAGCAAGAGTGACATCATAGTTGTCTCTGATGTAGTCTGTAAAGAACTCGTAGGCGGAAGAGTTTCCCTTTGGTACTCCTTTCCACTCACCAAGATTCTTTATAATATCTTCACATATACGTCCTGCATTGTGAATTGGTTCTTTTACCCATCCCATAGTTACCAGTTTCTCTCGTCGTTTACAATCTCTCCAATCATATTCTCAAGGGTGAGGTAGTACTCAAGTCCCTCGTTTACACAGAGTCCGTCGTGGCGCAACTTGCGCAGCTTGCGGATGGCTCTCTCGGTCACGTTGAAGCGGCCACGGATTGGCCACAAGTGACTCTCGTCATTCTTACGGAAGTAGGCGTTAATCTGTCTGATGGACATTTCGCTTACGTTGGATGGCTCATTCATGACGCTTTAATTTAGAGGTCAATAGCCAGATAATTGCCGCCACGCTGACCTGTGCGTCTGTTGTAGATGTCAACAATACGGGCGTTCTCGTAGCCAAGACTCCTACAATACCTTGCCAAGTCTTCAGCGTAACTTCTGTTAAAACTTGTGGTGTAGGCCGTACAATGACGCTCACCGCGCTTAATCTGTTTCTCGATAACGTCAAGCACTTTTTCCCGTGCTGATTCTGACGGTACGAACTCTTTTGTGTACTGTTTTGCTTCTGATGCTGTAATCATAATGCTAAATGTTTTATGTTAATACTAAAGTTTTTCTATCTTTAAGTAAAACGGTTTAATGCTGCCAGAATGCCATCTTACGTCTGTTATGTTAAACATTGTCTCGTCGTTAGACATTTCTGTTATTGTTAATTTTGAATACTTGTTTGCTTCTTTGTATTTACTAAGCGTATAATTTATTGTTTTCTTATTTAATTCTATCCCTGACAAAGCAAGAAGTGCAAATTGCTTTCCGATATTATAAACATTGTCATAGGTGGGAAGAAAGTGAGGTTCAAAAATATTGCACATCATATCTTCTTCGTAGCATCCGCTAAATTTGTATTTGCCAGCAACAATGTAATAATCTTCTGTTTTTTTATTTTGAGAGTAATGCGTTTTCTTTAAGTATTTCAATACATGTGTTATGTCGCAATGGCCATTTTTGATTGTTGTTGTTGTTTCTTTTGGGTATTCGGACATGAGTTTTTCGTATTCAATACACTTATCTTCGGATTCAAAAAGCCTTCCGTTAAAAGCCTTGTATGCAATTATTTGTTTCATAATTTGTTTTTTAATTAATACTAAAGTTAATTATCTTTGTCGTCGCCTAATGTTTAAAAATTGCCTGTGGATGATGAGCACCACCACCCACAGGACTTAAAGCATCAATCTAAAACATTAAGCAAACATATTGAAGCGGCGAGGGAATCGAACCCTCAGCCACAACCTTTAGAGTTGCTTAGTCGCCATGACCACCGCGCGTCGATAGTGAATCAGATTCCGAGCGACACAATCTCGTTGTACATTCTCTCCATTTCAGCATACGCAATCTTGTGACAGCTTGCCGATGTTATAACCTTTGTACTTCATATCTTTACTTCAATAGGTGAATTTTCCCAAGTTATGTCTTTTCTTGTGTCATATTCAAAAAAGAAAGGGAGTGGCGCATAATCGAACTTTGCTTCCAAATCTTCCCACTCTCCAAACTCTTCGTCACGCAACGGCTTTCCTAAATAGCCGTACAAATGTCCGTCTTTACTTCTTGCTAACCACATACTACGCCTCGTTATTTTCAAGTTCTACAATCTCGTTGTACATTCTCTCCATCTCTGCGTATGCGATGTCGTGACAGCCTGCGGTCAGAATGTCGTTCTTGTACCCACTGACTGTGTACGTGCCGTTGCCCTTCGTGTTCCACTCCATCGGCTTGAACGACTTCGGGTCGTCGTGCCACTGCTTGACCTTCTTGAACCACAACTTTGCAACCGCAACAGGAACACGCACGTTCTTGCTCGACTCCACATACGTCTTGTCGAGGTTGAGTCTGAGAAGCACGTTACCGCCATAGTAGAACACATTCTTGCTCGCTGCTTCTGATTCTGCATCGTAGATGTCAGTGAGGTGCAGTCGCCACAAGTCGCGGAAGCCCTCGATGCCACGCTCGATGCATGCATCAATCTGCTCCTGCTTGACTTGCTTCTTATACTCTTCCTCTCGCTTTCTCTCCTCTGCCTGACGCTGGCGCTCAATCTCCATTGCACGTTTGCGGGCTTCCTTGTCTGCATAGTGCTTGTCCTGTCTCTCGATGAACCACGACACAAGGGCGAACTCTTTGTCTGTTGTCAACATTCTCAGATGTGCATCATTCAGATAGATGTCGTCGTCATAAGAGTGCTTTTTCTCTTTCGTATTCGCTTTTGCCATCTTGAGGATGGAGATTGCCTTGCGGTTGTCCTGCACCTCTTTGCACTTTGCATAGAATCCTGCAATCCACTGCTCCTTGTCTTCGCTCTTGCGGAATCCGTCATAGTCAAATTCAACGCGTGTGTCGCACCAGTAGAAGCCGTAGATGTATTCGCCGCTGAGGTCGTATTCCTCGCCAGTGTACATATTGCGGCACGTCAAGACCATGTCGCTGTATGACTTTCCATGCCACGAGGAATTTTCTTGCGGGTTGCAGCCGACAATCCACCTGTATGCATTCCACTTGTTCTTCTCGTACTTCTTCTTGCGCTCGTCCTCGTGCTTGCGCCACTCCTTGTGTGCAAGAACTTTGAAATGCAACTCAACACGCTCCTTTGCAGTGAGCTTACGGATGCCGTCGGCACTCATTTCGTGGCTCATCATGCCTCTGTACCCTCTATACGACACATACGGACTGCCGATGCCGAGACGCTTGCACAGGCTTTCCATCTGAATCCTCTTGTCTTCTGACTTGCGGTAGCGTGCGCAGTAGTCGTAGTACTTCTTGTATGTGCCTTGTCCGAATGCAGCATCTACGAGCACACGCACTTCTCTCTCGCCCTTGTACAAAGCCTTGACGATAATCTTCTTCCGTTTCCATGTGCCATCCGTGTCGATACGCTTCTTCTTGAGCCACTTTGGTACAGTTGTGTCCTTGTACATGGAACATAGTTTCTCCACGTACGCCCAATACTCTTCGATGATTCGCTCTGCGTTTTTGTCGAGGTCTTTCTGCTTGCCGTCGACCATTGCATTGAGAGCGTCGTATATCTCACCAACCCAATAGTCCATGAGTCTCACACGTGCATCGTAGTTAAACTCACCCCAGCCGAGCAAGTCGCAGCCCTGATAAGTATAGTATCCGCCATGACCATCCTCGTAAGGGAATAGTGTAACGTCCTTCGGGAAGCTGCTCTGCCACAGCTTATGCCCGTTAGACGTGATGCTTGTATTTCCATGATACACGATGCAGACCTTCTCGTCCACCCACTGGCCGAAGACAGTCGAATAGCTGTAGTAGTTGCGCCCCTCGATGTGTACACTTGAACCTTTCAGTCCTTTCTCAAAATTGTAGTCTCTGTTGGCGAATCTGTGCGCCACTGTTCCGTTGCTTGCCATAATGTTTTAATGTTTTTAATTGTTAATACTGTTTGTTGTTAAAGCCGATAAGTAGTGCGTGCCCTGTATCTGTAGCCGCCATAGTTCTCGTATATTCTGAAGCCCTGCTCCTTCATGATTCTGTTTATTTCATCATGATAGCACTGTCCTGCCATGAAATCAAACACTTGAGAGTCTGCTTTCGGCTTGTCGTCAGTCTCCCACCATCCGCACACGAGCTCAAGGCTTTCTCCGTCCTTGCACTTCTTTGCGCAGTCCTCGACGATTTCAAGAACCATCTGCTCGATTGTCTTGCCTTTTAGATTGGCATATTTCTCTGCAATAGTCATACCCTGTCCTCCTCTGTATTGATTACGTCCACGTCCTCGATGTCCTCTTCTGGGAAATCCGTACTTGCGAGGTACGAACATGCGTCCATCAATGCCTCGTCCTTGTTCTCACCGATGCCGCTACATGGCAGCACCACACCGCTTGCCAATGTGACAAGCACCAAAAATGCCTTTGCTTTCATAATGATGATGTTTTAATTGTTTATTGATGTCTGTCAGCGTGGCGGGCGTGTCGATAGTGGCTGCGCCCACCTTCTGCCGTTTACTGTATGTCCATGTATGCAATACCGTTCCCTCTCCCGCTTACGACGCAAAGAAGGTGGTTCTTTAACACATACCTCATAATTTCCTCGTGGTCTGTAGAAAACATCAGGGTAAACTCAACATCCATGCAGTATGCGTTATAGGCGAATTTATCCACCCTGCACACGTATTTTCTGTTGTGACACTTGTTCTTCTCGTTGAGCCGTCTGAAGAGTGACTTCAGCTCTTTCAATTGCTTGTTTGTCATAATGCTACTTGTTCTTAAATTGATACTCATGTTTTGCGTCGCTGAATATGCATGCACCGCCTGCGACCAAGACGATGCCAACGATGATAGATAATGTAATCATGCCTTTGCTATTAAATACAATTCGCTCCATGTATCGCAACCGAAATAACGAGGGTTGTTGTACTCTTCATCTGCTTGCTGCAACACGTTCCAATACTCACGGTTTGCCCAATACTGAGCCTCAAATATCTGCCATGCGATTTCGCACTCAATTTCCTTCTGTGTCATACTATTCTGCTTAATTCGTGATAATAGTCCCATGTCTTGGTGCTCCAGCCGCTGCGCACTGCGTTTGCTTTGCTGAGTTGATACATCATGTCGCGCAACTCCCTGCGGTCGCGTGCCTTAATTTGCTCCATGACCCAGTCCGCGTGTTGCTGCTGCGTCGGATAGTCCATGTAATAGAACATATCGCGGTCGAAGTCCCTGCGCTTTGCGTACTTGACGATATGCGCCACCAAGCGGTCGAACACCTTGCCGATGCGCTGCTGCTCCTTGATTGCAGCCCACAATTTGCCTGCTTTGTGCGGATTCGACTTGCACCAAGCACGACAGAACTTGTCCTTGTCGCCTATAAAAGCGTTATAAGCCATCTCGATTTCCACATATTCCTCCGCCGTGGGCTGATAGCCTGTGCGGTCGATAAACTCACTTAACAACATAATCAATCCTCCAACTTTTGCCAAATTGCCAACAACTCCATATCCTCTCGCTCCCTGTCAGGGCTGCATATATATTCTATCTGCGCACCTGCCTCTATGTCGCCCTCGTTGTCGTTTCCATCCCACAGACACCAATCGAGACACGGGAACGCTTTTTTAAGTTCTCCGTAAACACTGAAACTTCCGTAGATAAACTTAAATTCGTAATCCCTGCTATAAATAAACATGATTGGCTCGTCGTCTTGCATGACAGCCACCTGTAAATTGTACTTTGCCATATTTATGCCTCCTCTATTACTATGTGATGATACTTGAATCCGTACTTGCGCAGGCTGAACTCCAGCTCAAGCGCCTCTCTCTGTGCCTTCTCGATGCTTTTGCAGATGGTCGGGCAGAAGCCTCTCAGACAATAGCCCCTTGCGTCTGCTGGATATACACGTGTCCTCATATTTCGCCCTCCTATAACTTTATTACTTCTGCACGCTCGTTGTGCATGCGCATCTGCACGCACAAATCGTCACACACCTGCTTTGTGTCTTGGAACAACACGACGCCTGCGACGACGACAGCCCACAACACGATGCTCTTAGGGCAGTAAGGCGTACCAACCTTTACTGCGCCCTGCTTCTTAATCCTTTGTCTCATAATGCTTTTTGTTTTAAATTGTTTGCTACCCAAAAAGGTGGGCACACGTATGCACCCACCTGTCTGACGCACTATGCCTAAAGCCTGTTTATGCACGCATAGTCGTGCCTGTGCAATTTTCTCGCATGGTTACGCACCTGCTTACTTTGCGGCCTCGATGCTCTGTGCGAGCACCTGAAACACCTTGCGAGGAGTCCACGATGTCACCTTGCGCAGCACGGGAATCTGCACCTCTTTGTCGCTTGCATCCTTCTGCTTCTTCATGCCCCAGATACCCACGTAGTCGTTGCCCTTCTTATCCGTGCCGTGCAGATTCTTATGCACCTTCTCGAAGAACGCTGCTGGAGTCAGCTTTTCTGCATCCACGTCCACACCAACGGCTGCGAATACTTCTCTGTAGCCTGCTTTGAGAAGCTGGCTGCGCTGAATATCCTTTAGCACGCTGCTGATGCTGCGATACTCTTTGTCTGCACTACGCATAGAACCTGCTACGCCCTTTAATAACTCACTTGCATTGTTGATAAAATCGTACTTCATAATTGTAATGTTTTAAATTTCTGCGATATTGCATTGTAAGCGCATAGGAATTGAACCTATTATGACGACACAATGTGCCTGCATAGCAAACCTGCGCACCCTTTGTTAGTGCCACCTTTGTTTTTCCCATTTCGGTACTCTTTTCGTCAATGTTAAGTGCCCATGTGTACTTTCGTACGGGCACAAAATAGCACAATACTTTTTTGCTGTCTCCGCCGTGGTGCACCGCATTTCGCTGCTCTTCCACTTTCTTTGCCCCTGATTCGGGTTACAAAGTGCCCACGCCTACTTTGCTATGGAATGCATTTCGACCCCGTCACTGAAATGTCAGCTCACACCACGGCTTATAATAAGCCCATTCTTTGAGTTGCGGGCAACCCTATAGTAATTGACGTTTACTATATCAGCGTACAGACGTATTTTTTCAATTTCTGTTACCAAGCCCCGTCTGTCGGCTCTGAGTCTGTCGCCTATTTCAGGCACTCAATTTAGTTGTTTATCTTCTATCTGTTTCGTATTATTTAATTTTCTTGGTGCAAAGTTACGGCGATATTTGCACCTATACAAACAATTTCGACAAATAGGCGTATTTTCTCGACAAAATAACATATTTTATCTATAATAGGTATTTTTACCATGTAATTATTTGACAAAAGTTTAAATATACACTATAATAATATTATATAAACTATTGATTATCAGATAGTTATGAATAAAAATATTATATACGTATTAAAATTATTGATAGTCATGGGGAAAAATTGCACATTTTTCTATTTTTGTGCAATTTATCCATAGAGTTATAAAGCGTAATAGTGTATTAATATAATAGTACACCCTATTTTATTATAATAATGTACGCGCGAAAAAGTTTCTTTCTTTTATATTTTCTTTCTTTCTCTATATACTGGATAGATTAATATTTAGATTAATGTTATTATGTATTAGTGTTTAAGTACAAATAATATATTATGGTGTAAAGAGTAAAATGATAGCAAATAATAACTTTATATCATCATCATAAAAGAATGATGGCGTAAAAACTGGAAAACGGCTAAATAGACATAATGATAATAAACGAACGTATTTAAAACGTATTTTTAACCCTAAAAAGATAGTAGATAAAATACGGCTTAAAATGTACGAAAACAGACGAAAGTAAACAGACGGGCGGGGTGATGTGAGCAAAGCGAAAGGATATGGTGCAAGTAGTCCTTCCAGAAAATCGAAAACGAAAAATTTTAAAAAATTAAAAAATGAGATTTTCACCAAAACGTTTGGTAGTTTCAAATAATTATTGTACTTTTGCACTGTGAATTTATTGTTTAATATTAAAAGATTGGGATTATGGATTTGGAAGAAGTTAAGAAGTTAAGGATTAGCTGTATTTACAGGATTACGTTTCCAGATGGCAAGTATTATGTCGGTCATACGAAGAACTTGTGTGAGCGTGTGCAGTTGTATGAGCGTAATTTGGATGATTCGAGCGACAAGTCTCGTGTGATGTGCGCTTTGCGTGAGTGTGGTATTAGGAATGTATCTTGGGACGTGCTATGCGCCGTTAGTGTCAAGTGTGACGAAGATTTGAAGCTATGCTTGTCTATTTTGGAGATTAAGTACATCAGGGAGAACGGCTGTATTTATCCTAATGGCTACAACACAAGCATCGGTGGTGAGCTGTTGGGTATTCCGTCTGATGTCATCGAGATGAAATTCGGAGTTGATGCTACTGGTTATGCGCCAAAACCTGTTCTTGTCTATGATGCTGAAGGCAATTTTATGTCTGAGCATGCGTCGATAGGAAGGTGTGCGTATGCGCTTGGCGTTGACGTGAACGATGTCAAGCGTCATATCGGTAAAGTTTCCCTTGTTAGGGGTACTTACATGGTTCGTGAGAAGAAGTACAGAGAAGTACCGAGTAAGATTGTGCCGTTCGAGCCGTCTGTATCCGTCCGTCATGTGACGAAGACGGAGTATGATGTCGTAAGGGAGAAGATATACAGGAAGGTTGAGATTACGAATGCTGCTATCATGTACGACAAGGACGGTAATTATGTAGGTTTGTTCGATAACTCCAATCATTCGCGTCATTTCCTTCGTCTCGACTTTGCCTGTCCGTTTGGTCGTGAGACTCGTGGGATGTATCTTTTTCACTACAACGGAGGTGAGATTAAGAAGAGTATCGGGCGCATAACGTCGAAGGTTGTCAAGACGATTCTGTATGATGATATTCTTGCTTACGGAGACAGAGACGATATAGGGAGTCTTATATCTTTCGATATTGACATTGAGTCGGAGGTTGAGGAAGAGTGTGACGACAAGAAGAGAGCAAGAAAAAACGATGTCATCAAGAAGGAGAGGGTGTCGCGTCCAGTATCGTGCTATACGCTCATTGGCGAGTATGTGAATACATTTTCTTCTGTCGTTGAAGCAGCCGACGAGCTCGGTATGCACGCATCTGCAATACGCTCTTGTATAGCGAGGACATGCAGGCGTGCTGGCGAATACGTCTTCCGATACGCTGACGAGGACTTGGATTTGCCAGAGTTTAGCTCAGTGACACTTAAAAAGTACGTCAAAAAGTGAAATCTCGGTAAAATTGTTGTCGGTGTGAGGATTTTGTGTTATCTTTGCACCGACTTCTAATAAATTCACAGATTTTCGGTCGTCATCGTTGTGAAACGGTGGCGGCTTTTGTATTCTATAGTCGCAGAATCGTCGTAGATGTCGTTTTTAAGCTCTCTGACAGCATAACGCCAGCGGTATAGTATAATTGTCCACCGAGCCGAAATTCGTCGATTCTGAGCGATTTCTGAAGGTTTTTTTGTTTTTTTCTTGGTTGTTTGGCTTAAAAGCAGTACTTTTGCAGCCATGAGAGAGGAATTGGAAGAGAAAATCAGGCAGAGTACGCTTCTTATACGTCACGCATACAGGCATGCGACGTGGCAGGACAAGAAGCTGGAGGTTGCCATCAGTGGCGGAAAGGACTCTGATGTCCTGATAGAGCTGTGCAAGATGGCTTGGGTGTGGGGCAAGGACGGTCTGAGGCCGTTGCATAGGGTTACGACCATAGACCCTCCCTATACGATTAGGCACTGTATGGAGCAGGGGGTTGAGATACGCCGTCCGAAGCGTGATTTTGCCCATTGCATACTCAGGAGCGGCTTCCCTACGATGTTCCAGCGCCACTGCTGCGGAGAGCTGAAGGAGTTCGCTGTCGAGGACTACGTCCTTATAGGCGTCAGGAAGAGCGAGAGCGTCCACAGGAGCAAGCGATACACCTGCGACCAAGAGCTCAGGTCTTACGGCAACGGTGGCGGGAGGAATATGCAGTACTATCCTCTCCTGAACTGGACTGACGAGGACGTGGCTGAGTTCATAGAGGAGCGTAAGATTAAGTGCCATCCCCTGTACTACGACGAGAACGGCAATTTCCATGTGGAGAGAAGGCTTGGATGCATGGGATGCCCGCTGATGTACTACAGGAAGCGCATAGAGGATTTTAAGCGTCATCCGAAGATGGTTCGTTTCTGGTGCAGATGGGGCAAGCAGTACTTTGATACGCATCCTGACGTCAAGACGCACGAATATTTCTCTGACGTGTTCGAGTGGTTTGTGTGCAATACGTTCTACAATGATATGGACGACTACAACAGGAAGTGGGAGCACGACAGGGACGGAAAGACTGCGAAGGAGTTCCTTGAGGAGTACTTCTCTATAAGCCTTGATAACTTATAGCTCCTTTTTTTATTTGCAGAGTAAATCCAAAAAAGAAGTAAGTTGCTGAAAATCAGCGTATTTTTATTTGCTTGTAATTTGCTTTTGTTTTTTTCTGCCATGGATTTCAAGAAAAGAGCTGATTTTACGCGCGCGTGTATATGTAATACTTATACATAGTAGACACTATAATATAGTAATACTTATATAATAGTATACACTTAAACATAGTAATACTTGTATAAAAGTGTAACTATATGTTAAAGTTGTGTTAAAGTCTGGATAAGATTATAAATATTTCAAGAACTATGTCTATATTTGCAGCGAATTTCATTATTTATTTACGTTAAACAGAGAGAAATATTATGTATTTGACAAGAGAACAGAGATGGGAGCTGACTCGGAAGATTGGCTTGTTCGGTCTGAGTGACCTGCGCAAGCTTGCTCCTATCGGAGACTTGGGTTACGAGAACGGTTGGTATCCTCCGTATTTCGGGAATACTCACATGTGGCTGGACGTTATGCTGCCGCGTCTGATTATGAAGGCGTTCTGGGAGCAGAAGGAGAAGTACGGATTTGAGGTTGACGGCTACAGCGACGGTTGGGCTGGCACAGACCACCATTCGTGGTGCAAGTCCCTGAGCCTGTACTGGCATTGTGATTCAAGCGGATGACATGGTTATGAGAGAGATTAAGTTTAGAGGAAGGAGAAGAGGGGTGCTCTTATGACTAAGTATTATTTTGTCGCTCGCGTCTCGGAGTTCCTGTGGGATTGGCTGAATACAAGTTTAAAACAAAAATAGGATTATATGGCTTTTATCAAATTGACGGCGTGTAGTGGAAGGGAAGTCGTTTTAAACACCGACGAGATAAGTTCCTGTCATGTTGAGGGAGGTTTCAGTTACACGGATTATATCGTGACGATGCGCAATGGCGACAAGCATTATTTGCATCGAGATTCCTATTACAAGGTTTTGGATTTGGTTTGTGATTAACAATTAAACATATTTAACAAATGGAATTAAATTGCAAGGTTATTGAGGTGCTGCCTGTACAGAGTGGTACGAGCAGCAAGGGAGACTGGGAGAAGCACCAGTTCGTAGTGTCATGGATGGACGGCCAGTACGAGCAGAAGCTGTGCCTTGAGGTCATGGGCGCGGACAAGTTCGAGAAGATGAAGAACGCCGTCGTGGTCGGCCACGAGGTGTTGGTCAAGTTCAACGTGACGTCGAGGGAGTATCAGGGACGTTGGTTCACCACTGCGTCGTGCTACTACTGCTCGACCATCGGTGGGGTGCAGCAGCCACAGCAGAGCGCAGCGCCGAATGCGCAGGTACAATCTACGCAGCAGAAGAATGTCGCGTCTGACCCATTACCGTTTTGAGCGCATGCTCACTGAGAAGTTTAACTGCGAGAGAGTATGCGAGAGATAATGTTCAGGGGCTTGGACGCCACTGGTCAGAAGAAGTGGGTCTACGGCGACTTGGTACACAACAAGAAGGTGACTCGTACTGGCCTTGAAGACCGTGTCATGGTCGGAGGCTACGAGGTGTTCATGGACAGCGTAGGACAGTTCACAGGTTTAAAGGACAAGAACGGGCGCGAGATATACGAGGGTGATATAATAAAAATCGTTGAGAACCTCGACGACGAACCATACAATTCCGAAGTAAAATTCTATAAAGGCGTTTTTGGCGTCGAGAATTGGACTGAGAACACGAGAAACAGAAGTCTTACCACTTTGAATTACTTCATGCCGACTGTAGGCTTATATGACGACGAACAAGAATACACGGTAGAAGTTTTAGGAAACATATACGAAAACAAGGATTTATTAAAAAAAAACAGAGAATCATGACAAAGAAGGAATTTTTGGAGAATGAAGTGTTCGCTGCATTGTCAGACGACGCTGAGATTGTGTTTGCGACAGGCAACAATCTAAGGATGTGCGTACCGCTGAATCCGCTGAACATCTCGCTTGTGAAAGAGTGCGTGAACGAGGACAGGCTGAAAGACCTGCCTTTAGACGTACGCGAGCACTTCAAGCCTGAGTACAAGTGCGCCTTGGTGCTGGATGCCATCCCCTATTGGTATCTGAAAGAGAAGTACAACGTCAGTTTCGATACGCATGAAGATTGACATCAGGGACGGAATACCCGACGCCATCGCTGTGGAATGCGTCTTGAACGTCGTAAAGGCTGGAAAGATTAGCGAAGGGGAGCACGGCAAGAAATACTACTGCTGGGCTACGGTACTTGGAACGCCCGTCGGCAAAGTTGTCGTATCGACACGCCAATACAGAAAGAGCGACTGCTTCGTTGTCTATAAATACAGAGAAGATGACGAAGGATGATACGTTGCAGCGCATCTGCAGGCGCTATATGCTCAGACTGATGCCAGTTGCGAGGAAGTTCGGTCTCGGAGGCTTCACGTACGACATGATACGCAGGAACTACAGACGCGAGTGCGCTGCCACAGAGTCGGAGGTAGAGCTTCTTAGCAGAGCTTGCGACGACGAGCGGCTGCACAGACAAGACGTGCCTAAAGTGCTCAGAAAGTCGTACAGGCGCGCATACGAGGACGGCGACTTCGAGAGAATCAGGACTCTTAAACGAACTGGCATCTACAGCAAGATTAGCGCCCTTTTGTTGGGAGATGAGCTCCGCGCAATAAGCGACGAATAATCATAAAAATGCATAAAATGTTTGGAACATGAGCGGATAATTAGTATCTTTGCACACAGAAATCGTTTTCCACGGGTACGCTGTCAGTCACTTTAAGCGTCTTGATGCACAATAAATGTTATAACAACTTGCCGAAAACGGAGGATGGGAAAGTGGAGTGACTGCCGCGAGTAGCATCCTCTGTTCGGCTTCTAAAGCAGTCACAAATTGGTTTCGATAGACAGCTCGATATTCAGACTTAAAGGAAACGACTTGGTCGTGTTCTTGTATTTGCTTACGCACGCGGATACAGAAGGCGTGTGCGATACGAGCTATGCCATTTTATCGCATGAGCTCGGTCTGTCTGTACAGAACCTAAGAACTATAACAAACAGATTACGAGCAACAGGCGAAATCGTTTCAACGTCAACAAACAAAATTACACACGTAACTATCTGTAACTATGAGAGATACGAACAAAATACCAAGCAACGTCAACAAGCAAAACCAATACCTATCAACAAACAAAACAGTAAAGAAAATTCGGAAATTATTATAGCTACAGTACCGAATGTTGCCGATAAACTCAAGAAAGACAAGAAAGAGTTCTATGATTCGCTGATTCCATACGTACAGACATACGGAAAGGCAACCGTAAGGGAGTTCTACGACTACTGGACTGAGACGAATAAGTCTATGACCAAGATGAGATTCCAGATGGAGAAGACTTGGGACACCTCTAAGCGCATATCGAGATGGGCAAGAAACAACAAACAGATAAACAACAATAATTATGGAAGAACTGAAACAAATTCTCAGAAGTTCGACGAGTCTGTCGCAGCGTCAAACGAGTTTAGCCAGCAGCTCCATGCGAGATTCGGAGACTCAGAGATGGGTGTCGGAGATAACAGCGAAGTACGGTAATCTCCAAAGCTTTTGCAATGTGTTCTCGTACGCGCGGATGAACGACATCGTTGCAAATCCGATTGAATGCTTCAGACAAGAGACTCCTACTCTTGTGCGAATGGACGTGACATACGGACAAGAAGCGTCTGCTACATGGCTGTACGACGTGCTGCAGGGAATGTTTCTCTTTCTCGGTGTCAGCAACGACAAGTTCAAGAGAGAACAAGTGTACGACCTTGCGAGGACAATAGCGTCGCAGTACAAGACGCTTAAAGTGGCAGAGATTCTTCTGTTTGTGTCGAGGTTCAAGGCTGGCAAGTACGGACGGTTCTATGGCGGGGACTCCTATGCCCTTGTCGTCACGGAAGCCATCAACAAGTTTATGGTCGAGCGCGAGCACTACTACGCAGACATCGAGCGGATGGAGACAGAGAGACGAATTGAGGAAGGCAAGAGGAACACCATGTCGTATGCAGAGTACAAGAAGCAGAAGGAATCTGAGGGAATGGGCGTGTCTGGCGCGCTCGACGACATTTTTGGTTAAAAATCATTTAAAAACTTGGAATATTCCAAATTATGGGCTATATTTGCAGCAGAAAAATAAAACAAGCCGAAAAGAGGCTGTCTGAGCGTCGAAAATTTACGAGGTTGACAACTATACCACAGGAGTGCTTTGATGCCGTCAGAAGACTTGAAAAGCGGCAAAAACGAAATATTTATGGCTGACATACAGATATTGGGGCACATAGCGAACATAAAGTACCAGAAAGAGTGTATTTTGATATTCGTCGACGAGAGGCGCAGGGGTTTCAAGAGGAACAACGGCTCTGTTGTCGGAGACACCATACTCACATGGAAGTGCATATTCAGCGGAAGCGACAGCAAGCGCTCGTACATAGACAGGTACTTCAATACAGGGATGCTCGTCAAAGTCAAAGGAGAAATCCTGCCTTACGCAATAGAGCAAGACAATACAGTAGACGGGTACAGCGTACTCATACAGAGCATCAACGTCGCACCGTATCCGTCAGACAGCCTCAGACGCGAAATAAAGATGCAGAAGGACTCGCAGCTGAACTCCAGCGGAGAGCCAGACTTGGAAGCGTACAACCAACCAGATTTCTAATTATATAACATCTAAAATTGCAATTTTATGAGTAAGAAAAAAGAAAACCGTTTCGAGAGCATCGAAGAAGAAGTGGCGTTCCTTCGCAAACAGAACGCTGGCATGAGAGGACAAATCTCTCTACTGCAGAAGCAGGTGAAGAAGTACAAGGAACTCGACTTGGAAGGTGACGGACTCTACGAGAAGCGCATCTCTGAGAACGACAGCCTCAAGCTTGCTTTGGAGGCTAAAGACAAAATCGTCAAAGAGAAAGAGAATGTCATCGACGGGCTGAACTCTCAGGTCAGCAAGCTTTCCCAACAGCTTATGGCTCTCAAAGACGCCGTAAACAAGAAGAATGCCGACATCCAAGACCTTGATGCGCTGCTCGAGTACGAGAAGCTGCCTTGGTGGAAGAAAGCGTTCATGCGCTGAGCAGCGAATTTTCGACAACTACAGAAACCAGCCTATCCTCACGGACGGGCTGATTTCCTTACTATATCAAAATGAAAAAGAAAGCATTTCCTATGTGTTGTTCGTCGGCACTGACAGCGTATGGAACGGTATCGTGGCCAAGATGTAAGAGTCCTTGCCTCTGTGAAGCTTCACGGCAGTCGGCTTGAACGACTTCAGATTGACGACGTGCGCAGTCTTGCCTGTATAGGCCGACTTGATGTATATGTCACCGTTGCATATTGTTGAAAGAAGGTCGTCATAGGTAGACTGCACGTCTATGTCTGCGACAGCGTACCTTCCAGACACGATGACGGTCATCTCCAAGTCGACGTTCTTTCGAACGACAACGTCACGCGTAACAGTCACAGCGTTCTGACCGCTGCCTACAGTCGTGGTCTCTTGCTTTGCACACATGTAGTCTTCTGTATCAGAGTCAACCCACTGCGCAGTATATACGTTTACAGCATCGCCACGTTCGTCGAAACCGCTGATTGCAAGTACGCGGACGCCGGCAATTGTAGTAAAGTCCGACCACGAGCCGCTTGTCCCTTTCCTGTAAAAATACTTGTTCGTCAAATTACCTATTGCCATAATCTTATAATCTTAAAGTCTTTAAAAATATCTTCACGTTCGCAAGACAGAACTTGCCAGTGTCCACATCCGCCCTGTTGCTGTATTTGTACACAACCACGTCGCACGTCTCGTCTGCATCGTCTATGACAACCTTGCTCTCGTCGAAGAGGTACACCCTTATCGAGTTGAACCCTTCGCAAGAGATTCTGACGTCGCTGCCGTTGCTTACATAGACCGTCGGACACTTGCATTTGGGTATCGACATGTCTGTTTCCATGCACCACATCAGAGACATGACGTCTTTGTCGGCCACAATGTCGTTCTCGTAGTCCCAGTCCACATAGAGGCCATATTCGTACCCACTAACTTTGTCAGCGTCATGTATCGTGTAGCCGTTGATGTAGTCAGCGAAGTTCTCTTTCACATACTCCTTTGTGATGCCCTTGCCTTGGTACGCAAACGTTACCACATGAGGGATTGACTGCTGGCACATGGCCAGTCTCAGAAGCTCCTCCTTGTCGTGAGACGCCTTCTGCCACCGACCCCTGTAGTCCTGACAAAGGTCGGCAAGCAGTGCGTTCTTGTAGTATTGCTGTAACCTGTCCATATCCGTCAATTCATTTCAACCCTTACTGCGAGGCCGTTTGGCGAGCTCCATCCCTCGAGGATGCCGCGTATCGCCTCCTGCGTCTGATAGCTCGCCTGCAGCTGCATAAGCATCTGGGACAGCGTCGCGACCTTCGCGTCGTCCGTCAGGGCGGACTGCATCGTGAGTATTTCCACAATCTGGCGCATGTAGTCGCTCTGCAGGTACACCTGCTGGCTTACGCCGTTCATGTATGCTTCAATGGCTCCAGCGGTCGTTTCGGTTATTCCGCTGATACCCTGTTGCAAGGCTGAAAGTTGCGCAGACTCTTTCTTGTCGCCTAATGAGATGCCAAATGCCTCCATCCAAGTTTCAAACTCGCTCTTTACGTTATCTTTCCATCCGTCAACACGCTCTCTTATGCTGTTCACGTCATCTGGTGTCACGGATAGTGCCTGTGAATATGCATCTTGTGCCTCTTGTAGTTGTTTTTGGAGTTCTGCGTTATCACGGTTTATTGACTCGACTTCACGCAGCCATTGTATGTAGCCTTCTGGAGCAAATAATCTACCAAAATCCTCCCAATACCTCCTGCTTGCTTCAAGTTCTGCGAGTCTGTCTTCGTTTTCCTTCATCTGTGTGGAGATGGATTCAATATTTGCCTGCCAACCCGACGCACGCCCCTTTGTCATCTCGTCAACTTCTGCAAACATCTGCTCCATCCTCTGACCGATGACCTTTGAAACGATTGACTTCATTATCATATTGTCAATCATATCGGAGAACGTGTCGCCGAAACTCTTCATATAGTCCTCTCCGTTTCTGAAAGCGTCTATCATAGCGGAAACAACCTCTTCGGCGGCACTTCCGACACTTGAAATGCCAAGAAGGTCATTGACAATATCATTCGTCGCCTTGCTGATTTCCTGCTCAAGGTCGATGACCTGTCCTTTCAGGCTTTCAATCTCGTCTTCGTCACGGTGTTTGCCAGTTCGTGATTTTGAAAGTTCAAGCTGCCTCTTGAGTTCTGCAAGTTGTAGTTTCTTGTTTGCGATAGCCGCCTCCTCAGCACCGTATTTGGCAGTACCATACGCCTCGTCAATAGCGTATTGTAGACTCTTGTATGCGTTCTCAAGACGCTTGACCGCCGTTTCTGACTCCTTAATCGAGGCTGTAATTTTTTTGTTGCCATTGTCAACGAATGCCGTTATAGCACCCATGACACCTCCAGCGACACCTCCGATGAGAGCACCCCATCCACCGCCGACCTGAGCACCTATGGCAGCACCCTGACCGCCCTTGTCTATGATGGAGAAAGTGTCGTTCATGACTTCCTGAGCCTCAGACCAGTTGTCACCGCTCATCGCATTAACCATGTCGTTAATCATGCCTACGGCTTGACCTGCTACTTGGGCGATGCCCTGTATGTTCGCGACAATCTCCGTGGCGTCGATGTCTCCTGCGTTTTCCCTTGCTTGTTTCAACTTCCTTAACCTGTCGGTTAAAGTCATTATCTTCTTGCCAGTTTCTTCAATGTTGGACGAATCCTGCGAGCTTGAAAGCCTGTCTATTTCACCTTCAACTTCCTTTATAGATTCATCGAATGCCTCCATACGTTCCTTTGCATTGGCAGCAGATATGGCAAAAGCTGCAAAAGGATTGTTTTTCTTACGTTCCTTGTCGAGGTCGCGGAGAGCCTTGTTGATGTCCTTAATCTGCTTCGGGGACAGGTACTTGGCTTTGTTCTTGTATTCCTCTATCGAGGATATGAGACCTTTGAGCGCAGAGTCCGTGAGGCCTGCGAGGTTCCCTGTGGCGACGACCCACTCTGGCGACTTCTGGAACTCCTCGAACGAAGCCTTGGCGCCTTCATCGAGCTCCTTCTTGTCTATGGCGACTCCGATTTGAAGGACTACCTTGTTTTTGTCTGCAATCTGTGAGACGATGGACTTCAGTTGCTTTTCAAGCTTCTCGATGTCGGACGGATTGTCAGACATCTCAATCTTTGACGCGATTTTGCGAGACTGCTCCTTCTGCTCTTCAGTACCGAACTTTACGACAAGTGCCTTGCGCTCATTGTTTGCATCTTTTGCAATCTGTGTGAGCTTGTATTGGTACTCTGCGTACTTCTGAAGCAGTTTGTCGTACTCCTTTATGGCGTCTGTGGCTTCTTTTTTGCGGGCTTCCTGAGTTGCCTCGTAGCCCTTCTGTATAAGGTCAAAGTAGGCTTGCTGCAGCTCTCCAGTACCAATCTGCTCTGTGAAGGCTTCCATATCGTCACGGGTCAGATTCAGCATGTTGGGAAGCTCGATGTTATCACCCATCTGCTTGAAGTACTTGTTCAAGGACTTCGTATATCTGTCCGCATACTCCTTTGCTGTACGTGGAAGCGTATCCAAGTCGATGTCGAACATGTCTGCGAACATGTTGCCGAGCTCTGGGTTGGCGTCCAACTCGACCGCAAGCTCGTACTCGTCCTTCAGACGCCCAAGCTCATTGTCGAGACCCTTCTTTATCTTCGTCGCGTCGTATGCCTCAGCGTCGACCTTAATCTCACTGTACTTGATTTCAAGGTCTTTTATTTCCTCTGGCTTGATATTCTTGACTTTCTTGGCTGAATCAATCTGCTTTTTGAGCATGACCATCATCTCATGAGGATTGTCAGTGCCTGCAAACGACTTGATGTCGAACTTTGGCAGACCATTCTTACCGAGTACTGCGTTGATATGCTTGATGGAGTCGCCGAACTGCTCTGTGACAGTCTTCATGGCAACTGCGCGGCTTACGCCTGCGTCAGTGAGTTTCTTGTACTGGGTTCGTACTTTGTCGATGAGCTGCAGTTCTTCCTTCAACGCTTTCTGAAGCTCTGACTCGGCCTGCTTCTGTGCTTTGGTATTTGCAGCGTTTTCTTTCTTCGACTCTCCACCATCAGAAACAGCTTTGTTGTAGTCTTTTTCAGCTGCAGCTCGTTCTTTTAGTGCCTTTGTAAGTCTTTGGTCGTCTTCCGAAGCAGTTATGTTGTTTTCGTCAACTTCCTTTGCTCCCTTTTTCCTTAATCTCGCAATCTCCTTGTCAAGACGCTGCATATCTTTCCATGCTTTGTCAGCAGCTGCATCAGCCTCTTCAAGCGTCTTCATGACAGTTTTGTTTTTGTCTGTGCTTATAGTAAGAGGTATAAAGATGCTCCACTGATTTGCGCTTGCAACCCAATTTCTCAGGTAGTTAAATGCTTCATCGTACGACATCTTGTGGCTCTTCGCATAATTAGTAACCATGCGTTTCACCCAATCCGCATATTTCCCTTCTTGGAAGTTCAATGACTCTATTTGTTTTGCGTTCATACCCCTGAACATTGCTGTCATTTCAGACAGGTGCTGTTCCTTGAGATATTTGGTAAAGCGCTCCCATTCAACTTTTTGGCGACCGTTATAAAGATTCCAGTTGTTATATATCTCTGCCTCCTTCTCGTATTCTTTAGCTATCTCTTCTTTATGAAGGCTGTCTTTTTCAGCCATATATGCATTTCTAAGGTCTTGAAGCCTTATATATTGGGCTTCTTTTGCGGCCTTTGAACGTGCTTCTTCCATCTCAATCTGAAGCGTATACGCTTTTTCAGGGTCAAGTTGGTTCTGTTGTATGAGATTGTCGGTAATCTGTTTGAACGTTTCATTAACCTTGTTTACGTTTCCACTCCACCCTTGCGCGTTTATGAAGTTTAGAACAGACTCCTTTGTTGACTCAAGGTCTTCCCTGAACTTTCTAAGTTCATTTTCGTAATTGTCAAGCCATCGCTCAGCGTCGTCTTGGTATTTCTTGTCTATACCCAATGGAGCTCTGTCTTCTCCAGAAGCAGCTTTCCTTGCTTTTTCAATTGAACCATATTTCTCTTCAATCTTCCCAAGCCACATGTGGGCGTCTTTGAGATTCCCTATCGTACCGTCAGGAAGAGTCCATAAGTTCCACCAACCAGACCAGTCTCTCTCTAATTTTATTGCACCATCTCCAAGCTCCTTTATTGCTGCTGACACAGATTGTATGTCGTCAATGACAGCAAAACTTTGCCTCAGCCTTTCACTGATATTTTTTATCTGCAAAAGACTTCCGACATATTTGTCGCTTGCGTGAGAAGAAAGCTCTATCTGTTCTTTTACAGACTCCCAAGCCTTCTCTGCGTCGTCAACGTTAATGTTTTGAGGCGTTACAATGGTCTTTCCGTTGTTGTCTGTTATCGTCTGATAAAGGCTTTCTCGAAGCTCTTTATACTGCTCCTTGAATCTCTCCAAGTCATTATAGGTGTTTTTGGCGTTTTCTCGCAAAGTCTTGTTGAACTCTTTCATCGCCTCGTTCCCTCGAACAACTTCGACAATAGCAGCCCCAGCGGCAACAGCAAGAAGCCCCCACCATGTGGCGCCAGACGTCAAGACTGTGCTCATGGTTGTTCCAAGGTTGCGTAACACGTTTGAAAGCTTTGTCCCAAGAACGGTTTCAATCGCAATCGCTTTATTTGTCCCGAGAACCATTCCGTAGTACGCAAGTTGAGCTGCCTTCAAGACGCCGAAGACGATTACAAGGTCTTCGACAGCTCTGTTAATGTCTTTCCATCTAAGGAAAAAGTCTTTAAGAAGGTTTATACCTGTTGTAAGAACACCCTGCTCAGACTTTCCAATGTCGTTAAGCATATTGTTCCATGCAAGCGTCAGGTTGGCAAGACGTACTTTAAGAGTGTCAGCCATCTTTGCTTGGAAGTCAAAGAACTTACCGCCTTCGTCGGTCATCTTTGTTACAACAGACATAACATCGTTGAAGTCGATGGCTTTCTTCTTCATTCTGTCATATACATCACCGACGCTTACCATCTTTCCTTCAAGTTCAGTGTAGTACTTTGACAGCTCTCGGACGAGAGGAATACCAGCGTTTGCAAACATACGTGCATCTCGGCTGTTTAGATAGCCGTAAGCCTTAATCTGACCGAGTGCGTATGTCAGACGTTCCATCGGGACACCAACAGCAGAAGCCATGTCTGCAAGACGGCGTGTCGTGTCTACCACTTCGTTTGCCGCAATGTCGTATGCAGTCAGTTGCTTTGCTGCGTTTGACAGTTCTATCAAGGTGTATGGAGAAACGAGAGCCATCTGAGACAACTCGTTGAATATCTGAGTTCCCCTCTCCGCAGAGTTGATGAGAATACCAAGCGCACGCTCGTTCATCTCGTACTGAGAACGTACTTCAATCAAATTCTTGATAAACTGCGTTGAAGCTCCTACTGTAAAGTAGAACGCAAGACGATTCTTCATGTAGTTCCACGAGCGCCCAAGAGCGTTGTTTGAACCGACCATCTGCTGGTTCTTGTTCATGACTTCGTCCATCTTCTTCTTTAAGCGGTCATACTCGTCGTTGACTTGCTTGATTTCGTTCTTTTGCGAATCAACATCAAGACCGCTTCTGTATGAAGCAAGTCTCTGCATCTTGTATGCAATATCGTCAAGAGTCTTTTCGGAAAGTCCTCCTTTGCCGTTTATCCCTATAATTGAGTCTAATGATATTGGTCTGGATGCGAGAGAGCGTATTTTTTGCATAGCGCGCTCAACTTCGTGTATGGATGCTATCAATGATTTGCCTTGGTCACTGTTTCTCTCTGCATTGCTGAGTCTGTAGTATGCCTGAGTTAGCTGCTTTAGCGTTTTGTCAAGGTTGTTGTATGATGCCGTCTCTGCATCCGCAAGCTTTACTTGGGACTGCTGCAGACCTAATACATGTGCTATTGACTGCCTTAAATCGTCGTATGAAGCAAACGTCTTCGGTTGTGAACGCTTGCTTTCTATATCTACAACTTTTCTTTCTGTTTCAAGCCTTTCTCTTACACTTTCGTTCTGTTGCTTTTCCTGCTCAAGAATTTGCGACTTGCTTCTGTTCTCTGTCTCGTAGATTGCAACCAACTGCTCTTCTACGGAGCGTCTGTCGTTTGCGGACACCCATGTCATTGCACCAGTCTCGGCATTGAGCATCATTGCATACTCACCTTTCTGTTTCCACTCGGCGCTTTCCCTTATCGCCTGCGCTTGCTTTCGTATTGCCTCTGTGTAACGGTTTGCCGACGATGTGGCATTGTTCATGTCCGCATTACTGCGCTCGACAGACATTGAATTGCTTTTAATCTGTTCCCCAAGTTGCTTTAGTTCTGGGCTTACTTTTCCAATGCTATTGACGTAGTTCTGTATCGTATGACCTTGAGGCGCAATGACGTCACCCATCTGCTGCATAGCAGTTTGCATTGAACGAATTTGAGGAATAAGCGATTTGACTTCCTGCTCGTATTGGCGTACTCCAGATGTGGCAAATTGATATAGCCCTTTATCGCCAGTTGTTGTCGCATGTGCGGCAAGAGCAATAAAAGACGAATATTGTTGACGTGCGTCACGTAGTTTTTCTCGTAGTAAGTCAAGGTTTGTCTGCATCATCTGCAGCGTATCTGCATTCCTGAAAGAGCTACTTGCACTACGAATTGCAACTTGCTGGGATTGTGCAGTATGGTCAAACGTCATCTTCTGTTCTTTGGCTGCTTGTGTCGTTTTCTTCGTTTGCTCTTCAAGTTCTCTCTGGTCGTTAATGACTTTTTTAGTCACTCCACCTGACGATGTGCCTCCAAAGTCAATCTTTACGTTTCCAAGTTCGCCAAGCTTCTTCTTCATCTGCTCGACAGCAGAGTCCATAGAACCTGCCATCTTGTTCGTTGCTTCTTCAACATGCTTGACAAGCTTGTCTATCGAGTTCTTTAAGTCTTGGTCGCTCAAAGACGCAGCTACTATCGTCGGGTTGTTTGCCATATCGCTATTTCTTTTATAGAGTTAATACTATTTGTTACGATGCACTGGAATCTCGTACTCTTCTCCAGCCTTGAGGTTCTTAGCTCCGAGACTCGTGTAGAAGTCCTCCAACTTGTTCTGCGCGTCCAACGCCTCCTTGTAGTTGTTCCAAGCTGCCTTGTCAGCTCCTTTCAAGTACTTCGTGTGCGTGTTGTCGACAGCCATGAACTGTATCTGTGCGCACGACAGACGGTAGAGGTAGTCGTCTAGTCGGTACTGGGGGTAGGCTTTGATGAAGTCTGCTGCGTCCGCAATGACAGTGCTTCCATAAACTGTGAGGCTGTCTCCATTGACTTCCTCTTGCGCATCAGCAGTGAATCCGTAAGCGTACTCACCGATTTTTTGAGTAAAAAAAAAGCACTCAAGTCGATGGACTGTATCGCTCCTAAGATTATTGCTGCCCACTGGTTTGCGTCGAACGTCGAGTTCATGACTTTCGTCTTCATCTGTCTTATCATCCTGTCGTTCTTCTCGTCAGCATTCTCTCTGTCTGGCGTGAAGCGATGGTTGCAGAGAATGACTGCCATTATCTCGCACATGGCGTCCAAATCAGTGCATAGCGCTGTGATTACCTTGTTGTCGTCGTCAAGCGTCTCGTCTGCTTTTCTCATATCTGTCACGAGTCTGCAGATTCGGAACACTGAATAGTATCGCATATCCTTTACTCTGTACTCTTTGTCTCCAAGCTTCACGAGCGACGGAGAATCGTTGATGATGTCTACGATGTTTTGCTTGACTTCAACGGAGAACTCTGGCAACGAGAACTCTTCCTCGTCCTCTTTCTTCTCTTCTGCCTTCTTCTTGTTGTCGAACTTATTCTTCTTCATTCTTCTGTGTTTCGTTTGCGTTTCTTTTTAATGCCTGCTCTGTATTCGATAATATGGGGATGCGCTATCGGGATGAACCCTCTCAACGCACCCCCGCGCTTACGAAAACAGAGAATTACCTCTTTCTTGTATCAAGATTATGCAGACGGAGTGTCGCCGATAATCTTGTACATGTGGTCGACGTTCGGAGTAACCGTGGTGTCGGTGTACACGAGCGAGGTGATGGTCACACTGAAGTTCAGAGCGCCGTCTGCGTCCTTCTTCAGAGTGCCGACAGTCAGACCCTTGTAGATAACCAGAGAGCCGAAGCCGCGTCCGAAGTCGAGCTTCCACTCGTACTCCTTCGTGGTGGCTGCAGTAGCACCCTCGTAGACCTCTGCAGTAGTACCTGCAGTACCAGAGGTGTAAGAACCGCCGAACAGTTCGTCCAGCTCGTTCAAGTCGTAGTTTGCGAGCTCGAATGTCATCGTCACAGGCTTGCCCTGATAGATGATGTCGAACGGAGAGTCGTAGAACTCGGCCTCAATCTCAGTAGAGTCGGGCTCGTCCTGAGCAATAGCAAGACCCTTGAGAACACCCATAACCTTTGTGTAGTCGCCAGTGCCAGCGCCAACTGTGCGATAGCCTAAGCTAATCGGCTTCAAAGTTGTTTTCTTTGCCATAATTTTACCCTTTCTTTAATTAGTTATTATTACTGTTGTTGTTGTCTGTATTTTCGGAATCGTCAGAGCTTTCGCTGCTGGCGTCTTCTTCAACGTCTATGGTGACTATGAACGACTTTACAAACACGTTGTACTGGTTGCCCTTGTTCGTGTCCTCGTCGTCGTCCATTGAGAGGATGCTGTCGGCTTGTATTGCGTATGAGTAAGATGTAGGACTGTCAATCTCCGAGCGTATGGCTGCATTGATGCCGTCTTCGAATGCTTTGTACTTGTCCCTGTCGAGTCTTCCCCTGCTCTTCTGAGGTACGTATGCCGTAACGTAGCACCGAACCCATCCGAAGGCTTGGAGGTCGAACTCCGACTCGTCCCTGATGCTGCCGACTTCTATGACAATGAAGCCATTGCTCGTATCGTCAGCCGTGTTGTCGGTAGGGACGCGCATCGGATAGATGTTATTCGTCACACCACTGAACAGCGGCTTCAGATAATCGTATATGGCAATTCTTGACTCTTCAACCATAATCTATCGTATTAAACCAATCTTCTTGACTCCACGTCTATTCTTATACTTCTTTCCCTTTGCGCTGCGTGCGCTGTGAGAATACTTCGGTACGTAAACTGTAAGATGAGTCTCCGATGGTTTTAAAGCCATCCTTACGTCGTCAAAAATATGCGTCATCACTTGGAACTGCATAAAGCGAGTCATTCGAGGTGCATTGGACACTCTGTTACCGTTTTCATCTGTCGCATCGCTTCCAGTGCGCATTGTGAAACCGCTTTCCCAATATCCCCAATAAGGAGCAAGTATTGCGAAGAATACAGTCCACTTGTTACGCTTTCCATGTTTTGACAACAGAAACTCTTCTGCGAATTTCCTACCGTCAACAGGGATACTGTCGTTCGTGAAGAACTCATGCAACGAAGAACCATGCCCTCCTTGAAATCCCATGCCTCTGACTTGACCCCAACGATTGTACGTTATGTTTGTACGTTCAGAGCGATAGAATCCGCATTCAGACATCCTTCCGTCGTACGTTACTCCCCAACACAGAGAATTGAGTAAGTTTCCTGTTCTGTCCATGTGGTTTGCACTGTTGTACGTTTGAATCATGTCTCCGAGCTTCTTGATTTCAGTCTTGGCATATTCAATGAGCCTTGCAGTCTGCTCTCCGACCCAATAGTCAGTGAGCTCTTTCTGCAGCTGCTTCGTGTAAGCACCCAATCCTATGACCTTCGACTTCTTCATGCTAATCCCAGTCTTTGCGTGTACAATATACACTTATTCCCATCAGCTGAGAAGGTTCTGCGTTGTCCACCGTAAAGTTCAGCTCTTCGCCATAACGCGTCAAAGAAACGCTGTCTCCCTTTCGAGGAACGATGTAATCGCCCTCGTCATCTTTTGTGAGAGGTATGGATATGATGTAAGACGCAGTCTGCAGAATCCTGCCCTCGTCGTCACTGACCATGTGCTCGTCCATGACGCCCTCGTAGACAGTCAGCTCTTCGTCATCATTGTCACCATGCCCCTCGACGATTCGCGTGATGACGCCCTCGTACGGGTATTCAACAATCTCTTCTCTCGTCATAAGCTTACAACGTCCTCAATGGGGATGAAGCGAATCTTCTTCTGCATATTCTCAAGCACTTCAGCCCTCTCGTCACCATAAAGGTTGTAGATTCCTATCGCGTACTTAATCTTGTCGTCTTGGTAGAAGTCCTGCTCACTTCCGACTGTCTTCTGATAGCCGTTGTGAGACTGTTGCAAGGATGAGGTATTAGAGGGGCTCAGCAGCACTGCGGCGAAGATGATGTCTGCAGTCATTAGTTCTTTCAGACGCTTCGTCACCTTTGTGTCGTCGTATGCGTCATCCTCTGGGTCTACACCTCTGTCAAGTGCAATCTTTATAAAGTTGCTCTCATCGAAACGTGTGTAAGTCGTCGATGCTTTGAGCCATTCTAATACCGTCATCTCTCAATCAACTTAATAAAACTAAACTACCTATGAAGATATTTTACTAGTCGGCCTGTGTCGTGTCAACGCAGACATGGTACATCGACTCGTCGAGCACGGTGGCGTAACGACCGATGACGTCCGTGTGGTATGCCTTGAGCATGCCGTTTGGAACGACCTTGTTGATGACATAGAGGAATCCCTGCGTCTTTGCCACGGAAGCCTGAATGGTGTTGTTAATCTCACCGCTCTGGATGAGGTCGACATCAGCGGGCTTTGCGTGAACGATGACGCCAGCCATGCCGAGAGGACGCAGAACGGCGACACCAGCCTTCCAACCCTTGACGGTGTGGTAGGTTGTGATGCCCTGTACGGTCTGCTGCTCGCGGACGATGTGGATGGGCGCAATCTTCGAGATAGGCGAACGGCTGTACTCGACAAGCTGCTGATAGGTGATGCTGTCGACGGTAGTGCTCGACTGACCGCTTGTGACAACGATGACCTTGTCGGGGGCATAGAGCGAGATGTAGCGGTTCACTTCCTTGATGAATGCTGTGTTCTTCAGAAGAACGTTAATCAGCATGTCCCAAGTGATGTCCCACTGGAAGCTTACGCTGTCGGGAATCTGGTTGGCAAGACGGAAGTCAATCTCAATCTTGCGCATCTGCTCTGGGATGTCGCAGTCAGCAGCAGTCCAGACCTTCGTTCCTGCAGTCTTGAAGTTTGCAGAAGGAATGTAAGCAGCCTGCGAAGTGACGACGCCGCTGAAGCCTTGTGTGGTGGCAGTGCCGCCAGCGATGTTGGTCAGGGCGATGGTGTTACCATACTGACCGCCGCGAGACAGAGTCATTGCAGCCATGTTGGATGCGGTAAGCATGTGAGACTTGATGAGGTCTGCAACACCACGTACCCAACCCTCTACCAAAGACTGGTCTGGGCCGAGTTCCTCAAGGCGAGCCTGAAGCTCCATCTTTGACATAGAAGTCTCGAACAAGCCCTTACCATACTGGTAGATGGAGCCAGTCTTAACCTCGTAGCCCTCAGCGTCGAGCTGCATGGTCTCGGACAGGGGAGCCATCGCGTCGGCCATAGGAACGGTGCGCTGAATCTTCTGACGTACAGACCAAGCGGGGTTCTGCTTCAGCTGTCCGCGCTCAATCTGATACTCCATGCCCTCTACACGGAAGCACTCCTGCCAGAAGAACTGATTCTCGTCGAGTTCGATGGTCTTGTCAATAAGGGTCTGCAAAAAGCCCTGATTACTGCCACCACCTAAGAAACCTCTCTGATAAAGCTTCTCGATAGCCTCATCGGAAGTCCACTGAAATTTTAGTGCATTTGCCATAATCTGTTCCTCCTTCTTTTAAATCCAGAAAATGCCGTCGATGTATGACTTGTTCTTTGCAAGAACGTAGTCGGGCAGTGGCTGCATGCGAGCAATCCAAGCCTGCTTGTTGTAAACGGCTGACATAGAATAGTTGGCTGTACCAGTGATGCCGTATCCCTCAGTCGGAAGCAAATCGCGGTCTGCTTCAACGAAAGTGTTGGGATTTGGAACGAGAACCTTACAAGAACCCGTTGGCTCTGCAAGTGCTGCGTCAGCAGCTGCGTCACCCTCAACCAGAATGGTATCGGTTGTGATGGCTGCACCAAGAGCGTTCTCAAGCGTCAGCTGGAACTTCTTGTTTGTTTCATCAAACACCACTGCTGTCACCTTTGCATAAGTGCCAGTGTAGTCAGAGATGTCGCCAGTAGTCACAGTGAACGTAGCATCTGCAAGGTCTACCTTGCTGTCTGCAACATCCAACTCGCTCGTTGAAGCGACAGAGATGGCTCCACCAGACTTCAGTGTCTTCGGGGCAATCATCAGATACATTCCGACCTCTGGAGCATCGCTATAGCCGTCGCCTTCCACGTAGATTGTGGTAGCGTTGTTGGCAGCGTTTGCCTGAACCTTGAACGAGCGGAAGATGAGACAACCCTGAGCGGGAGTGTACTGCACCAACTGAGCTGCATACAAGTGGTCGAAGCCCTTCTTGGGATTCAGGATTGTGCCTCCGAGCAATACGTTGCCGCGCTGCTCACCGTTACCATCCTTGACCCATACCCATTTGCCGCCACGTACCTTGTGTGACGACTCATAGAAATAAGCTAAGTTTGTTACCATAATTCTGTTACTTTTTTAGTTATTAAATCCATTACTGAACTTTTACTTTTGGAATGGAGTCTATGAACTCGTCTTCTTGCTTCTGGACTTGCTTCGGCGCAAGCGGCTTGATGTCGCCAATCTTGCTCTTGAAGATTTCCTGAAAGCGCGAGTGCAATCTCTTTGCTTGTTCATCGACTGCGACATCGTCCTTGACTTCATAGTCTTTCACGAAAATATCGAAATCGCTCAGACAGTCATCTCGGATGTCTTTCTTTGCCAACGCCACGATTTCGTTGAACTTATTCTTCTTTGCTTCTTCGTTCTTGAACTTCTGAAGCTCAGCAAGCTGGTTCTTCACGTCTTCTGGCAGCTCGAACTGCTGTTGCTGCTGTTGCTGCCCTGGGTCGGCGATTTTCTTGTTCAACTCTGCAATCTGATTCTTGTAGTCGCTCTCTTTCGACTCGAACTCCTTCTGCTGTGCAGCACGTACCTTCGCTGATGCGCTCCTCGCTGTGTCAAGGTTGAACTTGATTTCGTCAATGATGCCTTCGTCGTCGATGCCTGCTGCTTCGTGCTTCTTTGCGAAGAACTCAGCAAACTTGTCCTTAAAATCATCTGTCAAAGTCTCGCTGTCGTAGCTTCTCTCGCTACAGTAAGTGTTTGCTCTCTGCAAAACCTCTTCTTTTGTCATAATAGTTCTCTCCTATATTTGATTTGTCGAACACGATTGTTCGGATGCAAATATATGAACAAATACGCACGTGCAAAATATATTATGACAACAAGTTTGTGATAAAGTGTATAAACAGCACAAACTTTATTCTTGATGTATTAACGACACATTGGCACAATGTGTATCTTTGCAACGAGAAATTAAAATTTCTGTTCCGTAAGATATGGCAAAGAAACGCAACGATATAGTACTTGCTCCGTTGGAGGATGGCAACCAGAAGTACGCCATTCGCTCCAACGCAGACTTCGTCGTAATGACTGGCGGAACTGGAGGCGGTAAAAGTTACGCGCTTTACTATGCGCCAATAGACTATCTTGCGACAAACGACAACGCAAAAATAGTCTGTTTTATGCGTAATGTGTCAGACTTCTGGGGTGCTGGAAAAGTCGGAGATACGCTGAAGAAAATGTATCCACTTGTAGACCGTGCCGTAAAGAGACAGCCTCATGACCCCATAGGAGAGATTATCCACAAGCAAGAAGACATGGGTCTGAAACTGTTCAACGGTTCGGAAATTAAGTTTCAGCAACTTGACAACGAGTCTCCGATAGTAATAGACAAAATAGCTAAAGGTCTGCAAGCGAAGAAGCTCATATTCGACGAGTGCAACAAGTTCGACTGGCAGACGATAACAGCCTTTATGCCGCGCCTTCGTTCTGACAGCGCAGGAAAAGCTCAGATATACCTTGCACAGAACCCTGAGCGTGAATGTTTTCTTAGAAAGCTGTGCGGGAAAGGAGAGCATGGAGGAGGATGGATAAACGACGACGGAACTATAGACAAGTCAATGGACGGAGTCGTTATGTACTTCAACATGGAGCAGGGAGACATAGAAAAGACGTATTGGGGTCGAACAAAGCGTGAGGTTTACGAAAAGTGCAAAGAGCACATCGACTCAATGATTGCGTTAGACCCAGACATGACTTACGAAGACTTTATACTTTCAATGGTGTTCTTCACGTTCAGTGTCCGTGACAACAAGAAGATGCTTGCGAAGAACAAAGGTTATAGGGGTCTTGCGGCAAACGCTTCGACAGCAGCATCAGCTTACAATGAGAACTGGAACTACTCGATAACCGACGAAGAAGAGAAGCTTGAAGACCTATCTAACGTACAGCTTTCGCAGAACGACGTTGAGCGCATGTTCAGACCTATGGAGATTCCGCACGACAGCGTTCTCGAAGACGAGTTCATTACAGTCGACATGGCAACGACAGGCTTCGACAACCTTGTCATGAAGTATTGGCAGAAGTGGAGCTCGTTCGGATTCCTCTGCAAAGACATCAAGTTTTCAACAAATAATACAAACCGTACTGCTGTGCTTATGATTAACGACTTCATGAAGAAGCACGGCGTACCACAGAAAAGGCTTATTCTTGATGTGCAAGGATTCGGATTCTTGCGCGAGTGCTATCCGCAAGCACGCTGCTTCGCTGGAGCTGGCACTGCGTCACAACGCAGTAAAAGCCAATACAGAACAGCCAAGGACGAAGCAGGTCATGTTGCGATGGAGATGATACAGAGCGGACTCATGCACTACGAGCCGAGACTCGCGCAGATGCACTACATGCACAAGAACATGAAGCGAGAAGGGGGGACTACAATCCTTAGACACATGCTGTTCGAGTCGCGCGTATTCCAGTTCTACAAGACACCGAACGGACGCAACGCCATGCTCGACAAGGAGAGGATGAAGCCTATGCTGAAAGGAATGTCGCCAGACCTAATGGACAACGTCATACTGCTATGCGGAGGTACTGTCTACGACTGCTACAGGATGCTGAGGGACGACGCTGGCATGGCACGCAGAAAAGCAGAAGCGAGCGACATGCTGACACTGCTCAACATCAATGACGGCGATACCATAGATACGCGCGTGGAACGCGTGCGTCCGAGAATAAGGAACGCAAGTGAAGTATTAAATATATTAAGTTCGATATGATACGACAACATGACATCAGATGGTTCTTGGCTGAACCGACAAGGCTTATGATGATGAAGCCTTTCACAAGGGGAGGGGTGATGAAAAGCCACGGTTTTGAAGGCAGTCCGATATACAACAACAATATGTTGAATACAGGATTTGCAAACCTTGAGTTAAATCCTATATCGCAAGACACGTACATAACCGAGTACCGCCCAGACCTCCATCATATCATCTTCAACGAGATAGTTCCAAAGATAAAGATTGTACTAAATGGAGTGGAACTGCCTGGTTCTATGATGAACATGACGCAGACGGCGTCGTTCCAGAAGATTATCCATGCAGCTCACGTAAGAAGCTTAACAAGCAATCCGCTTGAGTTCACTCTGTGTAAAGGAGACTCTGATTCTGGAGGTAACAAGACGTTTGAGGAAGTTAAGGCTGAGTGGACGTGGCGCAACAACGACTGGTATCTTGCACAAGCCATAAACACGTGCAAGCAACTCGGAAACTGCGGACTGCTGTTCTCGTTCGACAAAGATTCTGGACAGTACAATATCACAGTATACTCTTATGAAGACGGCTATCAGATTGTACCGAACTACGACGAGTACGGAATAGAGATAGCGCGTTCCCTTGTTTATCAGATAGACAGCAACATCATTATTGATACGTATGACGCCAACAATCACTATCACATCGTTCAAGCTGACAATCAGAACGGTTGGGAGATAACGATGGAGAAGCACGGTTTCTCACGCTGTCCGCTGCTGCACCAACGCGGCAAAGTTGCGTGGGAATATGCAGAGTCGACCATCGAGATATGGGAACTGATGACAAACATTCAGAACATAGCTCTCAAGAGATTTGGTACGTTTGCACTTGTATTCACTGGTGAGATGGATAAAGAATCGTTCAAGCGCGACTCTTCGACGCTTATCATCAATCTGTCGAGTGATACAACGAACGGAAAGCAGGATGCAAAAGTGCTCGATTTCCCTGAGCCGCAGACGATGGACGGATACCTCAAGACTCTTGAAGAGAAGATTTCATTGTTCTCAAGCACGTCGTTCATCACTCCGAAAGACATCACTGCCACGAACAGCGGAGGTAACGGTATCGCCCTCGCCATGTCTAACGACTACGCTCTTGCCACGCAGTCTGCTCTATCGTGGCGCAAGTTCGTCAACGACATGTTCTATTTACACCAAGAGGGTCTTGACCTTGAAAGCAACGGTACACAGAAATACGGCAAGCTGAAGGTCGGTGCGAAGATTGTGCCTTGGTCGTTGGAAACGAACAACACGAAGATTACGAACCTGCAGATGGAGGCAAAGTGGCTGTCAATGAAGACGATTATCGAACGCTCTCCTGATGCAGCCCCAGACGAGGAAGAGCGCATCATATCGGAAAGAGGAGCTCTTGTTCCGCAAGACGCCGTCACTGACGCTGAAACAGAGAAAGCCGCACGCATCAGCAAGAACAAATCTAACGAGATAGTAGACAACAATGCCAAAACAGGGCTTGATAACTAACAAGAAAGGAGGTTAATTATGGAATTAGGAGAATTTTTAAACTGGATTTTAGGTATCTTGACAATTATAGCAGGTGGTGGTTGGTTCATTAACTGGCGAGCAAATAAGCGAAAATCCAATGGTGAAGCAACGCAGTCAGAGGCAGAGGGATGGAAGGCGATGCAAGACTTGTATCAGCAGACCATTGAAGACTTTAAGGTTTACAGCGAAGACATGCGTACAGAACGAGCCGTTTTGAAGAAGGAAAACTCTGAAATGAGAGAAAAGTACAAAGCTTATGACGATGAAATACTTCAACTAAAAAAGCAGCTTGCGAGACAAGATAGAAAAATTGAAGCAATAACCCCTTTTCTTTGCAGTGTCGTTGGATGTTTGAACCGCAAGAAAGTCAACCTCGCTGAAAACTCTGACGACGACAGCTTTGCGACAGAAGAAGAGAGAAACAAACAAGAAAACGAAAACAAAATTTAATTCATTATGTCAGTTTATATTACAAAGGGTAGCAGGGGCGATTTGGTGAGACGTATACAGCACGAGCTTCACCTTATCGAGGACGGCATTTTTGGAAGCATAACAGAAGAAGCTGTGAAGGCGTTCCAAAAAACAAACAACCTGAAAGCAGACGGAGTCGTAGGTGATAAAACTTGGGAAGCGATTTTTAAGAACTCTTTGAAGACGTCTAAGCGTAACATCAAATATATAGTAATCCATTGTACGGCGACTCCTGAAGGACGCGAAGAGACAGTTGAAAGCATACGACGTATGCATAAAGCGCAAGGATGGGCAGACATCGGCTACCATTACGTTGTGTATATTGACGGCTCTGTACACAACGGAAGAAACGTTGACTTGGTCGGAGCTCATTGTTATGGCTACAATGCAACGTCAATTGGCGTGTGTTATGTTGGCGGAGTTGACAAGAAACTCAAAGCGAAAGACACTCGCACAGACGCACAGAAAAAAGCATTGGAAAAACTTCTGAAAGAACTGAGAGTGCTATATCCGAAAGCTAAGATTGTCGGACATAGAGACTTAGACAAGAAAGGAAAGCAATGTCCGTCGTTTGACGCTACAAAAGAATACAAAGACATTTAGCATTATGACAGCAGAAGAAGAAAAGGCAAGAATCATCAAAGAGTGTATGAATAACGCATTATACAACGGATGCGGCTCGCGCATGATGATAGCAGTGTTCGTGTTTGTCGTACTGCTTATGTCGTCTTGTGCCACACGAACGCAGATAGAATACAGAGACCGCATCGTAGACCATTACATCACAAAAGTCGAAAAAGACACTGTGATAGAGAAGATGCACGACAGCGTGTATGTACATTCAAAAGGCGATACAGTATGGTTTGAGAAATGGCATACGAAATATGTTGACAAAATAGTATTGCGTCACGACACGTGCTGGCGAGACAGCATAGTTACAATAAAAAAAGAAACCACAAAAGAGGTTGTTAAAATACCAAAAATATTTAAGTATTCTTTGATATTTTCGATATTAGTTATTATCTTTGCAATCATAAAGTTCTACAAATGGCTACGGGAGAAATCGGTAGGAATCTGACGTTCCCTATTTTCAATAGCGACGGAACGGCTTTCAACGACTTGGTTCTGCACAAGGCGACGTACGACAGTGTCGTCATGTCTCTTGGCGACAAGATAACTGGTGACGTGTACTATCGCGGCACTGACTTGGCTGTCACGATGGGTGAGTATATCGAATACGATGGCGTCAGGTTTGTGCTTGTGAGTCCTCCAACAATCGTTCGAGAAGGTATGGTGAGTGACAACAGTGAACTGAAAGGGCTTACCAAGTACTCGTTCACGTTCTACCATCCGATGTACATGCTCAACAATTTCCCGTTCTCGGACATTGCCGTCACCACGGCACAAAGCAAGTACCTTTCACAGAACAAGTCATTCTCTTGGATTGGCAACCTGACGGATTTCGTCGCAAAGATTAACAAGAATCTTGAAGGAACGCAATGGTATTGTGACATCAGTAGCGCAATATCTGCAAATGACCGCAATAAACTTAGCGAGGTAATAGCATTCGACAAGAACACCATTGCTGACGCCTTGAAAAAAGGCTATGAGACATGGGAATTTCCATACATCATAAGCAAGATAAATCATGGCGAACCTCAATACAGCAGCGGAAAGCGTTTCCTTATTAGATTCGGCTTGCCTACAACCGAAATCACCGTTGACGGTTCACCTTTTGTATTTGAATACGGACAAGGCGTAGGACTTAAAAATAATTCGCGCACGCCGAGGAACAACAAGATTGTGACTCGCCTTGCGGGCTACGGTAGCGAAGACAATATACCTTATGGCTATCCTCAAATTCGTTGGTATGGAGACCAATCATGGGACTATACGGTAGAAAACAATCCGTCTGCTGCAAATTCATACCCGATATATGACGGCATCCTTGGAGGTCAGAAAGTACGGCTTATCAAGCATCCTTTCACACGTACGCACTTGATGCCAAGCGTGTATGTCAATTCGCTTTTCAACAAGGTAAGCCCATATATCAGCGGCGGCGTTCAAAACCCGAACTACAACCCGAACACGGAGTTGAAGGACTACTACGATGCGGACAACACTTATCCTAACCCAATCGTACAAGACGCACCGTCATACGAGATACACGAGTTCGGCGACATAAAGCCAGAGTTGCAAAGCCGTCAGGTTTCTGCAATAGGCACTTATGACAACAACTACATGGAATCGGTCACGATGTCTGATTTCCTTGACATCCTTGATGATTTCATCACGCAATCGCAATATGACGTAGAAAAAACCGAAATAAAGAAGATAAAGGACGGCATTGAAACACATGATTCCGATTCTGGCTCCGTTTTGCCTCCAGTGTCATCGGTTGATGCACGCCTTTACTCTTGCAAGTGGTCATACCACAAGGACGATGACTTTGCATACGTCAAGTACGAGTCCAATGGGCAGAACTTTGAATACACGGTACGACTATCCAACTCGATGCCTTCACCAGATTGGGATGACACGATGGATGATGATGGTAACTATGTGCAAAGTTATTTCACTATGACGCTGCCCGCTTTGGGCTTTGACCTTTACGCTTGTGCGGCAATCACACAACAGATGTCAATCAACATGCGTAGCGGTGCTTGCATCGGCTGCACGTTCCCCGTTGCCGTTGATTGGGAGGACTACAAGAGGAATTTCTATGACGAGAACGGAGACTTTGACCCTGTAATCGGCACTGGACACCCACGTAATGGTGACAAATACCCAAATTCGACAAGTTCCGCCATTACCGTTGTCGTGCAAAAGGAAACAAGCACATTCGGTACTTTGATGCCGAACATATACCAAAAGCCAGCAGCAGGCGACGACTTTGTCATCTTGGGCATATCGTTACCTTCGACATACGTCACTTCTGCAGAAGAGCGTCTTGATGACGACATGGAACAGTACATGCGTGACAACAACGTGTACTATTTCGACTACCCGTTTAAGTTTGACGAGGCTTTCCTTGCAACGCATACCGACATCTTGCAACAAATGAAGCCCAACGTCGTAGTCCGCTTCAAGTACAACGGCGAGACGCTTGCCTTGTACATAAAGCAGATGTCCATCAAGTTCGGCGACAAGCCGTTGCCAGAATACAACATTACGCTGACCGACGATGTTGAAATCGTACTAAACCAAATCGGAAGTGTTACGGAAGAGGTGTCCAACCTGCGGCTCTTGCTTGGCGAAGAAGGCGGAGGCGTTCTTGACGGGAACAAATACCTGCGCAAGGACAAGGATGATACCGCATCTGGCCTTATAAGGCTATTGCGCGGCATTCAGGTCGGCGAACGGTTTGTTACTGGCCTGTTGGGCGAAGGAGGCATATTCCGCAAGGATGCCGACGGCACTACATATCTTGAATGCGACAAAATGTATGTCCGCATGAAGGCATACTTTGACACCGTCGAGGTTCGCAAATACCTGCATAGCGGAGGAAACCGCATCGCATCCGCAGCGGGCATCAAGTGTTCCCGTGTCGAATGGCTTACAAGCAACAACACCGTTACCGATGACATAAACAGTGCCGTAAAGTTCCGTTGCTATTTTCGTGGAAACAACGACGGCGTTGAGATTACCAATGACTTTGTCGTTGGCGACCAAGCATTCTGCCACGAGACGAACGTGAACACATCGGCACTTGACATGCGCCATTATTGGCGACTTGTGATAGCAAAGAGCAGCGTAACGAACGAGAACGGCGAACACTGGATTGACTTGTCGAACTACCGCAACCAAAACGGCACACCGTCCAACATGACATGGGTGAACGAGCGCGGCGTAACCGTCAACCATCTTAGCCACCAAGCGGGAAGTGACATTCCTCTTGCACAAGACGACATCATACAATTGGGAAATGCTGACGATACGACCCGTCAGGGTGCTATCATCGAATACGTGACTGGCGAAGATGCCCCATCTTACAAGATATACCAAAACATAGACGATTTCTCGTTTGAGGACACCAACTTTATTGCCCTTGGTTACAACTCGCAAACTGGACACGCATATTTGAACGTCTACGGTGATGCCTATATAGGCGACCCTGATGGAAGCACATTCATCAAATACGAGCAAGAGGATTCGCAGACGCACCAACCGAAGATGACCATCAAGGCGGTTGTGGAGTTTGTCGACCCAGACACGGGGCAATCGACCCAGCTTGAGGATTTTGCCAACACAGTCGTAACAGATATAGAGAACATACAGTCGCAGATAGACGGCGAACTTGATACATGGTACTACGCTGGTGTCCCGACACTACAGAACGCTCCAGCAAACCAATGGACTACTGACGATGACAAGAAGATGCACGTCGGCGACTTGTACTATGACAAAGATTCTGGTTTTGTGTATCGTTTCATTTATGATACTTCTGTCACGCCTAATGTGTACAAGTGGATTCAGATTCACGATGATGCAATATCAGAAGCTCTGAAACAAGCAGAAAAGGCGCAGGACACGGCAGACCACAAGCGCAGGGTGTTTGTTGTACAGCCAACGCCTATACCACCCAACACCTACGTAGAGTATGATGTAGGTGACTTGTGGACGAACGCAACTGGAACGTTCACTTATACGGAAGGCGGAGTAACACAAAGTGTCACATACGACAACGACTTGTTGAGGTGCAAGCGTTCAAAGCCTATTAGGAATGCAAGCGGCATTGTCGTTGACGGGGCATTCAGTATTGCCGATTGGGAACTTGCAACAGGGTACACTGATGATACGAAGATAGACAATTTCCTTGACGGCTATCAGGGAACACTGACAACAATACGCAATCAGGTTGACCAAAAGGCTGAAACATACTATCAGGATAACGACCCTTCAACTAACCAATGGGGAGCAGAACATGTTGGTGATATGTGGTTCTGCACGTCAAACCATACCGCACCGTCCAAATACCAAAAGGGAACGACATGGGTGTGGCAGGAAATTCAGGGTTCTTATGTATGGGCAGAGGCTGAGATTCCGCAAGTGGTGTTTGACACGATTGACGGTAAAAAGGCTATCTATGTGGCTTGGAACACTTGGTACATTAATGACAAATTTGGAAACACAGTAAGCAACCTTGCATTGCGCGACTTGCTTATCCCAGCATCGGACATTACTCCGCAAGGTGACGGAAGTGACAAGAATTACTACGCTAACAGGATGTACCGTTGTGTCAGTCTGAACCCAATATCCTTCCAAGAAGTTGACTATGTGGACAATCAAACGTGGAGTAACGCGGTTCAGCAAATCTACGGTAATATGTCCACCATTGAAGGTCAGGTGGACAAGAAGGCTGAGACGTGGTATCAGAACACGAACCCAGAGAACGCATGGACAAGCGATGAAAAGTCACATCACGTAGGCGACCTATGGCTTGTGAACATTGACGTTACTGGCAGTCAAATCTACAAGGCTGGAACGACGTGGTACTATAAGGACAATGGTGTTGGAACAAGCCCGCGCTACACATGGGAAAGGCAAGTAGTGCCACAGGAGGTGTTCGACTATGCCGACGGCAAGGCGGCGATATTCGTAGGAAGCACATTGCCCACTAACTACCACGTAAACGATATGTGGTTCATAGGGGACGGTGTTGCCGACGCAAATCTCCCAATTGGGTGTATCGCAGGCGACGTAGTTGTGTCAAGTGCGGAGAGTACTACTTACAACAAGTCCCATTGGGCTAAGAAAGACCGCTATACGGATGACTCAAAGTTTAACGGTTATATTACCCAAATCATTAATGGCACAAGCGGCACTTCGGATTCAGCACAGGTTGCACAGGCATTGCACGTCATTAAGGCTGCTCTTAACGAGAATACGAGTATTGACGGCGGTCTTATCCTCACATCCCTGATTTCGCTTAGAAGCAATAATCAAGTGTGGGCAGGAATCAGTGGCCTATACGATGCTACTAAACTTGGCAGCGGTATTGCATCATGGTATGGCGGTCTGATGAAAGATTACGAAGCCCTTACGGATGCACAGAAAAACCAAGGGTGGAGTGTACACCATTGGGCAAGGTCTTTGTTCCGTTTCGACGGAAGCGGCTATCTTGCTACTGGCAATGTTTCTTGGGACGAAGATGGTGTTGTAACCATAAAGAACCTTACCACGCTGTATGATTCAAACAACGAGGATGTTCTTAACAAGGTCGCATCTTTGACGGGAGCATTCCATTTCTCCACACGAGGAAGCGGTAGTAGTACGGTCACTTATATCAATCCACAGATGATGTTTGACCACATACGCCTTTCCCACGAAAGCAACTACGGCTTTAACGGCCTTGATGTGCTGAACAGGAACGAAATGGATGCACGTTATGTCCGTCTTGACTTCTTTAACGCCTTGTTCCAAGCATACAGCAGTGAGACAATATCCGACCAAAACAAGATAGACCCGACATCGTGGACGGCGCAGACTACGGTCAACAATTTGAAGATACTCGTCGGCGCATGGACTGACCAGTATTTGTCCGCAAAAGGTCTCAACAACAGCGGTAGCGGTGGTAGCGGCGTATCTTTGAATGAGCCTCTCAACGGAATTAACACAGCAAACATCGGTGCGCCAAGCACAAGCGGTCAGGCAATCGTGTGGAACGGCTCGGCTTGGGTGTACTCCATCTATACCACCTTGCGTGCCGCTGGTCTGTATTCCGCAGGTACGATAGCCTCATACGGAAACTTTACTTCGACACAAGGCGACTTCATTGCTTCGGCAGGCCACGGCTTCAAGGTGACAGGCAGTGACAACACCTCCGTCCTGCTGGCTGGCGGCGGGACGAAACCGCTGAGCGAGATTGGTTCTGCGTACACTCTTCCCGCTGCCACGGCTGCTGCCCTTGGTGGTCTGAAGGTGAACCAGTCATACGGGCAGGCCGTAACAGTACAGTCTTCGGGGAACGTCAGCACAAGCAACTATGGTTTGCAAATTGACTCAAACGGAATGGGATTCGTCTATGTGCCTTGCCTTCCTTTGAATGGCGGAACGCTGACGGGTGACTTGAACACCAACAGCAACATTAAGATTACAGGCTACAACAACAGGGTATTCGGTTTAATCCAGACAAAATCAGATGATAATAGCGGTCATGTCGGTGACAACATTGATGTCGGGTGGAACTGGACAAATGTTGACGGCTCTGGTGCTTTCTTTCGCAGTTCGGACGCTGACGGCAGTTTCGGTTTCTATGCCCGTAAAGGCTCTTCCACGACCCAGCTTGTAGGCACGCCCGCTGGTAGTCTTAAATGGGGCGGCAATGAGATAGCCACGCAGACGTGGGTGAATAGTCAAGGGTTCATTACAAGTGCCACCGACACAAAGAACACTACCGGTGGTGACAATTTAGGTAGCAAACTATTCTTGGTCGGTATGACCGCACAGACAACAAATAACGGCAATAGTAGGACATACACAAACTCAAATTGCTACACTTCTGGTGGTTATTTGTATAGCGGCGGCCTAAAAGTTGCTACCGAAAGCTGGGTGTCTGACCAACACTACATAACGGGTTACACTGACACAAAGAATACCGCTGGTACGACAAACCTTGCAAGTATAAAGTTGTTTATTGTAGGTGCTGCATCACAAGCGGCTAATCCGCAGACGTACTCTAACTCAAATTGCTACGTCGGTTCTGACAACTGTTTGTATTCGAACGGTGCTAAAGTTGCAACAGGTACAATCCCCACCAAGACGTCTCAACTTACAAACGACAGTGGGTATATCACAAGTGATAGCGACACCAAGAACACGGCTGGGGCGACAAATCTTGCTTCGACCAAATTGTTCATAATTGGCGCAACGGCACAAAACAATAATCCTGTGACGTATTCTAACACAAACTGTTACGTCGACACAGATAATTGCCTTTACAGTAATGGCTCTAAGGTTGCCACTGGCACGATACCTACAAAGACGTCACAACTTACGAATGATTCTGGGTATCTGACATCTGGCGACGTGGTGACAACAAATACAGCACAGAGTATAGGTGCTGCTAAGACTTTCACGGCAACTTTGACATCTTCTGCTGGCGGTAGTTTTACAGGTGGATTGAGGTTCTATTCAATTTGCATTGAATGTAATTCCGATGGAACTCCTAATTCTGGTAGAAGCGGCGAGATTAACCGCTACGGAAGCCAGAACCTTCACTTGCAATATGACAGCGATACTGGTGGCGTAACAATGTGCCGACAAAAGTTTGTGTTCAGTAGCACAAGCTCCACATCGCAACTATCGTCAAACAACAATAACTTCAGTTTTCTTGTCGGTACAGGAACACCATATATTGATAAGGCATGGCAGGTTACATCGGATATGCGCAAAAAGGACATTGCTCGATATATCAATCTCGACATCAGCAGAATAGCCGATGCACCCGTGTTCGACTTTACTTGGAAGAATGACATCACAAAGCAGTTGACGCTTGGTTCGTCGGCACAATACTGGCAGAGTGTATTCCCGAACGCTATCCGTCAAACGCCAGATGGCTACCTTGGAATGGACTACAGTTCGATTGCCCTTGCATCAGCCGTTCTTACCGCCCGCAAGGTCGTTGACCACGAAAAGCGGATAAGGCTCTTGGAGGTGGAGAACGAGGCTTTGAGAAGAGAAATAGACCAACTTAAAAAAGCGGCATAGGATATGAGTTACAGAAACGAACTGATAAAAGCGCCAGTCAACCAATACGATGTCCAGCAGGCGTTGGCGACGACGAAATATTCTTGGAGCGAACTTTGTACGCATGTAAACATCAATCCGATGGCGAAGTACAAGCCTGTAAGGTACGACAAGATACCAGACATATCAGACGCAGAATTTGCATTGGCAAGATACGGTTTTTCCCGCGTAACACCGACATTCACTGGCGGTAATTCAAATCCGTCATGCACTTGGGAATATGAAAAACCGAGAGGCGGCAGTTATAGTGAGCCTTTTAGGATAACAGACTTTGACGGTTATTTCCCACGAGCCTGCGCTCCGTTTGCCTTTGGCGTGTCTGGCGCACTACAAGACGGACTTGGTTTATATTTCTATATCAACAACACGGCTGCCACCTATTACAGTGACCAAGGAATGAACGTTTTATGGGATAGCGACTACGGTTTGTCCGTGTCAGCCTTGTTTGCATATTCATCAAACGCATCGACAAACAGTTATATAGCCATCTGTATTCATGACCTTACAAAAGGCGACAGTATTGTCGTAGAGACAAACAGGAGGCTTTGTGACCTAAGCACGTCGGTTGATACGATAATACTATATCCTACTGCAAGGACTATCAGCGGTGTGTCTTACCCAGCAGTTGACATGCTCAATGATTCGACACGTAGCGGACATGAGTTTCGTGTTATTGTCGGTCTTATGAACAGTAATACAAATCCAAACGTTCCATATCAGGTCTTTACGGGAAGCACTTCTCCTACGCCAAGTCAGATAACACTCTATTCGCTTGCATTTGTTGACGGAATAGACAGGAAGGATTTGGTTCTCACAGCCCATTATTCCATTGTGAAATTAAAGTGCTATTTCGATACAAGCACGTCAACGATAACAACCACTTATGTAGGTCAGGTACAAAGGAATGGAATGACCATGCTGAAATACCTAATGAGCGCAAGGCTTGTCGGTGTATTTATTACACCGTCAGACCATTGGTCTCCAGAGCAGGGGGATGTCGGCGTGAAACTTATTGCATCGGCAAACGGTATTGTCGGTGATGATGCCGTACAAGGAAACGTGCAAGGGGGTACATCTGTCAATATTCCTATTGCTGGTCACACGTATTATTCTGACCCGTTGTATCAATTTACCGATGTGCCAGTGTATTTCTATCAGGGTACGGGTACGAAAGAGATATACATAAACGGTTTCTCTACGGAAATATTCGAAAGTGTACCGTTTGAGAATACGCTTATAAAGGCTATCACATAGAAATAGTTTTAGTTCACTTAAATATTAACCCTTTAAAAATTTTCAGATTATGGGAACATTCAATGTAACAAGTTCAACTTTGAACAACAACTACGAGTATGTAAACAGCGAGGTCAAGGTGACTGGCAGCTATCAGAAGGATGCACAGACCGATGCCTTGCAGAGTGTCAACGGTAGCGTCTATGCTCTCGACCAGAGCGGTCAGCAGGGTGCTTACATCGGCAACTTCAACGGCTATGTCCGTGACGGTGAGGTGAAGTACTCTATCTCGGAGATGTCACGTCGCGATGCCAACAAGGTTTGGGATGCCATCGACGAAATCGAGGCCGAGATTACTGGTTCAAACGCAGGGGAGGAATAAGTCATGGGAAAGCACACACTTAGAACCGACAAGATTCTTTCCGCATACCGAGTTTTGAGCACGTCGAAGTACACAAAACTTGCGGACGATGACAAAATCAAGGCGTGGAAGATTGCGCGCGCATTGAAGCCTTTTGCCGACAAGTTCGAGGAAGATTCCAAGGATGCGGCAGAGAAACTGAAGCCTACAGAGGACTTTGCCGAGCGTTTGCAGAAGGCACAGGAGTACGAGCAGGCAATCAGAAAGCCAGACTTTAATGCCGAGACCGACAAACTGCCTATGGGTACAGCCGAATACGGAGAGTTCCTTAAAGAGTTCCAGAACTACAGAAAACTCGTCGATGATGCCATCAAGGAATTTGCCGAGAAAGAGGTTGACGTAGAGTTTGACGAACTTTCAGAGGATGCCTTTGGCAAACTTATGGCTTCTAACGAATGGACGATGGAACAGACTATGGAAATAGGAAATATCATCGTATAACATTAGTGTGTGCCGCGTGACTGGCAGTGTCGTTGCTTGCGACCTCCTGTCAGCACGTCGGTGCGCATAACAACAAATTGATTAAACAAAAAAGATATAAAATATGGCAGCACAGACAGAAGATAAGAAACTCGACGGCGCAGGCTTGTCAGTATTATGGGGCTTGATAAAGAACATTATACCGACAGTGCCGACGAACGTGTCGTCGTTTACCAACGATGCGGCTTATGTGTCGTTGCTTGATACCCACAATCAGAACCTCGTACTTGCTTCGCCGAACGGTGCTTCTGGTCTGCCATCGTTCCGTGCGTTGGCCGCTTCGGACATCCCCGATTTGAGCGGGACATACCTCACGAGCGCAAGCCTTAACGGATATGCCACACAGTCATGGGTGACGAGTCAGGGCTTCGGCACGGTTTCGTCCATCAAAGTAGGCACTACGTCATACTCGCCATCGAGCGGTGTGGTGTCGCTGCCTGCATATCCGACAACGCTGCCTGCGTCCGACGTGTATTCTTGGGCAAAGCAATCAACGAAGCCGTCATACTCTTGGAGTGAAATCGGCAGCAGACCGACGAAACTCTCCGAATTTACCAATGACAGCGGTTTCATTACGGGGATTACAAGTTCGATGGTCACAACGGCACTTGGGTTTACCCCTGCAAATTCAACATCGTTGGCAAGTTACCTACCTTTGACTGGAGGAATAATATCTGTAAGTAGCAAGACGCATGCCTATCCCTTGACTATTAAAAACCGTTATCATAGTTCAGATAGCACATTTGCTGTTGGCTCTGGAATAAAACTTGAACTCGGTGATGCCAGCGAAAGTACCAAGTATGCAAGTATTATGGCGGAGTCTGTAGAAAGTTGGGAAAACAAAATAGATTTGCATTTTTACATAAGCAATAGTGGCACCGAAAAAGAGGTAATGGGGTTTTCTGCAAGTGGTGATGTACTTTTTGATGGGAGTGTTTTGTTAAAAGGAGGCTCGAGTGGAAACCGACGTTTTGGTTTTACCAGAAACAATAACGGTGCTAATATGGACGTAGGTTGGAACTGGGATAATGTAGACGGTGCAGGCGCTTACTTTAGAAGTTCTGACTATACAGATGCTGGAGAATTTGGTTTCTTTGCAAGAAGTTCGTCAAGTAATACAAAGAAGTTGATAGGAACAACAGACGGAAATCTTGCTTGGGACGGACAAATCATTTCGAAACCTATAAGAGACACATGGGCAGGTGCATTTAAAGGATTTTGTGCGTCTCTTTCTGGGGGACAAGCTGTAGTAATCACAATAGGCAAAAGTGCTTCTGCAAATAATTCAGGTGCTATTCAGTACCATCATGTTTCTGATGGAAGTTCCAGCAATTATATGGCTATAAGTATATATGACAATGATAGATTGCTTACTGTAAACGGTGCTGGAAATGTAGGAATAGGAATGGGCACAACAGCACCATCATATAAACTACAAGTCAACGGTGCTGTCGGTGCAACGGCATTTACCAACACCTCAGATATTCGCAACAAGGACTTTATCTCTGACACCTCAATGAGCATCGAGCAGATTGCCAATGCGCCGTCATTCAAGTTCAAGTGGAAGACTGGTGATGACAGAAACGTTCATGCGGGTTCAAGCGCACAGTACTGGAATATGGTGTTGCCAGAAACCGTGTCGGCGGCAAAGGACGAGCAGCACACACTCTCGATGCAATACGACGTGATAGCCCTGTTGTCAGCCATTACCATAGCAAAAGAGGTGGTGAACGACAAGGAGAGGATAAGACAACTTGAACAGCGTGTAAGCCAACTTGAAGCGCAACTTGCAAACTAAATAGAAGAAAGGAGGTATACAAGGATATGGGAACGTTCGACATAGTATCAACATCGGTAGTCAAGAGCTATAAGGCCATCGGTGACGGATTCGTTGCCAACGGCAGTTATACGGAGTGCAAGGGAGTGCTTATGAAACTCGACGGCACTGTATATGAAGACGACTTTATGAAGACCTACGTCGGCAGTTTCGGCGGCGAGCGCAAGGACGGGAGTATGCAATACAAGACGATAGGCGACAAGGCAAAGGTGGAAAGTGCCATTGCCGTCATAGAAAGTTACATCAACAACCAACAATAAAGAAAAGGAAACGATTATGGCAGACAATGTAAGAAGCGGACAGCAAAGGACGATTTACTTGGGTACGGAACTCAAGTTCGCCCTAACGATAACGTCGGAAGGTTTTTCGATGATTACGGATGATTTCAAGGTGGTTATCAAGTCCACAAAGAAAAGGAAGGAAGTGGTAATCACTAAGGAGGAGATGATGCTTGACGAGAACGATAAGTATCTGTTCACGATAGATACGGAAGAACTCGGCATCGGCGAGTATTGGATTTACGTCTACGCCTATGTGCCAGACGAGGATTTTCCCGACGGTCTTAGGACGGAGGTACAAAAGCAGCAGCTATGTACGGTGATGTCGTAACAAACGGACAATTCTGTGGTATCAACGGATGTCAGAAAGTCACCGTTGAACACAAGGCGGGTGGTCTTATGGGCTGCTCGACGGAACTGCGGAACGACAGGGAACTTGCCATGGCGTGTCCGTTGCAGAACGGTGACGTGACAGCCGCCATTGAACTTGAAAACCCGAACGTCGGCGTGTCGGTTGCGCTACAGAATGACAAGGCCACGAAGATTGGCGTCTCGCTTGTGTGCAAGACATCCGTCGGAAACTGGGAGTACCTCTTGGTCGAAGAAGGCAGATTGTTGCTCATAGACGGTCAGGCGGTCATGGTAAGAAGGAAGAAATAATAAAACTTAAAATAAATTGGCATGGCTTACAAGTTAGACAAATACGGAGACCAAGTTCGCGATGACCTCGACGCGGTAGAGCAGAAGACCATCTATCCAGAGGCCACCCATCATAATGACGGCATCATGACAAAGGAACAAGTTGCGCAACTTGAGGGTTATGAACAGGAAATCATTGACAGTAGCGAAACGCTTACTGCATACGAGATTATGATGATTTGTAGATAATTTATGTATAACTTTTAAAAATTTAAAGATTATGGCAGTACAAACAAATGACAAGAAATTAGATGGTGCTGGTTTGTCAATCGTATGGGGATTGATTAAGACACTTGTTAGTGGAGCTATTTCTGCTCTTACTATTCCAACAAAGACGAGTGACCTCACAAATGACTCGAACTTTGTTGCGGATGCAAACTACGTCCACACGGACAATAACTACTCCTCGTCAGAGAAGACGAAACTTGGTGGTGTGTCCGCTGGCGCGCAGGTAAATGTTATCGAAACCGTCAAAGTGAACAACGTGGCTCTGACACCAACGGAAAAATCGGTAAATATCCCCGTTCCGACAGACAACGCTTCTTTGGCAAATGGCGCAGGTTATCAGACAGCAGCGGACGTGAACAATGCTATTGACGCAAAGCTGAAGGCTACGATGAAGCCAAAGGGTAGTCTGTTGTTCGCCAACCTTCCGACGCCACAAGAGAGTAATCTTGGCTGGATGTGGGATATGCTTGATGCGTTCACCATTGACAGTCGATTCTTGCACTATGACGCTCAAGACCCTCAGTCGTTCCCCATTGGAACTAATGTCTTTGTGGTCGAAGATGAGCCTGCATCTGGCAGTACTCCAGCAACGTACAAGTTTGATACCTATACTGGTTATATTGACCTTAGCGGCTATGCCACAAAGGACGATGTAGACACGCTGACTCAGTCTGAAATTGAATCAATCTGTGTTTAATGATTTAAGGCGTATGAAGAAGGTTTATTGTTTCATCATGCTCTGCCTTTATGTACTTGGTACAATCGGGGGCATTGGCTACACCATTTACTATGGTGCATACCCGATAGCAATTGGTGTCGGCGCAACGGCTTTCCTTGCCTTCGACAAGATTAAAGACTATTTCAACTACGTTAAACCGTAGGCGAATATCCATCTCCAATTTCTAATAGCACAATCATTCGGTTGTGCTTTTTTTATGCCTTTACGTGGACTTAAAAAAGTCCATGCCATAGCTTGTGTCTTTAACTCGTAAATTTGCACACGTAACGTTACAACGTGTGTGTTTTAATTAATAATTAACAAATTAAAGATTTAAACTATGGCAGAAATTTATCAATTAAACTTATAAATTTTTGCAAAAATTCTTGCGTATTTCGATATTTTTTTGTACCTTTGCATAAACAAAGATATAAAATATATGTACAACACAGAAGAGTTTATAAGAAGAGCGAGGCTTGTTCATGGGGACAAGTATGACTATTCAAAGGTTGAATATGTAAATTCACAAACAAAGGTTTGTATAATCTGTCCGACTCACGGCGAGTTTTGGCAAACACCTGCCGAGCATTTAAGAGGCAAGGGTTGTATTAAATGCGGACAAGCGTTGTGTGGCGAAAAGCAAAAGCAAAAAGCGAAAGAAACTTTTGTGGAAAGATGTAAAGAAATACACGGTGACAAATATACATACGACAAAGTTGATTATGTTGATTCGCACACAAAGATTATTGTCACCTGCAAGAAACATGGCGATTTTGAAACTTTGCCATACAGATTGCTAAATGGTAGTGGCTGTCCCCAGTGCAAAAGCGAAGAAGCACATAAACGATATTCAAAAGGAACATTAAAGTTTATAGAGGAAGCTAAGCGTGTTCATGGTGATTTGTATGATTATAGTTTGTGTGACTATTATAATACCCATACAAAAGTAACAATTATATGTCGTGAACATGGTGCTGTTGAAGTTGAAGCAGGCGTACATTTAAGCGGTTGCGGTTGCCCATTATGTGCCGAACCAAGTGGAGAAAAGAGAGTGAGATTGTATTTGGAAAAGCGTAATATTTTATACATAAAACAATATGCCATTAAATACAAAGGTAATAATTACAGAGCAGACTTTTTTGTCCCCTCAAAAAACATTATTATAGAGTATAACGGGAAACAGCATTACAAGCCCGTAAAACAATTTGGTGGCGCAAAAAAATTTCACCAACAGAAGCAAAGAGATAATAATATTAGAGTCTATTGTAAAGAGAATAACATAAAATTGTTTGAAATATCGTATTTACAATACCCAATAATAGAACAATTGCTTGATGTGATTTTTGAAAAAAATAAAAGTAACACAAAAACAGCGTTATAACACAATGATATACAACTAATTATAAATTGTACACGGACTTAAAAGAGTTCGCTATGGTTTAATCCTTTTTGAATTGTATCTTTGCAACGACAAAAGATGCGCATCTTGTCGTAAATAGAGTAACAACAATTTAAAAAGGATTATTTATGAGTGAAATTTATCAGCTTCCAGACAATAACGGAGGCAACAACAACGGCGGGTTCGGTAACATCCCGTTCTCAATTCCCATCGGTGGCTTTGGTGGGTTCGGCGGCTTCGGCAACGGTTTTGGCTACGGCATGAACGGGATTGCTGATTTGTTTGGACTTGCTATCATTGCTTCAATGTTCGGCTGGAACGGTGGCGGATTTGGCAATGGAGGCTTTGGCGGAGGAAACTCAGGCGCGGCTTTCTTGGCTAATCAGCTGTCGAACGATTCGGG
>Ga0310690_10000493_pt1 | contig 83741 bp, 60 predicted proteins | sample AusTroGonzalo_MG_2_FD_207661 | JGI IMG/M metagenome (GOLD analysis project Ga0310690, IMG submission 207661) | Bovine rumen microbial communities from tropical cattle in Woodstock, Queensland, Australia - Gonzalo_04 (v2) (version 2) | ecosystem: Host-associated > Mammals > Digestive system >...
TGCCAAGTATATCTTCGCTGCCGAATTCGACGGTCAGGGTCATACTCTTGCCAATGTATATATCGATGATGAAAATATTCCATCAGGCGAATACGCAGAGCCTGCAACTCTGTTCTACGAGTTGGCCAGCGCAACTGTCAAGAACTTTAAGCTGACGGGTGAATTCCACACCAGCCATCAGTTCACAGGTCCTCTCACACGTTGGATGTCAGGCTCTTCTACCATCGACAACGTTGAGGTTGAAGCTACCCTGTATCTTGCTCCCAACCTTGCAGGCGACACCTCTTCCGGTGGCTTGATTGGTCGTAACGGCAGTGCAAACAGCCTTATCAAGAACTGTATCGTCAATACTAACGTTATTGGTGAGGGCGACAGCCCACAGTGGTACTTTGGTGGCATAGCAGGTTGGGCAGATGCATCTCTTAAGGTACAGAACACGCTCATCCTCTCCCAGTACACCAATGTCGGTGTAGATGGTGACAACTCTCGTACTATCAGCCGTGGTACAAAGTGCACCCCGACCAATGTCTATGTTTCTCAGTATTTCCGCGAAGAGGAAGGTACGCTTGTTAGTGCCGAGCAGTTGGCAAGTGGCGAGGTTGCATGGAAGCTGAACGGCAGCACAGGCGAGGATGCTCACTGGTTCCAGACCCTTGGTATCGATGCTACGCCTCATCTGTTCGGCGGTGATGTCGTTTACTACTATGGTGGCCAGTACACCAACGATAAGCCCAATCCTCAGTTGAATGCCTTTGCATATAACCTCGAGGCTAACGTGCAGGGTGACAATGTTGTTGTAAACTACGACTTGAATGCTGAGGCAGAGGACGTCAAGGTGAACTTCTACGATGGTGAGACGCTGGTTTACACCGCAGTATCTGACGAAATATTCACCGCAGGTCCGCACACAGCAACTGTTCCTGCAAACAAACTTGGTGATGATCCTACTGCTCTCAACTTCAAGATTGAAGTTACAGGCAAGGGCTCTCTCGATGTCCTCAGAATGGGTACTTCCTTCAAGGTATGGGGCCCCTACGGTATGGCTGTCAACAACAATCCTGCAAGCAAGAACTTCGGTCAGGTACTCATTGCTGAGTCTTACCCGACAGAATCGAAGGATCCCAAGTATATCTCTTGCAACAAGAACGGTGCTATCTTTGCATTTGACCAGAACTTCGAGCCTGTGAACGCAGCAGACGGCACTCCTGGCTTCTACGGAGATATTCCATTTGCAGGTGCAGAGCCTATCGTTATTGCAGGTGGCTATAAGTACGACCTCAAGGATCTCCGCTTCACCGAAGACGGACGTCTCTTCGTGGCCCGTGCTTCCGGCACTACCAACAGTTCTGTTTGGGAAATCAATCCCGAGAATCTTGACGAGCCATGGAAGCCTGTCTTCACAGGTGGTGAACTCGATGAGGCTACAGGTATTACCTATGTTGGCGAAGAAGAACAGAACCGTCCGGCTCTCGGCCTTGCATTCGAAGGCAAGGGCGCAGACCTGAAGATGTATGTTCTGGGCGGACAGCGCAGCAATGGCGGTAACAATACTACCGACTACAACTGCTCTATCTACAACCTGGGTACTGCTACAGAATGGACGACTGCTCCTTCTGCTAACTTCGAACCTCTCGATGGTGTCTATACCTATTCTCCATATTATGTAGGCATCCACGAGGATGGTCAGGGTGGTCTCTGGTACATCCAGAATGTTTCCTCTCCCTCTGCTGAATATCCTATTCTCAAGCACTTCGATGCAGAAGGCAACGAGGACTACAGCAAGACTGACGCAGGCCTTAATGGTGCAAGAATTGCAGTCACCACCGGTGGTGAGTACATCGCTATGCCCAATGGCAGTGGCAAGATCGTTCTCTACGAGTGCAACTACGTGCCCATGGAGAATGGCAAGATATTCTTGAACCCCAAGCAAAACATTGCTGTTGGAGAAACCTCAATCACTTGCATGGCATTCGACTGGGCCAACAACCTGTATGTTGCCTCTGCAGGCAGCGAAACCTTCAGCCGCTACACTGTTCCCGGCATGAACAAGGTTGTTGTTACTCCCGGTAACGGTATCGGTACAGGTGGAGTCAACGGTGACTTGAATGGTGACGGTAAGGTTGATATTGCCGATGCAGTAATCATCCTCAACCTGATGGCAGAAGGCAGCAATGATCCAAAGGCTGACCTGAACGGTGACGGTAAGGTTGACATTGCAGACTTCGTCACTGTCCTGAACATCATGGCAGAGCAATAAAGCCTCACTCCTAGCCCCTCTTGAGAGGGGGTAGGGTACAAAAAGCAGCCCTCTGCGGTACTAGTATCCGCAGGGGGCTGTTCATGTTCTAGGGATTTAATACTAAGTAGGGTCCTAAACTTTTTCTGCTAGGTATTCATCTAGTGTGATGCCTTCTACTTTGAGAAAGCAGGCACGAACAGTCTGAGTAGTACCAAAACCCGCAACCAGCGTATCGCTGAGCGTCTTCACTTCACCTCGCGCTATCATGCGTTTCAGTTCAGCAATACGGAAACTGCTAATGTAATCATGTACGTTGTTGAAGCCCTGACTGCGTACACTCTGTAGCACAAGGTGGCGGTTGTAGCCCACTTCCAAACAAAGACGGTCGCGGCCGAATGTGCTGTCTTTCCATTCATCGCGGTGATTCTGCATCCAGAAGTTAATGCGTTGGAAACGGTGCAGATTAGCTTCGTTGAAGTCATCCTGGTCAGTTTCTTTGCATCCTTCGGCAGGAACTTCAGTCTGTTCGCTGATGATGGGACGTGGCAGTTGCAGAGCCAATGTTTCCAAAGTACGGAAAGAGAGATATAAATTGAGAATGGTAAAGAGAACAATGTAAATAGCAAGCAGCGTCAAATCATAGAAAATAGCCACACAGGTATAGAAGACCACCGAAAGCCCCATAAAGAAGCAATACCCTAGTAGATATCGCGGCACATTGGCGTGACGAGCCATACGATGAGGTAAGAGAAAGATGTTCACAATGTAATAGATACTCAATCCCAGTGCACAGAGACGCATCAGGATGTCGCTACTCAGGACATTCTTTATCAGGTCTTTTGTCGTATAGATATATACGATGCGGCTGCCCATCAATGTGGCCACGATGTAAAATGCCATCAGAACCATGATAGGTCGTGCGTAGCGCCACATGCGTTCCCATTGCAAGAAGCCTGGCATAGAAATATTCAGGGGATAGATACTTTGTAAGTAGCAAGCGCAGAGCAACGCTATGAGCATGTATGGATGCAGAATGCCAGGCTGACCCTCTGCTATGCCGCGGCTAAAGAAAGAAGCTACGAGCATAGTGCAGAAGAATATTCCATTGACCCATGCCAAACAGAGGTATTGCACACGATGTCGTGCAAAAAGACTCATCACGGCAGAAATGACAAAATGGGCGATAGCAGAACCACCAAGAGTCATAAAAAGGATGTTTTCGCTCATATCATTTGAGTTTTATGTCTGCAAAGATATACCTTTTCAATCAAACAGCAATTCTTTCTTGTATTTTTGTTGTAGAAAATCATGTGTGTTAATATAAATAATTGTATATTTGTGCACAAAGACAAACAATCCATTAACTAAAATTAAATCCTTATGAAACATTTTACATTTCATTTTTTGTCCACCTTGCTGCTCCTTTTTTTAGGAAGCAATGTATGGGCAGACACGTACACTCATGAGTTTGTCACGACGGATATTCCTCAGAACACAGAGGAAACTGTCTTCAACCTCGACGGCATCGAATGGACGCTTGCTATGGATGGCGGCGTTGTCAGTGTATTTAGTAATGATCTTGGTACTCACTTCGGTACAAACGCAAAGACTTGCAAAAGTGTAGCTCTTTCCACCGTAGGCATTCCTGGCACCATTTCCAGAGTAACGGTAGAAGCAAGCCGAGGCAAGAATTTGGTAGGTACGATGGCTGTTACAGTCAATGGTATTAACTACGACCTTAGCGACGGTACAACAACTGCCTTAACCCCGGAGAATGTCGCCTATGAATATACGGGCAGTGCATCTGGCGAAATTGCTATTGTATGGACAACATCTGGTGGACAGGGTGCTTTTTATATTAAGAAGATTACCATAGAGTATGGTGAAGGTGGCGGTGATGCTGTTGCCAAGCCAACCTTTAGCCCTGCCGGTGGTACCTATGCAGAACCTGTGACTGTGACTATCTCTGCTGGTGAAGATTGCTATATTCTCTACACTACAGACGGTGTAAGTCCCGAAGTATCCACCACAGCCACCTTGGTAGAAACCAACACTGCAACAGTTGAAATTACAGAAACAACAACTATTCGTGCATATGCTCTTTATATGGGGGCCAACATGAGTGCAGAAGCTATTGCAACCTATACCATCGTTACGCCTATTGCTACCATTGCTGAACTTTGTGCTGCAGCTACAGATACAGACACTCCTGTAATTGTTCAGTTCAATAATTGGATTGTTACAGGTGTAAAGGGCAATAATGTTTACTTTACCGATGGTAAGAACGGTATTCTCCTCTATCAGAGCGGACATAATTTCGTGGTAGGCGACGAACTCACAGGTTCTGCACAGATTACCCTGACCACTTACAACGAGTGTCCTGAAATCAAGGGCCTCACCTCTACAACTGCCGGCGTAACCGTCACGAAGGGAGAAGGCGCGACACCCATAAATGTGGCTATTGCCGACTTAGCAAAGGACATGCAGGGTTGTCTCCTCTCCTTTGAAGGTCTCACTTACGATGGTTCTGCTTTTGTTGATGACGACGATAATACCATTACTCCTTATGGCACATTCTGTTCACTACCTACGCTCATTGAGGGTCAGACATACAACGTGACCGGTGTAGCCATCTGGTACAAGAACAACCAGATTTGGGAGATTGCTCCCCGCACAGCAGACGAAATAACGCTGATTACCTCACAGATTGCTCCCGTTTCCGCATGGAGCGTAGAGAGTGAGACGATAGATGTCAACGATACACCTACAGCAACTTTCACTACCAACTCTGATGGTGTGATTACTTACGAGAGCTCCAATGAAGAGGTAGCTACTATCGACGAAAAGGGTGTTATTACTCCCGTAGGTAAGGGTACGACCACAATTACTGCATTCGTTGCCGAGACAGAGACTTATTTGCCTGACAAAAAGAGCTTCAAACTTACCGTCACCAAGGATGGTTATTTCGATGTTGCTTTTTTATACAACGATGTTGATATCGTGGGCCAGGGTGCGCCTGACACTGGTGCAGAACTCGCGGCAACCCGCAGTGACGTGCTTACCCTTTATGCTAACAAGGCATATGCCAAGGAAGGTGATACTCATATCAAGATTTATGGCAGCAAGTATGAAGGGAACGAAGAAGAGGGAAAGACTCTCACAGAGCCCAGTTATATTGAGTTGTCTGTAGTTGACGGCTATGCTATCAAAGAGGTTGTTCTCACCGCTACGGGCGAAGGTTATATCAAAGAATGGAAGGATCAATTTGGTACAGATGCTGTCATAGATGGTGTTACTGCTACTATAAAAGGCGATTGGGGCAGAGTCGTCCTGACCAACCAGGCCACTTCCCAAGCACGTATCAAAACCATCGCTGTCACCTACGTCGATACCGATAAAGTTGATGCAATAAGCCTTACTTCATCCTTCTCCGAAAGCGTAGGAGCTATTTACAACCTTGCTGGTCAGCGCCTGAGCAAGATGCAGAAAGGCATCAACATCGTTGGCGGCAAGAAGGTGTTGAAGTGAGAAAAATAAGATAATAAGAGTAAAGTAATAAGAAAAGAGGTCCCACCTGAGTTAATCGGATGGGACCTCTTAGAATCTCCATCCGAGTTTTACGTAATGGGCAATGCCAAATCTTCCTTTATCAATTCTGGCAGTGCTATATTCCATGTCGTAACCCAAGAAGAAGTGCTCCAAATACTGAAAACCGACACCTAAGGTCAATGCAAAACCATGTCCAGCCCTTTCTGTGGGAGGGAGAATAGGGGTTGTGATGATGCCGCAATCATAGCCCATAGCAAGACTGCCGTATGCACGCATTTTTCTGTCCCACCAGTGTGGTGAAAAGCCTCGAACGCCTGTCTTTATCCCAACAGATACGAGATCGAGGTTGTAGGGGGCAGAGAAATCAATGCTGAAGATATCCCATGCAAGATACTGATGCATTTCCCTTTCCAAAACGGCGTTCACGCCGAGGCCCCCTTTAGAATAATGGTAGGCTCCCACTTTTGTTTCGAGTATCAAATGACAATTGGGATCAAAAGTATTTGTTGTGGCCTGGGATTGAGCATTTGTGCTGATGCATGTTGTCATCACACATATAGCAAGTAACTGTTTAAGGGGGAGATGCATAAAATCCACAATTTAAGCCAAGAGCTATCGACGCCGATACAAACGATAGGTTACGAGAAGGTGTTCGGGGGTGTAAAAACGCTCAATGAATTCTTTCATATATCCCAGTGACCAAAGAAACTGTAAAGGGTGAAGAATAAACTCCTGGCGACAGGCGTGCGATTCTTCCTGCACGAGCAGATAGTCGCTCGGCAGTTCGGGATGGAACGAACTGTAGCAAATAGGCTCTTCTGTTTTCATGATGAGATACTTTGCCTTTCGTGATTCCAAGTAGGCTGTCTGCTCGGTAATGAGTTCTTCCACATAAGCATTAGGAGTACAGAAGTATTTGATGGGTGGTAGACAGCCTGTAAGGGTATAGATGCCTGTATCATAGGACCTTATTGTCAGCACCTGTTTCTCTGGGTCTTTGTCGGCATTCACTATTTCTGCCAATGGTAGGACGGCTTTGGGGAAGTTGCCGGAGAGGAGCGTCATGAGGTTGTAGTTAGTGATTACACCAAGCAGGATGAGCACAGTGGCCCCTGTTATGATCACTGTCTTGGAGCGGATTTCGCGAATGAAATAAATGGTGAGCGGAGCAAAGACGAAGATGGTGAGGAAGTAGTAAAGATAGACCTTGAAGATGACGAAAGTCAACAGCTCGGCGCCCCAGCAAGCCGCCGCCACCAATTTTACGCTATGTGATATGCGCATGCATAATACAACACTCACCAGCAGCACCCATCCTGTCAGTTTGAGTGGCATGAACCACCAGGCTTCTGGCGTACTCTCGTTTCCCGCCTCAATGTACTTGAAGAGGTTGAAATAGAAATAGGAATAGTACAGGTCCTGCATGTTGCCATGTATGACGAAGTACAGCAGAACAGCCAACGTGACGCCAATTGCGCCGACCACACACCAAGCCAGACATCGCAATAGCGGTTGCATCTGCCCACGTCGCTGAGCCAAGATGAGCAGTGCCGCGAGTGCCCCTATACACAGGGCGAGCACTGTATATTTGGTCCAGAAGATAGCCGCTATGCTGGCACCGATGAGGACCGACTCCCAGGGTCTGGGCAGTTCGCCCAGCTTCGCATACCTTAGCGTCTTGTAGAGGATGCCGAGCAGGATAGGCAGCGAAAACTCCTCTACGGTGTCTCCATAGTTCATGAAGTCCGTCGTGTAGGTGAGAACACCCACCACGCAGGTTGCAGTCAGGCTGATGCCGTGTCCTGCAAACAGGCGCATTGTCCTGTAGGAGAACAGGAGGAACCCGAAGCAGCAAAGTATCTCGAACAGCCAGATGCCCAGGAATGTCCGGGACGAAAGTGCCGCAGCCCATTCGTGCAGGAAGAAGATGATGGGGCCTTTTTGGTCGTGCACATCTGTGTACAACAATTTTCCGGAGAGCATGCTCTTACCTATAGCCATGAACCAGTTGGCGTCGTCGTGGGGCTGTAGAGGGTATATCCACGAGCAGCAGCTGAACAGGGTGATGAGCAGTATTGCCAGCAGGAACAAACAGAGTGGTGTCTTAAAGCCTTTCATCTTTTATGTTGTAGCGTGGCCGACGCTTGACTTCCATATAAATCTTGCCAATGTATTCGCCCACGATACCCAGGCCGATGAGTACACAACCGCTGCAGAACCAGATGCTCAAGATGAGCGACGACCAGCCCAGAATGGCCTTGTGTTGGAGAATGCACACCACGACCCAGATTGTGATACCGATGGCTATCAGCAGGAACAGGATGCCCAACCAGAGCACCATGTGTACCAGGCTCATGGAGAAGCTTGTGATGCCGTCGAAGGCGAGGTTCATCATCTTGGCGAGCGGATACTTGCTCTCTCCTGCCTGGCGCTCTTTGCGGGCATATTCTACCTGAGCCGTACGATATCCCAGCAACGGGACCAGTCCGCGCAGGAAAAGGTTACGCTCCTCGTAACAAAGCAGGGCTTCTACGGCACGGCGTGACATGAGGCGGTAATCGGCGTGGTTGTACACCGTCTTCACGCCCATTCTGGACATCAGGCGGTAGAATGCCTGTGCCGTGGTACGTTTGAACCAAGTATCGGTAGTGCGCGAACTGCGTACACCATATACGATGTCGTTGCCCTCCAATGCCAGATGTACCATATCCTTGATGACAGTCTCGTCGTCTTGTAGGTCGGCATCGATGGTCACGGTGAGGTCGGCAAAGTGTATCGCTGTCGTGAGACCGGCCATCAGCGCGTTCTGGTGGCCGCTGTTGCCCGCGAGGCTGATGCCGGCTATGCGGCTGTCCCCGGCATGCAGGCGCTCTATGATGTCCCAAGTGGTATCGGCACTCCCGTCATCGACGTAGAGAATGCGGCTGTCTGGACTGATGTCTGTCTGCATGCTTTCCAACACGGCCAACAGGTGTTGCGTCGTCTGTTCCAACACCAAAGCCTCATTGTAGCACGGGACAACGATAGCCAGACAAGGTTTCTTCACTGTTTCCATATTAATCCTCTCTTGGCTGCAAATATAAAACAAAAAAACCGAACCGCCAAGCGATTCGGTGAAAATGTGACGTTATACTCCTCTCTCTGTCCGGGCATGAGGGTAACAAGTTCCGGATTTAACAAAATATTATAGTCTGTCGGCAACAATTCATATTATTTTTTGTATCTTTGCACTATTGTAGGTGCAATTTGGTATGCAATAAGGCTTCTGCGTGCCAAATAAGGATGAAAAATAATATGGGAAAAAGAAATATTTACAGACTGCTTTTGATGACTTTGCTGTGCTCCGTATTGCCTTTGCAAGGGATATATGCGGAGAAGACGGACAGGAAGTTGACGGGTTCGTCAATGGGGGCGAACACGAACGGGCGCTCCTGGATTGGGATGGATATGGGTATGCCTCATGTCATTACTCGTGTGGGATGGAAACCACGCTTCGATGCTGCAGATGTGGTTCTGGGGCTTTTCGAGGGTTCTAACCGCGAGGACTTCATGGATGCTATTCCTCTCTTCATGATTACCGATGGTGGGTATGCGGGTGTTTTCTCTTACGCCGACTTGATGGTTACACGTGGTTTCCGCTATGTGCGTTGGTGTGCTCCGGCCGACTGCCAATCCGACGTTGCCGAGGTGGAGTTTTATGGAAGTGAGAGTGTGGGTGACGACAGCCACTTCTATCAGATTTCGAACCTGCCCACACTTTCCTATCACACCTATAGCGGGAAGGAACCGTATGACAAAGTGCATGAGTTGGAGTCCGAGATGTGCATCATCTACGACGGGGGAAGGCGACTGCAAGAATATCCCATTCTGGTTCGTGAGCGTGGAAATGGCTCGCGTTATGAACTCTTCAAGAAACGCCCCTATCGTGTGAAGTTCAACGATGGAAAGTCGCACCACATGCTCAAGGGTTCTCCACAGGAAAGCCCTGCTAAAGCTAAGAAGTGGACGTTGATTCCCAATTGGAGGGACAAGAGCCTGATGCGCAACAATATTGCCTTCGAGATGAGCCGGCGTTTGGGGATGAGTTATACGCCGTGGATTCAGAATGTCGATGTTATCGTAAACGGCGAATACAAGGGTAACTATCAGCTTTGCGACCAGATTACGGTGGACCCGAATCGGGTGGACATCACTAATATGGAATCGTGGGATGTCGACGAGACCAGTATTACGGGCGGATACCTGTTGGAGATAACTGGCGCAGGCGGAGAGACCTGGCATTTCAGCTCGAACAGAGGAGGCATCCCCGTCGATATCAAATCCCCCGACTCGGATGATATCGTCAGCGAGCAGTTCTCCTATATCCGCGATGCTTTCAACGATATGGAGTCCCGACTCTGGGCTTCGAACTATGAGCACCCGGAAAAGGGGTATCGCGGCAAACTGGACTTGGAAAGTTTCCTGCGCTTGTTTCTCGTGGGTGAGTTTGCAGGAAACACTGATGCCATGTGGAGCGTCTATCTCTATAAGGAGCGTAGCGACGATCTCTTCCACTTCGGTCCCGTTTGGGACTTTGACCTGAGCATGAACAACGACCGGCGCGTCTATCCGGCCAACGGGAAGTCGGATTGGCTTTTCAACTATGGTTCTGCTGTTACGGGCATTCGGGACTTCGTGAACCGTATCCTCTCCGATCCATTCGCCACCCAGACTCTCAGTTCTATTTGGAGCAGTATGCGAAAAAGTGGTGCATTCAGCGAGGAAAGCCTTTGGGCCTATGTGGATAGCCTGGGTGCTGTGATGGACGTTTCCCAGCGGCTGAACTTCACGCGGTGGGACAATCTGGGCGAGTTGCTCACTTTGCAGCAGTTTGCTCCGGGCACGTATGAGGGAGAATTGGATATCATCAAGAGCTACCTGAGGACGCGCATCAGTTGGATTGACAAGAAGCTGGGCTATAAAGACTATGATGATGTGGATCCGAAGGATACGCTGTTCATCATCAAATCGGCTCAAGACTATATGGCTTTCCAGCGTGCTGTGAACAATCAGGGGCTGACTGGTCTGAATGCTCGCATGGAAGCCGATGTGAACCTCCGTGCTTTCAGTTCCAAGCTTGAGCCCATAGGTACTACAGACAATCCCTATGTGGGACACTTCGATGGCGGAGGCCATACCTTCTCTGGTCTGACAATAAAGTCGAGTAACAACTATGTGGGCGTCTTTGGCGTGGTCGGTGGCGGTGTTGTCATCAAAAACTTTGTGCTTGACGAAACCTGTTCTATTAGCGGCGGATCCTATGTCGGCATCATAGGTGGTTCGAACGGAAAGGGTTCCGTCACGATGGAATGCCTGGGCAATGAAGGCTCCGTGACGGCAACCGACAGGAATGCGGGCGGCATCTTCGGCTGCAACATGAGCGGAGCTGCTACGCCCATTTTCCTTAATTGCTACGTGACGGGACCGGTGAAGGGAAAACGCGAGAGCGGTCAGATTACTGGTTATGCAGCTGGTGGTCAGGCCTCCAACTGCTATGCGAGTGGCAGCATCGAAGGTGTATATTATAAAGATATGAGCGATGCTATGCTGCGTGGCAATCCGAATGCCACGAACTGCTATTCCATCTATCCCGACAAGAACGCAACGGTCATCGACGAAACACAGGTTTCCGGCGGTGAACTATGCTATTTGCTCAACGAAGGTAATAGCGCGCTTGTCTGGTTCCAGACACTGGGGCAGGATAATCATCCGGTGCTGAATGCCACACATTTCGAAGTTTTGCTTGCTAATGATGGGACTTATTACAACGAAGATCCAGACGGAATAGCATTCATAGAGCATGGAACATTGAACATGGAACATTCTGTTTATGATCTCGGTGGGCGTCAAATGGTCAATGGCAGATTACCTAAGGGCATTCATATCGTCCATACCAGTGACGGTAGGACTTACAAGGTGCTGAAAAAGTAAAGATATTTAGTAATTATAAGTCATGAAACGATTATTATTGTTGGCCACCATCATGGGGGTGGCGCTGAACGCCAATGCGGAAAGTGTGGCTACACCTACTTTCACCGAGTGGCACGATATGGAAGTGAATAACGTGAACCGCCTGCCTGTTCATACCACGTTCTTCGCCTACGAGAACGAAGAGTTGGCTCTGAAGGGCGATATGACGAAGTCAAAACGCTTCCTGTCGCTGCACGGGAACTGGAAATTCAACTGGGTGGAGAATGCCGACCAGCGGCCCACCAACTTCTACGAAACCAATCTGGACGACTCCTCTTGGGGGACGATGCCCGTGCCCGGTATGTGGGAGCTGAATGGCTACGGTGATGCCGAGTACGTAAACTCGGGTTTTGCCTGGCGCGGACACTTCAACCAGAAGCCGCCCCAGGTACCTGTGAAGGACAATCATGTGGGTTCCTACCGCCGTTCTTTCCGCATTCCTGCCGATTGGGCAGGCAAGCAGGTAGTGGCCCGCTTCGGTTCTGTTACCTCTTGTATCTACCTCTACGTGAACGGCCAGTTCGTCGGATACTCCGAGGACTCTAAGGTAGCAACAGAGTTTGATATTACTCCATTCGTAAAGGCTGGCGAGGAGAATCTCATCGCCTTCCAGGTGTTCCGTTGGTGCGACGGTTCCTGGTGCGAGGATCAGGACTTCTGGCGCCTCTCGGGCGTGGCTCGCGACAGCTATCTCTTTGCTCGCGATAAAGACATACATGTGGACGACTTGCGCATCAATGCGTCATTGGATGACAACTACGATAAGGGAATATTGGATGTTCAGGCAACGATGCCAAACTTGTGGTACATGATTTACGAATTGTTTGATGCAGAGGGCAACAAGCGCATCACAATACCCACGGGTTGCGGAAGGGCAAATTTGGAAGGTCTCCCCATAAAGCACTGGACGGCAGAGACACCTTATTTATATACACTTGCTGCCAAAGTCTACACAAAAAAGGAAGCAGAAGATTTGCTTGGTAAAAAGCAGATTAAGAAGTTAGAGGAAATAATCGAAAAGTCTAAAGACGGCGAAGCTAAAATAGATATACTCTTGAATGAACTAGCCAAATTGGAACCCGTTGAAGTCATCACCCAGAAAGTAGGCTTTCGTCGTGTAGAAATCAAGAACGCCCAATTGCTGGTAAACGGCAAGCCCGTACTCATCAAGGGTGCTGACCGTCATGAGCTTGACCCCGATGGCGGCTACGTGGTAAGTCGTGAGCGTATGATTCAGGACATCCAGATTATGAAGCGCCTGAACATCAATGCCGTCCGCACCTGCCACTATCCCGATGACCCCGTTTGGTACGACCTATGCGACCAGTACGGCATCTATATGACTGCAGAAGCCAATCAGGAGAGTCATGGATTTGGCTACGGTAAGGATGCCGAGGCCAAGAAACCGCTCTTTGCCAAACAGATATTGGAGCGCAACCAGAACAACGTTCGCTCACACTTCAACCATCCTGCCATCATCGTGTGGTCGTTGGGCAACGAGACCGTGAACGGCCCCAACTTCGAGGCTGCCTATGACTGGGTGAAGGCCGAGGATAAGAGCCGTCCGTGCCAGTGGGAACAGGCTCATCGCGAAGGGCGCAACACCGATATCTTCTGCCCCATGTACTACACACCTTGGAACTGCGAGAATTATTGCAAGGACGACAAATTCCAGAAACCTCTCATCCAATGCGAGTACAACCACACGATGGGCAATTCCAGTGGTGGTCTGAAAGAGTATTGGGAACTCATCCGCAAGTACCCGAAGTATCAGGGTGGCTATATCTGGGACTACGTTGACCAGGCCCTGCATCGCAAACCCAATGCCAAGATGCTGACTGCCTCGCTCGACGAGCTGAATCGTGTCAGTGATCTCTCTTATCCCGAACTGAACAAGATTGACTATACCTATGGTGGCGACTACAACAACTACGACCCGTCGGACAACAATTTCAATTGCAACGGCATCATTGGTCCTGACCGCCAGCTGAATCCCCATGCCTATGAGGTGGCCTACCAGTACCAGAATATCTGGGCAAAGGCAAAAGGTAATCTTGCTGAGACGAAGACCATCGAAGTATATAACGAGAACTTCTTCCGTGACTTGTCGGGTTACAAGCTTAAATGGGAACTCATGGCTGATGGCAAGCAAGTAGGAGGGGGAGAAATTGACAATCTCGATGTAGCACCACAGCAGACGAAAACCTACAAGATTCCTCTCGAGACGGAAGACATCAAAGATGATACCGAGATTCTGCTCAACATTTTCTTTACGCTGAAGGCCGACGAACCGCTAATGAAAGCAGGCCAAACGGTTGCCTACAATCAGCTCGCAGTACGGCCTTATGACTACAAATCCTGCGTCCTGCCCGCTGCTACGGCATCGAAAATAAAGATTATCGACAAGAAAGGAACGGAAGAGATTATTGTCTCGAATGACAACTTTATGGTTAGCTTCGACCGTCAGACAGGACTTATGAACAACTACACAGTGCAGGGCAACGACCTCTTGGGCGATGGCGGCACATTGCGCCCCAACTTCTGGCGAGCCGTCACCGACAACGACATGGGCGCAGAGTTGCATAAGAGTATGGGGGCCTGGCGCAATCCCGAGATGAAACTTACATCGCTTAAAGCCGAGAAGGAAAAGAAGCAAGACCCTGTAAAGGTAACGGCCACATACGAGATGCCGGCAGTAAAGGCTCGACTCACCATGACCTATGTCATCCTTGAGGGTGGTGCCATATATGTAATAGAGAATATGAGCACCACGGCAGGTGCTGAGGTCAGCGATATGTTCCGCTTTGGCATGGTGATGGATATGCCGTTTGCCTTCGACCAAAGCGAGTATTACGGTCGTGGCCCGATAGAGAACTATGCCGACCGCAAGGAGTGTATGAATGTCGGTTTGCACAAGCAGACCGCCGACGAGCAGTTCTTCCCCTACATCCGTCCGCAGGAAACCGGTACAAAGACCGACATCCGTTGGTGGCGTCAGACAAATGAGGCTGGTTTCGGGCTTCGCATCCAAGCCGAGGAACCCTTCACGGCCTCAGCTTTGCATTACAACATCATGGACTTGGACGAGGGTATGGAAAAGGCCCAACGCCATTCTCCGCAGGTACCTAAATCGAAATACACAGAGTTGTCGCTGGATATGCTTCAGACAGGCGTAGGTGGTATCAATTCGTGGAGTAAAGATGCACAGGCATTACCTCAGTATCGTGTGAAGTACCAGGACCGCACGTTCAAGTTCTGGTTGATACCTGTGGCACAATAAAAAGGAACTAGTATTTTAATTGTCTTGGCTCGACAAAAAACAATATTCAAACTTCCTAAAGCTTACCTACCGAGAATATATAGAATCCATTAGTTGCTGTGCTATAATGGGACGATAGTGGCTCTCCTCATAATAGTTATGATAATCGGAGGTTATGTCGTTTTTACCAGAGAAATCATAGACGTTTTGTTTGCCAAAAATTTCCTGGAGTATCTGTAGGTCGGTAGGATTGAACTTTATTTGGTCAAAAAGCGGGTTGATGACAACTTTATATTGCGTGTGATGCAGATGTAGTATGTGGGCAATATCTGTAAGCATACGTATGTTTTCTTGTAATAGTAGCGGATGCGAAATGCTGTCAGGATACTGTTTGTCAAGAAAGCGAAGCATTCTTTTTTCTGTATAATAGGTGCCGTCAGCAATGGCTTCGTCGAACATCTGATCTACGATTTCATTACTGTTCGGATTATAAACAATAGGCTGTTCGATTAAATATTTCTCCAGCATGTATGGTTTCAGCTTTTTGTGCAATAGAAGATCCAGATATGTGTATGCAAAAAGGGGATGTATGAATGCGATGAAATTTGTTGTATGGAATTTAAGAAAGTTCCGATGCCCGACGATTCGTGGTGGTGTGCAGAATAGGTGTCCTGGTTTGGCTTCTGTCTGGCCGAGGAGAGCAGCATCAACTACGAGCAATGCGTAATCGATACTGTTTCCACATTGATGGATGAACTGAATGTTCTTTCCCATTCCATAAAGTGATTCTCCACTGCCATAATAGTGATAGCATCGTGAATCATCGCCAATGAACTTTTGCCAGTAATCCGTCTGCCAATACTGAGAACGTGAATTGCCGAAGATAAAGGCATTATATTTTTGAACGGGATTTCTGTTGACGAAGTTTTCTGTACAGACAAAATCCATGTTTAAACCGACATGAGCAACATTGTCTTCAAAATAGCGGTCATAGTGCCAGATTGTCTTGAACGGATCTATGGCAAGATAGCATATAAAGGCAACGACCATAGGCAAGGCCAGGACCAGCAATTTTTTAAGGAATGTATAGAACGCTTTGTTGTACATCGTCGTTAGAACTGGAAGTAGATAAATGATTCTTGCCCAGCTGATAGTTCAAGCAGGGCCAAGATTATTGAATAATAGACAACAGCCCGTAACCAGGGAGAGGATAACAATCGGGAATCAGAGAAATCTAACGTATAGAGATGATTGCGCTGAGCCCATTCTACTATCATGCAAACGGCACTCATTACAATGGCTGTAATACCAGAAAAATCTACAAAAGTGATATCAGCAGAAAACATGTGAGTTAGATAACCTGCAGCACTATGCAAATCAGGAGCCCGGAAGATAATCCAACCCATGTTAACAAGCAGGAATGTTAGCAACATGGTAGGCAGCTGTCTGAACGAAACGGACAACAATTCTGTTGTGCGCCTGGTCTTAATGCCAAACATGATGTAGGGCAGCGAGAGAAGTGCGTGGTATAGTCCCCAGATAATGAAAGTGTAGTTGGCTCCATGCCAAAGCCCACTGATGATGAACACGATGAACACATTGCGTATTGTTGCGTATTGTCCATGCCGGCTACCCCCAAGAGGAATATATATGTATGTGCGGAACCAGTTCATTAGTGAAATATGCCAGCGACGCCAGAACTCCGGAATACTTATGGAGAAATAGGGTGTTTTGAAGTTTTGAATAAGTTCTATGCCGAATAATTTTGCTGAACCGATGGCGATATCTGAATAGCCGGAGAAGTCACAGTAGATTTGAATTGTAAAGAGAACCGACGCAATAGCTAACATGACAGAAGAAAAATGGGTGTAGTCATTCCATACCATATCAACGGTGACTGCACAGCTGTCTGCTACTACCATCTTCTTGAATAGTCCCCAAAGTATCAATCGACAGCCTGTTGCTGCCTCTTTATAGCGGAATTGGCGTGGTCGTTGGAATTGTGGTAATAGGTGTGAAGCCGGTTCTATAGGACCTGCAACTAGTTGGGGAAAGAAACAGATGTAAGCTGCAAAAACCAGGAGCGAAGGGCAAGGTGACATCCGTCGGGTGTAGATATCAATAGAGTAGCCTATAGCTTGGAATGTATAAAAACTGATGCCTACTGGCAGTATGATGTTAATGGTCGGATAATCGGCATTTATTCCAAACGAGGCAAGTAATGCAGAGAAACTGTGAACAAAGAAATTGAAATATTTAAAGACTCCTAGAAGTACAAGATTTAATGCTATATTGGAATAAAAGACTGCCGAACGCTTTCGATGATGTGCTTCAAACCGTTCCATCAAGCATCCTGAAGCCCAGGTGCTAAGAGTTGTAATGAATATCAGCGATAGGAAACGCCAATCCCAGCAAGCATAGAAGAAATAACTTGCTGCCACGATGAACACATTCTGTATGCTCTGCTTCCTGAACATCCAGTAGGTGAGGAAAATCAGAGAAAGGAACAGAAAGTATTCAAGGGAATTGAAAAGCATACCTTATTCATTTACAACTATACCCCTCTCTCTGCCCAGTCGCTGCGGTCGAGGCTGCGGTAACCGATGGCTTCGGCGATATGTTGGCTTTGGAGTTTCTCGCTGCCAGCAAGGTCGGCGATAGTGCGGGCAACCTTCAGGATGCGACTGTAGGCACGGGCAGAGAGTTTGAGGCGTTCCATTGCCATACGGAGCATGTCGAGCGATGCATTGTCGGGTTCTGCGTATTTGTGGAGCATCTTCTCGCTCATCTGGGCGTTACAATGGATACCTGGATATTCCTTGAAACGCACTTCTTGTATCTTTCGGGCTCGGATGACACGTTCGCGGATAGTGGCCGAGGGTTCTCCCGGTTGCATTTGGCTGAGTTGGGCAAACGGTACAGGCTGTATCTCGCAATGGATGTCGATGCGGTCGAGTAGGGGACCGGATATCTTGTTCAGGTACTTCACAATCTGTCCGGGTGTGCAGCAACAAGGCTTGTCCGGATGGTTGTAGTAGCCGCAAGGGCAGGGGTTCATCGAGGCGATGAACATGAAGGAGCAGGGATAGGAAACGGTGTATTTGGCGCGTGCGATGTTGATGACGCGGTCTTCTAGAGGTTGGCGCAGAACTTCCAGGACGGAACGCTGGAATTCCGGCAGTTCATCAGCAAAGAGGACCCCGTTGTGTGCCAGGCTGATTTCGCCGGGTTGGGGGTTTACGCCACCGCCTACGAGTGCTACTTGCGAGATAGTGTGGTGCGGCGAACGGAAAGGGCGCTGTGCGATGAGCGAGCAGCTGCTTTTCAGCTTGCCTGCCACAGAGTGAATTTGTGTCGTCTCCAGACTCTCGCGAAGCGTCAAAGGCGGTAGGATGCTTGGCAGGCGTTTCGCCAGCATGCTTTTTCCGCTGCCCGGTGGACCGATCATGATGAGGTTGTGACCGCCTGCAGCCGCTATTTCCAGGGCGCGCTTCACTTGCTCTTGCCCCTTCACGTCTGCAAAGTCGAACTCGAATTCGCTCTGTTTTGCAAAGAACTCAGCCCTTGTGTCGATGATGGTTGGCTCCATAGGCTCCTTGCCGTTCAGGTGGCCGATGATTTGATTGATGTGGCGTGCGCCATAGACATTCAGGTTGTTCACGACGGCAGCCTCGCGCACATTTTCCTCGGGTACGAAGAGTCCTTCGAATCCCATTTCGCGAGCCTTGATGGAGATGGGCAGCGCACCTTTGATGGGCTGTAGCGAGCCGTCCAGACTCAGTTCGCCTACCATCATGTAGCGGTTTAGCAGACGGGTGTCCACATCTCCTCCAGTAGCCAGAATTCCAATAGCCATTGGAAGGTCGAAGCCGGAACCCTCCTTGCGGACATCGGCAGGGGCCATGTTGATGGTAATTTGGCGACTCGGGAAGGTATAACCGCTGTTCTCAATTGCGGCTGCGATGCGTTCGTAGCTTTCTTTGACGGCGCTGTCTGGCAAGCCAACAAGAGCGAATCGCAGACCGCGAGTTGCATTCACTTCTATGGTGACGGCCGATGCTTGCAGGCCTTGTACGCTGGCGCTGAACGTTTTTACTAGCATGTTAAATTGGGAGTTAATTATGAGTTCAAATGAGGGTTAATGTGGGAACCTGCAACGAAGGAGGGCGTGCGAGCCATCTCCGAGTGTTGTGGCGAATAGGTAATCGTCGCCACCTTCGCGCAGTTTGAGGCGCTTCCTTAGTTCCGTTACGGTAGAGGGGAAGTTGCGGATGGTTAGGTTACATTGAATGATGCCTGCCAACATCACTTTTATGTCCTTCTTGGCAAAGCCGCAATAGTCTTCTATCACGAAGGCCCGACCAGGAAAATCCTTGATGAAATGGGGCGAAGTGAACAGGTGGCTGAATGGGTGCAACTTCCCGACGTTGTAGGTTTGGCAGAGCGCATTCTGTACCCCAGCCTTCAGGATGGAGGCGTTTGGTTCGTAGAGATAGCGTTCGAGTCGGGATGCTATGAGGGGTTCGGTTTCCCTCTTCTCGGTACTGAAAGTCTGTGTCTGTGCGGCGATATTCGTGCAGTGGAAAATGACGTTCCGCTTTTCCCGGCAAAGTACCAACAGCATCTCCTTGCATTCTCCATTCACGCTCACCACATGCACCTCATTCACGTTGGGAAGTCGTCGAAGTGTGTCCTGTATATCAAGCATCGGTGAAAGTTTGACGATAGTCATCGTTGCGTGGTCGAGAAGTTTGTCCTGCAGAATCTCTATGTCTGGAGTGCAATCGCTCAACGCAACCATCTTGCGACCAGCAGCATCGCGTCGGCTTGGGTCAAGGTAAATGAGGCTAAAGAGTCCCATTCCATCGATATATTCTTCGCATGTCTTGTTATGGACCCGAGCTTTTGACAACCCAAGCAGCGGGAAATTGTGGTGGGCAGTCTCGCATAGTTGCTTGTTCTGCTCTACATAGTCCGCCTCGTCGAACAGTTGTGCCAGGCAGGAGAAGTCAATTCCGAAGCCGCCAGTCAAGTCCACCATCCTCTGCCTGTTTTCCGGAAGCAGACGTGCCACCAGTTTCTGCTTGTAGAGTGCTGTTTGTTCGCTGCTGCATTGTTCTATCGAGAGTCTTACCGGATAGATGATACCTTCGGTCTTTGCCCAAGATGGTAACTTCTGTTGTGCCTTTTGCCAGCCCTCTATCTGCCTGAGGCAGTAGTGCAGATTGATTCCTGTCGGAACTTTTCCCAACGCTAGCGCATGCACGTCAGCATTCTTGTTTTGTGCTATGAACTCCTCGTTTGTCATGCAGATCTGTTGATTATTTCTCTGGCAGATGCTGCATCGTGTGTGAGCTGATGCTTCAGTTCCTCCAGCGAGGCGAAGTACCGCTCGTCGCGTAATTTCCCGATGAAATCGACAGAAATCTGCTCTCCGTACAGGTTGTCGTTGAAGTCGAAGATGTGTGCCTCCACGCTGATATTGCCATTGGGTTCTACCGTAGGGCGGTGTCCGATGCAAAGCATTCCGCCCCTTTTCGTTCCGTCGGGCAACTCGATCCAGACGGCATATGCACCGCAAGCAGGCAGCAGTTTCTGCTCCGAGCAATTGAGGTTGGCTGTGGGAAAACCTATTTTTCGTCCAATTTGTTTCCCGCTTGTCACCTTCCCCGTCAGGAAATATGGATAGCCGAGCATCGTACTGGCTTTTTCCATTTCGCCCAGGCTTATCAGGTTTCTTATCCTGCTGCTACTTACTTTTTCACCCTCAAGTGCTTTGGCCATGCATACCTCAATGCCAGTTTCTCTGCCCCACTCGGTGTATTCTTCTGGGGTGCCGCCTCCGTGACCGAATCGGTGGTTGTAGCCCATCAGCAGAAGTTCGGCATTCAACTTCTCGCGCAGGACGGATTGCATGAATTCTTTGGCGGTCAACGAGCTCAATTCGCTTGTAAAGGGTAATACCACCACTTCCCCGCCGAATGCTTTGGAAAGCAGAGCCAGTTTTTCCTCCTGTGTCGTCAGCAGCGAAGGCACAAAGCCCTCGCAAACCACCTGTCTTGGGTGGCGGTCGAACGTCACAGCCATCGCCGACAAACCATTGTCCACCGCCAGTTTTTCCAACTGTTGCAGCAAGAATCGGTGTCCGCGGTGAACACCGTCGAAGAAGCCTATAGTAACAGCATAACCTTTCCTCATTCTGAAGTGCAAAAATAGTCAAAACTCTTTGCTACACCAAATTTTTCCCTTGTTCATTTGCATAATTCGTCGGAAATGTCTACTTTTGCAGCCGATAACGCGAGAGCGTGTCATCGGACTTGTAGCTCAGTTGGTTAGAGCAACAGACTCATAATCTGGAGGTCGTAGGTTCAAGCCCTACCTGGTCCACACCGATAATTAAGCACTTACAAATTTTTGTAGGTGCTTCTTTTGTAAAGATTTTTCACTTTTTTCTTTTCACTCTTCACTATACACTTTAAATGCTCCACCGAGCAATTTAATCTCCTTCGCCGAGGAAAAATTTTTCTTTCGCCGAGCAGTAAATACTCCTCCGCCGAACACAAATAAAACGTATCATTAAGTGTATCGTTTGACCAGCATGTAATGTAAAGATCTTTCGCATTTTTTTTTCTCTCTGGCGCTATTGGAAAGTAACAGGTAACATGTTACTTTAAAAACACAGACGCTCTACCTGAATTCAGGAGTCTATTATTATTTAAATAATAATAGAACTACTTTTCTATGGTAGGGTCACATATTTTTCGGTAACATGTTACCTGTTACTTTGCGATGTAAAGTTTATCCCCTCCTCGAGTCTGCACGTGCAGATCCCGGGAGGGTACAAGTGTAGGCTCGAGGGGTCTGCAAATGCAAGTTGCTTGCGGTGTTTCCTTTCATGCTATGAGAGACGACGTTTCGCTTCTGACGAAACGCCGTATCAAGGGCCACGAAACGCCGTATCGTTCCAGATGAAACGTCGTTTCTTGATAGAGAAAACCCCATTTTCTATAATTGAAACGGCCACCTTATTGTAAAAAACCTCCAAATGATGCCTTGAGGTTGAAAATCAACATCGCTAATGTGTGCGCAAATAACAGGGTAGACATCGATTTTAGCGTCTTAAACATTAATTAGTTATAGAGTATTTAGAAAAGGGGGTGTATCCCTTATTTTTAATTGTAAGAACTGTAATTGTAAGATTTGTCGCTCTTGATTAACTATTCTCTATAAAGCCATCTGTTCTGCTGCAAAAAACAATTATAGCTGACGAGCCCATGCAAAGTCCCCTATCAATTATTTTCTCGATTTTTTTGTGCCTCCGCCTCTGCAAACTACTGACGATCTAAATATTCACATGACTTCATTAATATAATAATGTAAGTGGAACAAAATTTATTGTTTTTCGATAATTTTTTACCGAAAAAGTTTGCAGGATAAAAATTTCGCCTTACCTTTGCACCGAAATTATTTATCGTTTAACAATAAAATTATATCGATTATGAAAAAGAAGCTGAAAATTTACAGCGCCATGTTGATTGTAGTTTTGGCTTGTCTTGTTACCAAGTTTTTCACTATTAACACTCCTCATTCATGGACGAGCAGAGAAGGAGAAGAACTCTACCTGGATTCTATGAATTTGAACTTTGCCAAAAAATTAGACATAAAGACAACAACATGGACCGATACAATCAATGGTATTCCATATCCACATACCTCTACAGATTGGAACTTTACCACAAAAAATACTTTGGGAGTCGACGTGCCTGTTCGTCATCGCGGGGGCATAGACAAATATCTCTACAGCCGCCTCGCTAATGGTCTGCCTGTAATGGTGGACATGAAGTACGTTAAAATTAAAGTTCCAATGGAAAACAACCCACAAACCCGACCTATTGTTATTTCGCTGGCTCTGGTTTTTCTTATTGTTCCCTTCTATATTTGGCTGCTTGTCGTTATTCTGAAAGTGTTGCGTTCTGTTTATAAGGGCGAGGTCTTTGTTTCTGAGATAGCCAAGGGATTGGAGAAAGCGGGCAAGCTGCTTGTCGCAATTTGGGTAGTTGGTAGAATCACAGGCTATATTGTCCTATTCATAATGAAACGGAATCTCCTGCTGGCAGGCTACGAGATAGATTTCCCCATCATCGGTGACGTCACCTTCCTGATTTTTGGTCTCGCCCTGATGATTGTCTCTCAGATTATCCTAATGGGCAAGGAGCTGCAGGAGGAGCAAGAGTTAACTATCTAAGGCTATAATCTTAAAAAAACGATTATGAAAAAGAAACTGAAAATCTACAGCATTCTGCTGACACTCGTCTTGATTTTTTCTATCGTAGATGGAGTCGTTGAAAACAATAATTCCAGTTCTAGTGTCCAAGAAGATGAGGAACTGACCATTGGCCCTTTGCCCGATGATTTCGTAACCATCGAAGAGATTGAGGGAGGTGTCCGATCGACCTACAAACCCACATTGACGATTGAAGTCAAAGTATTCCCAAAGAATTACCCGAATGACAAGTTCCTAATCAGCAAAGTGGGCAATCAGGCTTGCCGCGTAGATATGCGGGAAGTACGTCTCGGAATACCCAACGAGAAGGCTTTTCGTTCTACTCCCTTTATTATAGCTTTTTCTACGGTCATCCCTATTGCGTTGCTGTTTATCTGGCTTTTCGTCATTGTGTTTCAGGTGATTCGTTCCGTCTTTAAAGGCGAGGTCTTTGTGAGCAGCATCGCCAAGAAGCTGGAGAGAGCAGGCTTCCTGCTTGTGATAATCCAGTTGTTATGCTATGCCGGTTCTGTCATCATGACTCATATACTCCGACAGACAGTTCATCTGGCTTACTATGAGATTAAAGCCGCTACATTCCCCACATCTACTTTCATCATCATCGGTCTTGCTCTGATGGTTTTTTCTCAAATCATCCTGATGGGAAAGGATTTGAAGGAGGAACAGGAACTGACTATCTAAGACAATAACCTTAAAAATAATAACGATTATGAAAAAGAAACTGAATTTTTTGTGCATCCTGGCATTATCATTATTAGCCGTAGGCGGAGCTTGGACGGGTGGTGAATGTGTAAAGGGATTCATTATGTTCAATAGGTCGCTATTTTCAGGAGGAGAAGTCCCAGAAGCAATAGTTGTGATAACAATGTTGCTAGCCCTGTTTCTATTCTATTTTCTGATACGCGCATTCATATCATTCATCAGATTTATCGTGAACGTCAATCGCGATAAAGTGTTTGTGAAGGAGAATTTGTCTTTGCTGCGCTGGACAGGAAAGGGAATACTGATATATAACGTGGTGCAAATACTGTGCGAGTGGCCAACTTACATTGTTATGTCCTCTGATTCCTATATAAACAAGTACGGAAATACACATTTGCTCGGATTAAAAAATCATATGATAGATAACGGATATTTCATTATCTTCGCCATCTTCTGTCTGATAATAGCTGAGGTATTTGCCATAGGAATCAAGCTGAAGGAGGAACAGGAATTGACCATCTAAAAGGAAGGGAGAGAACATTATGAGTATAATAGTTAACGTAGATGTTATGATGGCCAAGCGGAAAATGTCTTCGCAGGAGCTGGCAGAGAAGATTGGCATTACGCAAGCCAACCTCTCTATCCTGAAGACGGGTAAGGCCAAGGCCGTCCGCTTCTCCACACTGGAGGCTATCTGTCAAGTGCTGGAATGCCAGCCAGGTGATATTTTAGAGTACAAAGAAGATTAAAATCTTAGAAGTAATATGAAAAAGATTTGTTTACTGACAATGTTCGCCCTCGTCACTATGACGGGCTGGGCACAAGAGCACCGCTTGCGCCTGACCGAAGGGAAGAACAAGTATACTGTCAAGGCCGACATCGCGCCTATGGTTAAAGAGATGGCAAAGCATAACGTCGTGATTGACAGCTTCTATCTGGCCGACTATGCTAGTAAGAAGCCTATTACGGAGAAGTTTGCCCTGCAAGGAAACAAGGTTGAGGTCAGCGGCAAGGTGGAAACTCCTCAAATAGCAGCCCTGATGTTAGAAATGAGGATTCCTGGTGGTGTTCGTACCAATCACATCCCTTTTATTCTGGAAGGTGGTAATATCACTATTACAACGGACGGCTACTCATGTGGCGCTACTGGAACGTTGCTGAACGATTCTCTGTTTAGTGCTACTCGCCAGTTTGGCGGGGCCATGCAGAAAGGAGAATCAGATAAGGCCCAAGGACTCATCAAAGACTACATCTTACGGCACCGAGGTGACCTGACAGCTGTACTGATGCTGACAGCGTTGAATAATCAGTCGGAAGAAGACGGTAAGAAAGTGCTTGCGCTTATCGGACAATGTGACAAGGCCGTTCAGCAACACCCCCTCATCGTTCGACTTTCCGAAAAAATAAACACCCTAATCAATCGTCCTAAAGAGGGTGACATGTTCAAGGACTTTGCTGTAGAGTACGATGGCAAGACAACCCATCTGAGCGACTACGTGGGCAAGGGCAAATATGTGCTGGTTGACTTCTGGGCCTCGTGGTGCGGTCCATGCCGTGCAGAGATTCCCAACATCATAGCTGCTCATGAGAAATATAAAGACAAGGCTTTCACCGCGCTTGGTGTTGCTGTCAGCGATAAGCCGGAAGATACGCTGAAAGCTATCGAGAAAGATAAGATTCCCTATCCGCAAATTCTTAATTCGAAAGGCATCGCTCCGTCAATTTACGGATTTAGCGGCATTCCTTATATTGTACTCTTCGCTCCCGATGGTACCATCCTTGCCTGCGACCTCCGAGGTGGTGATATCAACAAGAAGCTAGCAGAAATATTCGGTGAATAATTGAGCCTATACGATACAAAAACAGCCCAAGGGACTTTCCCCTTGGGCTGTTTTTTGTTTATATGTATTGATTTTTTACTTCTTCCGACTCCAAATCTGGGTCTCGTAGAAGGGACCTATGTAACCTCTTACCTTCAGGTTCTCGCCCTCCAGCCACATAGCACATTTGTAGCTCTTGCCGTTCTTGGGATTGTAAATCTTGCCGCCTTCCCACTTGTCTTTACCTTTAGAGAGGTCAGAAAGAATGTTCACGCCCAGCAACTTACGGTTCTGCAATTTCTTGTCAGGATTATGGGTGTCCTTTGTCTCAGGTCCCTTAGACAGCCAGATGATTTTTCCGTTCATCTTGTCGCCAGCCTGATAGATTTCCACTTGGGCATCGCCAGCCTCTGTGAACCACTTACCCAGCACATCTTGTGAATAGCCTGCCATAGAAACCAGTGCTAAGGCTATCATCAACATCGTTTTCTTCATTTCTACTTTTCTATGTTCTGAAATAATCATTATATATTTTTATACCAAAGACGATACAGCTGCAGGTTGAAGTGATAAGGTTTGTCAGGAACAGAGACCAGATAATATCGGGTTTATGCAACAGTCCCTGCAGCATAAAGGCAAAAGCACCTATGGCCATCATCAGAAAGGTGGGAAGGGCAATACCGTCAGTATTACGGGTACGGATAGTCTCTATTGCCTGTGGCAGATAACCCAGAATCATACTGATGCTGGCTACTATTCCACAAATATCAAATACTAAACCTTGTTCCATGATTATAAGTCTCTTCTGCTGATTTTTACGGCAAAAGTACAAAAAGATTAGAGATTAAGGATTAGAGAACAGGGATTTTTTGTAATTTTGCGGAAGAAAAAGACAATAATACAGATAATCGAGCAATGAAGAAACTATTGTTTTTGGTTCTGCTTTCAGCTTTTGCAATAAAAAGCAGTGCACAAGTTGAACCGCCGAAAGAAACGCCTCAGCTGGAGTTTGCGATGCAGTTGAGAGTTACCGTAGATGAAGCCTATTCCTGCGGAGAAACGCAACACGGACAACGTGTTGTCATCCCCATTACAGGCGGCACATTCGAGGGGCCAAAACTGAAGGGGACTATCCTCGCCGGCGGAGCAGATTACCAATTAGTCAACAAAGCACAGGACCGCACAGAACTGGAGGCTATTTATTGCATCAAGACGGACGACGGGGTTTGCATTCACATTCGCAACAAAGGCATCATTGCAAACGGAAAGGACGAGGAAGGAAAACCTTCGTTTTACTTCAAATGTGCTCCTCTGTTCGAAGCTCCAACCGATAGCAAATACGCCTGGCTGAACAACGCCTTGTTTGTCTGCCAACCCGATTGGTCGCAGCAATTCAAAGGTATCGTCCTGAATGTCTGGCAGGTGAAATAAAATCATTATCACCACCCTGTTTGCCTTCTCTGTATTGTCGGGACAGGCAAAAATCAGTCTTTTTGAAAAGGGAAAGGGGAAATCTTTGGCCCCAATGTGCCCTTGATCGATTGTACGTTCCTCGTCCTCTGTATGCATTTCACCTGCATACTTCAAATGGAACATGTGCATTATTTGCACAAGTTGGCCTTTGAATTTGTCGAAAAATTCGACATAATAAGAGAGTTTTATGCAAAAAAAAGCATATTACAGTATTTCTCTGGCTATCCATGCGCAGGCTTCGGCATCGGCGAGAGCGTGGTGATGGTTCTTCATGCAAAAGCCGCATGCCTCGGCGACGGTATGGAGCTGGTGGTTCGTCAGATAGGGGAACTTGCGGCGCGAGACACAAAGGGTGTCGTAAAACTCATAATCGGGATAATCCATCTGATAGACGCGGAATACGGCTTTCAGGCAGCTTTCGTCGAAAGGCTTGTTATGTGCCACAAGAGGCAGGCCTTCAATCAAGGGTTCTATCTCTGCCCACACTTCCGGAAAGATAGGAGCATCATCGGTATCAGCATAACTGAGTCCATGAACCTGCTGGCACCAATAGTTATAGTAGTTCGGCTCCGGCTGAATGAGTGAGTAGAAGGAATCCACTATCTCGCCATTCCTGACAATGACAATACCAACAGAGCAAACAGAACTGCGCTCTTTGTTGGCAGTTTCGAAATCTATCGCTGCAAAATCTCGCATATTTTCTGCAAAGTTAGGGAAAAAGTATGAAAAAAAATGACAGGGGTTTGTAAAAAATCTTTCGGTTACCTGTTTTGTCTCTTGTTTGGTGCATTTTATGCCAATAAATGTTAAATTATTGGGTAGGGAGGCATTTTCTTTGTAATTTTGGTGTTGGATTTTGAACGTTTCCCAGTTTCGGGTGTATAGCTTTATGAGAGCAGCCCTCAAAAAAGTGAAGAGTAAAGAATATAATAATGTTAAATGTTCAATGAAATAAAAAATGAAAAAGACAATAGTTATCACTTTGGCACTGATGTGCAATATGCTGGCTTTCGCACAGAAGGCAGAATACATAGAGACCTTCGTTGCCAACAAATATGAACCAGAATGGTATAAAGAGCAAGCAGAAGCCTGGCAAAAGATTGTAGACGAGAATCCTAAGGACCAGTGGGCCTGGCGTAACCTTTTTCGGGCTACCAATTATTACGAACAGTTCACTGGTGGATGGGAAGAGAATCCAGACGAATCGAAGACGGCTGACGTAATCCGCAAGATGGAGGCTGAGCTACCAGACAGCTACGTCCTAAATCTCTGCAAATGCAGATTCTGCCTGACCACCGATGAGGCCGCAAAGCGAGGCGACAACATACCCCGCGCCATAGAACAGATGCCTGAGGATATCTGCCCGGAGGACTTTGATTTCCTAACTGTTCGTTTGTGGATTACCGATCCAGAGAACCCCAATATAAAGAATATGTGTACCCGCACATACCAGAACAAATATTACCCGACACGCATCATGCACTTCAACTACAACATGCTCCAATGTTTGCCGACAAATGCTCTGTACTTCTCTAATGGCGACCTCGACACGGTGCCCATGAAGGTGCTACAGGAAGCACTGGGCATACGTACGGACGTAAACATCGTTAACGTTAATTTTCTCTATACAGAGTCTTTCAAGAATATGCTCTACAAGAAACTGAACATCAAGCCGCTCGACATCAACATGCAGGACTATGGGCAATATGGTGAAGACTGGCTTAATCACTACGAGGCAGACATCATAATGCACCTAATAAAGGAGAGTAAACGGCCTGCCTACTTCTCTCCAACCACCCCTATAGCCACCATCCTGAACAAAGACAGCATCTACAACGAGGGTCTGATACTGAAATACAGTCCCAAGCAGTATGACAACTTCGCTGTAGCAATGCACAACGTGAAGGAGGTCTATAATCTGGAATATCTGGCTGAACCCGACCTCGTCTATGACTCGTGGAAGACAAGCGGGATGATTGACCTGAACCATGTGACGCTCCTTTCAAATCTCATCCCAAAGTTTAGGAAAAAAGGCGATAACGCCACTGCCGAACATTTGCATAATATCCTCAGCAAGTGCGTAGAGAGATGTGCCACTTCCCCAGAACAGAAGGCGGAATATGAGGAAATGCTGAAGGAACAAGTAGAGAAGAAATGACACTACCCATATTTCTAAAAACCCTCGGCTCGCTCACAGACGAAGAGCTGATGCAGCGGGTGGCTGGCAAGGACGATGATAGGGCATACGGCGAGCTCTATCATCGTCATGCCCGTAGGCTGATGGGCTTCTTCTTTAGGCAGATGAATAGCGACGAGGCTCTGGCGGCTGACCTGACCCAAGATGCTTTTATGCGGGTGTGGACGGCTCGCGACAAGTTTGCCGGCACCAACTTCCGTACTTGGCTCCTCACCATCAGCTACAACCTTGTGAGAAACCACTATCGGCACAGCGAACACCAAAAACAATACGAGCTGTTCACCAAGCAAACCGGGGAAGAGCCAGCAGACAGCAACATCATCGACCAGATGGATAACGACACCTTCGACCAGGCCCTGAAGCTATTGCTGGAGAAGCTACCGCCCGAGGGCCGACTGCTTTTCTCCCTCCGTTTCGAGGAAGAATTGACCGTTCCCGAGATAGCCGCCTTGATGGAACTGCCGGAAGGCACAGTCAAATCGCGGCTCCACACATTAACCCAAACACTCAGACATAAATTCAACCGACATGAAGACTTTCGAAGATAAACTCCAGGCTTCGGCCCAGCGAATTGCCGAACAAGAAAACAGGAAGATGCACGTTCCTCAGAATCCACTAACCCAGAAGAAGACCTATTGGGGCTGGGTGGCCACACCCGCTGCCGCCGTTGCTGGTATCGTCTTTGGTCTCTCTCTACATTTATTTGTGACGAGCGAGCCAGACATCCAATATGTTCTTGGATGCTCTAGCACCAAGGCGCGTCGTTTAGACGCGGAACAACAGACAGACACAATCCGTATTCTCCAGCCCGTTCACGACACCTTGTATCTCACACAAATCGTTGAGAAGGAAAAGATTATCGTCAGAGAGGCAACAGACGCCATGACCACAGAGACTTCCTCTGCACAAGAAGAAGCAGATACCCCCGCCTGCACCTCCATCCAATGCGACGGCATCAACTATGCAATCCTGGCTTCAAACTGAAATCACAGGTTTCTTGGAGAAAATAATGTGTATTGGTATCAACAAGTCGTAAATTTTTGTAAATTTGCAGCGGATTTTGACGATTTGAACCGAAAAAGCACATTATACATCTATAATTTTATACTATGAAAAAGAATCTGAATCGCATTCTTCTTGGCATTCTTGCCATCCTGGTGGGCGTAGGCATCTACTATGCCTTTTATTGCAATCAAAACTCGGAACCACAGCACGAGCCTTGGACTCAGGAGCTTATCGACTCACTCGACAATAATCCTACCGCCAAGCAGCTGTTGGTGAAGGCCATCGACATTGCCAAGACCATCAACGCGGATCACGAGACAAATCCCGCACAGACGCTGGACGAGTATTATGCCTACCTCGACTGGTCGGCCAAGTGTCTGCCCTGGAGCGTTATTCCACAGCCCGTAGGACGCACGCTCTACGACAAGATTGACCAAAGCGTGGATTACTTCTACTTCATTCTGGATATTCCCCTGGATGAACTGCGCGACAGCGACGGCCTGTACTATCCCACCTTGCAGTACATCGAGCCCTTCAAGTCCTGGTTCCCCAAGTATCACGACGGTTGGGCCAAGTTCCTCGATTCGGAGGAGTCCTGGAAGCCCGAATATCGTGACGTAGTCCTCACCGACCCGATGTTCGGCCTGCAGAATGGCTGGTACGAGGATGCCGAAAACTGGCACTCTTTCAATAACTTCTTCATCCGCCGCCTAGCTTCTCCGGAGGCCCGTCCCATTGCTGCTCCCGATGACGAGAGCGTAGTGGTATCTGCCGGCGATGCCCAGCCTCAGGGCGTTTGGGATATCGATGATGAAGGCAATCTGGTGCAGAAGGAAGGCGTACTCATCAAGTCGCGCCAGTTCAATGCTGTGGACGACCTGCTTGGTCTCGACAGCGAATTCCGCGGCCAGTTCAATGGCGGTACGCTGACCCACACCTTCCTGGATGTGAACGACTACCACCGCTACCACTTCCCTGTGAGCGGTACCATTCGCGAGATACGTAAGATTCAGGCCATTGATGCTGCAGGCGGTATCACCATCTGGGACGCTGACGCCAAGCGCTACCGTCTGGAGTGCGACATCCCCGGCTGGCAGTCGATAGAGACACGCGGTCTGGTCGTTATAGAGACCGACGGCTACGGTTTGGTAGCTGTTCTGCCCATCGGTATGTCGCAGATTAGCAGCGTGAACTTCCTAGAAACCCTGAAACCTGGCGACAACGTGAAGAAGGGCGACGAAATGGGTTGGTTCCTCTTTGGCGGCAGTGATATTGTCTATCTCTTCCAAAAGGATGTCACCTTCACCCTCTCCACCACCGAGCATCTGCTCATGGGTGAGCAACTGGGTACGCTGAGCAAATAATCAGTTGTGCACGAGTGTGCCGATTTCCTCGCCACCGAGGACGCGGCGCAGATTGCCCACGATGTCCATATTGAAGACATAGATGGGCAGGTTGTTCTGCATGCACATAGCTGTGGCGGTGATATCCATCACTTTCAGGCCACGAGCAATAACCTCGTTGTAAGAAATATCATGAAATTTCGTGGCTTTTGGGTCTTTTTCTGGGTCGGCAGTATAGACGCCGTCCACGCGGGTGCCCTTCAGCATTACATCAGCCTCTATCTCGATGCCGCGTAGCGATGAGCCTGTGTCGGTGGTAAAGTAAGGACTTCCTGTTCCTGCGCTGAAGATGACCACTTCGCCCTGCTCCATCGCCTCGATAGCCTTCCACTTGTTATAAAACTCGCCGATGGGTTCCATACGAATGGCCGTCATCACACGGTTCTTCTGTCCGATGGCACCCAGCGCACTACTCAGCGCCAAAGAGTTGATGACTGTGGCGCACATACCCATTTGGTCGCCTTTCACGCGGTCGAAGCCCTTTCCGGCTCCTGTCAAACCGCGGAAGATGTTTCCGCCGCCGATGACGATGCCAATCTGCACGCCCATTCCGGCGACTTCCTTAATCTGCTGGGCATACTCGTTCAGACGTTTCACGTCGATGCCGTAGCCCTGTTCGCCCATCAGGCTCTCGCCCGAAAGCTTCAATAGAATGCGTTTAAATCTCACCATATCTTTTACTATTTATAATTTACTATTTACGATTTATTTACTATTTGACGATTTACAAGGGCGGTAGCAAATTCTTCACTCTTCATTTAAACCAAATTTCACTTCTTTAAATTCGTAGCGGCGTTGGTTGCCTTTTGTATCTTGTAGAATGAGGTGACCTGTGGGTTCTACCTCAATGAGGGTAGCGCGGAAAGTGCCGTTCTTGTCGATGTAGGTATGCTCCTCGTCTCGGCGATAGAGGTGTCCTTTATACTGTTCGTGCAAAGCATCGAGGGCATCGGGGCTGCCATTTTCAATCTGTTCGAAATAGTGTGTAAAACACTCCATGAACTGCTCCAGCACAAAGCGCCGCTCCACATCGTGCCCCACGATATCGGCCAATGAACGCGGATTTGGGGCATCGCTCAGGAAATGCCTCTGGTTGATGTTGATGCCGATACCGATGGTAGAGCGCAGCACCAATGCTCCCTGCAGGTCGTTTTCGATAAGTATGCCAGCCACTTTACTGTCACCATAATAGATGTCGTTGGGCCACTTAACCTTAAACATTGAACATTGAACATTGAATATTGAACATTGTTCCGCCTGCGTCTGACCGAAGGGAAGAACATTGGGCAAGAAGGCATCGAAAGCATTTTTGACTGCCAGAGCTGCAACTTCCGATATGGCAAACATCCGTCTGGCAGGGAGGTTGGAGGGCATTACTCGCAGGCTCAGAAGCAGGTTCTCGCCCTTGGCCGACTCCCAATGGTTTTGGTCCGCTCCCCTTCCTGCTGTCTGGAACTCGGCCGTCACAAGTGTCATGCGGTTATCGCCCGGCGTATCCAGATGACGCAGGAAATTATTCGTGGAATCCACCTCATCGAGCTCAATCATGCGAAACATCGGCGAATCATCCAGACAGAAATGCTTTTCCATTGCTTGAGAGTTGAGAATATAGTGCAAAGGTACAACATTTAAGTGAAAAGTGAAAAGTGAAAAGTGAAAAATTGCAGGTATGAATTAAAAGTGCTATCTTTGCACGGAAAATCAAACCTTATGACCTTCAAATGAGACATAAGTTATTTATTTTACTGACGTTTTTCGCGATGTTGACGGCTTCGGCTGGCGACAGACACAACTACATCAACCTCGACTCCCGCCTTCAGCATGGTGGCAGTCAGATTTGGCACATGCTTCGGGCCGGGGAAACCAAGGCCACAGCTAGAGAGATTTCTATGCCAGGGTTTAATCCGGAAGGCTGGGTAGAAGCCATCGTGCCCGCCACCGTCCTGACGAACCTCGTGGAGCAAAAAGTCTATCCCGAACCATACTACGGACAGACCAACAGGCTTGCAAACGATATCATCCCCGACATATCCAAAGTGGGTCGCGAGTTCTATACCTATTGGTTCCGTACAGAGTTCGTTGTGCCTGCCGAGTATAAGGGCAAGCGTATCTGGCTTGAGCCGATGGGTATTAATTATCGTGCCGAGATTTGGGTCAACGGCTATATGATGGGTCAGATGGCTGGCATGTTCAACAGTCAGCCCTTCGATATTACCGACCGCGCCGTACAACCCGGTCAGACAGCAGCTCTCGCCATCCGTGTCTATCCCGTCGATGTGCCTGGAACTGCTATGCCAAAGAGTTGGGGTGCTGCCGGCGAGTGGCACAACGGCGGCGATGGCTGGATGGGGCAGAACGTCAGCCAGCTCATGACGGTAGGTTGGGATTTTTCCATCGGCGATGGTATTCGCGACCGCAATACCGGCATCTGGCGTTCGATTCGCCTCTATGCCACAGGTCTCCAGCAATTGCGCAGCCCTTTTATCTCCTCGGAACTGACACATCCGAACTATGACGAAGCCCGCGAAACCATCAGCGTAGAAATCTGGAATCCTAATACCAGCAGCGGCGAATGCACCGTCAACGGTAGTATCGATGAACTCCCTCTAAAAGGGGAAGGGGAGTCTATTACCTTCACCAGCAAGAAGTTAAAACTACAACGTGGCGAACACACGACCGTCACCTTCTCTCCCAAGGACTTTCCACAGCTTGTCATCAAGAACCCACGTCTCTGGTGGCCAAAAAACAAGGGACCTCAGAACCTCTATACCCTAAACCTCACGCTCGTCGATGATAAGGGCAACGTGATGGACAGCCTCTCTACTTGCTTCGGCATCCGCGAGGTCATTGCCACTCGCGAGACACCCGACAAGTCCAAACTCTTTATCGTGAACGGTCACAAGACCTTCGTTCGCGGGAGCAACTGGATACCAGAAGCCATGCTCCGTACCAACTACCAGCGTATGGAGACCGAGTTGACCTATACCGACCAGTGCGGTATCAACTTGTTGCGTCTATGGGGTGGTGGTATTGCCGAGAGTGACCGTTTCTACGAGCTTTGCGACAAGTACGGCATCATGGTTTGGCAAGAGTTCTGGATGACCGGCGACACAAAGCACCCTTTGGACGAGCCACTTTATCTCGCAAATGTCGAGAACACGATGAAGCGCATCCGCAACCATCCCAGCATCGTTATCTACGTATCAAGCAACGAGAGTACGGCAGTTAGTGGAGCTGAGGAGCTCATCAAGAGCCTGGCACCCAATGTGCCCTATCAGATGCAGAGCGAGTGCGACGGCGTACACGACGGCAGTCCCTACAGGCAGGTCAATCCTATGCGTCACTACGAGAATACTGGTTCTGAACGCGGCAGCCGTGTGGATGGCTTCAATCCCGAGTACGGCGCACCAACTTTACCCATCGCCGAAGACCTGTATGACATGATGCCCACCGAAGACCTCTGGCCCATCAACAAGGAGACGTGGGACTATATGGACGGCAATGGTTTCCACCACATGACCACTGTATATAAGGATATGGTGAACCAATATGGCGAGAGTAGCAACATCGAGGAATTCGCACGCCGGGGACAGATGGTGGGAGCCATCAACTCCAAAAGTATCTGGGAAGTGTGGAACGAGAACAAGCTGCAATACGGTGACCGTTGGTGCTCGGGTTTGCTTTTCTGGTACCACAACTGTGCCAACTGGCAGGTCTGCTCCCGCTTGTGGGACTGGTTCTTGGAGCCAACAGCTTCGCTCTACCATACGATGCACGCTCTGGAACCTGTGCACATCCAGTATGATTATTTGAAGGGTACCGTCAGCGTCATTAATGACTACGTTGAGCCCCAGAATGGACTCCGTGCAAAAGCCGAGGTCTATGACATGCAGAGCCGCAAGGTGAGCACCGTTACAGCCAAAGTCGATGTACCTGCCGACGGTGTGGCGAACGACATCCTGACCGTCAACATCCCCGACGACATCATGCCTGTTCACTTTATTGCCCTTGAACTGACTGATGCCAAGGGCAATGTTGTGAGCAAGAACTTCTACTGGCGCTCTACCAATAAGTACGAGGGCATGAAAACCTTGACAGGTCCCTGCACAGCCGGCTTTGAACCCCTCGGCACCCTGCCCGAGGCAAAACCCACCGTCACAGCTCGTCACCTTACTGTGGGAGAATGGGAAGTGACGCTGAAGAACAGCAGCCGCCACATCGCCTTCTTCTGTCAGCTCCTTCTGACCGACAAAACGCTCAAGCCCGTACACGGCACATACTACAGCGATAACTTCTTCTCCCTGCTGCCCGGCGAGAAGAAGGTCATCACCGTCAGAACAAGCCGCCGCGGCTTTGAATATCGCCTCCGCTTCTGCGAGAACATGGGAGCCATGCAGAATATAACAGTAAAGACCAACTAACTCCCTTTAGGGGAACATTTTGAATTTTGAATTTTATAATTCTGAATTAATATGAAATGTCAGGAAAGATTTCGTGAGATATACAAGCGTGAGCCTGAGGCCCTCGCTTTCTGCCCCTATCGTGTCTGTCCCATCGGAGCACATAGCGATGCCAACCTCGGAAAGATAACCGGCCTTGCCATCGACAAGGGCATTCATATCGCCTATAGTCCGAAACTCAATGGTGTGGTAGAGCTTTGTTCACTACAGTTCGACAAACGTGCGCAGTTCCACGTTCGTGATGTGCCGCGCCAGAAGTGCGACGACTGGGCCGACTACCTGCGTGGTGCCACTCTCAAGCTAGGTGAACGCTACCCGCTCACGTATGGTCTGAGTGGTGTCATCGAGGGCAGCCTGCCTATCGGTGGTCTGTCATCGTCGGCTGCTGTGGCCCTCGTTTTCCTCAAGGCGCTTTGTCACGTCAATCTCATCCATCCAGAGCCTTTGGAGCTGATAATGATATCAATGGCTGCCGAGAATGACTACGTCGGAGTGAACAGCGGCAAGCTCGACCAAAGCTGCGAGGTCTATTCCAAGAAGAACCACCTGCTCTATCTCGACACCAAGACCGACGAGTACGAGCTAATCCCCACACATCCCAAGATGAAACCCTACCGCATCGCTGTTTTCTTCAGCGGCATAGAAAGGACGCTGACAGGCAGCAAGTTTAACATGCGTGTTGATGAGGCGCGTAGTGCAGCTTACGCATTGATGGCGTACGCTGGAATAGAGTATGGTAAGTTTCCCGAAGCCAACCTGCGTGCTGTGCCACGTGAGGTGTATGAGCAATATAAGGAGCGTCTGCCCGAAACATGGCGACGTCGTGCAGAACATTGGTATACGGAATTCGACCGTGTGGAGCAGGGAGCCGAGGCCTGGCGTCGTGGCGACTTGGAGACCTACGGCAGACTCAGTTTCGAGAGCGGACAGAGCAGTATCTCCAACTGGGAGACAGGTTCGCCCGAGCTGAAGATGCTCTACGACATCATGCATCACACCGACGGCATCTATGGCGGACGCTTCAGCGGCGCAGGCTTCAAAGGATGCTGCATGGCGCTCATCGATCCCGCCTACGAAGCAGCCATCACCCGCCAGGTCACCAAGGAATATCTCGCTGCCTTCCCCCAACTCGAAGGGAAATACAGTGTCCACATCTGCGAAAGCGCAGATGGGTTGCTGTAAGGCCAATAAACGTCATTAGTCCTATTAGCCCCATTAAACCCATAATAACATGAAGTGCCTCATTCTTGCAGCGGGCTATGCTACCCGCCTTTATCCCCTTACCGAGAATTTCCCGAAGCCCCTTCTCAAAGTGGGCGACAAAGCCATCCTCGACTGGCTCATCGACGACATCGACGGCGCTGGACTAGTCGATGAATATATCGTCATCTCCAACCACAAGTTCGTCCGTCACTTCCAGGAATGGGCTGCTACGAAGACGCAAAAAGTGACCGTTGTCGATGACGGCACAGAGAGCAACGAGATGCGCCTCGGAGCCGTCCGCGACATACAGTTTGCCATCAACCAGCTTGAACTCGACGACAACATGCTCGTCATTGCCGGTGACAACCTGCTGGACTTCAGTTTGCAAAAGTTCGTCCGCTATGCCCACGAGAAGCAGACATCCTGTATCATGCGTTTCTGGGAAGATGACGATAAGAAGATTCTGAAGTGTGGCGTTGTGACAATCGATGAGAACGACCGCGTCCTGCGTATGACCGAAAAATCCCCCACGCCGGAGACGCATTGGTGTACGCCTCCATTCTATTATTATACGAGGGAGGATGCGCGCCTCGTCCAGAAAGGCATCGAGAGCGGTTGCGGCGTAGATGCTCCGGGTAGCTACATCGCCTGGCTCTGTACACAGACTTCCGTTCATGCTATGGAAATGCCGGGCCGTCGCTACGACATCGGCAACCTGCAGAGCTACGAACAGGTCCAGAAGGACTATCGCGGCATTACTTCAGCACATTTAAAGTGAATCTATATAAATTGTAATCTCAACATCCTCTCATAGGCTTCTCGTAGTTCTTTCTAAAGTATGTCAACCATACGAATCAGAATAACATCAGAATAACAAATATAAAGCAATGAAGCAAATCATCATCACTGCATTGCTCGCCCTCGCCTGTCTGGCAACGTTGGCACAGAAGAAGACCGAAAGTCTAGTCAGTCAAGCAAAGGAACTCTTCGGCCCCAATGTGCTAATTTACAGCCCGAAGGATGACATGCAGGCTGTGGCTGACGAGGTGAATGCCTTGCATGAGCGGATGTTCCATGACCAGTTCAGCCAGCAACGCTATGCAGTGCTTTTCCTGCCGGGAGATTATCGCAAGGTCGGACTCTTGAACGTTCCCTATTACGTACAAATAGCGGGTTTGGGGTGCACACCCTACGAGGTGCAGTTATCCAATATCCACACTCCGGCTCCTCTGCGCGGTGATAATGGCACCTGCACTTTCTGGCGCTTGGCAGAGAACCTGTCAGTCATTGGCCCTGAGACTTACAACGAGCCGGAAACCTTCAAGTGGGCTGTCTCGCAGGCTGCCCCTTTACGCCGTATATACTCCACACGCACTTTGCGCACTCAGTGGGGGAACGGATGGGTGAGCGGCGGATTTGCTGCCGACTGCGATTTTGCGGCTCCTGCTGGCAGCAATCACCAGCAGCAGTGGTACTATCGCAACAGCGTCCTGAACAAGGGGCGTGGTGAGTTCCGTGAAATCAAATATAATTATTGCTTCCAAGGTGTGGAATTAGGACCTGAAGTGGACCAGTCCACCTACCGCGATAACTGGGACGAAGGCGGCAATGTGACGTTCATCCCTACAACACCAGTCATTCGCGAAAAGCCTTTCCTCTTCATTGGTGATAAAGGCCGTTATAAAGTGTTTCGTCCGGCATTGCGGCATGAGAGCTGTGGCCTTTCCTACACCCACCAATCGATGGGCGAGGGCGAGGTGTTCGATGTGGTGAAGGACTTTTTCGTGGTAAAACCTGGAGTAACGGCAAACGAAATGAACCGCCAACTGAAAGCCGGTCGTCATCTGCTCTTCACCCCAGGCATGTACACATTGGAGGAACCTTTGCACATCACCCGTCCAGGTGCCATCCTGCTGGGTCTTGGCATAGCTACGGTGATTCCCGGCGAGGGTTGTGAAACAACTATTCTGGTGGATGATGTGGACGGTGTCACCATTGCCTCGCTGATGTTCGATGCTCATTATTCCTCACATTCGTTACTGCAAGTGGGACCTGCTGCTGGTTCCAAGGTGCGTCACACGGACAACCCAACTCTGCTGGCCGATCTTTTTTTCCGCGTGGGAGGCTTCCGCAGCGGGCATGTGAATGTGGATGAAACGGTTATCATCAACAGCCACGATGTCATCGGCGATCATTTCTGGATTTGGCGTGCCGACCATGGTGTGAGAGGCAGTGTGGGATGGGATGTGAATTCCTCGGCTAATGGACTGGTGGTGAATGGTGACCATGTGACCATGTATGGACTCTTTAATGAGCATTTCCAGCAATACCAGACATTGTGGAATGGCGAGTACGGGCGCACCTATTTCTTCCAGTGTGAGACACCCTACGATGTTCCCAACCAAGCAGTCTATATGAGCGAGAACGGCACACGTGACGGCTATGCTGCCTACAAAGTTGCTGACCACGTGCAAAACCACTTTGCTACAGCTTTTGGCATCTATGACGTACTGATTAACGACATTCGCATCGAAAGCAGTATGGAGGTGCCTGACAATCCCGGCATCTGTCTGCACAACATCTGCAACAACTGCCTTTCCAACCAACCGGGAAAGGGCTTCGGTTTTGTGGTGAACAAACACGTTAAAAGTACCTACAACACCCACCGCGACAACCGCACCTATCTGGTGGATTTTCCCGTCAAGGACAATTGAAGTTGCAGATTTTGGGGATTTTTGCCAGTCGGAAAGGCTTGCTTTTGTAAAAGAATACAACGGTTTATGCTATTTTTCTGCGTTATTATTTGCACGTTTCGCAGAAATAGTATACCTTTGCACGCAGAAAGATGTAAGTGAGGGGCCCTAGAGAGTTCCTCACTTTTCTTTATAAACCATAAAACACTAAAAAGAATGATCAGCAAAAGTGTAGTACAGAAGGTCGTAGAAGAATGGCTTGACGGCAAAGAGTATTTCCTAGTAGACATTAGCATCAGTCTTGATGACCGCATTGTGGTGGAGATAGACCACGCCGATGGTGTGTGGATTGAGGATTGTGCTGACCTAAGCCGTTTTATCGAGTCGCGCTTGAGTCGCGATGAAGAGGACTATGAACTGGAGGTTGGCAGCGCCGGATTGGGACAACCCTTCCGCGTTCGACGTCAGTACGAGATACACATCGGTAAGGAAGTCGAGACGCAGTTGCACGACGGACATAAGTTTCGTGGCACACTGCTGAGTGTCGGCGATGAAGGTTTCCAGCTGGGCATTGTTCAAAGGGTGAAGGAAGAAGGCAAGAAGCGTCCCGTTACCAAGGAGATTCCCACCGACTTCCGCTTCGAGGATGTGGTTTACACCAAATACTTGATTAAAGTGAAATAGCTCCCCTTAGGGGGATAAATGGTAAGGCCTCCTAACTCCCTTTAGGGAAAATAAATCGTTTAATTGTAAATATAGTAAATGATATAATGGCAAAGAAAACACAATCAAAAGAGGCGATAAACATGATAGAGGTTTTCGCTGACTTCAAAGAGAAGAACAACATCGATCGTGCTACGTTGGTAAGCGTGCTGGAGGAATGCTTCCGCAACGTCATCGCCAAAATGCATGGCACCGATGAGAACTATGACATCATCGTCAATCCCGACAAGGGCGATTTTGAGATTTATCACAACCGCGTCGTTGTGTCAGACGGTGAAGTGAACGACCCTAACAAGGAAATTTCCTTGAGCGAGGCACAGCAAATAGAAGATGATTACGAAATTGGCGAAGAAGTGAGCCAGCGCGTCAACATGTCCGAGTTTGGCCGCCGTGCCATCCTGCAATTGCGTCAGACACTCGCCAGCCGTATCATGGAGCTAGAGTATGACTCTCTCTACAACCAGTATAAGGACCGTGAGGGCGAAGTCATCAGTGCCGAAGTCTATCAGACCTGGAAGCGCGAGACCCTCCTGATGGACGAAGAGGGCAACGAACTGTTGCTGCCCCGTCAAGAACAGATACCAGGCGACTTCTTCCGCAAGGGCGAGACCACTCGTGCCGTCATCTCTCGCGTGGAAAACACCGGTGGCAAGCCCCGCATCATCCTGAGCCGCACCGACCCTGCTTTTTTGCAGCGTATGCTGGAAGCTGAGGTACCCGAAATACAGGATGGCCTCATCACCATTCACAAGATTGCACGTATCCCTGGGGAACGCGCCAAGATAGCAGTAGAGAGCTACGACGACCGCATTGACCCCGTAGGAGCCTGTGTCGGTGTCAAGGGCAGTCGTCTGCGTGGCATTGTGCACGAACTGCGTGGTGAGAATATCGATGTGGTTACGTGGACCTCCAACACACAACTTATGATTACCCGTGCCCTCAATCCTGCACGTGTAAACAGTGTTGTCCTTAATGAAGAGGAGCACAAGGCCGAGGTCTTCCTCGATCCCGACCAGGTATCACTCGCCATCGGTAAGGGTGGACTGAACATCAAACTCGCAAGTATGCTTGTGGGTTATACCATCGATGTCTTCCGTGAAGTAGACAATGATATAGACGACGAAGACGTAAGCCTTGACGAGTTTACCGATGCCATCGAACCTTGGATTATCGATGAGCTCAAGAAAATTGGTTTTGAGACAGCTCGTGGCGTGCTGAGTGCACAGCGTGACATGATTGTGCAGAATGCCGACCTCGAGGAAGAGACTGTAGACGAAGTTCTGCGCATTCTGCAGGCCGAGTTCGAATAAAACAAAATTTTAGTCCTATTAGCCTCATAGGCCCTATTAGCCCCATAATTTATGAGCATCAGATTAAACAAAGTAACGAAAGAGTTTAATATCGGACTTCAGACAGTTGTTGAATTTCTCCAGAAGAAAGGATTCAGCGAAATAGAAGCCAACCCTAACTTCAAGATCACCGAGGAGCAATATGCCCAACTGCAAAGAGAGTTTAGCTCCGACAAAGGACTGCGGAACGAGGCTACACAACTCATACAGCAACACATCGGTCAGACTAAGACTAAGGAACGCAAGGAACCTAAGTTAAAGCCTGTGGAAGAGGTGCAAATAGAAACACCCCAAATAACAGGTCCCAAGATTCTGGGACGTATCGACTTGGGAGGAAAGCCCTCTGAAACGCCTAAGGCGGAGAAGGCTCCAGTAGAAAAGTCTAAGGTAAAAACTGTCAAGGTAGAAGAAAAGAAACCAGAGCTAGTTCCTGTTGTGCCGTCTGAACCAAGTGAAGACGCAGTAGAAGAGAAAAAGACTAAATCCGCTTCAAAGAAAACTGTTGCCCCGAAAACTACACTGTCTGAACTCGAGCAGAAGGAAATTTCATCTTCGGATTCCCAAGACGAGAAGATTGAGGCTCAGGAAGAAGAGCATATAATTTCCACTCCTACAGAAAAAGAAGAGGAGGAAGAAGAGTTGTTCCGTCTCACTCCGACCAACAGCGTGGCCCCCAGCCTGACCATCAAAGGCAAAATAGACCTGGACAGCTTGAACCAGAATACCCGCCCGAAGAAGAAGACGCACGAAGAACGTCATCGCGAACGCAATGCCGGACAGGAAGGACAGACCGGAGACCGTAAAAAACGCCTCCGCCTGGGCAAGGAACGCGTCGATGTCAATGCCATAGCTAACCAACAACAGAACGTTCAGAAAAAGAATAACGGAAACGGTCAACAACAGAACCAAAACGGCAGTGGCAAGAACAAGAAGCAGAAGAACCATCCCAAACAGACTCCTATTCAGCCTGAAGTAAGTGACGAAGAGGTTGCAAAGCAAGTGCGCGAGACTCTGGCTCGCCTTACCAACAAAGGCAGCAAGATGGGTAAGGGTGCCAAGTACCGCCGCGAAAAGCGTGAAGCCATCCGCCAAGGAATGGAGGAGGAGTTGGCTAACGAGGCAGCAGAAAGCAAAGTGCTCAAACTGACAGAGTTTGTCACGGCTAACGAGCTTGCTACGATGATGAACGTACCTGTTACCAAAATTATTGCCACATGCATGAGTATCGGTATCATGGTCAGCATCAATCAGCGCATGGATGCTGAGACCATCAACCTCATCGCAGAGGAGTTTGGCTTCACTACAGAATATGTCAGCGCAGAAGTCAGCGCAGCCGTTAGCGAGGAAGACGACGACGAAGCAGATCTTGTACCACGTGCTCCCATCGTTACTGTCATGGGTCACGTCGATCACGGTAAGACTTCGCTACTCGACTATATCCGTCAGACCAATGTCATAGCTGGTGAGGCGGGCGGCATCACGCAGCACATTGGTGCCTACAACGTGACACTTGATGACGGACGTCATGTCACATTCCTCGATACACCTGGTCACGAAGCCTTCACTGCCATGCGTGCCCGTGGTGCACAGGTTACCGACATTGCCATCATCATTGTGGCTGCCGATGACGACATCATGCCGCAGACTAAGGAAGCTATCGCGCATGCTACGGCTGCTAATGTACCCATCGTTTTTGCTATCAACAAGATAGATAAGCCTGGAGCCAATCCCGACAAGATTAAGGAAGGCCTTGCGAACATGAACTTCCTCGTTGAGGAATGGGGTGGCAAGTACCAGAGTCAGGACATTAGTGCCAAGAAAGGTACCGGCGTGGACGAACTCTTGGAGAAGGTGCTTTTGGAAGCTGAGATGCTCGACCTCAAGGCCAACCCCAACCGCAAGGCTACCGGTTCCATCATTGAATCCAGCTTGGATAAGGGGCGTGGCTATGTGGCTACGGTGCTTGTCAGCAACGGAACCCTGCATGTGGGCGACATCCTGTTGGCAGGCACGAACTACGGTCGCGTCAAGGCCATGCTCAACGAGCGTGGACAGCGTGTGCAGGAAATTGGTCCTTCGCAGGCTGCTACCGTTCTTGGTCTCAATGGCGCTCCACAAGCTGGTGACGCTTTCCACGTTATGGAGTCCGATCAGGAGGCTCGCGAGATTGCCAACAAACGCGAACAGCTGGCTCGCGAGCAGGGCTTGCGCACTATGAAGCGTCGCGGTTTGGAAGAATTGGCCCACAACATTGCTTTGGGTGGCGTTCAGGAACTCAACCTCATCGTCAAAGGCGATGTGGACGGTTCTATCGAGGCACTTAGCGACTCGCTCATCAAACTTTCTACAGAAAAGATTCAGGTCAACGTCATTTACAAGGCTGTTGGTCAGATCAGCGAGAGCGACGTCAATATGGCAGCTGCTGCAGACAACTGCTTCATTGTCGGCTTCCAGGTACGTCCCTCTGCCGCCGCACGTCGTCTGGCCGACCAGATGGATGTTGATATCCGCCTCTACAGCGTCATCTATGATGCCATCGAAGAGGTGAAGGACGCAATGGAAGGCATGCTCTCGCCCGAAATCAAGGAAGAGGTAACAGCACAAGTGGAAGTTCGTCAGGTATATCACATTACCAAGGTAGGTACTGTGGCTGGTGCATACGTTGTGGATGGCAAGGTGAGTCGCACCAACAAGGCTCGCGTCATCCGCGATGGTATCGTGGTCTTCACAGGAGCCATCAACGCTTTGAAGCGCTTCAAGGATGACGTCAAGGAAGTAAGCACTAACTTCGAGTGCGGCATCTCGCTTGTGGGTTACAACGACCTTCGTGAAGGTGATATGATAGAGACCTTCCAGGAGATTGAGATTAAGGCTACACTTTGAGAGAGATTCTATATTAAGGACTAAAGCTGAGCTACGTCGTGTTGGATATTCTTCTGCTCATTCTTCTAGCTGTGGGTTTAATCACCGGGATTATTTCGGGAGCCCTCAAGCAACTCATCTCGCTGGCGGCTTTAGTGGTTGGCTTTATTATAGCCTGTCTTTTCTATGAGAGGCTGGGGGTTGTACTGAGCAGCATTGTGTCATTGCCTTCCATCTGCAAGGTAAGTGCGTTTCTGATGTTGTGGGTCATCGTGCCCATCATATCAGGACTTGTCGGTTCTTTGCTTACGTCATTACTTGACAAATTGTTTGCCGTTGGATTGCTCAACCGCCTTTTGGGGGGCATCTTCGGTGTGGCAAAGTACGCCCTCGTATTAGGAGCACTTATTTGGTTCTTTTCTTCCATAAACATGATAAAGGAAGAAACAATGCAGGAGTCGAAGTTGTGCCACCCTCTCAAAGCAGTCCCAGAGTATGTCTATAATCTATTAAAAGCCTCCCCTAACCCTTCCCAAGGAGGGGAGAAAGGAGCGGTCAATGTCTGAGAAGAACAGCCTTGTACGCGAGGTGGCAGAGAAGAAGTACGAATACGGCTTCACCACCGATGTGCAGACGGATATCATCGAAAAGGGACTTTCGGAGGACGTTGTGCACTTCATCTCCCAAAAGAAGGGAGAGCCCGACTGGCTCTTGGAATTCCGTTTGAATGCTTTCCGCTATTGGCTTACTCTGGAGCAACCCACATGGGGACATTTGAAAATGCCTCCCATCGACTACCAGGACATCAGCTACTATGCAGATCCTACAAAGTCCGGAAACTCCGGAATGTCCAGAAATTCCGGAGAGATCGACCCGGAGCTGATGAAGACCTTCGACAAGTTGGGTATCCCCTTGGAAGAGCGTATGGCGCTGGCCGGAACAGCTGTCGATGCTGTAATGGACTCTGTGAGCGTTAAAACCACTTTTCGCGAAAAATTACGGGAGAAAGGCATTATCTTCTGCTCTATCAGTGAGGCGGTTCGTGAGCAACCCGACTTGGTACGTGAATATTTGGGCAGCGTCGTTCCCTACAAGGACAATTTCTTTGCTGCCCTCAACTCTGCTGTCTTCAGCGACGGCTCCTTCGTTTATATTCCCAAAGGTGTACGCTGCCCGATGGAACTTAGTACCTATTTCCGCATCAATGCACGCGGTACGGGTCAGTTCGAGCGGACACTCATTGTTTGCGATGAGGATGCCTATGTCAGCTATCTGGAGGGATGTACAGCCCCCATGCGCGACGAGAATCAACTCCATGCTGCTATTGTGGAAATTGTGGTGAAAGAACGCGCTGAGGTGAAATATAGTACCGTACAGAATTGGTATCCAGGCGATAGTGAAGGCAAGGGCGGTGTTCTCAACCTTGTTACTAAACGTGGACACCTGCGTGGCGCGAACAGCCGTCTTTCCTGGACACAGGTCGAGACAGGCAGCGCCATCACCTGGAAGTACCCCAGTTGCGTGCTTTCCGGTGACGGCAGTCAAGCAGAGTTCTATAGCGTGGCGGTGACCAACAACTATCAGCAGGCCGACACGGGCACCAAGATGATACACATCGGCAAGAACACCCGTAGCATCATCATCTCGAAGGGAATCAGCGCAGGCCGTAGTCAAAACGCTTATCGAGGGCTTGTCAAAGTGGCATCGACCGCCGATGGCGCACGCAACTACAGCAGTTGTGATTCCCTGTTGCTCGGCAGCAAATGTGGAGCTCACACCTTCCCTTATATGGATGTACACAACGAAACAGCCGTTGTGGAGCACGAGGCAACAACCAGCAAGATTAGTGAAGACCAACTCTTCTATTGTAACCAACGCGGCATCTCGACCGAGGAGGCCGTTTCGCTCATCGTCAATGGCTACGCAAAGGAAGTCATCAACAAACTCCCGATGGAGTTTGCTGTCGAGGCACAGAAGCTCCTCGGTGTCAGCCTCGAGGGAGCAGTAGGCTGATTATATCGTAATAACGAAATAATGTAATAACGAAAACGTGTTAGAAATAAGAGATTTACATGCCTGTATCAACGGCAAAGAAATACTGAAGGGTATAAATCTGACGGTACGCGACGGCGAGGTACATGCCATCATGGGACTCAACGGAGCGGGCAAGAGCACACTCTCCAACGTCATCGTGGGACATCCCGGCTACGAGGTGACGGAGGGCAGCATCATCTGGGACGGCAAAGACCTGCTTTCTCTCAAGCCCGAGGAGCGCGCCCACGAAGGTATCTTCCTGAGTTTCCAGCAGCCTGTCGAGATTCCTGGCGTGTCGATGGTCAACTTCATGCGAGCCGCCTTGAATGCTAAACGCAAGTACCAGGGCTTGGAGCCTATGCCGGCTGGCGACTTCCTCAAACTCATGCGGGAGAAGCGGAGCATCGTGGAGCTGGACAGCAAGCTGACGAGCCGCAGTGTGAACGAGGGCTTCTCGGGCGGCGAGAAGAAGCGCAACGAGATATTCCAGATGGCAATGCTCGAACCGAAGCTCACCATTCTCGACGAGACGGACAGCGGCCTCGATGTGGATGCCCTGCGTGTTGTGGCCGAAGGCTTCAACAAGCTCCGCAAGCCGGAGACGAGTGCCATCGTCATCACCCACTACCAGCGCCTGCTCGACTACCTGAAGCCCGACATCGTACATGTCCTCATCGACGGCCGTATCGTCAAGACTGGCGGCCCGGAACTGGCAACGGAGATAGAGAACAAGGGGTTTGATTGGTTGAAGACCCCCAGTCCCCTTTAGGGGGAGAAATGTTATAACGTCATCACGTAATTACGTTATAACGAAAGAATTATGGAAGCAACAAGGCAATATATAGATTTCTATAGTGAGGTGCGGGAAATAATAAAAAGCCGCAGCTGCGACAAGATGAACGCCTGGCGGGAGGAATCCTTGCAGACGTTCTCTGCACAGGGTTTCCCTTCGCAGAAAGTGGAGCGCTACCGCTATGCGAAGGTCGAGGCCGACTTCTCGCCGAATTACGGTATTGCACTCACACCGATTGCCGGAAAACTTCCTCCCTATTGCTTCCGCATTGTGGATGCTGAGCCTCGCGTGCGTACTTTATATAATAGTGTGGCCGACACGACCGACAGCATTGTGGCGCTAAACACCATGCTTTGTGTTGATACTTTGGTGGTTCACGTGCCACGAGGCATCAAGGTGGAGCACCCCATACAAATCAGTAACATTCTCAAGGGCGAGCAGGACACGATGGTCAGCCGTCGCATCCTCATCGTGATGGACGAATTGGCCGAGGCTGATGTGATTATCACCGACCTTGCAGCTAGCCAGAACCGTTTCCTGACCAATCAGGTCATCGAGGTCGTGATGGGCGATGGTTCGCACCTCAGCCTTTACGAAGTGGAGGAGACGCATCTGCTCTGCACCCGCTACAATAGCGTCTTCGTGCAGCAAGGCAGAGACAGCAGTCTGCATCACACAAGCCTGACGCTTTTCAACGGCCACACGCGTAATCGTCTCGATGTGCAGCTACAGGGCGAAGGGAGTGAGGTTACAGCTAACGGTTGTGTGATTGCCGACAAGATGCAGCGTGTGGACAACAACACCCTCATCGATCATCAGGTGCCCAATTGCCAGAGCAACGAGCTCTACAAGTACATCCTCGACGACAGCGCTGTAGGAGCCTTTGCCGGCAAGGTGCTTGTACGCGAGGGAGCACAGAAAACCGTTAGCCAGGAGACGAATGCCAATCTCTGTGCCACGCGCTCGGCTCGGATGTATTCACAGCCTATACTCGAAATCTATGCCGACGATGTGAAGTGCAGTCACGGCAGTACCGTTGGTCAGATGAACGAAGCCGCTCTCTTCTACATGCGGCAGCGCGGCATCGACGAGCGAGAGGCCCGTCTGTTGCTCAAGGCCGCCTTCATCACCGAAGTCATTGAGAACATACCTCTCGAATCGCTCCGCGACCGCCTGCATGTGCTGGTCGATAAGCGCCTGAGGGGCGAATTAAGCAAATGCGAAGGATGCAAATTGTGTAAATGAAGGATGAAGAGTGAAGTTCCGCTACTACAATCGCGCCTTGGTGCTAGAGCATCCAAGAATTTGCTACCGCCCGAATAATTATGAATTGTGAATTATGAATTGTGAATTATGAATTGTGAATTAGCGCGGAAAGATTTCCCAATCTTGGGGCGGAACATTTACGGGAAGTACCCTTTGGTATATCTCGACAATGCGGCGACTACACAGAAGCCGCGACAGGTCGTGGAGGCGATGACGGAGGAGTACTACAACGTCAATGCCAACGTGCATCGTGGCGTGCATTTTCTTTCGCAACAGGCCACCGAGCTGCATGAAGCATCCCGCGAGACAGTTCGCCGCTTCCTCAATGCCCGCAGTACGGCCGAGATTGTCTTCACACGTGGCACCACCGAGAGCATCAACCTTGTGGCTTCTTGCTTCGGGCAAGCCTTTATGAAGGAGGGTGACGAAGTCATTCTGAGCGAGATGGAGCACCACAGTAATATCGTTTCGTGGCAGCTCCTGCAAGCTCGTCAGGGCATCCGTCTTCGCGTTGTGCCCATCACGGACGACGGGCGGCTCCGCATGGACGAGTACGAAAAACTATTCAGCGAGCGCACAAAGATTGTCAGCATCACTCATGTCAGCAACGTCCTGGGCACCATCAATCCTGTCCGCGACATCATCCGCATCGCCCATGAGCACGGCGTTCCCGTCCTCATCGATGGTGCACAAAGCACACCCCACTTGCCTATCGATGTGCAGGAACTCGACTGCGACTTCTTTGCCTTCAGCGGCCACAAGATATACGGCCCGACAGGTATCGGTGTACTTTACGGCAAGGAGGACTGGCTCGACCGCATCCCGCCCTACATGGGTGGCGGCGAGATGATAAAGAACGTCAGTTTCGAACGCACCACTTTCAACGATTTGCCCTTCAAGTTCGAAGCTGGTACCCCTGATTATGTTGCCTCAACAGGTCTCGCAAAGGCACTCGACTATGTCAGCTCCGTAGGTTTCGAGGCAATCGAAGCCCATGAGCGCGACCTCACCGCCTACGCCATTCAGCGCATGAGTGAAATCGAGGGCATGAGAATCTTCAGTCCCAAGGACATCGAGGAACACGATGCTGTCATCAGCTTCTTGGTGGGGGCTATCCATCACCTCGATATGGGCACTTTGCTCGACCGTCTCGGCATCGCCATTCGTACGGGCCATCATTGTGCCGAACCCCTGATGCGCCGTTTGGGCATCGAGGGAACCTGCCGTGCCAGCTTTGCCCTCTACAACACCCGCGAGGACGTCGATGCCCTCGTCGCGGGAATCCAGCGTATAACTAAAATGTTTTAAGGCAAACAAAATAGTTTTGTCCGTAATAAAAACATCTTCCTTTCCCCTTTAAAAACTTTTTTCAAGGCGTGATTATTTATTTTCATGGCCTGAAAATATATTTTCAAAGCTTGAAAATAGTTTTAGATAGGGAAGGAAATCTTTTTCTCCAGTATCTTAGAGGGTTTTTCAACCTATGATAAATGATTTTCGCGCCGTTGCTTTTCGAGCCACGCGTTTGGGGTCAACCCTGTGAACTTGCGGAAGTTGCGATAGAAGGATTGTTCGTTGGTGAAACCCACTTCGAGGGCTATTGCCGAGAGTTTGCTTTCACCATTCGAACGGTCGTGTTGCAGAATCAGTTCCTGGGCGTGGGTTATGCGCATTCGGTTGACATAATCTGAGAAAGTACAACCGAGTTCGTTGTTGATGTAGCTCGATATGTATGTGCGGCAGCAACCCACTCTGTTGGCCACCTCGGGAAGCGTAATATTCGGGTGAAGATAGTAGGTCTTCTCCTTCATTAGCTGTTCCAACTTCATTCCCAAAGCGGCAGATTGCAACTTCGGATGATTCTGTTCCCTGCCTTCATTATCATCGGCCAGGAACTGTTCTACGCGGAATGAACGCCTGAATCCGATATACCCCAGCACAAAAAGAAACACGGCAATCGGGTCGAGCGCAAAGAGAATCAGCCATTTGCTTGTGATGACCAACTCGCGCCCAAGAATGTTCAAGATGACGGTATTGAGCGAAGTCAGCAGGAAAGCTATCAAGAGATTCCGAGTCGGGCGCATATCCTTGTCCTCAGTTTCGGCATAAAGTTCGGAAAGTGTGCGGTCGAAAGCCTTCAGCCGTGGGAAGCCGAAAAACACTACACAAGAAACCTGCACCACATTGAGGACCAGCCGCAGTGTGTCCGTTGTCTTGCCTCGCCAAAGCAGAATGGCTAAAGCAACCAGAATGCCTGGCGAAAGGATGAGTATTGTTCTGCGCAGCGAGACGGGTTTTGCTGTCAATTGGCAGATATAAAGGTAGTAGATGGGATAGACAGAGAGCGAACACAAGGCCCAAAGGCTTTCCAACGGTCCCGGCAAACTCTCGTAACCATAGACATTATACAACAAAATATGACACAGGAACAGCACCGAGCATACCCCGAAGAAGAAGGTCAGTACCCGCTTCGCTGCATCGTTATTGCGAATGTTAGCAACAAGCATCGCAAACCAGTATAAACTGACAATAAACGGCAGCACACTGAAGACAAAGCCTAATGACATCTCGTTTTGCTGTTTTTGACACACAAAGATAAGGCTTTTTGCGTAATAATGTCTTTTTCCGCACAATAAAAAATACCGATGAAATGGGCTTTTGTACAAAATGTTAGTCGTTTTTGTACGAAAACGTAGTATAAAATGTACGCTACGCGCGCGTACATATTTATTCTTTTCGTACTTTTGTGAAATAGATAGTGTGTGCAACAAATATTAATTAATCAAAATACTATTCTTATGAAGAAAAACCTAACTCTTTTATTTGTCCTCTTCTGCCTGTTTGGCAGCAGCATTTGGGCACAAACCTTCATTCAAGGTAGCCTACAGTTCACAGTAACTGACGTAGTTGACAAGACAGTTTCAGTATCCAGAGCCAACAACAATATCTCTGGCGATATCGTCATTCCCTCCACAGTCATCAATGCCGGAGTGACCTATACGGTGACAGAGGTTGCCGCGAGTGGTTTCTTAAGCACCGGTATCACCGGCATCACCATTCCCGCCTCGGTGGTGCGCCTTAACAGCAGAGCTTTTGAGGGCTGTCACCAATTGACCAACATCGTCATCAGTGACAGCGAAAATGAGCTTGCAATGGTTAGCGGCTATTATAGCATCTTCTATGGTGTCGATTCCGATAAGACCATCTATGTTGGCCGTAACCTGATGCCCAGCGAGAACAGTTGTCCGTTCAACTCCAATGTAATAAACGTTACCTTCGGTGACAAAGTAACAACCATCCACAGGAACCTGTTCCAGAATCAGTACAAGCTGAGGAGCATCTCCATCGGCAGTGGTGTGAAGACCATCGAGCAGGAAGCCTTCCGTTCATGCGGAACCGATGAGAGCGTGGATGAGATGGTTGTAACGCTGGGCAAGAATCTAACGACCATCGAATCGGATGCATTCAATGGCTGCAACAAATTGAAGAAAATATCGTTGCCCTCAGGCTTGAAGAACATCGACGGCTATGCTTTCGCCTATACGGACCTCAAAGCTATCACTATTCCTGCCTCGGTGGACAGCATTGGCGACAGAGGCTTTGGCGATTGCCACAGCCTGGCTAGCATTCGCATCGAGGATAAGGCAGAGCCTCTGAAACTGAGAAGTGGCTACTATGGCACATTCAATTACGCCGATGCCGAGAAAGCCGTATTCATCGGTCGCAACCTAGAGCTCAGTGAAATCAGTGCTCCTTTCATCAATCCCATAAGCGTAGAGTTCGGTAACAAGGTGACGAGCATCAATCCCAAATTGTTCCAATGGTGCGACAAGCTGAGAAACGTCAAAATGGGTAGCGGCATTACCTCTATTGGTTACGAAGCCTTCTACAATGCCGGTGATGACGAAAATGTTGACGAGATGGTTGTTGACATGGGTATCAACGTAACTACCATTGGTACAAGTGCCTTTGAGGGCTGCGAAAAGCTGTTATCCGTTACCCTACCTAATACTCTGAAGACCATTGACGGCGCTGCCTTCCAAACCACCGGTTTGGGTAGTATCACTATTCCCGCCTCGGTGGACAGCATTGGAGATAGAGTTTTTGGCAATAGTCCCAACCTTGCTAGCATCCGCATTGAGGATAAGGCTGAGGCACTGAAGTTAAGGAGTGGCTACTACGGTACATTTGCTTTCAGCAATGCCAACAAGAACATATATGTCGGCCGCGACTTAGACCTCAACGAAGTAACCTCCCTTGCATCAGACGTTACAAGCGTGGAATTCAGCGACTTCGTGACCACCATCAACCCAAAATTGTTCTATGGAGATACCAAGTTGGCAAGGGTTAAGATGGGTAATGGCATTACCTCCATCGGCGATGAAGCTTTCTACAATTCAGGCGACGGCGAAACCGTTGACGAAATGATAGTCACGATGAGCGAAAATGTGAAAACCATCGGCAGTAGTGCTTTCTATAGTTGCGAAAAACTGAAGAAAATCACCCTGCCTTCTGTGTTGACGAACATCGACGGTTATGCTTTCTCACAGTCAGGTCTTGAAGCCATTACCATTCCAGCTTCGGTGGACAGCATTGGTGACAGAGTCTTTGGTGACTGTCACAGTTTGGCCAGCGTTTGCATCGAGGATAAGGCTGAAGCTCTGAAACTGAGAAGTGGCTACTACGGCACATTTGCTTTCAGCAATGCCGACAAGACTGTCTATGTCGGTCGCGATCTGGAACTCAACGAAGTAACCACCCTTGCAACAGACGTTACAAGCGTGGAATTTGGCGATCAGGTGACCACCATCAACCCAAAATTGTTCTCTAACATTGACAAGTTGGCAAGCATCAAAATGGGAAGTGGCATTACCACTATCGGCTACGAGGCTTTCTACGATTCAGGCGATGCTGAGAATATTGAAGAGATGATCGTGGATATGGGCGAGAACGTGAAAACCATAGGTAGTAGTGTTTTCTATGGATGCGACAACCTGAAGAAGGTCACCCTGCCCTCAGTTCTGACGAACATCGACGGTTATGCTTTTGGTGACACAGGCTTGACAGGCATCACTATCCCCGCTTCTGTGGACAGCATAGGCGACAGAGGCTTTGGTGACTGCAAAAGTCTGGCTAGCATTCACATCGAGAATAGCGCTAAGGTCCTGAAGCTGAGAAATGGGTGGTACGGCACATTTGCTTTCAGCGATGCCGAAAAGAGCGTCTATGTCGGACGCAACTTGCAACTCAACGAAGAAAACTCCCTTGCACCCAACGTCACAAGCGTCGTCTTTAGCGACAATGTGACTGCTCTGCCGGTCAAACTGTTTAGCGACAGCAATCTCACGATGGTGGCAGCACCTTGGTTGGTTCCCATCGATATCGATGCAAACGTCTTCAATACTGTATCCTACAACACGGCAGCACTGCGTATTCCCGGCGGCACAAGAAATGCTTATAAGAGCCATCCTGTGTGGAGGCTGTTCTTGAGCATAGAGGAAAGTTCCTTCTTCGTAACTGGTACAGCTACTCAGGGTGGAACTCTGACATTCGCCGGAGAAAGCGTGAAGAATGGCACGAAGAAGGTGCTTGTGGACCGCGAATCGGATGTTGTCTTCAAGGTTAAGGCCGAAGAGAACTATGACTTCACAAGTCTCAAAGTGAACGGTGCAGCTGTTCCCGTAGAAAACGACACCTATACCTACAACAACCTGCAATCCAACATCGATGTAGTGGCCACATTTACCGAAAAGCCCAAATTCGATATCCAGGCTACAGCCACTGGTGGCACTATATCGCTGAACGGTGCAGCACCTTCTGCTTCGCAGATCATCAGCGTTTATCGTGACGCCGATGTTACCCTCACCATCCAACCCAACGAGAACTTCAGACTGATGAAGATTACAGTCAATGGTATCGATGTAACCTCTCAGTTGACGAGCAACACACTGAAACTGGAGAACATACAGGAAGCCAAAACAATCGTCGTAACCTTCGAACAGTACATCTTCTCTGTCAGCATTAGCGGAGCCGGGGTAAGTGTCAACAATATGACTCCCCAGTACGGCGACAACGTGACTGTGACCATCGATAATGATCCCGACCGTACCCTCGTTAGCTTGATTGTCAACGGTCAGGATGTGACCGACCAGGTTGTGAACGGACAGTACATCATCAAGAACGTTACAGGAAACGTGACTATAGAGGCTACCTTCAAATCTACGAAGGAATTCATCACCTTGACAAGTGAATATGCTACCTTCAGCTGCGCTCAGGACCTCAACTTCACGGGCAGCAACCTCCGCGCCTATATTGCTTCTGGTTTCAACAAGAATACCAACCAGGTGCTTTTAGTTCGCGTCTATGACGTACCTGCCGGAACTGGCGTATTCCTAGTAGGCGAACCCGGTACAACCCACAAGATTCCGTATGCCGAGTCTGTATCCTACTATGTGAACCTCTTCCAGGCCAACCTGCAGAAGAGCAACATCTACGCTACCACTGGTGATTTCACCAACTTCAACTTTGGCGAGCAGGACGGCGATCCCGGTTTCTATCCCATTATCGATTATGTGACACTTCTGGCTCAGACCGCCTACCTGCAGCTGCCCAGCAACTTCGTTGCAGCTGGCGTGAAGGTGAGCGTTGTCTTCGAGGATGACATTATCGATGGCATAGAGGACTTCCGTATGAACGATATCAATAATACCATCTATGACCTTGTAGGCCGCCGCCTCATCAAGTCCCAGAAGGGCATCAACATCGTGAATGGCAAAAAAGTTCTTGTAAAATAGACCTCCTACTCCCTTTAGGGGAGAACAGCAATTGCCCCGGGCTTAACAGCTCGGGGCAATTTGGCTTATGAGACCTATAGGGCCAATGGGGCTTATAGACATCATAGAGCCTATAAAACAAAAAAGCCCCTCTCTTGGGGAGAGGGGATTCTTCGTTTCGCTCAGGCGCAGACGGAAGGGGGTGAGTCTTTATTCTGCCTCTGGGGTTGTACCTTGTTCTGGGCGGGAATGGCGCTCACCACGCTCGCGGCGTTCGGGACGCTCACGACGTTCGCCACGTTCGGGGCGGGGACGACGTTCACGCTCTACATAGCCCTCAGGCTTCTCGAGCAGGACACGACGACTCAGCTTGAACTTGCCTGTCTTGGGGTCAATCTCCAAGAGCTTCACCTGCAACTTATCGCCTTCCTTGATGCCTGCCTCTTCGACAGTTTCCAGACGCTTCCAGTCGATTTCGCTGATGTGCAGCAGACCATCCTTGCCAGGCATGAATTCGACAAAGCATCCGTAAGGCATGATGCTGCGAACGGTTCCTTCATATACTTCACCAATCTCGGGAACAGCAACGATGGCCTTGATTTTAGCCATAGCAGCATCGATAGTCTCCTTGTTAGGACCACTAACCTGAATCTTGCCTACACCATCTTCTTCATCGATAGTGATAGTAGCGCCGGTTTCTTCCTGCATGCCCTGAATAATCTTACCGCCCGGGCCAATAACAGCACCAATGAATTCCTTTGGGATAATCATCTGCTCGATACGCGGAACATGAGGCTTCAGTTCTGGACGCGGTGCGGAGAGCGTCTTCATCATCTCTGCGAGGATGTGCTCGCGACCAGCCTTTGCCTGCATCAAAGCCTTCTCGAGGATCTCGTATGAAAGGCCGTCGCACTTGATATCCATCTGGGTTGCGGTAAGACCCTTAGGAGTACCTGTGGTCTTGAAGTCCATATCGCCCAGGTGATCCTCGTCGCCAAGGATGTCAGAGAGGACAGCGTACTTGTCTTCGCCCGGGTTCTTGATAAGACCCATAGCGATGCCGCTGACGGGAGCCGAGATGGGCACACCGGCATCCATCAGAGCCAGACAGCCGGCGCAGGTGCTGGCCATCGAGCTGGAACCGTTGCTCTCCAGAATATCGCTCACCACACGAATGGTGTAGGGATAGTCGGCGGGAATCTGACCCTTCAGGCCGCGCCATGCCAAGTGGCCGTGACCAATCTCACGACGACCTACACCACGCTGTGCCTTAGCCTCACCTGTAGAGAAGGGAGGAAAGTTGTAGTGAAGCAGGAAACGCTGATACTCGCGAACGAGTACATCGTCAACCAACTTCTCATCCAGCTTGGTACCCAAAGTACAGGTAGCCAATGACTGAGTCTCACCACGGGTGAAGATAGCACTCCCGTGAGGACCGGGCAGGGGACTTGCCTCGCACCAGATAGGACGGATATCGGTAGTCTTACGACCATCCAGACGGATACCCTCGTCCAAGATGCAACGACGCATAGCGTCTTTCTCAACATCGTGATAGTAACGGTCTATCAGCGTATTCTTCTCTTCCAGCTCAGCAGCCTCCATATCGGGATGCTCAGCGGCGTACTTCTCCTTGAACTGTTCGCGGATAGCCTCAAAAGCCTCAGCACGGGCGTGCTTCTCAAGACCCTGCTTGGTCACGTCGTAAGCAGGCTGATAGCATGTAGCCTTAACAGCCTCACGGAGTTCGTCATCGTTAACTTCATGGCAGTACTCACGCTTTACGTCCTTGCCAAGTTCCTTTTCCAGTTCCTTCTGCAAACGGCACATAGGCTTGATGGCTTCGTGAGCACATTTAAGGGCTGCCAACAAGTCGGCTTCCTGCACTTCCTTCATTTCACCCTCAACCATCATAATGTTCTCTTCGGTAGCACCGACCATGAGATCCATATCGGCTTCCTTAAGCTGCTGGAAAGTGGGGTTGATGACAAACTCGCCGTTGATACGGGCTACACGCACCTCGGAAATAGGACCCTCGAAGGGAATATCACTGCAAGCCAGAGCTGCAGAAGCGGCAAAGCCAGCCAGAGCATCGGGCATGTCCACACCATCGGCAGAGAAGAGGATTACATTCACATAAACTTCTGCGTGATAATTGCTGGGAAAGAGGGGGCGCAGGGCGCGGTCAACCAAACGACAAGTCAGAATCTCGTCATCGTTAGCTTTACCCTCACGCTTTGTAAATCCACCGGGAAAACGTCCGGCTGCAAAATACTTTTCTCTGTACTCTACCTGCAAGGGCATGAAATCTGTTCCGGGAACGGCATCTTGAGCAGCACAAACAGTGGCCAGCAGCATGGTGTTGTTCATTCGCAACATGACAGCTCCATCGGCTTGTTTGGCAAGTTTCCCGGTCTCGATGCTGATGGTTCTTCCATCAGGCAACTCGACTGTCTTTGTAATTACGTTCATCTTGATTTAGTTAAACTTATTGTTTCTGTTACATCATGTATAAAAAATCGCACAAAGGTACAACAAATAGTTCATAGTTCAAAGCCCATTGTTCATAATTATGCAATATCTTCCACATTTTGAGTATTTGTAGAGCTTACGGCATACATATTTATAAGGAATTATGTAAATTTGCGTGGAATTTCTATTCATGACAAAGATGAGAAAGCCTCTGTTTTTTTTTACTCTTCTTGCTTCGTTGTGTTGTTGCCAACAACAGAAAACGTTCTGTATTACAGGCAACATTACCGATGCAGCAGACACGATACTCTATTTGGAACACTTGACACTAGGAGAAGGTGCAGTGCCCATCGATAGCATTCGGTTGAAAGAAGATGGTACGTTTTGTTTCCGTGCAAAAGCTCCGAACAATCCCGAGTTCTATCGCCTACGCATAGGCGGACAATGCGTCAACCTTGGTATCGATAGCACCGAAACTATAGGCATTACGGCAAGTTTGGACAATATGTCATTTGGCTACAGTGTGGAGGGTAGTGGCACTTGTGACACGATACGCCTGCTCTGCCTCAAACTTGCTGGTTTGGAGCAGAAAGCACGCCGCATTTCTACCGATCGAAACTACACAATACAGGAGCGCAACGATATAATTGGCAAGCTAGTAGAGCAATATAAAACAGAGATAAAAAGAGATTACATACAGAACCACTATGGCACTGCCTATAGTTACTATGCTTGCTTCCAAACGCTTGGAATACAACTTATCTTCGACCCAGTACACAACAAAAGCGACTTAACCTGGCTACATGCTGTCGCTAATGCGTGGAACGAGAAATATCCGTCGTGCCAACGCACAGAGAACCTCTGCAACATCATTCAGGAATGCCGCCGCCAGCAAGCTAAACCACACGAAATAGTACTTAATATAGATGGCGACAAGGTGCGCGAACTGGGCATCATCGATATGACCTTTCCCGACATCAACGGACAGGAGCGAGAGTTGAGCAGCCTGCGAGGTAATGTCGTTCTGCTTGACTTTATGGCTTTTTCGATGGATAATAGCACGGAACGCACACTGCTCCTGCGCGAGTTATACAATAAATACCATGAACGCGGATTGGAAATATATCAGGTGAGTCTTGACCCAAGCCAACATCTATGGAAACAGCGCTGTGAGGCTTTGCCTTGGGTCAGCGTCTATTGTGAGGATGGCTTGGAAAGCGACATGCTGCGACTTTACAATGTACAACACTTGCCTTGTTATTTTCTGATAGACAGAAACTGCGACCTGCAGGCTCGCCAGGAAGACATTACGGACTTAGAACAGTCAATAGAGAATTTACTATAAAAACTCCCTGTTTTGGAGAGGAGCTTAAATATAGGAATTTACGGAAGTATCCGTTCGCACCGCTTTTCGCCAGTTTTGATGTCTACTCCATGAATATCTACGTATTCGCACCTGATGCACATTGGCGGCTTCATATAAGCATACATCTTTTCAAGAATTATTTCATAGCCATGTAGCTTCACGATACCAACCCACTTGCCCTTGTGCTTGCAGATGCGTATGCTCAGGTCTTTGTAAGCCGTAAGGTGTACATGCGCCTCATCCTTTTCTGCACTGATTACTTTCACTCCAAAGGCCATCTTGCGGTCCAAAAATGTGAGTCCCTCTGTTTTCCGTCCTTCACACAATACCCAATATGCCTTGAGTGGCGCCTTCTGGCATAGTGAGCCGTCTTGAAGGTTAATATCATAGCAAATATAATTGGTGTTTGTGTTGCGCTCAAACACGAAGATATGTTCCTTGGGAATCTCGACAGCCCAGATGGTAAGGCAAGACAATGTGTACAATAGCGTACAGAATATAGTATGTTTCATGGGCAGATTTGTTGATATTAAAATGAAAAGGTTAGATTAAAGCGGATGCCGTTTTTCTTTGTTCCAGGGGTGTCCAGATAGTTGAGACGTCGTACATAGTCAACTCCGAAGAGCTTGAAGATGTTGCGGATGCCACAAGCAAATTCCATATAAGGAGTATGGGAGTCGATTACATAGGAGCGGTCTGGGAATCGGTAAAGCATTTCATCTGTAGGGTTCAAGTATGGATTGTTCTTATCCGTAAGCATACCCCAACAACCTTTGAAGGCTACATATTCACGAAGCTTAAGCTTCTTGAGAAGCGGAATACGATTGAATATCTTTCCGTTCATGTTCCATTCCACAGACCAATATACACGACGATCCATGAAGAACTCCATATTATGTAGCATACAGAGGGTACCTTCTTGTTCAACATATGAAAGACACATAGGCGGTGTTAGGAGGAACTGGAAAGGTACCTTGTTCCATTGTGCTGAAGCCTGAACACGGAAATCCATACGTCCCCAACTACCCAGCCACTGGCGTTTGTAAATGTTGATATCAGACTGGTTCGTGCTGAACTGCCCACCAAGGAATCCCTTAAAGCCGATGGTATGACGTATGATAAAGTCTGGACGGTCTTTGTTGAGAGGCCAACGATCTTGTTTTGTGGTAATATAAGTCTGACCAGGACTAAAACGAGCTGCAGCACTCCATTCAGTAGTGCGCAGTTTTTTATCCTCCACCATATTGTTAACATGTATAAAGTGCAAATCGCCTGCAACTTCATTGCTTTCCGTTTTAAAACTAGTGTGAATATTCAGCCCATAGTCGGTTTCCCATGTAAAAGAGAGACGCTGCATATTAGTCTTATAGAGCATATTTACCGTCTCAGTCTTTAAGCTGACAAAGAGATTGTCCTTGCTGTTCTGAAGGAATTTGTCAGCAGCGGACGTAACATCATAGCTACTCTCAAAAGTAATTTTCCTCATTGGGAATTCAAAGGGAGAATACTTCTTTTTATTAAAGCAATAATCCATGACAACTCCATAGTAATTGCCATTAGATTTAAAGCCATGTGTATAGTACCCTTCTAGGAACAGGTGTCTGTTGAAGGCACCTGTTGTCTTACCACCAATACGTGTGCGAAAGCCGTCGTGGAAATTAGAAGAGAACATGCTGGTGACCGGACCGATGTCAAACTTGCTAGGCTTCCCTGCTTTCGAGGTTTCTATAAAGTTCTCAAAAAGTGTCTTGACAATAAACAAGGGGATACGCATGGCCTTCGACTTAGCCATTTGGTCCATAAAGTTGTTCAGCCCATCCTCCTTTTCTGATAACTGAACGGCACGATACTGATTCCAGAAATCTTCATCCTGATTACGTGAGTCAGCCATGTGTATAACCTTTGCCTTGTTGCGGAAAAGGCTCTTCTGAAGCGGTTCAAAGTCATAATCGGAAAGGCGTGTGTTACGCACTACGAGCAGTTTCTTGGCCAAAAGCGTCATCTCTGCCCACATATCATCAGTGGTCAACACCCATTCGTCGTTAGGCAATTTAGTATAGACTTGGTCGATATGTAGCGAGCTAACAAAGTTTACATCGCTTTTGGGCGGGATAGAGAGATGACACTTCTTAACGTGTAGCGTCGAGTCTTTCAGAATGTAAAGATCACCGTTGAAACCAAAGTCCTGCGGATTATTGGGTGTGAACTGCAAATGGTAGCAGGAATCACGATCCACAAGTGTGGTGTCTACAATATAATATCTATAGAAAGCGGTAGCTCCGGTACCAATGGGACTCAAGAAAGGAAATTTAAGCAGCCTCACATAGTTATCATAGATGTCAACATCCTGGAAGACTTCCTTAAGTGTTGAGTTAACGATCTCCCCCGTAGCGATGAGTTGATTCAATCCAGAACTCTGCTCACCTTGAATGATATCTTTCTCAGACCTTGGCTCCTTGCGGAAAACATGCTTCGTAACTGTTTCGTCCAACGAGATAGGCACAACCATCTTACCATTATATGGACTCTTTTCCGCCTGCATCGTCCACTTCACCTTACCTACATCAGTACTGTCCAACTCCTTAACTTTATAGTCATTCAGGGCCATAGAAAGTTTTTGATATTTGGTATACTGATAGTAGTCATGGTTTTCTAGCCTGGACTCCTTCTTGGCTTCAATAACACGTTTCATAAGATCCACTGCAGGATTGTCTTTACGGACATAGCGTTTTCTTTCTGCTTTGATGACAACCTCAGAGAGTTGTTTGGTGTCGGGCTTCAGTTTAATGGTGAGTCGGCTGGGAGTAGCTTTGGTGATATTAATCTTCTCCTCCTTGTAGCCCATACAGGAGAAAGAAAGTGTAGCACCATTAATGCGTGATATAGTAAAGACACCACTTAAATCTGCAATTGTGGAAACTTTGCGCTCCTTGTATGTTACACCTGCCAAAGAAAGACTGTCGCCGGTAGAAGCGTCAAGGATGACACCGGTGATTTTCTGTCCCAAAACATTCATGGTGAATGCTAGAAGCAGTATAAAGGTAGCAAAAAGTTTTCTTCTCATATATCTCGTTGGTTATATCATGTTGTTCCCCGCACAATCTTACTACATGTCTCGAAAGCAGTCATTGTGACACCTTCGATACCTGGCAAGATGATGCTCTGTCCTGTGAGTAGCAGGTTAGGCAAAGGCGTACCCACAGAGTGAAAACTGAGCATCGCCGTACGGTAATCCTTGCGCATGCCAAAAGCTCCGCCGTCGGGGCTTCCCAGATAGTCGCGATAGGTGAGCGGAGTGCTGGTATAGCATTGTTCTACCATGTCATGCAGACCGGGAATATATTGTTCAGCCAGTGCCATACACTGTTCGGCTTTTCTCTGGCATAGCTCCTTGTAGTCATCACCGCGACGTCCGACCTTAGTATCTTCCCAGGCCTTGCATTCATCCCAGAGCATAGGTGTAAGGAGGTCTATTTGTCGCAGTGTGTCTGTATCGTCCTCAGGAACTCGTGCACTAATCATGACACCCTTCACGGGATTGTTTCCCTCTACCATCGTCCAGACATTAGGTTTGTCATAGACGAAAACGTTGTGAGCGAAATATTTTAATGCACCAGGTTTGATGCTGAGTTGTGCCGTAAACATACCGCAGGTATTTTCTGCCGTTGCCATTCGCCGGCGAAAAGCTTTTCGTACCGAAGGACAATCTTCTAGTAGTTGACAGAGCATAGCCGGATGTATGTCGGAAATGAAATAATCGGCTTCGTAGGATGAACCATCTGCACAGGTGGCTTTTGCAAGGCGTCCATCAGTTTCCGTCAGATGTACGACCCGGCTGTCCGTCCGCACTTCACCACCTGCTTCGCAGATAATACCTGCAAGCCTATTCACCAGCATATTTCCGTCTCCCTTGAGTCGCCAACTACTCTCTATGTAGCTGGAACATGTATGCGCAAAGTTGAAAAGCGGGAGCGACTCACGCCTGAGTTCTGTCTTCATAGCAGCCGCACTGACCACATTTAAGAGCAGTTCGTCGGAGAATGTCTCACGGAGGTAGTCGTAGGCGCAGACCTCCATATCGGCGGGTGTGATGTGCTGCAATTGCCAGACATAGCTGTGAAGGGCTTCGCGTTGATGGGGAAAATCCCGGGCCAGTCCTTTGGCAAATGCATCATAGCCCTGATGAAAGGCGAAATGCCGACCTCCGATGATGACATGGTCGAAGTCCTCGTCCATCCGTTGCCAAGGCAAATCTAACAGCCCTATCTGCGCAAATGCCCTATGCATTACCTGACCAGGAGCCAGCCCGCCCACATAATGTAGTCCTGTATCATAATGCAGCCCACCTCTGCGGAAACTCTGCATGCAGCCACCCGGCTGATTGGAACCTTCTAGCACGAGCGTTTTCAACCCCTGCTTGGCAAGCAATGCGCCGCACTCCAGTCCGCCTAGTCCGCTGCCGATAATCAGAACATCATGATTCATGGTTGACTTACGTCGAGCTAAAGCTTCATAATTCATAGTTATGAGTTCATAGTTATTCTCATTTAGTGCAGGCCATGCATTAACTATAAACTATGAACTTTTAACCATGAATTATTTCTGGTGCTGCTCGATGTAATCGTAGAGCTGGGCAAATGTTTTGATAGTGGGGAGCTCGGATTTCGAGATGAGCACCCCATACTTGGTCTGTACGATACCGATGAGATCCACCAGGCTCAAGCTGTCTAGTTCGAGCGTCTGGTAGATGGGAGCATCGGGGGTGATGGCAGCTTCGTCGATTTCAAACTCTTCCGCTAGTTCTGCATTGATCTCAGCAATGATTTCTTCTCTTGTCATATTATTCTGTTTTTGTTATTAATGAGTGATACGTGTTAACACTAATATAATATAATGTGTTGCTAAACGTTTTTCACGATAAGGGTGGAATTGGTACCGCCAAAGCCAAAGCTGTTAGAAAGGAACATGTCGAAATGCTGTTCTCTAGTCTCAGGCAGGACATTAAGACAGGCGGTAACTTCATCTGGCTTTTCAAAGTTGATGTTGCCGGCAATGAAGCCATTTTTCATCATCAAGGTCGAATAAATGATTTCGCTGGCTCCTGCCATCCACATTTCGTGACCTGTCTGGCTCTTTGTAGAGGTGACAGGCACGGTACGTTCTCCGAAAATCTGCGCAATGGCCTGTGCCTCTCGCTGGTCTCCGATGACGGTACTCGTGGCATGAGCATTGATGTATCCAATTTGTTTTGGTTCAATTCCACCGTTGTGGAGACAGAGTTCAAGCGAACGAGTGGGACCAGCTACGTCCGGTGTAGAAATATGGTCACCGTTCCCGGAGAAGCCCCAACTTATTATCTCAGCAATGATTTTGGCTCCACGCTTAACAGCATGTTCATAACTTTCTAATATAACTGTTGCACCACCGCCACTTGGAACGAGACCATCTCGACCTGCATCGAACGGACGACTAGCTTTCTCGGGTTCTCCTTCGCGAATGGAGAAAGCCTGAATGCCATCGAAAGATGCAATGCCATACATATTGTTCTCCTCGGCTCCGCCGCATACCACGCAATCTTGAAGGCCTTGTTGGATGAGCAGTGCACCTAAGCCTATACTTTGTGAACCAGATGCACAAGCAGCAGATGCGGTAAGGTTGATACCACGAAGTTTGAAAAGGCAAGCCAGGTTCATTGTGATATTGGAGTTCATACTTTGGAATATGGCGCCACTACCGCAAGCTACTGTACTATTAGCTTGGCGGAATTTATCAAGACTATTCATTGTGGCTTCTGCAGCGGAATCGTTTCCATAAATGATACCCACCTGATGTGTAGCGAGATAGTCCTCATCAATGCCGGCGTTTTCAAGAGCTTGCTTAGTAGCGATGTAACCGTATTGCGCTTCTTCGGGCATAAAATTGCGAAGATTGCGTGGAACGTATGCTTTGAGGTCAACCTTTGGCACATCACCCACAAGTGCCGAACGGAAGCCGGCATCTTTGCGCTCCTGACTGAAGATGATTCCACTCTTACCTCGATAGAGTGCATCACGCACTTCATCAAGAGATGTTCCAATACAGGACCAAATGCCCATGCCTGTTATAACTACTCTATTTACCATTTTTTTCTTTATGTTTTTTCTATTTACGATTAACTATTTTTCCCCCCTCTCTATGAGATGAGGTGCGGGAAAAGTTATATCTCTTTGCTGAAGCAGCGCCGACGCTTGTATATTTTATGATTAAAGACCTTCCACTGCGTTAGCACTTTCATATTATCTTCTAGCATTGGCCCAGTTTCCGCCCAGCGAAACCCCTTCTTGTTAAAGATGGGAATGAGGTCGGCAAAAAGCAAGGCATTGATACCGAGAGCCTGCCACTCGGGATGAACAGCAATAAGGAGCAATTCTACTTCTTCCTCGTGCTTGAACTTGAGTGCTTGTAGCAAGTGATACCATCCGAAAGGGAACATCCGTCCACCGGACTTCTGCAATGCTCTTGCAAGATTGGGCATAGTTATACTGCATGCAACAAGATTACCTTCACTGTCTTCTACCATAGGAAGCATACTCAGGTCAAGCATGCGAATATATTGTGCAACAAAGGCATCAGCTTCTTCTTCGGAATGTGGAGTATAACCAAAAAGTTGACTATAGGCTTCGTTGAGCAGTTTAAAAATTTTGCGTCCGTAGCCCTCTTTAAAGACCTCGTGGGGCGTGAGTTTTTTCACTTTTAAGCCATACATGTCGCCCACCAGTGTTTGGACGCGAACAAAACGTTTTGGGACTTCTGCGGGAATCTCTACCTTCACCTGGACCCAGTCCACTTCTTTGTTATAGCCGTGCAGTCTCATGTGCTCAGGATAATAGGGGGGATTGTATATAGTAATGGCAGTACCCATCTTGTCGAAGTCTTCAATAAGCATACCTTCTTTATCGAAATCAGAGATTCCCAATGGTCCTTGAATAGAATCCATACCTTTATTACGTCCCCAGTCCTCTACTGCTTTTAATAAGGCTCTTGAGACATCTGTATCGTCCACGAACTCAATCCATCCAAAACGTACGCAACTACCTTTCCAAATTTGATTAGCTTTGCGGTTAATAATACCAACAATCCGGCCTACAGCCTCACCCTTTTCGTTATAGGCAACAAAGGGAACAATATCGCAGTGTTGTAAACCCGGATTATGCTTGGAATCGAACCAGCTTCGTACATCCGATTCTATATCAGGCACATAGCACGAGTTGCCCCGATATATCTTTCGGGGGAGCGACAAAAAGTCGTTCATCTGACATTTAGTCTGGACTGCCTTAACGGTACACTTCATGCTTATATGTGATACGTTACGTGCGCGCATAATGCGCATTAATCGGGTGCAAAGTTACAAAAAATATCCAAATTTACATTATTTGGGACGCTAAAATTGTGCAATAGTTCTTTTTTTAGTGAGATAATATGTGTTTTTGCGTAATAAAAGATATTTTAAAACGGCAAAAAGCGGAAGCTATACCGCAGAACACATCTGCAACAAGCTTCCGCTTTCATTAATTTCTGTATAAACGTTATTTACTCTTAATCCTGTCCTTTGGTTATTTGTTCTTCACCTTGATCAGAAGGCAGAATTGGAGTATCAAGCATCTTTATTTTCTGCGCCAAAAGATTGAGTTCATTACGTAGTTTCTCAACCTTCTTATTCATAGCCTCAACCAAAGAATTACCTTTTTTACTGCTTGAACTAAGGAAACCAAGGTTATTTTCATATGTCTTGATTTCGCCTAGCATACGTTCGTATGCGCGTTGCATACGTTGGCGTTCTGTATCGAATGACCCCGATTCCTTCTCTATTCTTTGCTGAAGGCCTTGACGGAAATTGTTGAGTCTGCGCTGTGCTTGACTGACCCCATAAGCATCATAGATTTTATCGCAAATAGTACGATACTCTTTGTATAGAGTTTCTTTGTCACGGAATGGGACATGTCCCACTTCGTTCCATTTTTGTTGAAGTTCCCTGACCTTTGCAATGATATTGTCACTTTCGGTCTCTGCCAATTCTTTGAGCTGTGCAATGATACTGAGTTTCTGTTCCTTGTTGGCTTTTTCTTCGTTGCGAGTGTCGGCTGTTGCAGCCTGACGTGCTTCGAAGAAGTGGTCGCATGCTATTGTAAAGCGTTTCCAAAGATCTTCGCTGTACTTGCGAGGTACCGTACCTATTTCTTTCCATTGCTTCTGCAAATTGATGAGAACATCACCAGTAGAGCGCCATTCTGTACTTCCCATAAGAGCTTCAGCCTTTTCCACCAATTCTTTTTTCTTAGCAAGATTGGCATTAAGTTCATCTTTGAGATTGTGGAAGAAAGTTGTCTTTTTCTCAAAGAAAGTATCACAAGCATGGCGGAACCGCTCAAAGATGGCTGTATTCATTTTTTGTGGAGCAAAGCCTATGGTTTTCCATTCAGCCTGAACCTCCTTAATCTTCTGTGTGAGAGCATCCCAGTCGGCAAAAGACTTAAGGTCATCTGTTTCGATAGCTTCTATTTGTTCACAGAGGGCTGTCTTCTTTGTCAGATTTTCTTCTTCACGCGCTTTGATGGCATCGAAATACGCTTGATGCTTCTTGTTGATAATGGTGGAAGCCCCTTTGAACTTTGCCCAAATTTCTTCGCGAATTTCTTTTGCTACAGGGCCTGTTTCTTTCCATTCCTGGTGGAGTGCTTGCAGTTGGTTAAAAGCCTGCAAAACATCTGGATTTTCGGCAAGAGCTTCTGCCTGGCTGATAAGACGTGCCTTAATTTCGAGATTCTTTTTGAAGTCGTAGTCGCGAAGTTCGTGTCCTAGCTTTAAAAGATCGTAGTACTGCTCTACATATAATTGATAGTTCTTCCAGAGTTCTGTAGCTCTTTCTGCCGGAACAGCTTTTATTTCCTTCCACTCGGTCTGCAGATTCTTAAATTCGTCGAAGTTTTTGTTAGCCTCCTCGGGTGTGGAGGCAAGCTGCTGAATACGTTCTAATATTTCGAGCTTACGCTTGAGGTTGTCCTGTTTCTGTTTCTCTTGAGCTTCCTGAATAGCGGCACGACGTTCGCGTATAGTCTGCATTGCTTCGCGAAAGACAGGCTCTTTCGGGTCTATCTGTGGCATAAATTTATCTTCTTCACCGCCAGCTTCAATGAAAGCGTTAAATGCTTCCTGTATCTCAGCATTATGGAATTTATAAAAAAGTTGCTTAAGCAGATTGAGTTCTGTTTTATCGCCCGTTTCACTACTTTGAGCGATTTCTTGCACTCGGGCAACAACTTCTTCTTTTGCCCGAAATGTTTGCTGGATAATCTCTTGTTCGGCCTCAGGTATTTGTTCATTTACTTCGGGCTGTTCTATAGGAACCTCGATTTGCTCTGATATAGACGGAGCGTTGTTCACTGTTTTTTCAACTGTTGCCTCTACTACGGCTTCTTTTGCCTGCTCGGCTGTAATCTCAGAAGACTGCTCAATGGCAGTAGTCTCGTTAGTCTCAAAAGAGTCCATCAAAAGAGTAAATAATTAAAAGTTAAAAAATAAGAATTATCTATATAAGTGGACGCAAAGTACGCAAAAAAAGCCCTAACCTGCAAGGAAAGGGCCTGTTTTTTTTTCTTTTGAACGTTAAATCCATGTTTTGCGCTTAAAATACCACATGAAGAGGACAGTAACACCTATCGATAGAGACAATGCAAGAGGGAAACCCCATGAGGCACTTTCCATACCATTTATCAGATTCATGCCAAAGAGGCTAGCAATGAGTGTCGGGAACATCAAGATAATACTGATACTGGTGAGCATCTTCATGACCGAACTCATGTTGTTGTTGATAATATTGGCATAGGTGTCCATCGTCGAGTCGAGGATATTAGCGTAAATATTGGTCGTTTCGCGAGCCTGACTCATCTCGATGCCTACATCTTCTATCATATCTGCATCCAATTCATCGATAGGTAGTTTGAACTTCAATTTGGAAAGTAGGTTCTCATTGCCTCGGATGGAAGTTACAAAGTAGGTGAGACTGTCTTGCAGACGACTCAGAGAGATGAGGTCGGCATTATTGACATTTCGATCCAGGTTCTGCTTCGCCTTGTCAATGAGGGTACTTATCTGCTTCAATCTTTTTAGGTACCAAACAGCGCAACAAAGAAAGAGGCGGAATATCATATCAACGGAATCAACGAACCCCAGGCCTCGCTTCTGTTGATAGGAAACAAAATCTATCATCATGTTTGTCTCGAAGTTGCAGACAGTGATGAGTACGTCACCCTTCATGATGATACCTAGTGGGATGGTGGTATAGGGTGTACGGCTCTTGGTTTCCTTAATAAAGGGGATACGCAGAATTATGAGCACCCATCCTTCGTCAATGTCATAACGGGCACGTTCGTCGGTATCAGCGATATCACTGATGTAGTAATCGGGGATTTTGAGCGTTGTTTCGAGGAAGTTAACATCTTCCTCGGTGGGGCAGGTTACTTGCACCCAACAGCCAGGCTGCCATTCTTCAATGGTACGCAGACCATTCGAAGTGTTCCAATATGTTCGCATCGTCTTTTTTCCTCCTCTGCTTAAGATGGGGTACATGCACAGAATCCTTTTTGCCCCTTTGGAAGAGTGCATGGCGATGCAGCCTCCGGAGCACTAAGAATTGTAATTATCCGCGTGATAGTCGTCCATTGTGTTTTTAGAATAGTTTTGTTTTATGTCTCTTTTGTTGGGCTACCCGGACTCGAACCAGGAAAGGCAGGACCAGAATCTGCAGTGTTACCATTACACCATAGCCCAATCTAATTGGGGATTTTTTTTGTTGGGCTACCCGGACTCGAACCAGGAAAGGCAGGACCAGAATCTGCAGTGTTACCATTACACCATAGCCCAATGCTTCACACGCCTTGATAGATGTTTGCAGCTGCAAAGGTACATCTTTTTTAATAACTGACAAACTTTTGAGCGAAAAAAAAAGGGGAGTTTGCTTGAAAAAACACAAATAATTCTTAATTCTTAACCCTTAATTCTTAATTTATTTGTACCTTTGCAGAAAATTAAATTATTCATCACCATCATTTATAGCGAATGAAGAAAAAGAATGAATTGGTTGAGGCCATAGTAGTCGGTCTGCAGGATAAGAAGGGACGAGACATTGTTGTGGCCGATCTCATGGACATTCCCGATGCCGTATGTCATTACTTCGTCATCTGTTCGGGAGGATCGCCGCAACAGGTACAAGCTCTTGCACATTCGGTGGGTGACTCCTGCCGCGAAAAAGCCTCAGCCAAGCCGATAGCGGTAGATGGCTTGCATAATGCGGTTTGGGTCGCAATGGACTACACAGATGTTATTGTACACATCTTTCTGCCCGAACTGCGCACTTTCTACGACATCGAGCATCTATGGGCCGATGCCGACCTTCATTGTATTCCTAACCTCGATTGATTTTCTGGAAACAATATGACCTATGGATAAAAATAAAAAAAAGAATAAAAAAAGTGGGCCGCAAATAAGCTTGACTTGGTTATATCTGATTATCGCCATCGTTTTGGGCTATATGTTCATGAATGGCGATAGCTCTCTCCTTTCCGGCGGTTCCTCGCGCAACGCAACTTATAGCCAGTTCAAGAACTATGTCGAACAAGGCTATGCATCTCGCATTATCGTCAACAAAAAAGAAGGCTCCCTCCAAATGTATGTCGAACCTAGCCACATACGGGATGTTTTCAAGGAACAGAAGGTGGACTCAGGTGCCCGTCCCTCTTTAATAGTACAGTTCCCTTCAGCCGACAAGCTTGAGGACTTTATCAGCGAGCAGCAGGCACAGGAAAATTTTTCCGGCGAGATAGAGTATCGTCAGGGAGATGACGACTTGATACATTTCTTTTGGAGCTTCGGTCCCCTCATCCTCATTGTGTTCTTTTGGATATTCCTTATGCGTCGCATGGGTGGCTCTGGCAGCGATGGTGGTGGTCCGATGGGAATCTTCAATGTCGGAAAGAGTCGTGCCCGACTGGTCGAGAAGGATGAAGACAACAAGGTAACCTTTGCCGACGTAGCGGGTCAGGAAGGTGCAAAACTTGAGGTGCAGGAAATCGTGGAGTTCCTGAAGAATCCTTCGCGCTACACCGAATTGGGCGGAAAGATACCCAAGGGTGCGCTCCTTGTCGGTCCTCCCGGAACAGGTAAGACGCTTCTTGCAAAAGCTGTTGCAGGCGAAGCTGATGTACCTTTCTTCAGCATGTCGGGTAGTGATTTCGTTGAGATGTTCGTAGGTGTGGGTGCTAGCCGTGTCCGCGACCTTTTCCGCCAGGCTAAGGAGAAAGCTCCTTGTATCATTTTTATCGATGAGATTGACGCTGTCGGACGTGCCCGCAGCCGAGGGGTTCAAGTAGGCGCCAACGACGAGCGTGAGAGCACCCTCAACCAACTCCTTACTGAGATGGATGGCTTCGGAACCAATAGTGGTGTCATTATTATGGCTGCAACAAACCGAGCCGACATTCTGGACAAGGCACTGCTTCGAGCAGGACGATTCGACCGTCAGATATATGTTGACCTTCCAGATGTGAGCGAACGTAAAGCTATCTTCCAGGTTCATCTGAGACCCATCAAGACAGATAACTCACTTGATATTGATTTCCTTGCCAGGCAGACTCCAGGATTCAGCGGAGCCGACATTGCCAATGTCTGCAATGAGGCCGCACTCATCGCTGCCAGAAGTGGGAAAAAAGCGGTTGATAAGGATGACTTCCTCGCTGCGGTGGACCGCATCATAGGTGGATTGGAGAAGAAGAACAAGGTGATGACAGCCGAGGAGAAGCGCACCATCGCCCTCCACGAGGCCGGTCATGCCGCTATCAGCTGGTTGCTCAGGTACGCCAATCCGTTGGTCAAGGTCACCATTGTACCCCGTGGTCGGGCCCTTGGTGCCGCATGGTATCTGCCCGAGGAACGACAGATAACAACCCGCGAGCAGATGCTGGACGAGATGTGTGCCACCTTGGGAGGCCGAGCTGCCGAAGAACTCTTTTGTGGTCAAATCAGTAGCGGCGCCATGAACGACCTGGAGCGCGTCACCAAGCAGGCATACAGCATGATAACTTATATGGGCATGAGTGACAAGCTGCCTAACCTCTGCTATTACGACAATCAGGAATACGGCTTCCAACGCCCGTACTCCGAAGCCACAGCACAGCTTATCGACGAAGAGACCAAGACGATGATTGCCGAGCAATATGCCCGTGCGAAGGACATCCTGCAGAAGAATGCCGAAGGTCATGCTGCCCTAGCTGAGCTTCTCATCGAGCGCGAAGTTATCTTTGCTGAGGACGTAGAGCGCATCTTTGGTCCCCGTCCCTGGACCAGCCGTTCAGACGAGTTGCTGGAAGAGACCCCCCAACCCCCTTTGGGGGGAGAACCCGACCAACAAGAAACAAGTATTAACCAATAATTTTTACCCCTATAACTCCCCCTAAAGGGGGTTGGGGGGCCATTATGAAGAATCTCATTATCCGCACCCTGACTGGTGCCATTTATGTGCTGTTGCTCGTCGGTTGTACCGTTTATAGCCCTGTCAGCGCCTTTTTCTTCTTTGCTGTCGTTACAGCTGCTACATTATGGGAGTTTGGCACCATCATGAACACTCATGTCCGTTCCCAAATGGTGCGCGCCATCAATTCGATGGCTGGTGTTGTACTCGTTGCCGCCGTTTGGCTCAGCTCCATTGCCAGCCCACAGACGGCACAGATGTTTACGCTCTACGGGCTATTGCTTCTGTACATCATCATTAGCGAGCTTTACCGGCATACCCCAGCTCCGATACAGAACTGGGCTTTCTGCTTTGCTTCCCAAATATATGTGGCACTGCCTTTCGCTTTGCTACCGTTGCTTAGTATTGTTTATGAAGCAGAGTCGGGAACCCTTGCCTACAATTGGATATACCCTCTTGCCCTCTTCATTTTCCTTTGGGTGAACGACACTTTCGCCTACCTCTGCGGCTGCTCGCTGCAGAAATACATCCCATACAAGCTCTTTCCGCGAATCTCGCCTAGGAAATCTTGGATTGGCAGCTTTGGTGGCGCCATCTTCACTCTCGCAACTTCTGTTCTCATCTGGTGGTTAGAACCAGAGACTATGCCCCTCGAGCGCTGGATAGGTTTTGCCGTCATTGTCATCTTTTTCGGGACTTGGGGCGATTTGGTGGAAAGTCTCATCAAAAGGCAGGTTGGCATCAAGGACAGCGGACACATTCTGCCTGGTCACGGCGGCATGTTGGATCGTTTCGACAGCGCCCTCCTTGCCATTCCCGCCAGTGTCATCTATTTCATGCTGACATAACTTGGATTAGGGATTAGGGAAAAAGAACAAATTCAGCATAAAGCGAAAAATAATTCTTAATTCTTAATTCTTAATTCTTAATTTATTTGTACCTTTGCCCCGCAATTCGATGCCCAGATGGTGGAATTGGTAGACACGAGGGACTTAAAATCCCTTGGCCAGTGATGGCCGTACGGGTTCGATTCCCGTTCCGGGCACGAAAAGGAAAGAGGGTGTGTCAATTTGGCACGCCCTCTTCCTTTTCTTATCCTATCGTCGATAACGACTTTATTGCATCTGCTTCAGTAGTCTTGCGAGGGCTTCAAGGTCTCTCGGGTCGGCATTGACATCGAGGAGGTTACCTTCGCGGTCGATGAGCTTGAAGGTAGGATAGCCTGTTATCTTGACGAAGTGCTCGATGGCTTCCTGCTGGTCGCTGGGCAGGTTGTAGTGAACCACGTTGTCGCCAAGCACGTCGTATTGCTTGATGACGTTCTGCCAAGCCTCATCGGAACTGTTGTTGGCAAGATAGAGATAGACGAGGTCGAACTCCTTCAGTCGCTCGTATTCCTCTTGGCTGTGAGAGAGCGCTTCCTTGCAGGGTCCGCACCAGGTGCCCCAGATGTCCATGAGGATGATTTTGCCCTTATAGGGTTCGATGAGCTTGCGCAGTATTTTCTCGCCGTCGCTCATGTTTGCCACATCCTCCGCCGATTTCAGGCTGGGCGACTTCGAGATGTCTTTGCGTTGGATAGCGAGGTACTTCTCCTGCTTGTCTTTCAGGAAAGCCTTTGCAGCAGGCAACTTGATGTTCTCCTCGAAGTAGTTCATCACATTATCGCTGAGAGGCTGACGATAATTGTCGAGTTGCCCGAAGAGTTCGTTTGTGATGATGATGTCGCGCAAGTCTTGGTCGCAACCGAGGGAGTCGAGGATGATTTCATGACGATAGACGCCAAACAGAGCAGATTCGTCCTTGAGAATCTGCATGACGTCTTCGCGTTCCGTTACATCCATAACCTTTCTTACATAATCCTGATTGTAGAAATCAGAAAAGGCCTTATTAATCTCCGCGCTATCTTCAAGCTCTATATAAGCATACCTTCCTTTATCGTTTCCAAAGCGCTCGACGAGTGCCAATTCCTCGTCGCTGATTTGCAACTTTCCTGCGTCTCTGTATTTGCGAAGAACGGGAGCATACAGATTCTCGCTTGGAATGATGTGGCCTCTATCCATTGGAACATAGAAGCGGTCAGCAACGAGTTGTTCGATATAGTCGCGCTTGAAAGTTGAGAACTCGCGATAGGTCGTATAGGGTTTGACGGCTTGCTGCCATCCTTGCTGGTTCACATAGTCGAGGATTTCGCTGGGCACATTCCAGTTCTTCATGCTGAAACGACCTTGCATGAGGGTAGCGCATTCCTGGGCATTGTAGTTGCCTGTCAGGTAGTTGATGTAGCGGTCTGAGATGTTGGGATGCTCAGCGATGACTTTCTGCAACTCGTTCATCGCATCTGCCTTGTCCGCCTTCGCATCTTCGAAGAACTTCAGGGCAGCCTCTCGCTCCATGCCTCTTTCTTCGGGATGAATGCCAACCCATGCTATAGGATGCGCCAGTATCTCGTTCTGCAGGCGGCAGTTCTTGCCCATGAACATCTTGTGTCCGCCCTTGAAGTCGTAGAGCAGGAAGTAGGTCTCGCCAGGTTCGAGCATGGTGCGGATGTAGGTGCGTTCCCAGTCGATGAAAGCTTCAGCGGTGTTCAGGATGGGGACTTTCATCTCGAAGCGCCCCAGAGCATCTACTTTGCTGGAAACCTCGGTCTCGCGGTCACCTCCAAAGATTCCGTCGTAGAGTGATACCTCGTATTCGAAGTTCTCCATTCTCGGCATATCCTTCAGCCAACCGACGAAGGTCACGGTGTCGGTCTTGTAGTTCGAGTCCTTGAAGGAGGTGCTGGTGTCCTTCTGGGGATAGTCGGGCAGAGTGATGGAACTGATGAGGTTGTACTCGCTCTTTTTACCGCCGATGGTTATGAAGCGCTTTCCATCCTTGTTCTTATCCACGTTCACCACGACTTCCTTGCCACCGTTCTCGAGCACGATGGTGTACTTGTCGCCCTTCTGCTCACATTGCTTGTAGTTCCAGAACTGGCAGTCATAGATGGCACATTCATCGTAGAAACTGATGTCCCAGTCGCCTGTCTGCATGTTACGCCAATTAGAGGGGAAGAGTTGGCTGGCTCTCGTACTGGCCTGCTCAACGCCCAGCAGTTGCCAGGCACCTTTGAAATCGCCTTCGGTAAAGTCGAAGCGCTGAGTCTTCTGTGGCAAAGGCTCGAAATGGAGTACCACATCTACACAACCGTGATCGGTCAGGTAGGTTTCCTTGTTCAACTCCATACCGTCCAGGCTCTTCAGGGCATATTGCTTACCATCGGCACGAAGGAACGATTTGGAGTCGATTTTCACCCAGTTTGAGGGTCGGTCGGCAATGTGCATGAAGACGCGTGTTTCGTCCTTTGCAAACTCCACTCTGGTAATTTCCAGGAGTGGGCTGAAATAGCCCTCAATCTCTGTGTTCACTTCTGTAGCAGGTTGCTCCCATACTACAATTTTTTCTTTTGCCTGGCTTACCACAGAGACGAGGGCAAGCAAGGCGATAACTGTTTTTTTCATTACATTATATAATATGGTTTTCCTTTTCCAATCTCTCGGTCAGCAAAGGTACTGCTTTCTTTTTGATTTTCTATGAAAATCCAAGACAAACCCTCTGTTTTTCTAATCTTTTAACAAATTTTTTTAGTTATTAAGACTTTTTCTTACAGTTCCGTCTGTTCGACAATCTGACCGTCATAAAGGTTGATGATGCGGTCGGCAAAGCTGGCATTGTGCTGCGAGTGGGTAACCATCACGATGGTTGTGCCTTTCTTGTGCAGTTCGCAAAGCAGGTCCATCACCTCATTGCTGTTCTTGGAGTCGAGGTTGCCCGTCGGTTCGTCGGCCAGGATAATCCTGGGCTCACCCACTACGGCACGGGCAATGGCGATGCGTTGCTGCTGACCGCCCGAGAGTTGGCAGGGGAAATGTTTGCGGCGGTGCGACATAGCCATACGGTCCAGGATAGCTTCTACCCGTTCACGACGCTTCTTGGCCGGTACGCCCATATAAAGCAGGGGCAGTTCCACGTTCTCATAGACGTTGAGGTCATCGATGAGGTTGAAGCTCTGAAATACGAAGCCAATGGTACCTTTGCGGATCTTGGTGCGTTCCTTCTCGCTGAGTTGGCTCACGTCCTTGCCGTCGAAGGTGTAGATTCCCTCGGTAGGCGTGTCGAGCAATCCCATTATATTTAATAATGTAGTCTTGCCGCAGCCCGACGGGCCCATGATGGCAACAAATTCTCCTTTTTTCACCTCCAGGCTCACTTCGCGCAAAGCCCAGGTGTCAATCTCTTCCGTGCGGAAGACTTTCTTGATGTTAGATAACGTAATCATATTATTCTTTTTTAATTATTGTTGCTGGATTCAGTTTCGATACCTTATATATTTTATACCCTACGGTGAGGAAGGTGATGATGGCGATGATGAGGACGGTATAGAAGTATGGAATGAGCATCTCGGAAACATTTTCCATAATCTTGCTCTTTTCTTCCACTATCAGCGTGACAAAGGCGACACAGAGGAACAGGGAAATGATGCTGCTGATGACGAGTTGCCAGAAGTACTGTTTGCCGAAGAGCCACATTATCTGCTTCATGCCGGCTCCGTGAACTTTGCGGATGGCTACTTCCTTCTGACGGCCTCTCGTGTCGAGCGAGACGCTGGAGAAGAGTGTCAGCACGATGCAGAGCAGGGCGACAAAGGTCAACATTGTTACGATTTGCGCAAACAGTTCCAGCATTCGCAGTTCCTTGAAGCAGACATCATAGAGGTTGTCCAGAGGCGCTTTTGCCAACGTGTATTTGCCTCTCCTGTGATAGAAATCTGTCAGCTCCTTTACGGCCTCTTTATATTGACCCTGCTTCGGCTGGAGGATGACATTGTGGAGCAGAGACCAACCGGTATCGGCATTCTCGAAGTCCTCCGCCACACGGAAATCTATCAGATAATGCTCTGCGAAATAGCTTGGCTCGCACACATAGAGGAACTCGGGCGTAAAATCGTACCAGTTCAGAGATTTGAATACCGTCCCGTTGAAATATCCGATACATTCGGCCTCCTTGCCTTTCTCGATGATTCGGTGTTCGGGATCGGACAGAGCCTTCACGCCAATCTTCTCCCGCAGCTGTGCAGCGCGTTCCGTGGGGGCAAAGATGGGAATCATTGTCCTGTCTGCAATCTCATCGTCTTGGGCTTCTGATTGTACTTCCAGATTCAGTATCTCGAAGATGTGTTCGTCTGTCAGCAAGGCCTGACCGGTGTAGAACCGCTGGTTGTTGTTCTCCCTGTCCGTCTGCACCCAATAACGGCGGGGAGGCATCTCGTCGTCCTGCAAATCATGACGTACCGTCAGCGTCACCGTGCTGGTGAAGTTCTCTATGTGGTGGAGCTGCGGCACAGAATCCAGGAAGTCGAAATTCCACTCACGTTTTTTTGTAACGATGCATTTCCTGAAGTCATCCTCGTTGGCAGGATTGTTTATTGCCTCGATTTCACTATAGGTCACTGATCCCAGAATGAGGTAGAGGAACAACTGGCAAATCACCATCTGCAGGACGATGAGCAGGCTGCGGCCTCGGGTGGAGTTCTTGCGGCTCTTGCCCACCACTTCGCTCAGGGGCGTGGTAATCACCTTGCGGACAGACAGGGCGGCAATGGCCACCGTCGCAAGGAACGTCGCCAGGCAAATCCAGAACTCTGTGGTGTATGTCCGGGCCATATTTACGGTGAAATTGGATGCTAACTTTGTGATGATGGGGAGTGAAAAGTCAACCAACAAAGAGGTAAGCAGCCATGTGAGCAACATGACGAAGAAGAACACGATGGCCACCTCCCACATCATGAGGCCGAACAGCTGGCTCTTCTGTGCTCCCATGCACTGGCGCAGGCCCATTTCGCGCTGGCGAAGGCGGAAGAGCTGAATCTGCGTCTTCAGGAAACCGAACAGTCCAATCAGCAGAACGCTACTGCCAAACAGTGCCATTGCCAGAAGTTCCTTCACCAGCAGACGATTGGCTCGGTGGTCTTTTCCTGTACCTACCGTCACCTTGTACTCGGGAAAGACGGGTTTCAGCTCCGTTTCCAGGTCCTTGGCCGTTTTCCCTTTCTGGAGGATGACATAGAAGTTGGTAATATATAAATCGTGGGCATCGGGTTCTTCATCCTCAGGCAGAAATTCCTTCAGCTGGTCTGTGACGACGTACAAGAAGTCCTCGCTCAGCATCAAGTCGCCGGTATCTACGACATCTATGACGATTCGGGGGCTGTTGCTTCGGTTGAAACGCTCGTCTGTGATAAACCCGACAGGGTTCACGTCCTTGCCGAAAGTGCGCTCCAGCATACCCTGCGACATAACGATGTCACCCGGTTTCAGCACGGGGATGCGCTTGCCCGTAATGGCGGACCTGTACCCCATAAAATTGAGATGCTCGGGGCTAATCAGTTTCCATTTTGTATCCACAGCATGCGTTTTACCCTCCAAATCGGTGAAATCCGAAATCGTTCCCAGCCACAAGTCGTCGATGTTTATGGTCTGGATGCTTGGCAGATGCTTCTCGTTAACCCTTTGCAAGATGTCTGGCCCTATATGAACGAGGCTGTCCTTCTGCTTGTAGAGAGCTACCCTGACACGATTGGAATAATCGCCTTCCCTCAACCTGCTCTCCCACGCTCTTTGCGTGAAGATAAAGGTCGCACTGAAGCAGACCAGTCCCACAGCCAGACAGAGCGACGCAATGATGTTCTGCGTCTTGTACTTCATCAGATTGCGCCACGCAACCTTGATGTTCTGAAAAGTTAGTTTCAAATTCATTTTTTTACGTGTGTTTTTGGTTTTCTGCTGCAAAGGTAAATCAATGTTCAATGTTCAATGCTCAATGTTCAATAAAAAAGTGCAGGTTGTCCAAAGATTAGACACATTTGTGTCCAGAAATTAGACACTTTTGGGCCGAATGCCCCGCCATATAGCAAAAATGTTCAATGTTCAATGCTCAATGTTCAATGAAAAGCATTACTTTTGCACCATGAAACACGGAACCCTACTTGTCATCGACGACAATGCCGCCATCCTGACGGCGGTGAAAATCTGCCTGAGCGGCACTTTCGAGCGCATCCTGACCCTCACGTCACCCGAAAAGGCACTCGCCACCATCGAACAGGAACGCCCCGAGGCGATTCTGCTGGATATGAACTTCAGCCTGGGCGTGAACTCCGGGCAGGAGGGCATGATGTGGCTCTCGGCCATCCATCGCAGGTTCCCCGACACTCCCATCGTGCTGATGACAGCCTACGCAGACGTGAAACTGGCGGTACGCGCCCTGAAGAATGGTGCTGCCGACTTCGTGACCAAGCCCTGGGACAACGATGAACTGGTGCGGGTGCTGAAGGATGCCATCGACAAGGCTGGCGAGGTGGTGCCGCTGGAGCAGCTCGAGACGGAGCACGTTCGCAAGGTGCTGAACAAATGCGACGGGAACATGAAGCGCGCCGCCGACCTGCTCGGCATCAGCAGACAGACATTATATAATAAGGTAGCCCCCTCCAACTCCCCCAAAGGAGGAGTGAAAAGTTAAAGTGAAGATAGCTTCAGTTCCTATGAAATGACGTACATTTTAATATTTTTCATTTTTTCATTTTTCATTCTTTTATTCTTTCTTGCTTACCGGCACCAGTGTCTGCTGCGCGAGCGGGCGCAGATCATGCGCGATGCCATACGCCACAGGGACTTCTCGTTCCGGCTGCCCACACGCGGACTCTTCTTCGGCGAGAAAGCCCTGCAGGAAGCCCTGAACGACATGGGGCAGGACATACAGAAACAGGTGGCACACAGCGAGGTGGAGTCGTGGCAGAGGCTGACGCGGGTGCTGACGCACGAGATCATGAACGCCACCACACCCATACAGAGCATCAGCCAGGCGTACCTGAAAAATCATGACATTTGTGGCTCTCCGTACGAAGAAGGCATACGTGCAATTCACGACACCAGCACCGGTTTGATGGCCTTCGTGGACAGTTATCGCAAGCTCACACAGCTGCAAGAACCCGTAATTTCCGACGTAAATCTGCTGGATTTTTCCAAAAGATTGGCTTCACTTTACCCCGATTTGACCTGGAAAATTGAAATTCCAGCCGATTTTACCCTCCAGGCCGACGAAAATCTGCTGCGCCAAGTCTTCATTAATATGGTGAAAAACGCCATCGAAGCGGAGGCGAAGACAATAGGCCTCACCCCAACCCTCTCCAAAGGAGAGGGAGCTTCCACTAAAGGGGGCTGTGGCCTCCTCTTCTCCAACGACGGCCACGTCATCCCCCTCGATGTCCAGCAGGAGATCTTCGTTCCCTTCTTCACCACCAAGCAGACGGGTTCCGGCATCGGCCTCTCCCTCTCGCGCCAGATTCTGATGATGCAGGGCATGACTCTCAGCCTCGCCGAGTCCCCCCAGCGCGGCTACAACGTCACCTTCGTCATCGAAAAGAACTGAAAAGACTGCCTGTCGCTCGTTCTCGGGCAGAGGCTGTGTGAATGCGGTTGTCTTTCTAAAACAAAGGAAAGTTCACAAACGAACAGCTCATTGGGCAGAGCCTGTACTTGATGAACTCACAACTTTTATCGAGGAAGAGTTCTCTCTTACATGTTTCGAGCTTGTCTATGATGGGCATGGGATCTTGGTCATGGTTGGTCTGGTGACATGTAATTCCTGAGACATATAATCTAAAAACCTCAATCGAAGGTTTTTTTTTAGCGAAACACCGTTTCAATCTCAACGAAATGGCATATCAATGACGACAAAACGCCGTATCATCTACATCGAAACGCCGTTTCTCATAGCATGAAAAGAAAATCCGGCACGAACCTGCATTTGCAGACTCCTCGAGCCTACACGTGTCCCCTCCTCGAGTCTGCTGCTGACTCGAGGAGGGGAAAAACTTCGTATTGCAAAGTAACAGGTAACATGTTACCTGTTACCGCCATGCTGCCTGGGGACGATTAAAAAAGTCTGGACTTTTCATAAAGTTTTTCGAATTCTCTTTACATTATGTGCAGGTCAAACGAAACATTTAATGATACGTTTTTTTGCTCGACGGATGAGTATTTGCTGCTCGGCGGAGGAAAATTTTTTCTCTGGGCAGGGAACAAATTCGGCCCCCCGGCCCCCTTTATGGGGAGAACGAGAATGAAAAAACAAAAATGGAAGAATCTTTCACAAAATTGTGATTTCTTTTAGGAATTTTGCAGGAATCAGAAGCAGTCCATACCCCCAGCAGCGCCAATCACAATGGATTGACGCTGCTGGTCGAATTCCGAAGGAACCTTATCACTGCCGGAGGATTGTCCTGCGGCCGCGGGAAAGGACGTGTCCTGTGCTGTCGGATGCCTGCTCGTCGGCACTGCGAGTAACGGGTGCGTAGTAGGGGTAATCGACGCACCAATCGCAACGCCAACCATATCCGTAGGTGTTTACGTAGGGTGTCCAGCTATAGAAATCTGCCACTTTGTACAGACGGAACGTGGTGTTGGAGAGAGGAAATGTTCCCCCAAAGTAATCGTTCGTCATGTGGTAATCGCTGATGCGGGTATCCAACGAGTGGTCGTATTCATAGCAGAGGTAAATCACGCCGTCGTTGATGGACCAGGTGAAGTTGTAATACTGATACTCGTAGGGTCCGTATTCGTAATAGTCCACCTGTGTTCCCACGCCATAGCTGGCATATTTGTGGTCGGGGATGAAGCGGATATAGGAATTGTAGGAGTCGAAGGTGTATGTGCGCCCTCTGTCGACATAGGTGTAGTACATGCCGAAATCGCCTCGCCATTCGCCCGAGAGCACCATCGACTGGTTGGTATCCATATCATAGCATGAAGAGAACATGCAGGCACATGCTAAAAAGATAGCAGGAAAAATAGAGTATTGACGTTTCATAGTGCTGTGTGTTTAAGGGTTTGTATGGTGCAAAGGTACGGAAAGCCGCGGTCCCGAGAAAGGGAAAAAGCGCCAAAGTGATAGGGGAATTCCTATAAGAAGGGGGAAAAGGGGAAAGGTCGAAGTTCCTGGCGCTCGGATTTTCTCAAATAAATTTGGAAAATCGCTCACTTAATCGTAACTTTGCAGCAGGAATGAATAATTAATATGTCAAAACGTCCTCTGATACTTATCTCGAACGACGACGGCGTGCAGGCGCAAGGCATTCGGGAACTGACCACGATGATGTGCCGACTGGGCGATGTCATCGTCGTGGCTCCCGACGGACCGCGCAGTGCCGCGTCGTGCAGCATATCGCCCCTCAACACCATTACCATCGAACTCCTGCATGAACAGGAGGGGC
>Ga0310690_10000494_pt1 | contig 83672 bp, 69 predicted proteins | sample AusTroGonzalo_MG_2_FD_207661 | JGI IMG/M metagenome (GOLD analysis project Ga0310690, IMG submission 207661) | Bovine rumen microbial communities from tropical cattle in Woodstock, Queensland, Australia - Gonzalo_04 (v2) (version 2) | ecosystem: Host-associated > Mammals > Digestive system >...
GCGGCGGGGTAGGGACTCAGGCCGCGGATGAGCAGCGACACGGTGCGGGCGCTGCGGGTCCAGTCGATGTGGCAGTTGTCGCGGGTGAGCTTCGGCGCGGGGTAGATTTTCTTGTTGAAGCCCAGGCTCTGGTCGTAGGGCTTGATGCGGTGGCTTTCGATGGCGTCGACCGTCTTGACCACCAGGTCGGCACCCATGACCATGAGCTTGTCGTGGAGCGCGCCGGCGTCTTCGTATTCCTCGATGGGGCAGGACTCCTGGAAGAGGACCTTGCCGGTGTCGATCTGCTCGTCGAGCAGGAAGGTCGTCACGCCCGTGAACTTCTCGCCGTGGATGATGGCCCAGTTGATCGGCGCCGCGCCGCGGTACTGCGGCAGCAGCGAGGCGTGCAGGTTGAAGGTGCCGTGGGCCGGCATCTGCCACACCTCACGCGGAAGCATGCGGAACGCCACCACCACGAACAGGTTGGCCCTCAGCGCTGCGAGCTGCTCGAGGAACGCAGGGTCCTTGAGTTTTTCGGGCTGGAGCACCGGGATGCCGTGCGCGACGGCATACTGCTTGACGGCGCTCTCGCGCAAAGCCATGCCCCGGCCCGCGGGCTTGTCGACGGCCGTCACCACGCCCACCACGGAATACCCGGCCTGCAGCAGCTTTTCGAGCGGCGCCACGGCAAATTCGGGCGTGCCCATGTATACGATGCGGATCTTGCCGCCACTCTTGCGGAAGAGGTTGAGGAAGCGGTGGTAGCGCTTGCCGATCCACTTGCCGATGCGGCGGAAGAACTCCTTATAGGTGTCGGCGTTGAAGAGCGACGAGTCCTGCGTGGACTTGCGGGTGAGCAGGATGCTGATCGGCAGCAGGATGGCCGTGGAGATGAGCGTGCCCACCAGGGGCGGCAGCGAGCCCTTGGCCAGTTTCCGGCCGATGATGTCGATGATGTAGTAGATCAGGTAGATGAAGATCGAGATGATGACCGGCGTGCCCAGGCCGCCCTTCCGGATGATGGCGCCCAGCGGGGCTCCCACGAAGAAGAACAGCAGGCACGAGAAGGAAAGGGCGAACTTGACGATCATCTCGATTTCGGCCTTCCGGATCTGGTCGAGGTCGTAGCGGGTCTCGATGGCGAACTGGGCGAGCTGCTCCTTGCCCTGTTCGGACTTGCCGGCAGCCGTGCGACGGATGCGCAACATCTGCTCGGGGGTGAAGGTGGCGTTCAGGCTGTCGAGGTCGAGCGTGCCTTTGTAGGAGTCTTCCTTCCGGATGGTGTCGAGCTGGTAGAGGAACCGCATCCCGCAGATGCTCATGAACCGGGGCGTCTGTCGTATCACCAGGGAATCGACCTTCAGGTCGAGGGAGTCCCGCAGGTAGCGCAGGTCCTTGAGGCCCATCGACTTGATCTGGTTGCCGAAGTCGTCTTCTTCCGAGCGCTGGAACGTGTAGTTGTCGAGCGGGATGATCAGCTCCTGCTCATTGAAGCGGGTCCGGATGAGGTTGATCGTCGTGTCGCGGTACGTCATCTGGTTGTCTTCCGTGTAGGAGCAGCCGCTGTAGAGGTAGAAGATCAGGTTCTTCTTGTCGGGCGTGATCTCGATGCGGCCGCTGTCGGCCACCGTCATGTTGCTGGCGTTGCTGCTGTTGCGGGTGTGGTCGTAGATCAGCAGGTCGTACATCATGTCGGAGTCTTCGTTGCGGCTGGTGATGCGGAGCTTGTAGCCGTCGATGCCGTCGTAGAAGATGCCGGTCGGGATCTTGATCTCGTCCTTTGTGTTGATGATGTCGCGTCGCAGCGAGTACACCTTGTTGTAGGCATGGGGTACCAGCCGGTCGGCGGCAAAGAACGAGGCGATGGTGATGAGCAGCGAAATGATCATCAGCGGCGCCAGGATGCGCATCAGCGAGATGCCCGCCGCTTTCATGGCCAACAACTCGTTGCGCTCGCCCAGGCCGCCGAGGGTCATGATCGAGGCCAGCAGCGTGGCCAGCGGGATGGCGTTGGGGAAGAGCGTGCACGAGGCCCATCCCATGAATTCGAAGATGACGCCCACGCCCAGGCCTTTACCCGCCAGCTCGTCGATGAACTGCCACAAGAACTGCATCGAGAGTGAGAACACCACGATGAGGAAGACCGCCACGAAGGGGCCTGCGAACTTCTTGATCAGGTAAAGGTCGAGTTTCTTCATTCGTTACACCGTTGCCGCGGCAACCAGCTTGTCGAGCGCCTCCGGCAATCCTGCAAGATTCCTGCCACCGGCCGTGGCCAGGCCCGGCTGTCCGCCGCCGCCGCCCTGGATGTACTTGGCGGCCTCCTTGACGTCGGCCGGCGCGTTCTTGCCGGCCTTCACCAGGTCGGCCGAGTACATGAGCAGCAGCTGCGGCTTGCCGTCGGCTTCGTACGCGGCGGCGATGACGAGGTTCTCTACCTCGTTCTGCAGCATGAAGGCCGCGTTGCGGAGCATGAGCGGGTTGGAAGCGTGGTCGAGGACGATGAGCTTGCGCCCGTTCACATCGCGGGCCATGGCCACCAGGTCGCGCTTGAGACCCACGGTCTTCTCGCGGATAACGTCTTCCATCTTCTTCTTGTACTCGTCGTTCTCGGCGATCATCTTGTGGATGGCGGCGGTCAGGTCGGGGGCGTTGTTGAAGAAAGCGCGGGCGGCACGCAGGGCGTTCTCCATGCTGTCGACTACGAATTCGGCCTCGGCGCCGGTGACCGCCTCGATGCGGCGTACGCCGGCGGCCACGGCCGATTCCGCCGTGATCTTGAAGAAGCCGATGGTACCCGTGGCGCTGGTATGGCAGCCGCCGCAGAGCTCCACGCTGTCGCCGAAGCGGACCACGCGCACGCGGTCGCCGTATTTTTCGCCGAAGAGGGCCATGGCGCCTTCGGCGCGGGCTTCCTCCATGGTGGCCTCGCGCTTCTCGCAGAGCGGGAAGTTGGCGCGGATCAGCGCGTTGACGCGCTTCTCCACGGTGTCGATCTGGTCGTCGCTGAGCTTCTCGAAGTGCGAGAAGTCGAAGCGGAAGTACTGGTCGCCCACGAACGAGCCTTTCTGCTCGACATGCGTGCCGAGGATCTCGCGGAGAGCCTGGTGGAGCAGGTGCGTGCAGGTGTGGTTGTTGGCCACTTTCTGCCGGCGCTCTGCGTCGACCTTCAGCGTGAAAACCGACATGACATCGGCGGGAATGCGCTCGGCGATATGGATGGTCAGGTTGTTCTCCTTGACGGTGTTGAGGATCTTGACGGTCTCGCCCGAGGCAGCGGTCACGGTACCCGTGTCGCCGACTTCGCCGCCCATCTCCCCGTAGAACGGGGTGCGGTCGAATACGAGCTGGATGAGCTCCTTATTCTTGGCCTTGACGGTGCGGTATTTCATCAAGCGCGCTTCGCAGGTGAGCGTGTCGTAGCCCGTGAATTCACAGGCAGTGAACGGATGGATCTCCACCCAGTCGCCGTTCTCCACGGCGGTGGCGTTGCGGGCGCGGGCCTTCTGCTTCTCGAGTTCGGCGCGGAAGCCCTCCATGTCGACGGTGTACTTGTTCTCGGCGGCGATCAGCTCGGTCAGGTCGATCGGGAAGCCGTAGGTGTCGTAGAGGGTGAAGGCGTCGACGCCGGCGATCACCTTGCCCTCGCGGCTCTTCTCCATGATGGCGTCCATCAGGCGCATGCCCTTGTCGAGGGTGCGGAGGAAGGCCTCCTCCTCTTCGCGGATGACTTTCTCCACGAGACGCTGCTGGGCCACGAGCTCGGGATAGGCCTCACCCATGTCGGCGATCAGCTGCGGCACCAGGCGGCACAGGAAGGGTTCCTTGAAGCCGAGGAAGGTGTAGCCGTAGCGGACGGCGCGGCGCAGGATGCGGCGGATCACGTAGCCGGCCTTCACGTTGCTGGGCAGCTGGCCGTCGGTGATGGAGAAGCTGATGGCGCGGATGTGGTCGGCGATCACGCGCATGGCCACGCCGATCTGGGTTTCGGGCTCGTAGGCCACGCCGCTGAGTTTGGAGATGGCGGCGATCATGCCGGTGAACACGTCGGTGTCGTAATTGCTCTTCTTGCCCTGGATGGCCATGCAGAGGCGCTCCAGGCCCATGCCGGTGTCCACATGCTTGGCGGGCAGCGACTCGAGCGTGCCGTTCGCCTTGCGGTTGTACTGCATGAACACGAGGTTCCAGATCTCGATGACCAGGTGGTGGCCCTGGTTGACCATCTTCTCGCCGGGGATGGCGGCGCGCTCGGCGTCGCTGCGCAGGTCGATGTGGATTTCGCTGCACGGGCCGCACGGGCCGGTGTCGCCCATCTCCCAGAAATTGTCGTGCTTGTTGCCGGCGATGATGCGCTCGTCGGGCAGGTATTTGCGCCAGAAGCCGCGGGCTTCGTCGTCGGCCGACAGGCCGTCGGGCGCGTAGCCTTCGAAGACCGTCGCGTAGAGGCGGTCTTTCGGCAGCTTGTAGACTTCGGTGAGCAGCTCCCAGGCCCAGTCGATGGCCTCTTCCTTGAAGTAGTCGCCGAAGCTCCAGTTGCCGAGCATCTCGAACATGGTGTGGTGGTAGGTATCGTGGCCGACCTCTTCCAGGTCGTTGTGCTTTCCGCTGACCCTGAGGCACTTCTGGCTATCTGCCACTCGCTTGGCCGCTGCCGGTGCGTTGCCCAGGAAAATGTCCTTGAACTGGTTCATGCCGGCGTTGGTGAACATCAGCGTGGGGTCGTTCTTGACCACCATCGGTGCGGAGCGGACGATTGTGTGCCCTTTTGTTGCAAAGAAGTCCGTGAAGGTCTTCCTGATCTCTTTGACTGTCATTGGTGCGTATAAATCTTAATTTGGCACAAAAATAGGTATTTTCCGGGTATTTTTCCGTAATTTTGCAAAGATATAGTGTTGCCGGAGGCCGATGTCCCACCAGACCCGATATACCTACAACGAACAGACGCAATCGTACGAGATTGACCGTCGTTCCGCCCGCGCCACCCTCTACAAGTCGGGCGGCGTGCTGATGGCCGGGCTGGCGTGTTTCATCCTGTACTACTTCTTCTTCACGGAGGCGCTGGGCTTCGACACGCCCAAGGCCCTCTGGCTGGAGCGGCGCAACAGCATCCTGGCGGAGCGGATCGCCCTGCTGGAGAGCCGCGCCGAGGCCCAGGATGCGGTGCTGCTCGACCTCTCGCTGCGCGACAACCTGGTATACCGCCCCGTGTACGGCATGGAAGAGATTCCCGCGGAGCAGCGCAATGCGGGTCTGGGCGGCGAAGAGCGGTATGCTGCGTATCTGGGCCTGGACCACGCCGCGCTGATGGACGGCACGGCGCGCATGGTGGACGGGCTCTCCCGCAAGGCCTACGTGCAGAGCCGTTCCTTCGACGACGTGCAGGTCTACTCGAACCGCTCGGGCGACATGGCCTCGTGCATTCCCTCGATCTATCCGGTCAATCCCAAGACCGTCACCATCACCAGCCCCTTCGGCGCCCGTTTCCACCCGGTGCGCCAGGCCATCATCTTCCATGAGGGCATCGATCTGGCCGGTCCCGCCGGCCAGCCCGTATACGCCACTGGCGATGGGGTGGTGGAGTCCACGCAGATCAACTTCTCGGGCTACGGCAACGTGATCGTCATCGACCACGGCTTCGGCTACAAGACCCGCTACGCGCACCTGAAAGAGATCAAGGTGACGGCCGGGCAGGTGGTGATCCGCGGCGACAAGATCGGCACGCTGGGCAACAGCGGCCTCTCGACGGGCCCCCACCTCCACTACGAAGTGATCTACCGCGGAACGCAGATCAACCCCTGGAACTATCTCAATCCCGACGTCTCCCCGGAGGAGTACAACAAGACGGCGCGCCATGGCTAAGAAGTACATCTACGATCCCGACCGGGGCGCCTTTGTTCCCCGGCGCGTCACGTTCCGCCGCGTGGCGGGCGCCGTGCTGCGCTATACGCTGGCCATCCTGCTCTCCGCGCTGGTGTTCTACCTGGCCTTCGCGCTGGTGTTCAGCACGGACCGCGAGCGGACGTTGGAGCGCGAGAACAAGCTCCTCGCGCAGGAGCACGCGGCACTGGCCCAGCAGCTTGACGTGGTGGAAGGAGCTGTGGGATACTTGCAGGTCCGCGACCGCGAGATCTACCATGACATTTTCAACGCCGATCCGCCCAACTATATCATCGAGCGGCAGGACACGCTCCTGCGCTCCGCCTCGGAGATGGAGACCATGAACGAGAGCGACATCGTGTGGGAGGCCTATGTGCTGGCCAGCCGCGTGGAGTCGACCGCCTCGCAGGTGTCGCGCTGGCTCACGGAGATCGACACGCTGCTGGCCGGCGGCACGCTGGATACCCAGGCGGTCCCGTCCATCGTGCCTGTGGAACCGTTCTCTCCCCTGCAGACGGGCGCCTCGGTGGGCAAAAAAGTGAATCCGTTCTACAAGACGGTCCGGGACCATGAGGGCCTGGACCTGGTTGTGCCGGCGGGCACACTGGTGCGCAGCAGCGCCAACGGGAAAGTGGTGCAGGTGGAAAAGAGCGAGAAAGGTCTGGGCAACCGGGTGAAGGTCGACCATGGCAACGGCATCGTGACCCTCTACGCGCACCTGAACCAGGTGAAAGTGTCGCAGGGCCAGAACGTCCGCCAGGGCGAAGTGATCGGGACGGTGGGCCAGAGCGGCGCCTGCTTCGCGCCCTGCCTCCACTATGAGGTGCGGCGCAACGGCTTTGTGCAAGATCCGGTGAACTATTTCTTCTCGGCGCTCGACCCGGCTACCTATCGTGAAATGATGACGGTTGCCCTGACCATGGGGCAGTCGATGGATTAATATACTATGGCAGAAAGACTCTACTACAAGATCGGCGAAGTGGCCTCCCTGCTCGGGGAGGAGGTCTCGACCATCCGTTTCTGGTCGGACACGTTCCCCCGCTTCGTCAAGCCCGAGCGCAACGGCAAGAACAACCGCCTCTTCCATCCGGAAGACCTGGAAAACCTGCGCCTGATCCACTACCTGACCCGCGTCGAAGGGCTGACGCTCGACGGCGTGGCCCGCAAACTGGCCGAAAACCGCGACGGACTGCAGCACAAGCGCCAGATCGTGGAGAAACTCTACGACATTCGCGCCCAACTGTCGGACCTCTATGAAAACATCTGACATGAAAGTCCGCGACATCACCGCCATCCTGGAAGCCTTCGCGCCGCTGCCGACCCAGGAACCGTGGGACAACGCCGGCCTGAGCATCGGCTCGCCCGCACAGGACGTGCACGCCGTCCTGGTGGGCTTCGACTGTACGCCGGAACTCGTGCGGGAAGCCGTCGAGCGCGGCGCCGACATGATCGTCACCCACCATCCCCTGATCTTCGGCGGGCTCAAACGCATCGACCCCGACGACCCTGTGGGCGCCGCCGTTACGCTGGCCATCCGCCACGGCATCGCCGTGTATGCGGCCCACACCAACGCCGACAAGGCACCGGGCGGCGTCAACACGCTGATGGCCGCGCGGATGGGGCTGAAGGACCCTTCGCCGCTCGACGAGTCGGGCCTGGGCTGGATCGGAACCCTCCCGGAGCCCCTTTCCGGCGAAGATTTCTGCGCCTATGTGAAGGAGCGCTTCGTGCTTCGGACGCTGCGCTGCTCCGCCCCGGTGGCCCTCGTGCGCCGCGTGGCTACGAGTTGTGGGGCGGGCTCAGGCTTCGCTGCGCAAGCCTTCGCTGCGGGGGCCGACGCCTTGGTCACGGGCGACGTGTCGTACCATCATTTCTTCGTCCCCGAAGGGCACATGATCGTCGACATCGGGCACTTCGAAAGCGAGGTGGAGATTGTGTCGAAGTTCGTATCGCTACTTCAAGAAAAAATACCTACCTTTGCGATTTGCACGACTACGCGAAATAATAACCCGATATACTACTACTAAGCAAGTTATGGCTACGAAAAAGAAGGTAAACAAGATTGTGACCCCGATCGACCAGCGCGAGACCTTTGTCTCCCTGCAGAAGAACATGGCCGACACCGATTCGATCGCGATGGAGCAGAAGCTCCGTACGCTGTACCGGATCCAGCAGACCGACACGAAGATCGACAAGATCTACCTCCTGCGGGGCGAACTCCCGCTCGAAGTGCAGGACCTGGAAGACGAGATCGCCGGCCTGGGCACCCGTATCGCCAACGCGAAAGCCGAGATCAAGGAGATCGAGAAGGCGAACGCCGAGCACAAGCACGTCATCGAAGAAAGCAAGCATCTGATGGCCAAATATGACGCCCAGCGCGACAACGTGAAGAACAACCGCGAGTACGAGTCCATCACCAAGGAGATCGAGTACCAGGACCTCGAGCAGCAGGTGGCTGCCAAGAAGATCCGCGAGAATGAAGCCCTGATCTCCGAGAAGAAGCAGGTGGTGGAAGACGCGCAGCAGGAACTTGCGCTCCGCGAATCCGACCTGGTGGAAAAGAAGAAGGAACTCGACACCATCGTCGAGGAGACCGCCAAGGAGGAAGAGGCCCTGCTCAAGGAGCGTGAAAGCCTCGTGGGACAGATTGACGAACGCATGATGGTGGCCTACACCAAGGTGCGTGCGAACGCCCACAACAAGCTGGCGGTGGTCACGGTGACCCGTGACGCCTGCGGCGGCTGCTTCAACAAGATTCCGCCCCAGCGCCGGCTCGACATCGAAGAGAGCAAGAAGATCATCGTCTGCGAGTACTGCGGCCGGATCCTCGTGAGCTCCCGTTTCGAACAGGAGAACTAACGCTTTCCGCCAATGGCCAAGAGCGAAAAACGCCCGCAGCGGGTGAACCTGGATGCGATCGCCGAGGATTTTGGCGGTCGCAAGCCGCCGCAGGCCATTGACATCGAGGAAGCGGTGCTCGGCGCGCTGCTGCTGGAGCCCGAGGTCGTCCCCGACGTTCTCGACCAGCTGCAGGCCGACTGCTTCTACAAGGACATCCACAAGAAGATCTTCGAGGCGATCACGACGCTCTCGAGCCGCAACGATCCGGTCGACATCTTCTCCGTCTCCGACGAACTGTCGAAGCGCGGCGAACTCGACGAGGTGGGCGGCATGGCCTATCTGAGCCAGCTCTCCACGAAGATCGGCGCTGCCGCGCATGTGGAATACCACACCAAGGTGCTGCTGCAGAAGTTCCTGCAGCGCGAGTTGATAGGCATCTCCTACAAGGTGCAGAAAGCCGCCTTCGACGACTCCCTCCCGGTCGACGACCTGATCGATACCGCCGAGGAGGAGGTCTTCACGCTGGCCCAGCGCAACGTGCGCAGCGAGACCAAGCCCATCCTCTCGGTCATCAACCGGGCGGTGGAGCAGATCGAGATCAACCAGCAGCGCGAGGACGGCCTGAGCGGCGTGCCTTCTGGTTACACCGGCATCGACCGCGTGACCTTCGGCTGGCAGGCGGCCGACTTGATTATCCTGGCAGCCCGCCCGTCGGTCGGTAAGACGGCCTTCGTGCTGACCATGGCCCGCAACATGGTGGTGGACCACCACGTCCCCGTGGCCTTCTTCTCGCTCGAGATGCCCGACACCCAGCTCGTCACCCGCCTGATGGTGAGCGAGACCGGCCTGCCGTCCGACAAGCTGCGCGGCGCCAAGAAGATGACGCAGGCCGAGTGGGCCCAGCTCCACAACGGGCTGAACAACCTCTCCCGCGCCCCGATGTACATCGACGACACGCCGTCGCTCTCCATCTACGAGTTCCGCTCGAAGGCGCGCCGGCTGGTGAACAAGCAGCACGTGAAGCTCATCATCATCGACTACCTGCAGCTGATGACGGGCCCGCCCGAGCTCAAGGGCATGCGCGAGCAGGAGGTGGCCGCCATCTCCCGTTCGCTCAAGGCCATCGCCAAGGAGCTGAACGTCCCCATCATCGCACTGAGCCAGCTCAACCGCTCCGTAGAGACACGCGGCGGCAACAAGCGCCCGCAGTTGAGCGACCTCCGCGAGTCAGGTGCCATCGAGCAGGATGCCGACATCGTGATGTTCATCCACCGTCCCGAGTTCGTGGGCGTGCAGGACGACCAAGGATTCCCCGGCGAGACCGACCTGATCATCGCCAAGCACCGCAACGGCGAAGTGTGCGACGTCAAGATGCGCTTCCTCGCATCCGAGGTGAAGTTCGTGGACTACAACGACCATCCGTACGAAGCCCCTGAGAACGCCTCCTACACGGAATCCCGCATGAACATGTTCCCCGCGAACGAAGATTATTGATATGGCCAGGGAACGGATCGAACACGAAGGCAGGGTCGTCAGCGTCGACAAAGATTACATCGGCGTGGAGATCGTCAACAAGTCGGCGTGTGCCGCCTGCCACGCCAAGGGCGTGTGCGGCGCTTCGGACGCCACGGTCAAGGTGGTGGAAGTCGCGCAGGACATCATGACTCTCACGGAAGACTACCAGGTGGGCGAGAAGGTCAACGTGGTCATGCAGTCCGGCATGGGCACGCAGGCCGTCTGGCTGGCGTACGTGATTCCCCTCGCGGTGCTGATGGCATCGATCCTGGTGTTCCATCTCTGCGGCGCCGGGGAGGTGATTATGGGCCTGGGTTCGCTGGGCATCGTGGCGCTCTACTACCTGGGCGTGTACCTCTTCAGAAACAAGATTTCCAAAATATTTACTTTCTCTATAGAAAAACTACCTGAATAAATGACTGGAACTATTCTTTTTACAATTGCCTGTCTGGTGGCCCTCGGGTTGCTGTTCGCAGTTGTGCTCTACTTTGTGGCCCAGAAGTTCAAGGTAGAGGAAGATCCGCGGATCGAGATCGTGGAGAAGATCCTCCCCGGCGCGAACTGCGGCGGTTGCGGCCAGGCCGGTTGCCACGCGTTCGCCGAGAACGTCGTGAAGGCGCCCGGCATGGACGGTTTCTTCTGCCCCGTGGGCGGCAATCCGGTGATGACCAAAGTCGCCGAGGCGCTGGGCCGCGCGGTGGAGGAGAAGGCCCCCATGGTGGCGGTGGTCCGTTGCAACGGCACGCTGGCCAACCGCGCCCGTACCAACGAGTACGACGGCTACGCCTCCTGCAAGGTGATGGCCAGCCTCTACGCGGGCGACACCGGCTGCAAGTTCGGTTGCCTGGGCAAGGGCGACTGCGAAGCGGCCTGCAAGTTCGGCGCCATCAAGGTTGACCCCGCCAAGGGCGTCGCCGTGGTGGACGAGAACCTTTGCACGGCCTGCGGCGCCTGCGTCAAGGCCTGCCCGAAGGGCGTCATCGAACTGAGGGCCAAGGGCCTCAAGAACCGCCGTGTCTATGTGTCCTGCATCAACAAGGACAAGGGTGCCGTGGCCCGCAAGGCCTGCGGTGCTGCCTGCATCGGCTGCGGCAAATGCGCGAAGACCTGCCCGTTCGGCGCCATCACCGTCGAGAACAACGTGGCATACATCGACTTCAACGTCTGCAAGATGTGCCGCAAGTGCGTCGCGGAATGCCCGACCGGCGCCATCCATGAAGTGAATTTCCCTCCAAAACCCAAGCCCCATGAAGAAAACGTTTAAGATCGGCGGCGTCCATCCGCACGACAACAAGATCTCCGCAAATGCTGCGACCGAGATCTTCCCCGCCATCGAGACGGCCTACGTCTCCATGGCCCAGCATCTGGGCGCACCGGCCACGCCGATCGTGGCGGTGGGCGACAAGGTGAAGGTGGGCCAGGTGATCGCCGAGCCCGCCGGATTCATCTCCGGTTACGTGCATTCCCCCGTGTCGGGCACCGTCAAGGCGGTTGCGCCGCGGGCCGACATCGCCGGCAACATGGTAATGCATGTCGAAATTACCGTTGAGGGTGATGAATGGATGGAAGGCATCGACACCTCCGATACCATTGTAAAAGATATTCCCTATACCCCGGAAGAGATCATCGCCAAGGTGAAGGCCTGCGGTATCGTCGGCCTGGGCGGCGCCTCGTTCCCGACCCACGTGAAACTCGCTCCGCCGAAGGACAAGAAGGCCGAAGCCCTCATCCTGAACGGCACCGAGTGCGAGCCCTACCTGACGAGCGACGACCGCATCATGCAGGAGCGCCCCGAGGAGATCCTCATCGGTGCCGCCATCATGATGAAGGCCCTCGGCGTGACCCGCGGCTACGTGGGCATCGAGGAGAACAAGCCCGCGGCCATCGCCGCCATGAAGGCCGCCGCTGCCGCGTTCCCGCAGATCCGGGTGATCACGCTCAAGAAACGCTACCCGCAGGGCGGTGAGAAGCAGCTCATCGACGCGGTGATCGGCCGTCAGGTGCCCTCGGGCGGCCTGCCGATCGACACGGGCGCCGTGGTGCAGAACGTGGCCACCTCGCTGGCCGTCTATGAGGCGGTCCAGAAGAACAAACCGCTCATCGACAACGTGATCACGGTCACGGGCCAGTGCCTGGAGCGCCAGCGCAACTTCAAGGTGCGCATCGGTACCCCGATGTCGAAGATCATCGAAGAGGCGGGCGGCATGCCTTTGAAGGCGGCCAAGGTCATCAGCGGCGGTCCGATGATGGGCCGCGCCATCGCGAACCTCGACGCTGCCACGGTCAAGGCCAACGGCGCCATCCTCTTCCTCACCGAGGAGCAGACGCGCCGCAAGCCGGAAAGCAGCTGCATCCGCTGCGCCAAGTGCGCATCGGCCTGCCCGATGGGCCTGGAGCCCTGGCTGCTTAACAAGCTCAGCCGCGCCGGCGGTCGCCAGGCGGAACTGGAGCAGGAGCGCGTGTACGACTGCATCGAGTGCGGTTGCTGCAGCTTCACCTGCCCCGCCAACATCCCGCTGCTCGACATGATCCGTTCCAGCAAGGCGGAAGTTATGAAGATTATGCGTAGCAGACCTAAAAAATAGACTGAACGATGAACAAACTGATCGTATCTCCTTCTCCCCACACCCACGGCCGTGAGAGCACGCAGTCGCTGATGCGCGACGTGCTCATCGCCCTGGCGCCCGCCATGCTGGTGTCCGTTGCGGTGAGCGGCTGGTCGATGCTGGTGCTGATCCTGGTGGGAGCGGCATCCTGTGTGCTGACGGAATTCCTGATAACCAAATATCTGCTCAAGCGCCCCTCGACGGTCTCCGACCTGTCGGCTGTCGTGACGGGCTGCCTGCTGGCGCTCAACCTGCCCCCGGAATCTCCGTGGTGGCTCATCCTGGTGGGCTCCATCGTGGCCATCGGCGTGGCCAAGATGACCTTCGGCGGCCTCGGCCAGAACATCTTCAACCCGGCGCTGGTGGGCCGCGTCTTCCTGCTGGTCTCTTTCCCGGTGCTGATGACCGACTGGTCCGACCAGGGCATGTTCTTCGGTCTGGGCAACGTGGACGCCTTCTCGGGTGCAACGCCGCTGGGCGCTGTCAAGGAAGCCCTCAAGAACGGCGCGACGCTCTCCCAGATTTCCGTTGACGACCTGACCTTCCACCAGCAGTTCTTCCTGAACATCGGTGGTTCGGCCGGTGAGCTTTCGGCGCTCGCGCTGATCCTGGGTTTCATCTACCTGCTCTGCCGCCGCGTGGTCAAGGTCACCATCCCGCTGGCCATCTTCTGCACGGTGTTCGTCGTCTCCGGCATCTTCTGGCTGGCCGACCCCGAGCACTACACGAACCCGGTGTTCAACGTGTTCACGGGCGGTCTGCTGCTGGGTGCCTTCTTCATGGCCACCGACTACGTGACATCCCCGATGACGACGAAGGGCCAGATTATCTTCGGTATCGGCATCGGCTTGATCACGGTCTTCGTCCGTTACTTCGGTTCCTATCCGGAAGGCGTTTCGTTCGCGATCCTGATCATGAACTGCGCCGTTCCGCTGCTCAACAAATATTGCAAACCGCGCCGGTTTGGGGAGGTTAAGAAATAATGGCAACGAAATCCACATTCGGCAACATGGTGCTGGTACTGGCCGGCATCTGCCTGGTATGCTCGGCCCTGCTGGGCACCGTCTACGCGGTGACCAAGGCGCCGATCGAGGCCTCCAACCTGGCCAAGGTCAACGCGGCCATCGCGGCGGTCACGCCGGCCTTCGACAACGTGCCTTCGGAAGACGTGCAGAAGGTCGACGGCGGCGAGATCTACACCTCCCGCATGGGCGACGAGGTGGTGGGCTACGCCGTCAAGGTGTCGACCACCGGTTTCGGCGGCACGCTGACCATCATGGTGGGCTTCGCCCCCGACGGCACGATCTACAACACCTCGGTCATCTCGCACTCCGAGACCCCGGGCCTGGGTGCGAAGATTGTCGACGAGAACTGCGCCCCGCGTGCGCAGGTCAAGGGCAAGAATCCGGCTACGGCCGACCTGTCCGTCTCCAAGGACGGCGGCGAGATCGACGCCATCACGGCTTCGACCATCACTTCCCGTGCCTTCCTCAAGGCTGTGAACGCCGCCTACGAGGTATTCAAGAACAATTGTGCAAATACTGACGGCCATGAGCAAGAATAGCAAATTCCAACTGATCGTTGACGGCATTGTCAAGAACAATCCGACCTTCGTGCTCGTGCTGGGCATGTGCCCCACGCTGGGTACCACCACCTCGGCCATCAACGGCCTGGGCATGGGCCTTGCCACGATGATCGTGCTCATACTCTCCAACATCACCATTTCGGCCATCGCGAAGCTCATCCCCGACAAGGTGCGCATCCCGTGCTACATCGTGGTCATCGCTTCGTTCGTGACCATCGTGCAGTTGCTGCTGCAGGCATACGTGCCGGTGCTTTACGATTCGCTGGGCATTTTCCTGCCGCTGATCGTGGTGAACTGCATCATCCTCGGACGTGCCGAGGCCTTTGCCAACAAGAACTCGGTGGGCGACTCCGCCCTCGACGGCATCGGCATCGGCCTGGGCTTCACCATCGCGCTGACGGCCGTCGGTCTCGTCCGCGAGATCCTCGGCAGCGGCTCGGCCTTCGGCTGGAAGTTCGTCGAGGGCGACGGCATGCTCGCCTTCGTCCTGGCGCCGGGCGCCTTCATCGTGCTGGCCTACCTCATGGTCATTTTCAGAAAGGTTACTAAACAGGCTTAACTATGGAAATCATACTGATATTCGTTTCGGCGATCTTCGTCAACAACGTCGTCCTGAGCCAGTTCCTGGGCATCTGCCCGTTCCTGGGCGTGTCCAAGAAGGTGGGTACGGCCGTGGGCATGACGGCGGCGGTCACTTTCGTCATCGCCATCGCCACGCTGGTCACCTTCCTGCTCCAGAAGTATGTGCTGGTGCCGCTCGAGCTCGAGTTCCTGCAGACCGTGAGCTTCATCCTCGTGATTGCTTCGCTCGTGCAGATGGTCGAGATCATCATCAAGAAGATCAGCCCGTCGCTCTATCAGGCGCTGGGTATCTTCCTGCCGCTGATCACCACGAACTGCGTGGTGCTGGGTGTCGCCATCCAGGTGGTATCCAATGAGTACGACTTCGGCTTCGCCGCCGGTGCCCGGATGCTGGGCCTGGGCGAGGCCATGCTCTTCGCCATCGCCACGGCCATCGGCTACGGCCTGGCGCTGATCCTTTTCGCCGGCATCCGGGAGCAGCTCGAGCTGAGCAACGTCCCGAAGGCCTTCAAGGGTGTTCCCATCGCCCTGCTGACTGCCGGCATCATGGCGCTCGCCTTCATGGGTTTCTCCGGGATGGTTTAGCCCGGCGCCATGAACCACAAGCAGCCAACGCTCGCTGAGATTGAAGCGCTTCTTCGGTCGGGTTCGATCGAAGAGGCGCATCAGTCTTTGTGCGACTATGTGAAACGCCAGCCCGACGATTCGCAAGGCTGGTACATGCTCGGCAATCTCTACCGCCGCCAGCAGCTCTGGGGCGACGCAATCAACGCCCTCGGCAAAGCCCGTATGCTCGACCCCGACGGCCCCGCCGAGGCCGCCATCGAATCCATCTACGACATCCTCCGCTTCGTCAACAAGGATCTGATGAATCCGTAGGACTATTCGTTCGTCGTGGGAACGAACGTAACCTCAATGCCATCTTTGTTAACGTCGACCCGGTAGATGCCGGGCTTGCCGTGGTTCAGACAGAGGCCGGAGGCGGTGGCTGTGTAGAAGGTGATGTCGTCGAGGGTGGTTTGGTAGTCGCAGTGCGTGTGCCCGGCGAAGACGGCCTCGACGCCGTATTGCTTGAGCAGGTCTTTGTAGCGGGTCCGTTTGTCGAAGGGGAAGTTGAAGTAGTCCTCCGGTTCGTCAAGACTTTCCCGGACGATGGGGCAGTGCAGGAAGAGGAAGATATGCCGCACGCCGCGTGTGCTCCGCGCCGTCGCCAGCTCCTGTGAGAGCCACGCCCATTGCGCCTCTTCCCTTTCCGTATCGTTTTCCTTGATGCAGTTGCTGTCGATGCCAATGAAGACGCAGTCGCGGATGCGCGTCGAGAAGCGCTCGTAGCCCCGCAGCGCATCGTAAGCCGCCAGCCGCTCCGGCGTGTATCCCAGCACATCGTGGTTCCCCGGCACCAGCCAGACCGGCCCCTTCATCCCCGCCAGATTCCGCGCAAAGATGGCGAGCTGCAGCGAGTCGTCCGGATTGTCGACCAGATCCCCCGTGATGAACACGGCGTCGGGCTTTATCGCGTTGGCAGCCGCCACAGTTTTCTGCATCAACGTATCGGACACGCCGAAAGGAGAAATCCTGTCCCGGAACCCGATCTGCGGATCGGTCATGTGGACGAAAGTGACAGGCTGCGAGCAGGAAACTGCCAGCATGAAGGACAGCAGTACAGTGGCGCAGGTAAGGAGGGGAGAGGATTTTGTACACATATTGCAAAGATAGGTTTTTTATGTCTTTGCAATCGCAAATTTAAATACTATCAATATGAATCTTCGTGATATCAATAAAGGACGTAAAAAATGTAATGTTTCGTTTCAGATGTAAGGAGCATTCAGAAAGCAATATAAAGAATAGAGAGCGGTTAAAGCCGTTCTCTTTTTTCTTATCTTTTTTGATGTGTGTGACTTATTTCACTAGATTTGTAACCTTCTTCAAAGAACGCTTCGGTAAAACGGGAGGTGACACATGGACGAAAACACTTTCCAAAAATGGTTTTTCATAAACAATTTCACTTTTCCAAAAGTGTTTTGTATCTTTGCCGTGTAAGAAGGATAAGATATGGAACTAACCGACCTTCGTCCCATCGTGGACTTCTATCACAGCAAACTTGCCCAGGTGACGCTTACATTCAAGCGCTACCTCTATCCTCAGATAAACTGGGATTCCCGCGTGATTGGCATCAAGGGAGAGCGGGGCGTGGGCAAAACCACCATGCTGCTGCAGCGCATCAAGGAGAAGTACGCCAACCCGGATGACACCTTCTATATGTCTCTGGACCACTACTGGTTCAAGACACACACGCTGCAGGATGTGGTCACCTTTCTATACAACAGGGGCATCACAGAACTGTACATTGATGAAGTGCATAAGTATGAGGGCTGGAGTGGCATTCTGAAGAACCTTGTGGACCAGCACGCGGAATTGCGCATCATCTATACGGGCTCATCCATGCTGGAGATAGATAACTCCAAGGTGGATATGTCCCGCAGGCAGACACCGTACACGCTGAAAGGAATGTCTTTTCGCGAATACCTGGAGTATGAAGGGATCATGAAGGTTGAAGCTGTTCCGCTGGAAACGCTTCTTTCCTCCCACATTTCCATCGCCATGGATATTGTCCCTAAAACAAAGGTGCAAAAGCAATTTGAGACGTACCTTCATCACGGCGTTTATCCCTTTTACAAGGAGGCCGGGGCTGATTTCCTGGTACGACTCAAGGAGGTGGTGAACACCGTCATTGAAAGTGACCTTCCCGCTGTGGAAAAGGTTACTTATGAGACCATTGAGAAGTGCAAGAAACTCTTCATGATTATTGCCGAGAATGTGCCGCTTAAACCCAATATCGAGCGGCTGGCCGCATCCTTGGGTACCACCAGAGATACGCTGCTGAACATTCTCTACAGCTTAGATATGGCCGAGGTTCTGGAACTGCTCACCGTCCAGCTCAAGAGTTACAAGAAACTTCTGAAGCCGGAAAAGATTTACCTTGGGAACACCAATCTGATGTACGCGTTTACTCCACAGATCAAGGTGGGAACCTTGCGCGAGACATTCTTTATGGACCAGCTCTCGGCCGTGAGCACTGTGCAGATGCCGGGAATGGGAGATTTTCTGGTAGGTGAGAAGTATCTTTTCGAGGTCGGTGGTCCCGGCAAGGACTTTGAACAGATTGCCGGCATCCCTGACAGTTACCTGGCTTTGGACGGAATAGAGACAGGATACGGCGCCAGTATTCCGCTCTGGATGTTCGGTTTTCTGTACTGATTCTTGCAATTTGTTTTTAAAATCCCCATAGACGTTTCCATAAAAACACAGTATAATGGGAAAAAAATCCAAAGTCCTTTATGAAGCCCCCACGGTGGCCCACGTTGGACTGGATGCCCGGGATGTGGAACTGAGCATAGTACATTCATTATTGCTATATTTACCTTCTACACCCCCCCCGTGCCGATACCTGCACCATTGCGACCGCCCACGCTCAGCGCCGACGGCAATACCTGGACGCTGACGAAGAAACAGTAACCCATAAATCATCCGCTGTGTTTTAGAACATATGCTCTATGCCGTTCCCCTTGTCAGTTCAATGAAAAATACTATCTTTGCACCCGTATATAAAACACTATCAATATGAATCTTCGTGACATTAAGAAGGATATCGAATTCCTGATTGGCGACTTCGTGGAGGATTGCCTTCTGTTCGCCATGCTGCATCCTGAGAAGGACCTGGGACAGGTCGAGGGACTGATCAATGAGGCCAGCGATCTGGCCGACGAACTGATCGACAAGGTGAATCATCCGGCGAAGGATGTGCCGACCCGTGCGTACTACAACCGCATCGGCGCCGAGCTGCTGACCGGGCTGGACGGCCTGTGCGAGAAACTGAGCGCGCTTGCAAAATAATTGTGCAATAAAAAGTTGCAGAGTTAAAAAATATCCTTACCTTTGCAGCCCTTAATCAATTTTTTGCAATATGTCAGAGTATTTGAACGCAGACAAGAAGCAAGAGATTTTCGGCAAATACGGAAAGTCTAATGTTGACACCGGCTCGCCTGAGAGTCAGGTTGCTTTGTTTTCCTACCGTATCGCTCACCTGACGGAACACCTGAAGGCCAACAAGAAGGACCACAACACGCAGCGTGCGCTCCTCCGCCTTGTAGGTAAACGTCGCCAGCTCCTCGATTATCTGAAGGAAAAGGACATTGAGAGATACCGTGAGATCGTGAAGGCCCTCAACCTTCGTAAATAATCTCATCAGGAAAAAGCCAAGGCCGCCGGGATTCAGCGGCCTTTTTTTTAAGGACACACTACAGACGTTATATGAATATCATCAAGAAAACCATTGCATTGTCCGACGGTCGGACAATCGAAATCGAGACCGGCAAGCTTGCCAAGCAGGCTGACGGCTCGGCGGTCGTGAAGATGGGAGGAACGATGCTCCTGGCGACCGTAACCGCTGCCAAAGAAGTAAAAGAAGGTACCGATTTTCTCCCGCTCCAGGTCGATTACCGGGAGAAGTATTACGCCGCAGGCCGTTTCCCTGGCGGTTTCCTGAAGAGAGAAAGCCGTCCCGACGACTATGAGATCCTGATCTCCCGTCTCGTGGACCGTCCGATCCGCCCGCTCTGGCCCGCGGATTTCCACCTGGAAGTTTTTGTCAACGTTTCGCTGATTTCAGCGGAGAAAGATATCCAGCCCGACGCACTCGCAGGCCTGGCCGCATCTGCCGCACTGGCAGCGTCCGACCTCCCGTTCCAGGGCCCGATCTCCGAAGTGCGCGTGGCCCGCATCGACGGCCAGTTCGTCATCAACCCCGGCTTCAAGGACACCGAGCGTGCCGACCTCGAACTGATGGTCGCCGCCACCGAGGAGAACATCATGATGGTCGAGGGTGAGATGAAAGAGGTTTCCGAGCACGACATGCTCGAGGCCATCAAGTTCGCCCACGAAGAGATCAAGCGTCACTGCCGCGTGCAGAAAGAGATGATGCACGAACTCGGCACCGACGTGAACAAGCGCGACTACCCGCACGACGTCGAGGACGAAGAGCTGCAGAAAGCCGTCCACGCCGCCTGCTACCAGCGCTGCTATGAGACCGCGAAAGCCGCCCTGCCGAAGCACGAGCGTGCTGACGCGTTCGACGCCATCAAGGCCGACTTCCTCGCCACGATCCCGGAAGAGGAACTCGAAGAGAAGACCCCGCTCGTGGAGCGTTACTACCACGACGTGGAGAAGGAAGCCATGCGCAACCTGATTCTCGACGAGGGTCGCCGCCTCGACGGCCGCAAGACCGACGAAGTGCGCCCCATCTGGTGCGAGGTGGACTATCTCCCCTGCGCTCACGGCTCCGCCATCTTCACCCGCGGCGAGACCCAGTCGCTCGCGAGCGTGACCCTCGGCACTAAGCTCGACATGAAAGAGCAGGACGAAGTGCTGATCCAGGGCGACCAGCAGTTCGTGCTCCACTATAACTTCCCGCCGTTCGCAACAGGTGAAGCCAAGCCGCAGCGCGCCACGGGCCGCCGCGAGATCGGCCATGGCAACCTGGCCATGCGCGCCCTCAAGGCCGTGATGCCGCTGGCACCCGAGAACCCCTATGCCGTGCGCGTGGTGAGCGACATCCTCGAGTCGAACGGCTCTTCCTCCATGGCCTCTGTCTGCGGCGGCTGCCTCGCCCTGATGGATGCCGGCGTGAAGATCAAGAAACCGGTGGCCGGTGTGGCTATGGGCCTGATCACCGACGCAGAGCGCCCGAACGAGCGCTACGCCATCCTGACCGATATCCTCGGTGACGAGGACCATCTCGGTGACATGGACTTCAAGGTGACGGGTACCCGCGACGGTATCACCGCCACGCAGATGGATATCAAGGTCGACGGCCTGAGCTATGACGTGCTGGAGAAAGCCCTCGAGCAGGCACGCCAGGGCCGCATGCACATCATGGGCGAGATGCTCAAAACCATCCCCGAGCCGCGCGCCGACTACAAGCCGTTCGTCCCGCGCATCGTCCAGATCCGCATCGCTGCCGAGTTCATCGGCGCGGTCATCGGCAAGGGCGGCGAGACCATCCAGAAGATCCAGAAGGAAACCGGCTGCGTCATCAACATCGACGAGGAGCCGATTCCGGGCACCAACCTCACCGAAGGCGTGGTGGACATCGCATCCGACAACGCGGACAACATGCAGAAAGCTCTCGACTGGATCAAGGGTATCTGCGCAGTGCCCGAGGTCGGCGAGGTGTACCACGGCAAGGTGGTCTCGATCCTCGAGTTCGGTGCGTTCATCGAGATCATGCCGGGCAAGGAAGGCCTGCTGCACGTCTCGGAGATCGACTGGAGCAAGACCGAGAAGGTAGAGGACGTGCTGGCCGTCGGCGACGAGGTCGACGTCAAGCTCCTCGAATACGACCCGAAGGCTGGCAAGATGCGCCTCTCGATGCGCGCCCTCAAGCCGAAGCCGGAAGGCTATGTGGAGCCGGAGCGCCGTCCGCGCGGTCCGCGCCGCGAAGGTGGCAAGGACAGCAAGGAAGGCGGCCGCCGCGAAGGTGGACGTGACCGTGGCCCGCGCCGCGAAGGCGGCCGCGATAGCAAGCCGCGCCGCGATCGCGAGAACAAGTAATACCGGATAACCCGTGGCAAAATTCCTGATCCTGATGTCATTGCTCTCTTTCCTGGGATGCGGCCGGCCTGCGCCAGATCCCGCCGGGCAGCCCGACAAGGGCGAACGGCGGCTCGTGAAGCTCGAATACGGCGGCACCCACGGCTATCGCAGCCACAGCAACATCGACTATACGGTCGAGCGGACGAAAAAGGGCAAGACCTTGCTCACCATCGAAGTGGGCAACGACCGTGATCGCGTGTTCGAACTGGACGACACCCTGATGGACACGCTGGACTCGCTTGTGACGGAGTACAGGATGGAAAAGTACGACGGGAAGACCTTCACCCCTAAGATGGATGTGCTCGACGGCGACTCCTGGCATCTGTTCATGACCTTCAGCGACGGAAAGCGCGCCTCCTTCCACGGCTACGAGGCCACGCCTCCGGGCAAGGGGGCGGAGGGGCTCGGAAAGATAGCGGGAACCCTCAGCGACTGGCTCGACAAGGAGCCGGCCGAGGAGGTGGGCCTGGTATCCTATCGTTACGAACTGCATAACGAGGAAGGCACCGAGGTGTACTGGTTCAAGAAAGACAAGTATCACAACGCGGTGTATTTCCGGCTGATGGGTTCGCTCGAAGGTTGGAACTACTACTGCGGCGACCCGGAGCTGCTGGTGAGAATGGCCCGCGTCATCCGTTGGGCCCACATGGGCTCGTACACCGGGGAAGACCTGTCGAAAGAAAACACGTCCCGTCCCCGCTGGGTCCTGATCGCCGAATACGAAAACGGCGTGAAGATCGAGGCGATGGACTATCTGGACCGCCCGACTGGTGACCAATGGTCCCGCAAGGAAGTACCGTCTGTCTCGGAAAGGCTGCTCCGCAACGATACGGAACGCTACTTCGGCATGGAGATCGAGCGTATCGGCAACCTGCCGCCCGAGGCGATCGGCGAACACAGCTGCACCAGCTACGACGCCAAGGGAAAACCCACCCGTACCATCAACTATGACGGGAACGGCGACGTCCTGAACGGTCGTGACTACGACAATCCGGACCTGGATTTCTAACGAAAAGGACCGGCCCCGCAACAGAACGTTGCGGGGCCGTTTTTTTTGTTTTGACATATTCCGTTTTTTTGAGTAATTTTAACCGTTTTTTTGATAACTAATATTCTGACATAGATAGCAATGGCTGTTAAAATCCTCAGCGTCGACGACGAGACCGATCTCGAGTTGTTGTTGACGCAATTCTTCCGCAGAAAGATCAGAAAAGGCGAATACGAGTTCTTCTTTGCCCACAACGGGCTGGAGGCGCTGCAAATCCTGCTGAAAAACCCGGATATTGCCATCATCCTTTCGGACATCAATATGCCTGAAATGGATGGCCTGACGCTTCTGGCCAAGGTCAACGAGATGCGCAACCCGTCGCTCAAGTGCATCATGGTAAGTGCCTACGGCGATATGGACAACATCCGCCACGCCATGAACAACGGCGCCTTTGACTTTGCCACCAAGCCGATCGACCTGGACGACCTGCAGATCACCATCGACAAGGCCGTGGAGCAGATCGAGTATATCCGGAGCGCCCAGAAGGAGCATGCCCAGCTGGTGGATATCCGGAGCGACCTGTCCGTGGCCAGCGAGATCCAGCAAGGCATCCTGCCCCGGGTATTCACTTTGAAACTGGCCGATGCCGATAAGGTGGATATCTATGCCAGCATGCTGGCCGCCAAGGATGTAGGCGGAGACTTCTACGACTTCTTCCCGATCGATGACCATCGGATCGGATTTACCATCGCAGACGTGAGCGGCAAAGGCGTGCCGGCCTCTATCTTCATGGCGGTCAGCCATACGCTCATCAAGGCGATCGGCTCGCATGTCAATTCTCCGGACGAGTGCATGACGACGGTCAACGACATGCTTTGCGACGAGAGCGTGAACTCCATGTTCGTGACCGTTTTCTATGGCATCTATGATTTGCAGACCGGCCAGATCGAATTTACCAACGCCGGGCACAATCCGCCCTTCATCCTTCATGCCGACGGCTCAGTCGAGATGCTGAAGTGCGCCTGCAACCTGGTGCTTGGCGCGATGGAGGGCGTGCCTTACATGAAAGAAAAGCTTCAACTGGACCCCGGCGATGCGCTCGTGATGTACACGGACGGCGTGACCGAGGCCGAGAACATCGAACACGCCCAGTTCGGGGAAGACCGGCTGCAGGCCACGCTGGCCGACCTGAAGGGTGCTTCCAGCCGGCAGATCGTCGAAGCGATCAACGCCCGGGTCATGGAGTTTGTCGACGGCGCACCCCAGAGCGACGATATTACCCAATTAGTCATCCGTAGAAAGTGAAACCCCGTGCCATCCTATTATCAGCGCTGATCGGCCTGGCGGTCCTGGCCGGTGTGGCTGTCGTGGCCTATCGCATGGGCAGCAAGCAGTCGCGCGGCGAGCTGGCCGAGCTGCAGGAAGAGATGGAACGACTGCTGGCGGCCGAGAAGAATGCCGCCATCGTCAAGAGCGTCAGCCTGCAGATGGAGGATATCGCCTATCAGCAGAAAGCCATCTCCGACCAGCAGCGTGACCGTGCCGAGGAACAGTCCATCCTGGCCACCCACAGCGCCCAGCGTGCCGAGAAAGAGAGCCGTGCCGCCCGCGAGGCCGAGCTCAAGGCAAATGCCGCTGCAGAGGTAGCCGAGCGGGAACGTGCCAACGCGGAACGCCAGCAGGAAATCGCCCTCGAGCAAAGGGATGAGGCGACGCATGCACGGAACGTGGCGGACACGTTGAACCGCCGCACCCAGGCCCGCAGTCTGGCCGTGAGCTCCCAGGTCCGGCGGGAAGCTGGCGAGGCGGACGTGGCCGACCTCCTGGCGTACGCCAGCTGGTATCTCCTCAAGAACAACCGGGGTAACCAATACTATTCCGAGACATTCAAGTCCCTGACGCTCGCCACGGATGGCATCCTGCGCCATAAGGTGAAGGAGGGCGGTGCCGTGAACGCCATCTCGCAAGTGCGCGGCCGCCCCGGGCAGTGCGTGATCGTGACCAATTACGGAGAGGTGGAATGGCTGACAGCGACCGCAGGCGCAGGAGCCCGGCAGATCGTCTCCCAGCCACTGTTGTTCAATCCGGCGTATGATTTCAGGGATGTGAAGGTGATCGGCGGGAATATCTATGCCCTCTCCTGGAAAGGCCCCTTGTGCATACTGGACTTCAAGGGAAGCAAGAAGACCGTGTCCCTGCCGGAAGACGACTATTTCAAGCTGGTCCCGGTGGGCGGACGCCTGCTCGTAGCCGCGCGCCGGAGCCTGTGCTGGTATGCGGACGCACAGGTGTCCGGACAAGTGCTCCTCGACAAGACCCTGTCGGCCGTTGTCGAGCGGGAGGGCGTCCTGTGTCTGTTCTTTGCAGACGGCTCTTATGCCGAGATGAACGCTTCGGGCCAGATAGTAGAAAAGACGCCGCTGCTGAAGGCCGTGGTCACGGCCGCCCATTATGACAAGGCAAGCGGATGCCTGTTGCTGGGTGCGGAAGACGGCACGGTGTATCCTGTCAACAGATACAACCGCATCCTGGAGACGATGGCCGCCCACAAGGCCCGGTGCATGAGCATGGACATGCTCGGCTCTGTCGTCGTCACGGGCGGTTACGACAAGAAAGCGTATATCTGGAACCTGGACAACATGTCGTTCGAGAGTGGATTGTCCTTCCGCGAGGAACTGGCGGCGAAGAGCGTGGGCAAGCGTGTGGCTAGCAGCAAGGAGATTCCGGCTGAATGGCTGGTGCCCGTGGATTATACTTTTGACGGTTGGACGCTGGCCGTCTGCGGCGATGCCGACGGAAAATCCGTGTGGATCGGGACTTCCGCAGGCAGTGTCCTGTTCCTCAATGCTTCGGCTGATGACATGGCGTCGCAGTTGTACGATAAAATCGACCGTAATCTGACCCAACAGGAGTGGACGCGCTACGTGGGCGTTTCCATTCCATATATGACGTTCAAATGAGAAGGTTTCTGTTTCTTATCGCTTTGTTGGTAGCCGCGCTGCTGGGTACGGTGCAGGCTGTCGCGCAGAATGGAGCCGATGCCCACATGGGCATCCCGTTCTTCAGAAACTACTCGGCCAGCATGTACAATGCCCACAACCGTAACTTCGATGTCATCTGTGATGGCGAGGGGCATACCTTCTTTGCGAATTTCGAGGGCTTGCTGGTCTATGACAATGTGGAATGGCGGATTGTCCACACGCCCGACATCTCCCGCGTGGTGAGCCTGCAAATGGATGAAGAAGGACACGTCGTTTTTGAGGGTATCAAACTGACGGGAATGGTCCATGCCGTCGATGGTGATTCCATCCAGGTATCCTATACGCAACGCGACGCCACCGATGCCAGCGTGCTGGCCGGCGGTGAGCGCAACAGGGACAACACGGTGGACCGCTGGAAGGATATCGAAGTGTACCAGCGCCTGGCGCTGTCCGGCGACCGGACGTTGCTGGCCACGGCGACGGCCGGTGTGATAGCGGTCAATGCCCAGGGCCGGGAGATCTGGCGCTTGAACGTCGATAACGGACTCTGCTCCAACAGTATCACCAAGCTGGCTTATGACGGCAAGGGAACGGTCTGGGGGGCAACGGACAACGGCGTCTTCAGCATATCGGTTTCCGAGATATATACCCACTTTACGGAAAAGGAGGGCCTCCGGGGCCAGATCTCCTGCCTCGCGATGTGCGGCCCGACTTTGATGGTGGGAACGTTCCAGGGCCTGTTCCGGCTGGACGGGCAGCAGTTCAAGCAGGTGAAAAATGTCCAGCACGCCTGCTGGCAGATGGCCCGCGGCGATGAAAAGACGCTGTATGTGGCCACGTCGTACGGTGTTTATGCCTATGCCAATGGGGTCGCACGTCAGGTGACCACGCCGTTCGCCCTTTCCATCGTGGACTTGGATGACGGCTCTTATCTGGTCGGCGAACTGGAACGCATCAGCGGTTTCGTTCCCGGTGAGGGAAGTGTGCCCATCGCGGAGATTCCCAATGTCACCCGCTTCAAGAAGGAAAAGGACGGGGGCGTGTGGGCCATGACGCTGGCCGGCGATTACTACTACATGGCGGCCGGCAGCGAGACGTTCGAAAAGCGGGACGATGGCCAGATGTCGAAACTGTTTGAATATGAGGACGAAGCCGGCAATGTATGGCGCTGCTATGACAATGGTTCCGGTCTCTATTATGAAAACATGCCCGAAGACCTGAAAGCGTGGGTCGAGCCGTTCGCCGACTTCAATGTCAAGGCCATGCTGGTGGATGAAGGTCTTGCCTGGATCGGGGACAACGACGAGCTGGTGCGGTTCAATATCGGCCAGTGCCGTGCGACCGACCGGTTCGAACCCAAGCTGTATGTCCGTCGTTTCCTTTCGAACGGCAGCGATCTTTCCCTGAGCTTTGCCAACGACAAGATCGACCCTATCGGAAAGACGATGTACAGCTACCGCCTGCGGGATGACAATGCATGGTCGAAATGGAGCGAGCAGCAGGAATTCCTGTTTGCCAACCTGAATTTCGGTACCTATGCGGTATCTGTCCGGTCCCGGGATGCGTACGGACAGGTGAGTGAAACCGGCCCGTATGCGTTCAAGCGGCCGTATCCGTGGTTCATCCGCTGGTATGCCCTCTTGTTCTACCTGATGGTCATCGTCTACCTCGTCTATTTGTTCTTCCAATACCGCATGCGTCGCATGGCCGAGGAACAGCGAAGGCTGGAGGCTATCGTCGCCAAGCGTACCGAAGAGGTGGTCAAGCAGAAAAATGAGATTGAGGCCCAGCGCGATGAGATCGAGGAGAAATCGAACAAACTGGAGGAGACGCTCGACGCGTTGCGTTCGGCCCAGGACCAGCTGCTCCGGCAGGAGCGCGAAGCGGCCATCGGTAAGTTGACCAAGGGCCTGATCGACCGTATCCTCAACCCGATGAACTACATCAACAATTTTGCCCACCTTACCCTGGGCCTGTCGCAGGAACTGCGGGAGAACATCGACGATGAGAAAGATAGTTTCGACCCCGATACCTTCGACGATTCCATGGATGTGATGGACATGATGAAGACCAACCTGGAGAAGATCGAGCAGCATGGAATCTCCACGACCCGCACCCTGAAAGCCATGGAGGAGCTGCTGAAGGAGCGTTCCCGGAAGTTCGAGTCGACGGATATCGCCCTGTTGTGCCAGCAGGCCGTAGACAAGCTCAAGAACTACTATGCCGCTGATATCGCCGCGCTCGGCATCCAGGTGGAATGCATCCGGCCGGAGACTTCGCTTATGCGGAACGTGGTGGCCGACCAGTTCGGCAAGTCCCTCATGGCTATGCTTTCCAACAGCATTTATGCACTGAAGAAAAAGGCAAGTAAGGGTAAATACGAGCCCGTGCTCCGCGTCTCCGTCATGCAGGAGCCCGAATCGGGACATGCCTTGATCAAGATCTACGACAACGGTATCGGCATCGAGAAGAGTATCATCAACAAGATATTCGACCCGTTCTTTACCACCAAGCCTACGGCCGAGGCACCGGGTGTGGGACTCTATTTCAGCCAGCAGATCATGCATGACTGCGGTGGCGAGATTACGGTCGATTCCGTGAAGGATGAATACACTGAATTTGTAATTAACTTGGCTTAAGATAGTTATGGAAGAGGATTTGGAAGGCCTGAAACAACAGGTAGCAGACCTGCGGCAACAGTTGCGCAAGCAGGACAAGATGGCCTCTTTGGGACTGCTGAGTGCCGGCATTGCCCATGAAATACAGAATCCGCTGAATTTCGTGATCAATTTCAGCAAGATGTCGGACAAGCTGCTGGACGACCTGAAGGATATCATGGAGGACTGTGCCGACAAGCTGGATGAGAATGATGCCTCCGACCTGGAAGACATCTCCGCCGACCTCCGGGAGAATCTCTCCAAGATCCAGGAGCATGGCGAGCGTGCCATCAGCATCATCCGCGGCATCCTGTTGTACAGCCGCGGAAAGGCCGGTGAGATGCTGCCCACCGACGCGGGGCAGCTGGTCCATGAATACGTGTGGCTCAGCTACCATGCCATGCGCGCCAACGACAAGAACTTCAATATCACCATACGGGAGGATATTCAGGAGAACATGCCCAAGGTCATGGTCATTCCCCAGGACCTCAGCCGCGCCGTGCTCAATGTCATGAACAACGCCTGCTATACGGTCAAGGAACGGACCGGCCTGGAAGGCGATGATTACAAGCCGGAAATCGACGTGAAAGTCTTCCTGGACGGAAACGGCCCGGACAGCGGGGATCTTCATGTGGAAATCAAGGACAACGGCATGGGCATGACCCCCGAAGTCAAGGAAAAGATCTACGAGGTTTTCTTTACCACCAAGCCCGCCGGCCAGGGTACGGGACTGGGAATGAGCATCACGTATGACATTATTACCAAGAACCACAACGGTCAGCTGCTTGTGGACTCCGAACCGAAGGTGGGAACCACCTTTACGTTTATCATCCCTGTAAAGATTGTAAAATGAGAATCAAAGGATACCTCGTCGCCCTCTTCCTGCTCGTTTTCGCACATGCCGCTCAGGCACAGGGAGATGCGCGTCTGTATGAATCGGCCCTGGAGGCATACGAGTATGGCATGTTCGCGCAGGCCGACTCGCTGTTGAGCCAAGCGGCGGGCAGTTTCACCGGAGAATCCCGGATCGGTGTATACCGGCTGCTGGCCTTGTGCAACCTGAACATGGACAGGCCCGAAGTGGCCGAGACCTGGGTCGCGAAGCTGCTGGCGGTAGACCCTTACTACAGGGTGTACAATGACGTCCCGCGTTTTGCCGAAATGGTGGAAAGGCTCAAGGCCGGCCAGAAGGCCACGATTACCACGGCATCCCAGCAGGCGGAGTCCATTGAAGAGGCGCCGGTCCCCGTGACCCTGATTACGGAAGACATGCTTCGGCGCATCGGTGCCAGAACCCTGAAGGATGCCCTTCTGGCGTACGTTCCCGGCATGACGGATATTGCGTGCAACGAGGAGATGAACGTGGCCATGCGAGGAATCTATTCTTCCGGGCAGGAGAAAATTCTCATCATGTTGGACGGTCACCGGCTGAACAGCTACTCTACCAATACGGCCAGCCCCGATTACTCCATCAGCCTGGACAAGGTCAAGCAGATCGAGGTGCTGCGAGGCCCGGCATCGTCCCTGTATGGCGGCGTCGCATTGACCGGTGTGGTCAACATCATCACCAAGGAAGGATCGGATGTGGACGGTTTCATGATAAAGGGAAGTGGCGGCAACTACGGACAGGTGCGAGGAGATTTGCTTTTCGGCAAGCGCTATCTGTCTCTCGACGTCCTGGCCTGGGCGAGCCTCTATCGGTCGAATGGACAGAAAGTGCACTATGGCGCCACCCCGGAGGAACAGCCGTATGCCGTCATGCCGATAGACGGCGACATGATCATTGGCGGCTACAACAAGGCTCCATCCTACGATCTGGGCGTATCGCTGACTTGGGACAAGATGCACGTCCTCTACAACCGCCGCTTCGCCAAGACGGTAGCTCCTTTGACGCTTAGTTACTTCTTTACGCCGTATGCCTATGACCGTTACCGTCTGCTCAACGGCAATGCCCCCGGCTACGCCATCACCTCGCAGCACGCCGAGATAGGCTATGCCGACAGCAAGGGGAGTTTCTCCTGGCAGGTTGCTGCCACCTATGACTCGCAGAACCAGCAGCGTTACCAGATAGATGGGGACAGCGTTCCCGACGTGGGAATCAATGAAGTGCACCCCAATGGTGCGGAAGATGTTACCATTCCGCTGTATGACGGCGTATTCCAGAGCGTTAATTGGTATGAATTCACCTATGGCATATCGGCCCAGGGCAGTTACAATTATTCGTTCGGCCAACGGCAGTCCGGTGTCGTGATGGTCGGCGGCCACGCCAACCGTTTCAGGTTGAATGACGCCGTTTATCTGGAGGGTAAGGATTTCGACTTGATCCTGAAATCCTTCAACGATCAGAAAATCCTGAAAACGGGTAACGAGACCAGTGCCGATGCCTATGTGCAGGTCAAGCATTCCTTCGGCTACGGGCTGGTGCTCAATGCCGGCCTGCGCTATGACTTCAAATTGCGTTCTACGGGCAGGAAGCTGCACGTGCTCTCGCCCCGTATCGCCTTGATCTATTCCCGGCCCAAGTGGAGTGCCAAGCTGAGCTATTCCAAGGCTTTCGTGGACGCGCCCTATTTCTATCGCAACAACACCCTGGACATCAACTTCGGCGACGACGACCTGGCGCCCGAATACCTGAACTCCTGGCAACTGTCGTTCTATAGCGACGGCAAGCTGGTTCCGGGCCTGATGATGGAACTCAACGGCTTTGTGAACAAAGCGGACAACTTCATTATCCAGAGCGAAGTGGGCAACACCAATGCCGGTAGTCTCACCAATGCCGGTGTGGAGGCGGCGGCCGGCTATGCCATCTCCCGCTTCAAGGTCGACGGAAACCTGACCTGGCAGCGCGTGCTTGATTACGAGAACTATCTGACCATCGGTCACAGCGTCTATAATGTTCCGGATTTGCAGGCGAACCTGACCGCCACCTACGAGATCATTTCCGGATTGAAGGTGAACGCGCATGCCCTTTTCGTGTCGAAACAGAAATCGATCTATGTCCTGCCGGGTGCCCCCGAAATGGACATCGACCTTCCCGCCCGCGCGATCTTTGACCTGGGTGTCAGCTATGCCGTCTGGAAAGTGGAATTGGGCCTGAATGTCTATAACATTGCCAACACGACCTATGTGCAGGGCGGTTCCAGTGTCGCGCCCATGCGGCAGGCCGGCCGATGGCTGTTGGGCCATGTATGTTTCAAATTCTAAATACCCGGCAACATGGACTTGTATCGTGAGAAGCTTTCACGGCGACTGGCGACGATCGCCGAAACTTATAAAGACAAGATTGCCTATGTCATAGGCGACCAGGAGGTCACCTACGCACAGTTGGACGAGATGGCCAGCCACATTGCTTCCGGCGTGGCCCGGCTGGTCGAAAAACATCCTGTCATGCAGGATGTTCCCGTCCGTATCGGTATCGCCCTGGGCCGGAACGAGCATTACGTGCCCTGTATCCTGGCTGCCATGAAACTGGGTTGCTCCTATGTGCCCATCGACGTGGAGACGCCGGCAGAGCGCCGGGATTTCATCTGCAAGGATGCTTCCATGAGCGTGCTGGTCACCCGGGACAATCTGCAGGAACTGCTTGCCAGTCCGTTGATGGAGACGCTGCCTGTCCTGGGCGGCGCGGTCTCCGAAGCGTATATGATTTACACCTCGGGCACCACCGGCCAGCCCAAGGGGGTTTCTGTGCCCTACAAGGCGCTGTACAGTTTCTTGCAGATGGTTTGCAGGCCGGATACTTTCCATGTGAGCGATAGCTCGGTCATCCTTCAGTTCGCCAGCATCAGTTTTGACGTATCTGTGCTGGAGATTTTCTCTTCGCTTTACTATGGCGGCACCCTGGTAATTGCCCAGGATGAGCAGCGGCATGATGCCACCCTTCTCCAGAAGCTTATGAGAGAGAAGAAGATTACTTTCACCTTGCTCCCGCCGTCGTTGCTGGCTGTCTTCCTGGATTACGATTTCCCTGCGATGGATACCTTGGCTACCGGTGCAGAAGCGGTTCCTGAAAACCTTACCCGAATGATCGTCGGTAAGTATTCTTACCGTTTTGTGATTGCATACGGACCCACTGAATCCTGTGTCGCCGTTACCGGCCTGGAGGTCCGCAGTGTGGACCAATGGCAGAACATAGGCTATCCGTTCCCCGGTGTGGTATGCTATGTGGCCGATGCAGACGGAAAACGGGTGCGTCCTGGCGAAGAAGGAGAACTGCTGATCGGCGGCATGCAGCTGTCCAACGGCTACTGGAACCGTCCCGACCTGAACGCGCAGATGTTCTTCGAGAATCCGTATGAAAAGGAGCACGACGGCATCGACGTCTCGCGGCTTTATCACAGCGGCGACCTGGTGACGCTCAACGAAGACGGCAGCTTCAACTATATCGGCCGGAAGGATTCGCAGATCAAGCTGCGCGGCTACCGGATCGAGCTGGGTGAGATCAATACGCTGATCGAGCGGCAGGAGGGCGTCCTGCGGGCCTTCGTGCGTCTGGAAGAGATCGGCACTGAGAAATACATCGTGGCGTATGTCCGAACGGCCGACAATGTCAAGAGCCTGGATGAAATCCGACAGAAAGTGGCCGAGCTGCTGCCGGAATACATGGTGCCGACGTTCTGGAACCAGGTCGATGACTTCAAGCTGAACATCAACGGCAAGATCGACAAGGCCACGCTTGTCAACAAGGCGCTGGACCCGGTCATCACCAACGATACGCCGCTGACGCCCCATGAGGAACTGCTCATGCAGGCCACGGCCACGATGCTCGGCCTGCCCAGCGTCAATGTCGAAGCGGATCTTTTCAACGACCTGGGCATCACCTCGCTGCACGTCATGCAGCTGACCGTCCAGATGGGTATGTCCGGCTTCCACCTGACTGCCAATGACTTCTATACGCTGCGGACCATCCGCAAGATCATGGCTGCCGAGCAGCATCCCAATGCCTTCTGGTTCGGCGATTCGTGGAAAGACCCGAACAAGCCCGTCATCATCGTGATCAGCGGTTTTACCAGTTTCTCGTTCATCTTTGGCGAATGGGCCGAAAGGCTGTCGCACAAGTTCGCCATCTTCGCCATCGAGTCCTACCATACCATCCTGGAGGACCGACTGACGGACATGGACGGCCTGGTGGACGAATACGTCAAGCTCGTCCAGGACGTCGTCAATACGCGCAACGTCGTGGCGATCACCGGTTTTTGCGCTGGTGGCGAGCAGGGCCTCGTCCTGGCCGCGCGCCTGTATAACGACAAGCCGCACAAGCCGCAGGTGATCGTGCTGGACGGTGAACTGGACCGGGACATCTCCCTGCAGCAGAAGATGCGCGCGCTGTACTTCTTCCCCTTCTACAACGAAGCGCGTAACAACGCCCGCACGGATCTGGACATCAACCTGATGGCAACGATGCCGGAGGAGACCTACAAGGGTCGCGTAACCGCCTTCATCTCCAGTATTTATACCGAGGGAAGCGCCGTCAACACGGGCGCCGAGAAATCTCCGGAAGTGAAAAGGATGGAGAAGGAGGAGTTCTTTACCAACGAGCAGCGTTGGAAGAACCGCTATCCCGACTGTGAAGTCATCCAGCATCCTACGGATCACAATGGCTTCCTGATCACGCGGGAGAGCAAGGATATCCTCGTGGATTACTTCCTGAAGCATGTGTAGGTAGCCTTGCCCAGCAAAAAACCCACGGCCGAAAAGCCGTGGGTTTTTGTTGAAGATCGTCGGGAAGAGGTGACTCGAACACCCGACCTCTGCGTCCCGAACGCAGCGCGCTAGCCAACTGCGCCACTTCCCGAGTTCCCGAATTGGGACTGCAAAGATAGTAAAATTATCTTAGATTGTTCAAAATTATGTTCCAAAGGACGATGCCGATGCTGACCGACACGTTGAGGGAGTGCTTGGTGCCGTACTGCGGGATCTCCAGGCACAGGTCGGAGGCGTCTACCACCTCCTGCGCGACGCCATGCACTTCGTTGCCGAAAACCAGCGCGTAGCGCGCGTCCGGCGCGGGGCGGAAGTCCTGCAGCTGCGTCGCGCCTTCGGCCTGCTCCACGCTCGCGATGGTGTATCCCTCCGCACGCAGCCGCACCACGGCTTCCAGCGCCGTGTCGACATGTTCCCAGTCTACGCTGAATTCCGCGCCTAGTGCGGCCTTGTGGATTTCCGGGGTGGGTGGCGTCGATGAGATGCCGCAAAGGTAAATCTTGCCGATGCGGAAGGCGTCGCAGGTGCGGAAGGCGGAGCCGATGTTGTGCTGGCTGCGCACGTTGTCGAGTACCAGCACGAGGGGCGCCTTGTCGGCGTCCTTGTACTGCTCCGCGCTCAGGCGCCCCAGTTCGCTATTCAAAAGTTTCCGGAACATATTGCGAATTTTGCCGTGGCAAATATAGGAAATTGTTTTATCTTTGTAAATCTATTCTGATACAAAGGAAAATAGACAAAAAGTAACACCTATATGAAACAAGACGTTCAAGTATCCGATCTGATTCGCAAGGAAGAGGAGCGCCAGAGCGAAGGCCTCGAACTCATCGCCTCCGAAAACTTTGTGAGCAAACAGGTGCTCGAAGCACTCGGCAGTGTTTGCACCAACAAATACGCCGAAGGTTACCCCCGCGCCCGCTACTACGGCGGTTGCGAAGTGGTCGACCAGATCGAGCAACTGGCCATCGACCGCCTCTGCCAGCTCTTCGACGCTGAGTACGCCAACGTCCAGCCCCACTCCGGCGCCCAGGCCAACATGGCCGTGTTCTTCACCTGCCTGAAGCCCGGCGATACCTTCATGGGTCTCGACCTGGCCCACGGCGGCCACCTGACGCACGGCTCTCCGGTTAACATGTCGGGCAAACTGTACAACGCTGTCGCCTATCAGCTCAACAAGGATACGGGCCTGGTGGACTACGACGACATGGAGCGCAAGGCACGTGAATACAAGCCGAAACTCATCGTCGGCGGCGCCTCCGCCTACTCCCGCGAATGGGATTGGGAACGGATGCGTGCCATCGCCGACGAGGTGGGTGCCATCTTCATGGTCGATATGGCGCACCCGGCCGGCCTGATTGCCGCAGGACTGCTGAAGAACCCGGTGAAATATGCCCACATCGTGACGTCCACCACGCACAAGACCCTCCGCGGCCCGCGCGGCGGCGTCATCCTCATCGGCAAGGACTTCGACAACCCGTGGGGCCTCACCACTCCGAAGGGTGAGATCAAGAAGATGAGCGCGTTGATCAACTCTGCTGTCTTCCCGGGCATCCAGGGCGGTCCGCTCGAGCACTGCATCGCCGCCAAGGCCGTGGCCTTCTACGAAGCGCTGCAGCCCGAGTTCCGCGACTACCAGGTCCAGGTCCAGAAGAACGCCAAAGCCCTCGCCGAAGCGTTCATCAAAAAAGGCTACTACATCGTCTCCGGCGGTACCGACAACCACCTGATGCTGATCGACCTCCGTCCGAAGTTCCCCGATCTCACCGGCAAGGTGGCCGAGAAGGCCCTCGTCCGCGCCGGCATCACCGTCAACAAGAACATGGTGCCGTTCGACAGCCGCAGCGCGTTCCAGACCTCCGGCCTGCGCGTTGGCACGCCGGCCGTCACTTCGCGCGGCCTCGTCGAGAAAGACATGCTCATGATCGTGGAACTCATCGACCGCGTCCTGAGTGACGTCGAGAACGAGCAGGTCATCGAAGAAACCCGCCTGAAGGTGAAGATGATGATGAACGGAATGCCGCTGAACCGCTGGTAACGGACCGGTACGTGTATAAAAAAGCTCTCAGCGACCGCTGAGAGCTTTTTTGCTAAATACTGATGATTCCTGGTTTCTTTGTCAGGCCCAGGCCGGGTTTGTCGGCGAGGGTGATCTTGCCGTCGACGAGCTTCATGCCGTCGAAGCAGTCGTTGCCCAGGAGGTAGTTGCCGTCGAGGTCGGCCCAGATGACTTTCGGGGAGATCTGCGCGGCGGCGGAAATGGCCACGGAAGTCTCGGTCATGCAGCCCACCATCAGTTTCATGTGGTTCTGCTCGGCCATGGTGATCATCTGGCGGGCTTCCCACAGGCCGGTACACTTCATCAACTTGATATTGATGCCGTGGAAGGCGCCCTTCAGGCGCGGGATGTCATAGATGCGCTGGCAGGACTCGTCGGCCATGACGGGCAGCGGGCTGCGCTCCGTGATCCAGGCGGTTTCGTCGAGCATGAGCTTGCTCATGGGCTGCTCGATCATCTCCACGCCGCGTTCGGCAAGCCAGTGGATCATGTCGAGGGCGTAGTATTTGTCTTTCCAGCCCTGGTTGGCGTCGATCACGATGGGGCGCTGGTCGCGGGCGCGGATCAGGTTGATCATGCGCTTGTCCTCGGCTTCGCTCATACCCAGCTTCACCTTGATGATCTTGTTCCAGGAAGCCTCGTCGATCTTGGTGTTGACCATCTCGTCGGAGGCGTCGTAGCCGATGGTATAGCACGTGTAGGGTGCCATGTCCGGGTTGAAGCCCCAGATCTTCCACCACGGCTGGCCGAAAATATTGCCCACCAGGTCGTGCAGGGCGATGTCGATGGAAGCCTTGGCGGCGGTGTTGTTGGTCGTCAGTTTGTCGACGGCGGCCATGATGTCCTCGATCCGGAACGGGTTGTCGAATTTCGGCAGCACGTTGTCGACCACCTTCTTGTAGAACTCATGGCAGGAGGCCTGCGTCTCGCCGAGGTACGGCGGCATGGCGGCTTCTCCGTATCCCGTATAGCCATCCCACGTGAGGCGGGTGATGACGATGGGGGTGGTGGTGCGGGAGCTTCCCGAGATGGTGAAGGTGAACTTCATGATGCCCTGGAAATCTTCCCATGCGAGCTCGAGCTTCTTGCTGCCCGATTTCTTCTTGGCGGCATCTCCGCGGGCGAACAGGCTGGCGGGATTGAAGAGTGCGGCGCCGGCCGTCATCAGGCCCGCCGTCTTGAGGAATGTTCTGCGATCGCTCATATGTTATTCATTAAAATATACACCACTTTTTGCGATGGATTCCACGCCCTTTCCGCAATCCTGGTTGGTGATGATGCGGCAGGCGCGGATGGGCTTGCGGCTGTAGTAGTCCGGCTGACCTTCTATCAGCGAGTTGATGCGCACCACCTGCGAGGAGTGGATGATCTTGCCGCTGCCGATGTAGATGGCCACGTGCGTGATCTTCTCGGGCTTGTCTTCCGTGGCTTCGCGGCCGAAGAACACCAGGTCGGCGGGCAGCAGGTTGTCGAGACCCTTCGACACGTCGACAGGCTCGCCGGTCTTGTATTGCTGGGAGGCATTGCGGCGGAGCATGTAGCCGTTGAGGAAATAGACCGTCTTGGCAAAGCCGCTGCAGTCCACGCCCTTGATGGAGGTGCCGGCCCAGAGGTAGGGCACGCCTACGAACGTCTTGGCCGTCTCGATGACCAGTGCGCGGGCCATCTCGATGTCGGGCTGCGGATCGGCAGGCGAAACGACGGCCTTGCGGCTCTTCACCCAGGCGCGGAAGTCCATCACGTCGGCGGTCGGCACGAAGGCTTTCTGGCCGGTGGGGAGTTTCACTTCCGTGTATTTGCCGTTGGTACCGACAAATTCGACGATGTCGCCCCACACGCCGTCGCTCACATGGTCGGCGTCGGGACGCGGGGCTTTGAGGAAGAACGTATAATAATTGGTGACGATCACGCGTTTCGCGGCTTTCCATTCGTCGAGCCGGGCCTGGTCGATGGGCACGATGGCCATCTCGTTGACCCATGCCTTGTAGCCGTCGGGGGTCTCGACGTTCACCCAGTAGTCATTGTCGTGGTAGTGGACCTTCAGGGGTGTGCCCATGAGGGCCTGGGTGCCGAGTTCCGCTGCGTAGTTGGGATCTTCGCGCATATTGATGACGGAGAGGGCGGCGAAGGCCAGCCCGTTCTCATCTTCCCGCTCCTGGGGAGCGGCTTCCGTTGTTTTCTTTTCAGGGGCTCCGCAACCCAATACGAGGGCGGCGAGGAGCAGGCAGGACAGCAGTTTTTTCATGGTTGAAGTGTTCGTACAACCAACAAATTTAGCAAAAATTCTGTGATATTTCGCCACAATTCGCCGCCATTCGTCCCTAAATGGCTCCTTTTCGCCACAAAAGGTTGCGGGGCCGGACAAGGTAGTGGGGAGTTGCGTACCTTTGCGCCCGGTAATTATTAAAATCTGAAAAAAAATGGAAAAAGCTACCATCGAAGAGAAAGTTGTCAACATCATCTCCAACAAACTCGGTCTTCCCAAGGAAGAAGTCACCCCTGCCGCCAGTTTCACCATGGACCTCGGCGCTGATTCGCTCGACACCGTCGAACTGATCATGGACTTCGAGAAAGAGTTTGGCCTGAAGATCTCCGACGACGATGCCATGGGCATCAAGACGGTCGGCGACGCCATCGACTACATCGCTTCGCGCGCGTAATCATAGAGGAAGCTACGAGGCGATCCGGCCCAGACGCGCCGCGATCGCCTTGTAGTAGCTCTTTGAAACCGGAATTTTCTTGGCGTCGGGATGGGAGAGGACGAGGAACACCCTCGCATTCTCCCGCTTGAACTGCGACACGTTGTCGATGTTGACGATGTAGGAGCGGTGGCAACGGATGAGCGAAGTGCCTTCCAGTTGTTTCTCGAGCCGGGTGGTGCGGCAGCGCATCAGATAGTTGAGCAGCTTGCCGTCCAGTTCATAGCGGATCTCCACGTAATTGTCCTGCGAAGCGATATAGAAGATGCTGTCGGACGGGACGGAGATCTTGAGCGCGCCGGTATAGTCGTAGAAAGGGATGATGGGGGAGGAAGGAGCCGGAATCTCGGTTTCCTTGTTGAGTTTCAGGACATTGATTTCCTCAGACTTCGCCAGGTTGCCCGCAATCAGCGCGAAGATCGCATACGGGATGGCCAGGATCAGGCCCACGCAATAGGACGTGCGCAGGATCACGTTCGCCGAAAAGGTGACCTCCCGCCCGATGAAATGCGCCGTGAAGAGCAGATAGACCAGCGCGATCAGCACGAATTCCCCGAATAGCCAGAGCAGCAGACGCCCGACCGTAAAAGTGTTTCGGATCTGGTAGAGCATCATCAGGTTCTTGCTGGTCAGCAGGATCATGATGCAGACGATGTAGAAGAGGATGGTAGGGAGAAGGGTCCCTTGCGGATCTACGCCCAGCCAGGTCGTGTTGGAGAACGGGTGATAGAGCAGTTGGAATATCATCGAGAAGATCACCACGAAGGCAACCGATCCGATCAGGAAGTTTTTATGCAGTAAGTATTTGGGTGCGTTCAATGCTCAAAATTTTGCCCCAAAGGTACAATTTTTTATGGAAAATAGAAGAATCGTCATAACCGGGACGGGTGTCGTCTCTCCGCTCGGGAACCATATAGATGAATTTTGGAAGGCAGTCTGTGCCGGTACTTGCGGTATTGGCCGGCTGAAAGGCCTGGAAGAATGGGACCTCATCGTCTCGGTCGCCGGCCAGGTGAAGGACTTCGATCCACTTTCATACGGCATCTCGCCGAAGGATGCACGCCGCAACGACATCTATTGCAATTATGCCATGGCGGCGGCTGCACAGGCGGTGGCCGAGAGCGGCATCGACTCGTCCGTCAACATCGCGCCCGAACGCCTGGGCGTGTACATCGGCAGCGGTGTGGGCGGACTCAAGACGTTCGTCGACCAGAGCAAGGTGCTGATCGAGGAAGGCGCCTCGCGCATCTCCCCGTTGTTCATCCCTACGATGATTGCCAACATCGCCGGCGGCAACATCGCCATCAAATACAACTCACAGGGCCCTTGCGTGACGCACGTGGCTGCGTGCGCATCCAGTACGTACACCATCGGTGAAGCCTTCCAGGCCATCCGGCTCGGCAAGGCCGACGCCATCATCGCCGGCGGCAGCGAGGCCGTCGTGCACCCGATCGCCATCGGCGGCTTCGCCAACAGCAAGGCGCTCTCGCTGGCGACCGACCCGCTGCAGGCCTGCCTCCCCTTCGACCGCCGCAGGGCGGGCTTCGTGATGGGAGAGGGCGCGGCTGTCATGGTGCTCGAAGAATATGAGCATGCGCGCCGCCGCGGCGCGCCGATCCTCGCCGAGGTAGTGGGCTACGGCAGCACCTGCGACGCCTATCACTTCACCGCCCCGCGCCCCGACGGCTCGGCCGCTTCGCGGGCCATCGCCGAGGCACTGCGCGAAGCGGATTACGATGCCGCCCGCGACTCGCTCTATATCAATGCCCACGGTACGGGTACCGTACTCAACGACAAGTGTGAGACCCTCGCCATCAAGCTGGCGCTCGGTGAAGAAACGGCACACAAAGTCGCCATCAGCTCCACCAAGTCGATGACGGGCCATCTTTTCGGCGCCGCTGGTGCCCTGGAGATCCTCATCTCGGCCCTCGCACTGCGCGATGGCATCGTACCGCCGACCCTCGGGCTGGAAGAGCCCGATCCGGAGTGCGACCTCGATTATACGCCGCTGGAGGCGCGCCGCCGCAACATCAATGTGGCCGTGTCCAACTCGCTGGGTTTCGGCGGCCACAACGCCTGCGTATCCCTCAGAAAAATCTAACGAACCATGGATAGAGAAGCTTTGAAACAGATTCTGCCGCATCGTGAGCCGATGCTGCTGGTCGACGAATCGGTGCTGGACGGAGAAACCGTTCACTCAAAATACCATGTCCGGGGGGACGAATTCTTCCTCCAGGGCCACTTCCCGGGCTACCCGGTGGTGCCGGGGGTCATCCTCTGCGAGATCATGGCCCAGTCCAGCGTGCTGCTGGTCGGCGCCGAGGAGATGAAGGTCAACACGGCGTTCTACGCCGGCCTCGAGGGTGTGAAGTTCCGCAAGTCGGTGTTCCCGGGCGACACGGTGTGTGTGGATGCGCATATCAACCAACGTCGCGGCCCGGCGTTCGTCATCGACGCCAAGGCGTCCGTCGACGGCACTGTCTGCTGCTCGGGCACCCTCAAGATCATGCTGGTTCCCAACGATAACCTGAAAAAGTAAAGCTATGGCATACAATCTCCTGAAAGGAAAGAAAGGCATCATCTTCGGTGCCCTGAACGATCAGTCCATCGCCTGGAAGGCTGCGCTGCGCGCCCACGAAGAGGGCGCCGAACTGGTGCTCACCAATACGCCGGTGGCGCTCCGCCTCGGCACGCTCAACGCCCTCGCCGAACAGACCGGCGCACTGCTGGTGCCGGCGGACGCCGCATCGGTGGAAGACCTGCAGGCGCTCGTCGCCCGGTCGCAAGAGCACTTCGGCGGCAAGATCGACTTCGTGCTCCACTCGGTGGCCATGTCGCTCAACCTGCGCAAAGGCCGTCCCTACGAAGCGGCCAACTACGAGTTCTTCAACAAGACGCTCGACATCTCGGCGCTGTCGTTCCACAAGCTGCTGCAGGTGCTCTACGAGCGGGATGCCATGAACGAATGGGGTTCGGTGGTGGCCATGACCTACATTGCCGCGCAGCGGGCCTTCGAGGGGTACAACGACATGGCCGACGCCAAGGCGCTCCTCGAGTCGATCTGCCGGAGCTTCGGCGTGATCTACGGCCGCCGCAAGCACGTACGCGTGAACTGCGTCTCGCAGTCGCCTACGCTCACCACGGCGGGCCAGGGCATCGCCGGCATGGGCGAGATGTTCGGCAAGGCCGACGCCATCTCGCCGCTGGGCAACGCCTCCGCCGACGACTGCGCCGACTACCTGGTGACCCTCTTCTCCGACCTCACCCGCCACGTCACCATGCAGACCCTCTACCACGACGGCGGCTACTCGATGACGGGCATCATCTAAAGCGACAGGAAAAGTCGTATCTTTGTGCCGTCAATACGGAACCGTTCATGGCAAAAGAATCATTAGCGGGACATTTGGCGGTAGGGGTGGCCTACGTCATCTTCGGGCTGAACCTTGTTTGCTGCAAGGATATCGCCAACAGTGCGCTGGTGCCGCCGATCGTGCTCTTCGCTTTACGGGCGATGGGGGCTACGGCGCTGTTCTGGCTGCTGTCCCTGTTCCTGCCGAGAGAGCGGATCGACCGGGGCGATTTCTGGAAGATCGCGGTGGCGTCGCTCCTGGGCCTGTTCCTGACCCAGTATACCTTTCTGCTGGGCATCACCATGGTCAGCGCCATCGATGCGGCCATATTGGGCACGCTGGGCCCCATCTTTACGATGATCTTCGCCTTCCTGTTCCTGAAAGAACCCATCACGGGGATGAAGGCCGGGGGCGTAGCGCTCAGCTTCGGCGGCATCCTCTACCTCATCTTTCACTCGGCCCACGCCGGCGGCGCCAGTGCCACCAGCCCGGCCGGCATCGTGCTCCTGCTCCTCAACAGCCTGTGTTTCGCCATGTACCTGGCCATGTTCCGGCCGGTCATAGCCAAGTACAACGTGGTCACGTTCATGAAGTGGATGTTCCTCTTCTCGCTGCTGATGTGCCTGCCCTTCGCGGCCCGGGGACTGCTGACCACCGATTACTCCGCCATTACCCCGAAGGTGGGGCTGGAGATCGGCTATCTTGTCTTCTTCGCCACTTTCGTGGCTTATTTCCTGATCCCGTACGGGCAGAAACGCATCCGGCCCACGCTGGTCAGCATGTACTCCTATTTCCAGCCCGTTTTGGCCACCGCCCTTAGCATCATCCTCGGGGTCGACGTCCTCACCTGGCAGAAAGTTCTGGCCACCGCCCTGGTCGTCGGCGGCGTCATCCTCGTCAGCAAGAGCCGCGCCGCTACAGGTCGATGAAGCGGCACCAGCCGTGGATGTCTTCGGTTTCGCCGAACTGAATGCCTGTGATGTGCTTGTATAGCTTCGTCGAGGCGGAGCCGACCGTGCCATCGGGGCCGTATTGGAACGTGCGTGTGACGGTAGGTTCGTCGAGTTTGGGCTTTACGTCGATGCGGGAGATGGGCGTGATGACCACGGCAGTGCCGCAGCCGGCAGTTTCCTCGAAGGAGGCCAGTTCCTCGAACGGGACGGGACGTTGTTCGACCTTCATGCCCAGATCTTCGGCTACCTGCCGCAACGTCTTGTTGGTGACCGACGGCAGCACGCTGTCCGACAGCGGGGTGATGTAGGTGTTGTCGCGGATGCCGAAGAAGTTGGAGGAGCCGAATTCATCGATGTATTCGCGGGTGGCGGAGTTCAGGTAGAGCAACTCGGTGTAGCCCTGGTTGTGGGCGATCTGGTACGGCACGAAGGTCGTGGCGTAGTTGCTGCTGAGCTTGTAGCTGCCGGAGCCCTTCGGGGCGGCGCGGTCGTGGTCGCCCGGGATCACGGCGGCGCAGGCCTTCAGGTAGGCGCCGTAGTACGAGCCCACGGGTGCGCACATCACCGCAAAGATAGCTTCCGGATAGGGCACCAGCTGCATCTGCGGATGCACCGCGAAAAGCAACGGGCGGATGTACATCGAGGCCCCGTAGCCGTACGGCGGCAGGAATTCCAGGTTGTTTTTCACGCAGAGCTCACTCATCTGGATGAAGAGCTCCTCGGGCGGGCAGGGCAGGCCCAGGTACTTGGCCGAACGCACCATGCGGGCGGCGTTCTGGTCGGGCCGGAACATGGCGATGCGGCCGTCCTTCTGCCGGAAGGTCTTGAAGCCTTCGAAGCACGACATGGCGTAGTGCAGCGTCTGTGCGAAGGGATCGAGCGTGAAAGAAAAGGTTTCCGTGGTCTGGGCCGGAGACCAGGCTCCGTCCTTGAAATGCGACACGACCACCGTGCGTGTCCGGTAGGCATCAAAGCCCAAAGTGTTCCAATCTATCATGGCTATATGTATTTATTATTGTCGGTTGATTCTTTCTGCGATCCAGTCGCCGACCTGCGATGTCGAGCAGGCTTTTCCGCCGTCGGCCAGGTCGTCGGTCACGACACCTGCTTCCAGCGAAGCGGCAACGGCCTCCCGGATGGCTTTGCCTTCTGCCATCAGGCCGAAGGCGTATTCGAACATCATGGCTGCCGAGAGGATGGCCGCCACGGGGTTGGCGATGCCCTTGCCCGCCGCCTGCGGCCAGGAGCCGTGGATGGGTTCGTAGACGCCGGTCTTCTCGCCGACGGAGGCGGAAGCCAGCAGGCCCATCGAGCCGGAGACTACGCTGGCCTCGTCGGTCAGGATGTCGCCGAAGGTGTTCTCCGTCACAACGACGTCGAAGAACTTCGGTCCCGTGATGAGCTTCATCGCGGCGTTGTCCACGAACATGTAGTCTGTCTCCACTTCCGGATACTGCGGGGCCATCTCCTGCGCGATCTGGCGCCACAGGCGCGACGACTCCAGGACATTGGCCTTGTCCACCACGGTGAGATGCTTGCGGCGCTGCATGGCATAGGTGAAAGCCTGTTTCAGGATGCGCTCGATCTCATAGCGGTGGTAGATGTTGGTGTCATAGGCGGTGTTGCCGTCGTCCAGGCGGCCCTTCTCGCCGAAATACATGCCACCGGTGAGCTCGCGGATCACCAGGAAGTCGGCGCCGTCCACCAGCTCTTCCTTGAGCGGGGACTTGTGGACCAACGACTTGAAAGTCTCCACGGGACGCAGGTTGGCGTACAGGCCAAGCTGCTTGCGCATGGCCAGCAGGCCCTGCTCCGGACGCACCTTGGCGGTCGGGTTGTTGTCGTATTTGGGGTCTCCCACGGCGCCGAAAAGCACCGCGTCGGCTTCGAGGCAGGTCTTGTACGTGACTTCGGGGAAAGCGTCGCCATAGCGGTCGATGGCGCAGGCGCCCGCGTAGGCGAAGTGCCAGGATACCTCGTGCCCGAACTTGCGGCACACGGCTTCCACCACCTTGGCGGCTTCTTCCACGACTTCCGGGCCGATGCCGTCGCCCGGCAGTTTTGCGATATTGAGTTTCATTGTTCTATGATATTTAACATCTTGACGGTTGCCTTGATGGCCGCCTCCGTCTGGTCGGAGTCGATGCCGCGGGTCTTGAACGAATGACCGTCCATGTCCCAGGAAATGGTGGTCTCCACCAGGGCGTCGGTCTTGCCGCCGGGCGGGATCTTCACCACGTAGTCGGTGAGTCGGGGATGCTTCCGGCCCAGCCGGTCGTAAATCTTCCACAGGGCCTTCATGAAGGCGTCGTACTGGCCGTCGCCGGCTGAGGACTCTTCATATTCGGTGCCCTGGATGTCGATGCGCAGGTTGGCCACGGGGCGCATGCCGCGGGCCAGCTGCAGGCTGTAGTTGATGATGCGGATACGCTGCTCGCGGGAAGCTGCCGCATCGCCCTTGAGGATGTCGGCGATGATGAACGGCAGGTCTTCCGGGCTGAGGGATTCCTTCTTGTCGCCCAACTCTACCACGCGCTCGGTGACCAGCCGCATCTGCACGGGGTCGAGCGTGATGCCCAGCGTCTCCAGGTTTTTCATGATGTTGGCCTTGCCGCTGGTCTTGCCCAGGGCATAGTGCCGGTGCCGGCCGAAGCGCTCCGGCTGCAGGGCGTTCTGGTACAGGCCGCCCTTCTTGTCGCCGTCGGCGTGTACGCCGCTGGTCTGGGTAAATACGAATTCGCCCACCAGGGGCATGTTGGCCGGGATGCGCACGCCGGAGATGGTCTCCACGATGCGGCACACGTGCATCAGTTTCCCCTCGTCGAGCGAATTCTCGGCGCAGAGGTGGTCGTTGAGCAGGCCCACCGCGCTCGACACGGGCAGGTTGCCTGCGCGCTCGCCCAGGCCGTTGACGGTGGTGTGGAGCCCGCGCACGCCCGCCTTGACCGCTTCCAGGGCATTGGCGGCCGCCATGTCGTAGTCGTTGTGGGCATGGAAGTCGAAATGGATGCCGGGATAGCGCTCCACCATCTCGCGGCAGAATTCCCCCGTCTTGGCGGGATTCAGCACGCCGAGGGTGTCGGGCAGCATGATGCGACGCAGCGGCGCGTCTTTCAGGGCGTCCATCATGAAATGGACGTAGTCGGGCGAAGCGGCCATGCCGTCGGACCAGTCCTCCAGATAGAGGTTGACCGTCATACCCTGGGCCACGGCCCGGTCGATGTCGCGCAGGATGTCGGCGCGGTGCGCCTCGGGCGATTTGCCGAGCTGTCCCTCCACGTGGCGCAGCGAGCCCTTGGCCAGCAGGTTCATCACCCGGCCGCCGACGCCGCGGATCCAGTCGATGGACCGGCCGTCGTCGACGAACCCGAGCATCTCCACCTGGTCGAGGCGTCCCGCCGAAGCGGCCCAGCTGCAGATGCGGGCACAGGCGGCCTGCTCGCCCGAGGAGACGAGCGCCGACCCCACTTCGATGCGGTTCACCTGCAACTCCTCCAGCAACAGGCGCGCGATGGCCAGTTTCTCGTCCGCATTGAACGAGACGCCGGCGGTCTGCTCGCCGTCACGGAGCGTTGTGTCCATTACTTCGATCATGCGTTCCGCTGTTCGTAGGCCTCGGTCTTCGGCTGCTGCTCAAGCAGGAAGTCGATGTCGTCGAGGGCATTCATCAGACAATACTTCTTGTAGGCGTTCAGTTCGAACGATGCGCTGCGGCCTGTGGCCAGGTTGGTCACGGTCTGCGCCGGCACGTCGACCCGCACCCGGGCCTTCGGGTCGGCTTTTACCGTGGCGAAGAGCTCCGCCAGGAAATCCTCGTCCACCACCACCGGGAGCACGAAGTTGTTCAGCTCGTTGTTCTTGTGGATATCGGCGAAAAAGCTGGAAATCACCACCTTGAATCCATATCCGGCGATAGCCCACGCGGCGTGCTCACGGCTGGAGCCGGAGCCGAAGTTGCGGCCGGCCAGCAGGATCTCGCCGCTGTAGCGGGGATCGTTGAGCACGAAGCCGGGGTCGGGCGTCCCGTCGGCGCGGTAGCGCCAGTCGCGGAACAGGTTCTCGCCGAAGAAGCGTTCGTCGCGGGTCGTGGCCTTCAGGAACCGGGCCGGGATGATCTGGTCGGTATCCACGTTCTCCAGGGGAAGGGGAACGCAGGTGCTTTCTATGATGTCGAATTTCTGTTTCATTCTATAGATTCCCGGTCAAGCCGGGAATGACATTATACCTTTCTTGGATCAGTGATGACGCCGGTGATGGCGGCGGCGGCGACGGTGAGGGGGCTGGCCAGGAGGGTGCGGGCACCGGGGCCCTGGCGGCCTTCGAAGTTGCGGTTGCTGGTCGACAGACAGTACTTGCCGGCGGGGACCTTGTCGTCGTTCATCGCCAGGCAGGCGGAGCAGCCCGGCTGGCGGATCTCGAAGCCGGCCGCTGCGAGCATCTTGTCGAGCCCTTCGGCCACGATCCGGCGGTGCACCTCCCACGAGCCGGGCACGAGCCACGCCACCACGCCGGGGGCTTTGTGGCGGCCCTTGACCAAGGAGGTGAAAGCCCGGAAATCCTCGATGCGCCCGTTGGTGCAAGCACCCAGGAACACGTAGTCCACCGGCTTGCCGAGTAGCTGCTCGCCGAGCTGGAAGCCCATGTATTGCAGCGATTTGGCCGAAGCATCCGCCGGGATGCGGCCGTCGATGGGCATGCCCATGCCGGGGTTCGTACCGTAGGTAATCATCGGAGCGATGTCCGCCGCGTCATACACGACCTCGCGGTCGAACACGGCGTCGTCGCCGCTGCGCAGCGTGCGCCACTTCGCCACCGCACGGTCCCATTCATCTCCCTGTGGCGCGTATTCCTTGTCTTTTAGGTAGGCGAAGGTCACTTCGTCGGGCGCTACCAGGCCGCCGCGCGCCCCCATCTCGATCGAGAGGTTGCACAGCGTGAGCCGGCCCTCCATCGAGAGGCTGCGCACCGCGCTGCCGGCGTATTCCACGAAATAGCCCGTGGCACCGGAAGTGGTGAGCTGCTGCATGAGGTACAGTGCCACGTCCTTGGCCGTGACACCCGGTCCCAGCGAGCCCTCGACGCGGATCCGCATGGTGCGCGGTTTCGGCTGGAGGATGCACTGGGAGGCCATCACCATCTCCACCTCGCTCGTACCGATGCCGAACGCCACGGCGCCCATGGCCCCGTGCGTGGAGGTGTGGGAATCGCCGCAGACGATGGTCATGCCGGGCAGCGAGAGGCCGCGTTCCGGCCCCACCACGTGGATGATGCCGTTGCGCGGGTCCATCATCCCGAAGTGCGAGAGGCCGAACTCCGCCGCATTGGCGGCCAGCGTATCAACCTGCGAGCGCGACACCGGGTCCTCGATGGGTTTGTCCTGGTCGTGGGTCGGCGTGTTGTGGTCGGGCATGCAGAAGATCTTCTCCGGGCGGAAGCAGCGGATGCCGCGTGCGCGCAGGCCGTCGAAGGCCTGGGGGCTGGTCACCTCATGGCAATAGAGCCGGTCGATGTAGAGCTGGTCGGGGCCCCCTTCCACATGCTGCACCACGTGCGCATCCCAGATCTTGTCGAACAGGGTGTTCATTCCTGCTTGAATTTATTGATACAGTCGATATAGGCTTCCACGGAGCCGCTCACGATGTCGGTGCTGGCGCCGAAACCGTAGTAGACGTGGCCGGCGTGTTCCACCTGCATGTGGACCTTGGCCACGTCGTCGGAACCCTTGGTGATGTTCTGGATGGTGAACTCCTTGATGACCATCTGGCGTTTGATGATGGTCTTCAGGGCATTGATCGCGGCGTCAACCGGGCCGTTGCCCGTGGCCGCCGCTTCGAACTTCTCGCCTGCGATATCCAGGCCGACGCTGGCCACGGGACGGACGCCCACGCCGCTGGTCACCTGCAGGTAATCGAGCTTGATGTGGTGGTTCTCGGAACGGTCCATGCCGGCCAGCACCAGGAGGTCGTCGTCGCCGATCTCCTTCTTCTTGTCGGCCAGGCGGAGGAAGGCCTCATAGGTCTTGTCGAGCTTCTCGTCGGAGAGCTTCACGCCGAGCGATTCAAGCCGCGTGCGCAGGGCTGCGTGGCCACTGCGGGCCGTCAGCACGATGGCGTTGCCGTCGAGGCCGATGTCCTTCGGGTCGATGATCTCGTAGGTGCTCATGTCCTTGATCACGCCGTCCTGGTGGATGCCGGAGGAGTGGGCGAACGCATTGCGGCCCACGATGGCCTTGTTGGCCTGTACCGGCATGTTCATCAGGCTCGACACGGTGCGGCTGAGCCCGTAGATCTTCTTGGCGTTGATGTTGGTCTCCAGGTCGATCTCCTTGTGGCTCTTGAGGATCATGGCGATCTCCTCGAGGGCGGTGTTGCCCGCGCGTTCGCCGACGCCGTTGATGGTCACCTCGCACTGGCGCGCACCGGCCAGCAGGCCGGCCATCGAGTTGGCCGTGGCCATACCCAGGTCGTTGTGGCAGTGGGTCGAGACGATCACCTTGTCGATGCCGTCCACGTGCTCCATCAGGTAGCGGATCTTCGCGCCGTATTCATCGGGCAGGCAGTAGCCGGTGGTATCGGGAATGTTGACCACCGTGGCGCCCGCCTTCACGACGGCTTCGATCACGCGCGCGAGGAATTCGTTCTCGGTGCGGCCGGCGTCCTCGGCGTAGAACTCCACGTCCTCGACGTATTTCTTGGCGTACTTCACGGCCCGTACGGCCCGCTCCAGGATCTCCTCGCGGTTGGAGTTGAACTTGTAGCGGATATGGCTGTCGGAAGTGCCGATGCCGGTGTGGATGCGCTTGTGCTTGGCATAGCGGAGCGCCTCGACGGCCACGTCGATATCCTTCTCCACGGCGCGCGTCAGGCCGCAGATCGTGGGCCAGGTCACGGCCTTGGAGATTTCCACCACGGAGTTGAAGTCGCCCGGGCTGGACACCGGGAAACCGGCTTCGATCACGTCGACGCCGAGTTCCTCCAATGCCTTGGCCACCTGGATCTTCTCCACGGTGTTGAGCTGGCAGCCGGGCACCTGTTCCCCGTCGCGGAGGGTCGTATCGAAAATGTATACGCGGTTGTCCATCTTGCTTTATTTCTTTTTGTTCTCGGGACGGAGGGCGCGGACGGTCTCGGCGGTGCGCCACATCTCACTCTCGCGGAGTTCCTTGAGCTCCTTCTCCAAGCCTTCGCGGTAGTCGGGCTTGCTGTTGGCGTCGATGGAGATCTGTGCCTCGGTGCCGTCCTTCACGCGCTGGTAGAGCTTCTGCACTACGGGTTTGATGGCATCGTGGAACGGGCCCTTCCAGTCGAGGGCGCCGCGCTGGGCGGTGGTGGAGCAGTTGGCGTACATCCAGTCCATGCCTTTGGCTGCGAAGAGCGGCATAAGCGACTGGGTGAGTTCCTCCACGGTCTCGTTGAAGGCTTCGGAAGGCGTGTGTCCGTTCTCGCGGAGCACTTCGTACTGGGCGCTGAGCAAGCCCTGGATGGCGCCCATCAGCGAACCGCGCTCACCCGTCAGGTCGGAGATGGCCTCGCGCTGGAACGTGGTCTCGAAGAGGTAGCCCGAGCCGATGCCGATGCCCAGGGCGAGGGTGTCCTGGAGGGCATGGCCCGACACATCCTGGTATACAGCATACGAGGAGTTGATGCCTCGGCCTTCGAGGAAGAGCGAGCGGACTGTCGAGCCGGAGCCCTTCGGGGCCACCATGATCACGTCGATGTCGGCCGGCGGCACGCAACCCGTGCGGTCGCTCCACGTGATGGCGAAGCCGTGCGAGAAGTAGAGGGTCTTGCCGGGCTTGAGCAGCGGCTTGATGTGCGGCCAGACCGACATCACCGCCGCGTCGGAGAGCAGGCAGAGGATGATGTCGCCCTTCGCCACGGCCTCCTCGATGCCGAAGAGGGTCTCGCCGGGTACCCAGCCGTCGCGCACGGCCTTGTCAAAGGTCTTGCCGGGACGCTGGCCCACGATTACCTTGAATCCGTTGTCTCTGAGGTTCAGCGACTGTCCGGGGCCCTGCACGCCGTAGCCGATGCAGGCGATGGTTCTGCCATTGAGCGCCTTGCGCGCCATGTCGAGGGTAAACTCTTCGCGGGTGACGACGGTCTCTTCCACGCCGCCAAAATTCATTTTTGCCATAGTTGTGTAGTATTTATTGTTTGTTTTCGTTTTCTCTTTCTTCGAGGAAGCGCCGGACATCTTCGATTTCCCGGCACGACCGTTCGTTGTCGACCTCGTAGTACGACTTGATGACGTCCACCTTCTTCTCGATCTGGAGCACGACGGCCCGGATCTGCGTCTCGGCGGCGCGGGTGAGGATCTTGAACTTGTGCACGCCCGCGATCTGCGAGGGATACACCAGCAAGCGCTCGATATTGAGGCTGCGCCGGGTAAAGATGCCGGCGATGGCGCTCAGCAGGCCTACCTGGTTCTCGGTGTAGGCCGTGATTTCAAACAGTTTCTCAGTCTCCATAGTTGAACCAGTCTTCATTGTTCAACATAATCTCGTCGACGCTGCGGCCCGGCGGGATCATCGGGAACACCATGCTCTCCTCGCGGACGTGCACGTCGAGCAGGAAGGGCCCTTCCGCGGCGAGCATCCGCTCGATGGCGGGCACGAGCTCCTCCCGCTTCTCCACATGGGCGCAGGGGATGCCGTACGCCTGGGCGATCAGCGTGAATTCAGGGTTCACCATGCGCGTGCAGGAGTACCGCTCCCGGAAGAAGAGTTCCTGCCACATGCGCACGTTGCCCAGCCAGTTGTTGTTGAGCAGCACGATCTTGACGCCCGTGCGCTCCTGCATGATGGTGCCCAGCTCCTGGAAGGTCATCTGCAGGCCGCCGTCGCCCAGGAAGGTCACCACCGTCCGCTCCGGGGCGCCGATCTTGGCGCCGATGGCGGCCGGCAGGCCGAAGCCCATGGTGCCCAGTCCACCCGAGGAGATGAAGCTGCGCGTCTGCACGAACCGCGAGTAGCGGGCCGCCAGCATCTGGTTCTGGCCCACGTCGGTAACGATGAGCGCCTCGCCCTTTACCTGCTCGGCCACGCGGGCCACCACCTCGCCGGGGTTCAACTCGCCCGATTCGGGGAAGATTTCCGGCTCGATGACTTTGTGCTTCTCCACCGCTTCGCAGAGGATCGGTTCCATCTGCCACTCGCGGGCCGTCCGCGGTGCGATGAGCTCCGTCAGGCGTGCGAGTACCTTCTTGGCGTCGCCCACGATGCCCAGGTCCACCGGCACGAGCTTTCCGATCTCGGAGGCGTCTATGTCGATGTGGATGATGCGGGCCTGGCGGGCGTAGGTCGAGAGCCGGCCGGTCACGCGGTCGTCGAAACGCATGCCCACCGCCACCAGCAGGTCGCAGGTCTGGGTCATGACGTTCGGGGCCAGGTTGCCGTGCATGCCCAGCATGCCCTTCAGTTGCGGATGATCGGAATTCAGTGCGCCGAGGCCCAGCAGCGTGCTGCCGGCCGGGATGGCGCCTTTCTCCAGGAAGGCCGCCAACTCTTTCTCGGCGCCGGAGAGCAGGATGCCCTGCCCGTAGACCACGAAGGGCTTGCGCGCTGCATCGATCAAGCGTGCCGCCTCCTGCAGGGTCTCTTCCTTCACGGGAGGATCGGGCACATAGCTGCGGATGAATTTGCAGGGTTTCGGCGCGTATTCCACCATGCCGGTCTGTGCGTCCTTGGTGAAGTCCAGCACCACGGGGCCGGGACGGCCCGTGCGGGCGATGTAGAAGGCCCGCGATACCGCCCAGGCCACGTCTTCGGGCCGGCGGATCTGGTAGCTCCACTTCGAGATGGGCGTCGTCATGCCGATCAGGTCGATCTCCTGGAAGGCATCCGTGCCCAGCAGGTGGCAGGGAACCTGCCCCGCCACGACGACCACGGGGGTTGAATCGATCATCGCGTCGGCCACGCCCGTCACTACGTTGGTTGCGCCCGGACCCGAGGTCACGAGCACCACGCCGGGACGGCCACTGGCCCGCGCAAAGCCCTGGGCCGCATGGATCGCACCCTGTTCGTGGCGGACGAGCACGTGGCGGATCTGGTCCTGGAATTCACAATAGGTGTCGTACACCGGCATGATCTGCCCGCCCGGATAACCGAACACCACGTCGGCCTGCTCTGCCAGCAGGGAGCGCCAGAACGCTTCGGAGCCTGTAATCATTGCTGCCATGGCCTGCTTATATTTCCCGGACTGCGCCTTTGTCGGCCGACGTCACCATGCGGGCGTAGGCCTGGAGGCTCTTGGATATTTCACGTTGCCGCTGCGGCGCCGTGTAGGCGCGGTTGCCGCGGGATTTTTCTTCTTCCCGTCGCGCTTCGAGCTGCGCGTCGGAGAGGCACACCCGGATGGAGCGTGCCGGAATGTCGATCTCGATGGTGTCGCCGTCGCGCAGCAGCGCTACCGGTCCGCCGGCAGCTGCTTCGGGCGATATATGGCCGATGCTCAGGCCCGAGGTGCCGCCGCTGAAACGGCCGTCCGTCAGCAGCGCACAGGCTTTGCCCAGGTGCATGGATTTCAGATAGGAGGTCGGATAGAGCATCTCCTGCATGCCGGGGCCGCCTTTAGGACCCTCGTAAAGGATGACCACCGCTTCGCCGGCTTTCACCTGGCCGCCCAGGATGCCGTCGCATGCCGCCTCCTGTGAGTCGAATACGCGGGCCGGTCCGCTGAAGCGCCAGAGCGACGGATCCACGCCCGCCGTCTTCACGACGCAGCCGTCCGGCGCGATGTTGCCTCGCAGCACGGCCAGTCCGCCGTCCTGCGTGTAGGCGTGGGCCAGGTCGCGGATGCAGCCTTTCGCACGGTCGGTGTCGAGGCTGTCGTAGCGGTTGTCCTGCGAGCCCATCTCCAGGTTGAAGCGGTTGCCGGGCGCGCTGGCGTAGAGGTTGCGGGCCTGCTGTATGACCGTCGCAGAGCGAAGCCCGTAGCGCGCGATGGCCTCGCCCAGCGTCATGCCGTCCACGCGGCCCGCTGACAGGTCGACCAGGCCGCCTTCGGCGAGTTCCTGGAGGATGCCCAGCACGCCGCCGGCGCGGTTTACATCCTGTACGTGGTAGCGGTTCGTGTTGGGCGCCACCTTGCACAGGCAGGGCACGCGGCGGGAGAGGCGGTCGATGTCTTCGAGCGTGAAGTCGGCGCCGGCTTCCTGCGCCACGGCCAGCAGGTGCAGCACCGTGTTGGTCGAGCCGCCCATGGCGATATCAAGTGCCATGGCGTTGAGGAAGGCGGGGCGGGTGGCTACCGAGCGCGGCAGCACGCTTTCGTCACCTTCCTCATAATAGCGCAGGGCGTTGTGCACGATCAGTGCGGCGGCTTGCTTGAACAGTTCCGTGCGGTTCACGTGCGTGGCCACGACGGTGCCGTTGCCCGGCAGGGCCAGGCCGATCGCCTCGGTGAGGCAGTTCATGGAGTTGGCGGTGAACATACCGGAGCAGCAGCCGCAGCCGGGGCAGGCGGCCGCTTCGACGCTGGCGACTTCTTCGTCGCTGAGCGAAGCGTCGGCCGACTGCACCATGGCGTCGATCAGGTCGAGCCGGGCCTCGCCCATCACGCCGGCCTCCATCGGGCCGCCCGACACGAAGACCGCGGGGATGTTGAGCCGCATGGCGGCCATCAGCATGCCCGGGGTGATCTTGTCGCAGTTGCTGATGCAGACCATAGCGTCGGCCTTGTGCGTCTGTACCATGTACTCCACGCTGTCTGCGATGATCTCGCGGGATGGCAGCGAGTAGAGCATGCCGTCGTGGCCCATGGCGATGCCGTCGTCCACGGCTATGGTGTCGAATTCGGCGGCATAGCAGCCCAGCTTTTCGATTTCGGCCTTTACCAGTTGGCCGGCCTTGTGCAGGTGCGTGTGGCCCGGCACGAACTGGGTGAAGGAGTTGACGATGGCGATGACCGGACGTCCCACCTGGTCCGGCTTCATGCCGGCAGCCCGCCAAAGGGCCCGGGCGCCAGCCATGCGCCGACCTTCAAAAGTGATGCTGCTTCTCAACGGATGTTTCATTTTGTTACTTTATTCATAAAAAAGCCCCTTTCCCGTGCGAACAGGAAAGGGGTCGGTTTTAATTTATAACTTCGTGCTTTTCCTGTCCGCGCTATGAAACGTGGAGAATAATAAGGACCAGGACCAGCAGGAAGGACATTGCAGTCATGTTGCTTTCTCTTTTCAGCAGCAAAGTAATGAATTATAACTTACAAAAACAAGAAAAATCGTAACTTTTAGCTGATGAAGAGCAGCTCGCGGTATTTCGGGAGGGGCCACAGCTGGTTGTCGACCAACTCCTCGAGCATGTCGATAGGGTTGCGCAACTCGTTGATTTCCTGTGCAATGCCATAGTATGCAACCGCTTTTTCGTACTCATCTTCAATGGCGTTGGCGCGCTTGCGGTTCTGGCGCATGGCTTCGGCCTTGTCACTGACCTCCTCGATATAGGCGCCGATGCGGCGGACCAGGTCGAGCTCCGTGCTGCAACCGTCCTGAGAACCAAGTACTTGCTGACTGAGCGCAATCTCTTTGAGCAGGCGGGTCTTGTATTCCAGCGCGGCAGGGATGATGTGGTTGAGGGCCATACGGGCCATCACGCGGCTTTCAATCTGTACTTTTTTAATATATGTATCCCACTTCACCTCGTTGCGGGCCATGAGTTCCTTCTCGGTATAGACGCCGGTCCGGGTGAACATGGCCACGGAGTCCGGGCGGGTAAAGGCCTTGAACATCTCGGGGACGCGGTTTTCCACATCGAGGCCGCGACGCTTCGCCTCCTCCTGCCACTCCTTGGAATAGCCGTTTCCGTCGAAGCACACCACGTCGATGACAGAGGCGATGATGGGCTTGAGCGTGTCCATCACGGCCACCTGCAGCGACTTGCCGGTGGCCAGCTCCTTGTCGAGCGCCTCCTTGAAGTCGAGCAGCTGCTCGGCTACGGCGGCGTTCAGGACCGTCAGGGCGCCGGCGCAGTTGGCGCTGGAGCCGACGGCACGGAACTCGAAGCGGTTGCCGGTGAAGGCGAACGGCGAGGTGCGGTTGCGGTCGGTATTGTCGACGAAGATCTCGGGAATCTCGATCAGTCCCACGCTGCGGCCCTTTTTGCCTGCGATCTGGATCGGGGTGTCGGAGGGCACTTCGAGGATCTTGCGCAGCACGGCGGTCATGGTCCGGCCCAGGAAGGCGGAGATGATGGCCGGCGGGGCCTCATGGCCGCCCAGGCGGTGGGCATTCGTAGCGCTGGCGATGCTGGCTTTCAGCACGCCGTTGTGCCGCTGCACGGCCTTGAGCACATTGACGAAGAACGTCAGGAAGAGCAGGTTGCCTTCGGCGTCCTTGCCCGGAGCCATCAGCAGGCGCCCCGTGTCGGTGCTCAGCGACCAGTTGTTGTGCTTGCCCGATCCGTTGATGCCGTCGAACGGCTTCTCGTGGAGCAGCACCACGAATCCGTGCCGATGCGCAGTGATGTGCATCATATTCATTATCAGCTGGTTCTGATCATTCGAAAGGTTGGCTTCGCCGAAAATCGGGGCCATTTCGAACTGGTTGGGCGCCACTTCGTTATGCCGTGTCTTGAGCGGAATGCCCAGGCGGAGCGCCTCTACCTCCAGGTCACGCATGAAGGCTGCCACGCGCTCGGGAATCGAGGCGAAATAGTGGTCGCCCAGCTGCTGGTTCTTCGACGACATGTGGCCCATCAGCGTGCGGCCGGTGATCATCAGGTCGGGCCGGGCCGCATAAAGTTCCTCGTCCACGAGGAAGTATTCCTGCTCCCAGCCGAGGTTGCACTGTACCTTGTTCACCCGCGGGTCGAAGAGGCGGCAGATGGGGACGGCGGCGTCGCTGACCGCCTTGATGGAGCGTTTCAACGGGGTTTTGTAGTCGAGCGCCTCGCCGGTGTAGGCGAAGAATACCGTAGGGATGCAGAGCGTGTCCCACTGGATGAACACGGGCGAAGTAGGGTCCCAGGCCGTGTAGCCGCGGGCCTCGAAGGTGGCGCGGATGCCGCCGTTGGGGAACGACGAGGCGTCCGGCTCCTGCTGCGCCAGCATGCTGCCGTCGAAATTCTCAATGACCCCGCCGCGGCCGTCCAGATCAATCAGCGAGTCGTGCTTCTCGGCGGTACCTTCGGTCAGCGGCTGGAACCAGTGCGTCACGTGCGTCACGTGGTTCTCCAGCGCCCACTCCTTCATGCCGCGCGCCACGCCGTCGGCCGTCTTCCGGTCGAGGGGCTTTCCTTCGTCGATGCATTCGAAGAGCGCCTGCAGCGTCTCGCGATCAAGATACTTCCGCATCTTGGCGCGGTCAAACACGCGCTCGGCGAAATAGGCAGAGATTTTTTCTTGGGGGATTTCTACGGCCAATGCCTTCTTGACGAAAGCTTTCCTGACCAGGTCGTTGCGGTCGATGCTCATAGTGCTTTCAATTTGAAAGTCCAAATATAATAGTTTTCGTCTGTCCTCCTTCGCCGATGTCCTAAAAATTTTTCGGACATCCTTTACAGCGGCCGGTACTCGTCCCAGGCCTTGACCGGGAGGTCGGCCAGGGGGAGGGTGCAGAAGGCGCGGATAAAGGCTGTGGCCAGGCGGCTGTCGGTGATCAGTGGAACGTTGAAGTCGATGGCCGCCCGCCGGATGCGGTACCCGGTCGAGAGTTCGCCGTGGGTGAAGTTCTTGGGGATATTGATCACCAGGTCCACCTGATGCTGTTGGATGAGTTCCAGGGCGGCCGAACCGTCGCGGGCGGGCACGCCGTTCTCCTCCAGGAAGTGGCGGGTGCCTTCCGTGGCGTAGATGGGGTAGCCGTGTGCATGGAGCAGCTGGCAGGCAGGCAGCAGGTCGGCCTTCTGGATGGCATTGCCCGATGAGATCAGCACGGCCTTCTCCGGAATTCGGTGACCCACCGAAAGCATGGCCTTGAGCAGCGCTTCGTTGAACGAGTCGCCGATGCAGGCCACCTCGCCGGTCGACGACATGTCGACGCCGAGCACCGGATCGGCCTGGTTAAGGCGCGAGAACGAGAACTGCGAGGCCTTCACGCCCACGTACGGCAGTTCGAAGGCGTCCAGTCCCACAGGTGCCGGCCGAAGTCCGAGCATGCAGCGGGTGGAAAGATCAATAAAGTTGACTTTCAGTACTTTGGATACAAACGGGAAGCTCCGAGAGGCGCGCAGGTTGCATTCGATGACCTTCACGCCGCTTTCGTCGGCGAGGAACTGGATGTTGAACGGCCCGGTGATGCGAAGCTCCGCGGCGATGGCGGCGGCGATGCGGCGGATGCGCGCGGCAGTGACGCCGTAGAGTTTCTGCGGCGGGAACTGGATGGTGGCATCGCCCGAGTGCACGCCCGCGAACTCCACGTGCTCCGAGATGGCGTGGACCAGGATCCGGCCCTGGTCGGCCACGGCGTCGAACTCGAGCTCGTGGCAGCGCTGCATGAAGCTGCTGATGACCACGGGATGCTCTTCCGAGATCTCCACGGCCAGTTCCAGGAAGGTGCGCAGGTCAGTATCGCTGTAGCACACGTTCATGGCAGCGCCCGAGAGGACGTAAGAGGGCCGTACCAGCACGGGATAGCCCACCTCCGCGATGAAGGCGCCGATGTCTTCCATCGTCGTGAGCTCCCGCCAGCGCGGCTGGGCGATGCCCAGGCGGTCCACCACCTGCGAGAATTTGTTGCGGTCTTCGGCACGGTCTATGTCGAGCGCATCGGTGCCCAGGATGGGCACGCCGGCTTCGCGCAGTGGCAGCGCCAGGTTGTTCGGAATCTGGCCGCCCACGCTCACGATCACGCCGTAGGGGTGCTCCATCGCGCAGATTTCCAGCACGGTCTCGAGGCTGAGCTCGTCGAAGTAGAGCCGGTCGCAACTGTCGTAGTCGGTCGACACGGTCTCGGGGTTGTAGTTCACCATGACGGCCTGCCAGCCCTCTTTCCGGAGGGTGGCCACGGCATTGACGCCGCACCAGTCGAACTCCACGCTGCTGCCGATGCGGTAGGCGCCGGAGCCCAGCACGATGACGGTGCGGGCACCGAAAGCCGGTGCGAAATCGCTCTTCTCACCGTTGTATGTCAGGTACAGGTAGTTGGTGTCGGACGGGAACTCGGCGGCCAGCGTGTCGATCTGCTTGACGCAGGGATGCAGCCCCAGCGCGTGGCGCCGCTGCCGCACTTCGGCCTCCGGCCGGTGGAACACGCGCCCGATCTGGATGTCGGAGAAACCCTGCCGCTTGGCCTGCAGGAAGAGGTCACGTCCCACCGCTTCCAGCGAGGGACAGGCCTCCAGGGCCCGGTAGGTGGTCTCCAGGTTGTCGAGTTTGTCGAGGAACCACTTGTCGATGTGGGTCAGTTCGTGGATGCGGTCCACGCTGTAGCCCGACTCGAAGGCGGCGGCGATGGCAAAGATGCGGGTGTCGGTGGGGTTGCGCAGCGCATCGTCGAGATCCTCCACCTTGTAGGGCTTGTTGCAGACGAAGCCGTTGGCGCCCTGCCCGATCATCCGGAGCCCTTTCTGGATGGCCTCCTCGAAGGTCCGGCCGATGGCCATCACCTCGCCTACGCTCTTCATGCTTGAGCCGATCTCGCGCGAGACCCCCTTGAACTTGGCCAAGTCCCAGCGCGGGATCTTGCACACCACATAGTCGAGGGCGGGCTCGAAGAAGGCGGGCGTGGTCTTGGTCACGGAATTCTTCAGTTCAAAGAGCCCATAGCCCAGGCCGAGCTTGGCGGCCACGAAGGCCAGCGGATAGCCCGTGGCCTTGGAGGCCAGGGCGGAGGAGCGGCTCAGGCGTGCGTTGACTTCGATCACGCGGTAGTCCTCGCCGTCGGGGCTGAAGGCGTACTGTACGTTGCACTCGCCCACGATGCCCAGGTGCCGCACGATGTCGATGGCCTTTTTCCGCAGGAAATGGAACTCGGTATTGGTGAGGGTCTGTGACGGGGCCACCACGATGCTTTCGCCCGTGTGGATGCCCAGCGGGTCGAAGTTCTCCATGTTGCACACCGTGATGCAGTTGTCGTAGCGGTCGCGGACCACTTCGTATTCAATCTCTTTCCAGCCCTTGAGCGACTTTTCCACCAGCACTTGCGGCGAGAAGGAGAACGCCTTGCCGCAGACGGCGTCGAGCTGGGCCTCGTCGTCGCAAAAGCCCGAGCCGAGCCCGCCGAGCGCATAGGCGGCCCGCACGATCACGGGATAGCCCACCTGGGCGGCTGCGGCGCGTGCTTCCTCAAGCGAGGCGGCGGCGTGCGAGCGGATGGTTTTCACCCCGATCTCGTCGAGGCGCCGCACGAAACGGTCACGGTCTTCCGTGTCGATGATGGTCTGCACTGGGGTGCCGAGCACCTGTACGCCGTGACTCTCCAGGAAGCCGCTGCGGAAGAGCTCGATGCCGCAGTTGAGGGCGGTCTGCCCGCCGAACGAGAGCAGGATGCCCTGCGGCTTTTCTTTCTCGATGACCTTCTCTACGAAGGCCGGCGTCACCGGCAGCAGATAGAGCCGGTCGGCGATGCCTTCGGAGGTCTGCACGGTGGCGATGTTGGGGTTGATGAGCACCGTTTCGATGCCTTCCTCCCGCAGGGCCTTGAGGGCCTGCGAGCCGCTGTAGTCGAATTCGCCCGCCTGCCCGATCTTCAGGGCGCCGGAGCCCAGCAGGAGCACTTTCCGGATGGTCTTGTCAATCATAACGCGTATCTTACAGGTGGGCGATGAATTCGTCGAACAGGAATTCGGTGTCGACGGGGCCGCTGGAGGCCTCGGGGTGGAATTGCGCAGAGAAGAAAGGCTTTTCCTTGTGCCGGATGCCCTCGTTGGTGCCGTCGTTCATGTTGATGAAGAGCGGTTCCCATGCGGGATCGAGGGTGCTGGTATCGATGGCGAAGCCATGGTTCTGCGAGGTGATGAAGCAACGGTTGGTGCCGCACATGCGCACGGGCTGGTTGTGGCTCCGGTGCCCGTACTTGAGTTTGTAGGTGCGGGCGCCGGCTGCACGGCCGAGAAGCTGGTTGCCCATGCAGATGCCGAAGATGGGCCGCTCGCCGGCGAGGGCTTCCTGCAGGTGCGCCACCGTAGCGGCGCAGAGTTCCGGATTGCCCGGGCCGTTCGACACGAAGATGCCGTCGGCGTCGATCCGGTTGAAATCGCAGTCCCATGGCACGCGGACCACTTCGATGCCCCGGTTCAGGAGGCAGCGGATGATCTGGTGCTTCACGCCGCAGTCCACCAGCACCACGCGGCGGCTGCCGTTGCCGTAACGGACCATGTCGTGGCAACTGACCTTCGCCACCTGGTTCTCCAGGTTCGGGTCGGCGATGGATGTGGGGTAGGGCGCGCCTTCCGGCACGATGGCGCCCAGTTTCGCGCCCTCGTCGCGCAGCAGTTGTACCAGCGCGCGGGTATCGATGCCGCAGATGCCCGGCACCTGCTGGTCCTGGAGCCAGCGGTCGAGGCTCTTGACGGCGTCCCAATGGCTGTATTTCTCGCTGTAGTCGGAAATCACGAGCCCGCGCACATGGATGCGTTCCGATTCGAAGCGCGTGCAGAGTCCCTGCGCGTCGCGTTCCTCTTCGGGGATGCCGTAGTTGCCCACGAGCGGGAAGCTGACGCAGAGGATCTGTCCGCTGTACGACGGGTCGGTGAGGCTTTCGGGATAGCCCACCATGGCGGTCGAGAACACGATCTCGCCCTGCGACGGGCCGTCGTGTCCGAAGCTCCAGCCGGGGAATTCCCGGCCGTCCTGTAGCAGAAGGGTGGCTTTCTTGCGCTGCATGTCGTTACCAGGCCGCTGCCTGGTCCATGACGGCCGCAATGGCGTCGTTGCACAGATTGCCGATGCTGCCGATGTGGGTATGCCCCAGGTCGGAGACCTTCAGCGCGGCGGGGTCGGGGCCGTGGTAGTGGAAGCGTCCTTCGTTCACTTCGATGCCGACTTCCTTGTAGGCATCGCGGAAAGGCATGCCGCCCCGTGCGCGGCGGTTGACCTCCTCCACCGTGAAGAGGGTCTCGTATAGGGGATTCTCAAAAATGTGTGTGTTGACTTCGAGGTGCTGTAGCATGTAGTCGGTCATCTGCAGGCAGTCGTGCAGCCGCTCCAGGGCCGGGAAAAGAATTTCCTTGAGCAGCTGGAAGTCGCGGTGGTAGCCGTGGGGCAGGTTGCTGCCCAGCAGCGCGATCTCGTTCGGGCAGGCCAGGATCTGGTTGCAGCGGCCGCGCACGATCTCCCACACGTCGGGATTCTTCTTGTGCGGCATGATGCTGCTGCCGGTGGTCAGCTCGTCGGGGAAGTGGATGAACCCGAAGTTCGGACTCATGTACATCGCGCAGTCTGCCGCGAACTTGTTGAGGGTAAGGGCGACGCTGCCCAGCGCCGATGCGACGGCCAGTTCGCATTTGCTGCGTCCCAGCTGTGCGGCGATGCTGTTGTAGACGGGGGTGTCGAAGCCCAGCAGTTTCGTGGTCATGGCGCGGTCGAGCGGGAAGGAGTTGCCATAGCCGGCGGCGGATCCCAGCGGATTGCGGTTCACCACACGGTAGGCCGCGCCCAGCTGCTGCATGTCGTCGCAGAGGACCTCCGCGTACGCGCCGAGCCACAGCCCGAACGACGAAGGCATGGCCAGCTGGCCGTGCGTGTAGCCGGGCAGCAGCACGTCCTTGTGCTGCTCGCTGGCCTTCTGGAGCGTGTGGAAGAGCGTGAGCACCTCCTCGCGCACCTGCTTGAGCTCGTCACGCAGGAAGAGTTTGAGGTCCACCAGCACCTGGTCGTTGCGCGAGCGTCCGGCATGGATCTTCTTGCCCAGGTCGCCGAGCGAGCGGGTGAGCATGAGCTCCACCTGCGAGTGGATGTCCTCCACGTCGTCTTCGACCTGGAAGTTGCCGGCCTTCACGGCCACGGCGATGTCGTCGAGCCCTTCGAGCAGTTTGGCCAGCTCGCTGGCGGTGAGCAGGCCGATGCTTTCGAGCATCCGGATGTGCGCCTTGGAGCCTTCGATGTCGCAAGCGGCCAGCCGCAGGTCGAGGTTGCGGTCGTCCCCGACGGTGAACCGGTCGACGGCTTCGGTCGCGGCGGTGCCTTTATTCCATAAAGTCGCCATAAATCTCTAGATAAGTGCTTTGATAAAAGCGATATAGCGGTCGATTGCGTCGTTGATTTCGTTGACGAGGATGTATTCGTCGGCGTGGTGGCTGCGGGCGGAGTCGCCGGGGCCCATCTTAACGGCATCGCAGGTGAGGATGGTCCAGTCGGAGGTAGTGGGCGACGAATAGGTCTCGATGTCCAGCGACGCGATCGCCTTCCGCAGCGGTGAATCCAGCGGCGTGGCCGAGGCCTTGTTGCGGAGGCCGCGGGGCAGGATCCGGCTGTGGCAGATGGACTGCAGTTCGTCGACGATCTCCTGCGGGGTGTAGCACTCGTTCGGCCGGACGTCCACCACGAAGCGGCAGCGGTCGGGAATCACGTTGTGCGCGGTTCCGGCGCTGATCTGGGTGGCATTGAGGCGGACCGGACCCATCTCGGGCGAGATGTGCGCGAAATGATAGTTCCGCAGCCGGGCGATGTCATCGAGCGCGATGTAGAGGGCGTTGACGCCTTCGCCGCGGGCCGCGTGGCCGCTTATGCCGATGGCTTCGCAGTCGAGCACCACCAGGCCGCGTTCGCTGGTGGCGGCTTTCATGCCGGTCGGCTCACCCACGATAGCCAGGTCTGGCGTCGGGAGCCAGCCCTCGGAACCGGGCGCCAGGGAGAACGGTCCGTGCGGGCCGAACAGCCAGCTGATGCCGTCGGGACCGCCGCATTCTTCTTCGCGCACCAGCATCAGCACGAGGTTGAAGGGAAGCTGGTGCTGGCAGAAATAACGGAAGGTGGCCAGCATCGCGACGACGCTGCCGCCGTCGTCGTTGGAGCCGAGGCCCCAGACGATGTCGGGCGACGTGCCCGGATCGTACGGGTCGCGCGTGTAGCCCTTGGCGGGCGGTACCGTGTCGAGGTGGGCCACCAGGGCCAGCGTCTTCTTGGACGGGTCGGGAGTGGTGGCGGTAGCCACGATGTTGCCTTGCGGCATGGTGTAGGACAGTCCGTTCTGGTCGAGCCACCAGGCCACCCAGGCTGCGACAGCCTCTTCGTTGAACGATTCGGAAGGGGCGTGGACCAGTTTCCGCAGCAGGTCGATGCAGTCGTTGTTATTCATCGAAAGGAAGTTCTTGAGGATGATTGCCGTAATATACCCGCAGCGGGTTGGACAGCAGCTTGATGAAGCCCTTGGCTTCCTCGGCCGTCCAGCCTTTCTGCGTCTCGCCGTATTCGCCGAGTTTCGATTTCACCAGGTCGCCCGGGGCGTCGACGCCCACGGTCGAGAAGCAGCACGGCCGCAGTTCGAGCGTCACCGTGCCCGTGACGTTGCGCTGGCTGCTCTCGAGCATCGCCTCGATGTCGCGCATCACGGGTTCCAGGTACTGGCTCTCGTGGAGGAACATGCCGTACCAGGTACCAACCTGGTCCTTCCAGTATTGCTGCCACTTCGAGAGGGTGAATTTTTCAAGGTACTTGTGCGCGCCGATGACGAGCATCGGGGCGGCGGCTTCGAAGCCCACGCGGCCCTTGATGCCGATGATCGTGTCGCCCACATGGTTGTCGCGGCCAATGCCCCAGGCGGCGCCGACTTTCTCCACGGCCTGGATGGCCGCCACCTTGTCGGCGTAGGCCTGGCCGTTGACGCTGCAGATCTCGCCCTTGTCGAAGCCGATCTGGAGCAGCTCCTTGCCCGATTTGGTCACCTGCTTCAGGTATGCTTCCTCAGGCAGCCCCTGCTTCGAGTCGAGGATCTCGCCGCCGCAGACCGAAGTGCCCCAGAGTCCCACGTTGTAGGAATATTTCATCTTGGCGAAGTCGGCGGGGAAGCCGTGGGCGTTGAGGTAGTCCACCTCTTCCTGGCGCGAGAGGTTGCCGTCACGCGTGAGCGTAATGATCTCCACGCCGGGGCACATCACCAGGAACACCATGTCGAATCGCACCTGGTCGTTGCCGGCGCCGGTGGAACCGTGGGCGATGGCGTCCGCCCCGATCTGCTTCGCATACCGGGCCACGGCCATCGCCTGGAACAACCGCTCCGACGATACGGAGATGGGATAGGTCCCGTTGCGCAGCACGTTGCCGAAGATCATGTATTTCAGGCTCTTGGCATAGTATTCCTGCGTGATGTCGATGGCTGCGAACTGCGTGGCTCCCAGCTTGTAAGCATTCGTTTCATTGGTCTTCAGCTGTTCGGCGCTGAACCCGCCCGTGTCGGCGCACACGGCATGCACTTCATACCCCTTCTCCCGCGCGAGATACATCACAGTATATGAGGTATCCAATCCGCCGCTATAGGCCACTACGACTTTTTTCTTTTCCATAGTCTATTCTCCTGGATGATGGATTTCCAAATGTTCTTCCGGGTCGTAAAGCAGCCCCGTGCAGATGCAGACCCGGTAATTCTGCTCCTTCAGCACAGGGAAATTGCGGCAGCCCTCGCACCCCTTCCAGAATTCGACGTCGTCGGTCAGGTCGTCGTAGGTCACGGGGCGGAAGCCGAACTCGTAGTTCATCTTCATCACGGCCGCCGAGGTGGTCATGGAGAAGATCTTCGCGTGCGGGAAAAGCTTGCGCGAGAGGATGAAGGTCTGTTCCTTGATGCGGCGGGCGATGCCCAGCGCGCGGAACTTTTCGGGGACGATGAGGCCGGAATTGGCCACGAAGCTCTTGCCGCCCCACGATTCGATGTAGGAGAAGCCGGCGAATTCGCCGTCGTCGGTCAGGGCGATCACCGCCTTTCCAGAGCGGATCTTGTCCTGGATGTATTCGGGCGTACGCCGCGCGATACCGATCTTGTCGCCGAGCGACGAGAGGTAGAGCTCGTGGCACACGTCCGCTGCATAGTCGAGGTGGCGCTCGTCGGCCACCAGTACATTGATATTCATTTTCGTCACTTAATCCTTGATGAGTTTTTTGCCGATCCCCGGGATGAGGCCTTCCAGGAAGCCGAGGATTCCTTCGTGTGAGGCATCCTGCTTGAGGATGAGCAGCAGCGTGTTGTCGCCCGCCAGCGTGCCCATCAGGTACGGATGGGGATGCCCGTCGATGGCCACGCCGACCAGGTTGGCACAGCCCGCATGGGTGGTCACCACGCCCAGCTGCCCCGAGAAGGAGATGCCCAGGATGTGGTGGAGGATGCCTCCGCCCGGCGCTGCGACCGGTTCCTGTCCGTTGACCGGCAGCTGGTAGACAATTTCGCCCGCCGCGTCGGTCTGCTTGAAGATCTGCAGTTTCTTGAGGTCGCGCGAAAGGGTGGCCTGCGTCGTCTGGATGCCTTCCTCCGCCAGCAGCGCGGAAAGCTCCTCCTGATTGTGGATCTTTTTCGAGGCCACCAGCGCCCTAATCTTCTCGGCACGTATATTCACCAATTTATGCATCTGTGCGTATAAATATTCGTTTACGGCGCAAATATAGGAATATTTATTCAATTACAACAAATAATTTTTCATTTTTTCCAACCTGGCGGAAGCCGACCCCTCTCGGGACTCACCAAGTTCAACTTTTTTTATTATCTTTGTAAGACTGGAACAAAATGGAGTGACCGTGAAGAAGAACGAGACGGGCAGAATCGGAGAGGAGATGGCGCTGGATTGGATGCAATCGCGCGGTTTCCGCTTGCGCGACCGCAATTGGCGCTCCGGGCACAAGGAACTGGACCTGGTAATGGAGAGTCCCGGGAGGGTGCACATTGTGGAAGTCAAGACCCTGACGCCCCCGTTGCTCCAGCAACCCTTTGAAAAGGTGGATTCCCGGAAGCAGGCCCGGCTCGTCGCGGCCGCCCGCCACTACATCGCTGAGCAGAAAGTGAAAAAGGAAGTGCAGTTCGACGTGGTCTCCGTCGTACTCGACGGCGGCCGTTCCCAAGTGGACTACATCCCTGAAGCCTTTTATCCCATCATGAAACACTAACAGATATCTTACCTGTATGAAAAATAACCATTACTGTATCATCATGGCGGGCGGCATCGGCAGCCGCTTCTGGCCCATGAGCCGCCAGACCCGTCCCAAACAGTTCATCGACATCCTCGGCGTCGGAAAGACCTTCCTCCAGATGACCTTCGAGCGCTACGCGCGCATCGTGCCCCCGGAGAACATCCTCATCGTCACCGCCGAGCGCTATCGCGACCTGGTGAAGGAACAGCTGCCCGACATGCCCGACGAGAACATCCTCCTCGAGCCCTACAAGCGGAACACCGCGCCCTGCGTGGCCTACGCCACCTATAAACTCTTCAAGAAGAACCCCAAGGCCACCGTGGTGGTGGCCCCGGCCGATCACCTGATCATCGGTGAGGAGCAGTTCGCCGGCACCATCCGCAGCGCACTGGAAGCAGCAGAGCGCAACGACCGCCTCTACACCATCGGCATCGAGCCTACGCGCCCCGAGACCAACTACGGCTACATCCAGATCAACAAGTCGCATGCGGAGAAAGTGGACCAGCACGACTCCTACCAGGTAAAGACCTTCACCGAGAAGCCCAACGCCGAGTTGGCGCGCGTCTTCCTGGAGACCGGCGAATTCTTCTGGAACTCCGGCATGTTCATCTGGAACCTGCAGGCCATCAAGCGCGAGTTGGAGCGCTGCCTGCCCGAGGTCACGACCCTCTTCCAGGGCGGCGAGAAGTACTACTTCACGCCCGAAGAGGCCAGCTTCATCCGCCGCGTCTACGAAGACTGCCCCGCCATCTCCATCGACTACGGCGTGATGGAGAAGACGCAGAAAGCCTGGGTCTTCCTCTCCGATTTCGGCTGGACGGACCTCGGCACCTGGGAATCGGTCTACGAGCAGGTGCCCAAGAACGAGAACGGCAACGTAGTCAGCGCCAAGGTGCAGATGATTGACGAAGTGAAGGGTTCCGTGGTGCTGGAGACCAATCCGAAGAAACTGGTGGTGGCCCGCGGATTCGAGCAGATGATGGTGGTCGACATGCATGACGTGCTGCTGGTCTGCCACCGCGACGACAAGACGGTCAAGGACATCGTCACCGACCTGACCATGAAGGACAAGATCGACCGGTACCTGTAGCGACATGAAAGCGAAGAAATTACCCGTCAGCGTCCATTCCGAGATCGGGCAGCTGGAAGCCGTGCTGCTCCATACCCCGGGCGCCGAGGTGGAGAACATGACCCCGCGCATGGCCCAGCGTGCGCTGTACAGCGACATCCTCAACCTGTCCATCGCCCGCAAGGAATATGAGCAGATCGAGGGCGTGCTTTCCCGCGTGGCCAAGGTCTATCAGGTGCGCGACCTGCTCGCGCAGGTGCTCGACAAGCCGGAGGCCCGCCGCGAACTCATCACGAAGATCTGCATCGCCGAACAGGCGGGCGGCTGCTTCGACACGCTGATGGCCATGTCCACGCCGAAGCTGGTGACGGCCCTCGTCGAGGGCCTGCCCGCCCGCATCGACACGCTTACGGCCTTCCTCAACGAAGATTATTATTCGCTGTTTCCGCTCTACAATTTTTACTTCACCCGCGACTCCTCGGTCACCATCGGGACCGACGCGCTGATCTGCCGGATGGCCAACCAGGTCCGCGCCCGCGAAGCCATGATCATGGATGCCATCTACCGCCGCAGCGGCGCCTTCGAAGTCGGCACCATCGACCTGTCGAACGTGGTACCGGCTCGCGGCAAGCTTTTCATCGAGGGCGGCGACGTGCTCATCGCACGCGACGACATCCTGGTGGTCGGCAACGGCATGCGCACCAGCGCGGCCGGCATCGACGCCCTGCTGCAGCGCTTCTGCGAGCGTTATCCCACGGGGCGGAAGCACGTCATCGTGCAGCAGCTCCCCTCCGAGCCCGAGTCGTTCATCCATCTCGACATGGTCTTCACGCTGCTCGACCGCGACCAGTGCATGGTCTTCGAGCCGCTGATCCTTCACGACCGCTCTTACAAGACAGTACACATCACCATCGAGAACGGCAGTGTGAGCCGCATCAAGGGTGTGTCGGGCATCCTGCCGGCACTCCGGAGCCTGGGCATGGACCTGGAACCCCTCAGCTGCGGCGGCTCGTCGGACAGCTGGGTGCAGGAACGCGAACAGTGGCACAGCGGTTCGAACCTCTTTGCCATCGCACCGGGCAAGGTGCTGTGCTACGCCCGCAACGAGGCCACGCTGCGCGAACTCGACAAGCACGGCTTCGAGGTGCTCTCGGCCCGCGACGTGATCGCCGGCAAGAAGCAGCTGGAAGACTATGCGAAGTGCTGCATCACCATCCAAGGCTCCGAACTGCCCCGCGGCGGTGGCGGCGCGCGCTGCATGACGATGCCGCTGCGCCGAAAAGCGGTTGAATGGTAACGGATAATCACTATATTTGCGCTCTAATCCGAGAAGAGACATGGGCATTTCAAACGAGAAGATCGAACAGATGATGGCCTCCATCCAGGAGATGAAGGCATTACGCGAACAGGAAATCGAGGAGCTGCGCGTGAAGTGGCTGGGCAAGAAGGGTGAGATCACGCAGTTGTTCGACGAGTTCCGCACGGTGGACAAGGACCAGAAACGGGAATTCGGCCAGCGGCTGAATGCACTGAAGAACGCCGCCACCGCCAAGATCGAGGAACTTCGGAACACCCTTTCCGAGATGGCCGGCCCCGCCGCCGCCTCGTTCGACCTGACCAAGCCGGGCGATGCCTATGAGTTGGGCGCACGCCATCCCATTTCGGTCACCCGCGAGGAGATCATCTCCATCTTCCAGAAGTTCGGCTACAGCGTGGCGGAAGGCCCCGAGATCGAAGATGACTGGCATGTGTTCAGCGCCCTCAACTTTCCCCCGGAGCATCCGGCCCGCGACATGCAGGACACCTTCTTCGTGCAGCCCGAGGGCGACAACCCCATCCTGTTGCGCACCCATACCTCTTCCGTGCAGGTCCGCACCATGGAGCGCATGAAACCGCCCATCCGCGTCATCTGCCCGGGCCGTGTGTTCCGCAACGAGGCCATTTCGGCCCGCGCCCACTGCATCTTCCACCAGGTGGAAGGCCTCTACATCGACAAGAACGTATCGTTCGCCGACATGAAGCAGGCCATCCTGCTCTTCGCGCAGGAGATGTTCGGTGCCGACACGCAGATCCGCATGCGCCCGTCCTACTTCCCGTTCACCGAGCCCAGCGCCGAGGTGGACGTGAGCTGCAACATCTGCAAGGGCAAGGGCTGCAACATCTGCAAGGGCACCGGCTGGCTCGAGATCCTGGGTTGCGGCATGGTGGACCCGAACGTCCTCCGCGCCTCGGGCATCGACCCCGACGTCTACAGCGGCTTCGCCTTCGGCATGGGCATCGAGCGCATCGCAATGCTGAAGTGGCAGGTCAAGGACCTTCGCAATTACTTCGAAAACGACATCCGCTTCCTCCGTCAGTTCGAGGCGGCGATCTAACCCACACGCCCGACAGGCAATTCCGCCCGACAGGCGCAACGACATCGGCCCCACAGTGCTTGTGGGGCCGATTGTTTTGCGGGAAGGGCCGAAATCGGGGGTCGGCGCAAGGACGGCATCGCCAGAGGCCACTCGGGGAGGGGTCGGCTTGCGCCTGGTTGACGGAAACGCAAAAAGGTCGCTGTTCGGTCAAACGACTGGAGTCAGAAGTTGAAGCTGAACTTGTAGATTTTGGAGGGTTCTTCGTCGTCGCCGACCCACACGTAGCCGTGGGAGCGGTCGACGCAGATGGATTCGGCGTTGTCGATGAAGCCCACGTCGTAGGAGGCAATCAGGTCGAAATTCTTGACGGAGAAGATGAAGATGTTGCCGGCGTCGGAGTCGACGACCCACAGCCAGTCTTTCACGGGGTCGTAGCAAAGGCCGGCGACCTCCTCAATCAGGGAGGACTCTTCGCGGAGGCAGACCCGCTTGACGACGGTGCCGTCTAACTTACAGATCCAGAGCAGGGCGTCCTCCTGGCTGCCCACCATCAGGAGACTGTCCTTGTAGAAGGTGATGCCTTCCAGTCCGTTGTTGCCGAAATGCCCGTCTTTCGCTTCCTTGACGTAGAACAAGGTGTCTATCTTCTTGTAGTCGGGCGCCGCGATGCGGCAGACCATCTGGTCGCCTTCGACGGCGATATACAGGTCTCCGTTTTTCGGGTTGAGGGTGACGCCCTCGGAATCCATCTCCAGCGGCAATTTCGAAGTGACCTTGCCGGTGAACGAAACCCCGCAGAGGACGCCTTCGTCGCTGACCGCCCAGAATGCCGTGCTGTCGCGGTTCATGCACAGGCCGGAGAGTTCCTCGACGCTGCAGCTGATGACCTGTCGGGGGCCCATCTGGGGGATGGCGCGCGTGTTGTGGGACGGGCCTTTCGCTTCGTCTTTTACGGTCGGGGGATAGGCGACAGGCGGGAAGTCATTCGTATTGCAGGCGCGGAGCGAGAGCAACACCAGCGGCAGGAGGGCGAGGCGGATCAAGGGAAAGCGCATTATTCCCGGCTGAATATCATCACGCAACTGATGGCCGCCACGATACCGATGATCTGCGGGACCGTCGGGAAGACGGCATACAGGATGAGGGAGATGACGCACATGATCACCGGGGCGCAGGCATCGGCCAGCGGCGCCACGATCATGGCTTTTCCGTACCGGTTGGCATACACCAGGGTAAAGGCGCCGATGGAGTTCAGGATCTGGACGAAGAACACCTTGGTCAGTTCTCCCCAGCCCTGCGAGGTGATGCAGGAACCGTCGCCCATGAGCAGCGCCACCGGGATGAGCAGTACCGCCGCGAGGGCCATATAGACGAACACGCTTTCAGCGTCGGGCGTGGAGTTGTTGGCCAGTTTCATCACGAAGGCCTGGATACCCCAGCAGATGAACACCACCGCGGCGTACAGGATCCAGACCCAGCTCTTGACGGCCCCGTCGGTGTTGTCGGGCAGGGCAAAGCAGATGATGGCCACGAAAGCCAGGGCGATGCCCAGGATGCCCAGTTTGGAAACCCTTTCCTTCAGGAAGGCAGCCGACAGCAGCACGGTCACGATCGGGGCCACCGAAATCATCGGCATCACCAGGTAGGCCGGGGCATAGTCCAGGGCCAGGAACAGCACCAGCTGCCCGCCGGCACCCAGAAGCCCCACCGCCATGCTCAGAAGCGCGGGCTTTGTGCGGACGTCGAGTTTGAAATGGATGTTGATGAGCGCTGCCAGTGCGCACGGGACCATGCTCAGGGCCCATACGACGTAGACCAGGTTCTTGGGAAGGGTGGTCTGGTCGGAAAATGCGCCCCAGATGCCCCAGGTTACCATGGTGATCAGGGCATAGAGCAGCCAGTTGTGTTTCTTTTCCGTCATGGTTCAGGTTTTATTGGTCGATGTCGACGATATGCAGGGTGATGTGGGTTTTTTCAATGTACTCTTTGAGCTCGGGGGAGATGTGACTGTCCGTGACGATCGACGTGATCTTGTCGAGCGATGCGATGTGCGCGAAGGTCCGGCGTCCGAACTTGCTGGAGTCAAACACGGCAACCACCTCCTTGGCGGCTTCGATCATCGCCTGGTTGAGGCTGGCCTCCTCCAGGCTGGGCGTGGATAGGCCGTCCTGGATGCTGAAGCTGTCGACGCCCAGGAAGAGCTTGTCGCAGAAGATGTTTTTCAAAGCATATTCCGAGATCATGCCGACTGTCGAGTGGGACACGGACCGCATCGTCCCGCCGAGCACGATAACCGTGAACCGGCCGTAGTTGTTGAGCGTGATGGCGATGTCGAGAGCGTTGGTGATGACGGTCAGATCTTTCAGGTGGTCCAGGTTCTTGGCGATTTCCATCGTGGTGGTGCCGGAGTCGATGATGATGCGTTCACCGTCGCCGATCATCGAGGCGGCATACTTGCCGATCAGTTCCTTTTCGCGGGTGTGCAGCTGCTGCTTGCGGCTGATGGACATGTCGTCGAGCTCGCCCGTCTGGTGGAGGACAATGGCACCGCCCTTCACCCGGACCAGCAACTTGCGCTCCTCCAGCACGGCGAGGTCTTTCCGGATGGACACCTCGGAGACGCCGAACGTCTCCACGAGCTGTCCCACGAAAACCCGGCCCTCCGTGTGGAGCAGGTTCAGGATTTTGCTTCGGCGTTCTTCTATGGAATACTTTCTTTTCATAATGCAAGAGGGTGGTTTGTTTCGAAAGTTATTGTTTCGTTTGGAAAGAATTTGCTTGGTTTTGTAATTTGAGGTGCAAGATAGGAATTTTTCCTTTCATGGCAAAATCTATCGTTTCAAAACTTTCAAAAATTAACAAATTTCTTTCGGAAGCAACCTTGTTTCCCATTGCAAATTTACGAAAAATAATAAAATAGGCGAAAAAATTTGTCGAAAAATAAATCTTTTGTTAGATTTGCATCGAGGAAGGTCTCGGCCTTTTCGATTTGAAACCAAGATACCTTATATAATATGCTGACTTTAGATTGCCATACCATCCGGGAAATCGAGCACCAGCCACGCATGTGGATGGAGACTTTCCGGGTGATCAGCGAGCGGAAGACGGACATCGAACGGTTCTTTGCCGCCAACGGCATCGACCGCTCCACGCGCATCGTGCTCACGGGCGCCGGCACCTCGGCCTTCGTGGCTGACACGGCCGCCTGCCAGTTCGTGCACGACGGTTACGGATGCGCCCGCTCGGTCGCCACGACCGACATCGTCTCGGCCCCCGCGTCTTTCCTGAGTCCGGACGACAAACTCTTCATCTCGTTTGCCCGTTCGGGCAACAGTCCGGAGAGCGTGGCGGCCTATCAAATCGCCCGCCAGTTCTGCCGGGACGCCCAGCACCTGGTCATTACCTGCAACCCGGACGGCCAACTGGCCCGGGAAGCGGATCCACGGAAAGACCTGGTCGTCATCCTGCCTGACGGCACGAACGACCGGAGCCTGGCGATGACCAGCAGCTTCTCTTCCATGCTGGTAGCCTGCCTGCTGTGCAAGAACATTGCGACGCTCGACGCCGAGAAGCCGCGCCTCGAAGCCGCCGCCGCCTTCGCTGCGCACTTCCTGGAAGACGGCGTGACCGACGCGCTGCGCAACTTTACATCGAAAGACATCCGCCGGGCCGTGTTCCTCGGCTCCGGCGCCCTGAAAGGCATCTCCTGCGAATGCCACCTCAAGCTGCAGGAACTCACGGACGGCCAGATCATGTGCTCGTTCGACTCGTTCCTCGGCCTGCGACACGGCCCCAAGGCCGTCATCAACGAGCAGACGCTGGTGGTCTACCTGCTGGGCGACGATCCCTACACCCGCCTGTATGAGCGCGACCTGGTCGCGCAGGTGGACCAGGAGAACCGTCCCGTCGCGCAGATCATCGTCTCCCTGACGCCCTCCGGCATCAAGGAGGGCATCGACTTCGAGGTCGATGCACCTTTCGCGGATCCCGCCGTTGCGGGTGAATACCGCTATGTGCCCTACGTGCTGGCCGGCCAGCTGCTGGGCTATTTCTTCTCCCTGTCGAAGGGGCTCAACCCCGACGCGCCCTCGGTCCGCGGGACCATCTCGCGCGTGGTGAGCGGCGTGAAGATCTATCCGTATAACCGTTAAAACCGAAAAACCATGAGTTACAGAACGAACATAGATGAAACTCCCAAATTGAGGCGACTGCTGGATCGGGTTGGGGAATTGAATGCACAGGGGCACAAACCAATGACACTGCTAGCAGTGTGCCCCAACTCTCCAGCAGTCATCAAGGCGGCCTTCCGCGCCGCCCGCCGCAACAATGCGCCGATCATGTTCGCCGCCACCCTCAACCAGGTGGACAACGACGGCGGCTATACCGGCATGACGCAGGAGGACTTCGTGCGCGTGATGAAGACGGAAGCCGCACGCAACAATTTCAAGGGCCCGTACCTGGCCGCCATCGACCACGGCGGACCCTGGCTCAAGGACATCCAGACCATCGAGATGTGGCCGTACGAGAAAGCGATGGAAGGCGTCAAGCGTTCCTATGAGGCCGCCCTGCTGGCCGGCTACGAGCTGATCCACGTCGATCCGACCGTGGACCGCTTCCTGCCCAAAGGCCAGATCATCGACATCGAAGTGGTCGCCGCCCGTACGATCGAACTGATCACCCATATCGAGAACTTCCGCAAGGAGCGCGGCATCGCGCCTATCGCCTACGAAGTCGGCACCGAGGAAGTGCATGGCGGCCTGGCCGACATGTCGGTGTTCAACAAGTTCCTCGGCCTGCTCAAGGAAGGGCTCGCCAAAAACGGTTGCGCCGACGCCTGGCCGTGCTTCGTGGTCGGCAAGGTCGGTACCGACCTGCATACCACGTATTTCGACCCGGAAGTAGCCCGCCAGCTGACCAGCACGGTCGCCCGCTACGGCAGCTACATCAAGGGTCACTACACCGACGATGTGGAGAATCCCGAAGAATATCCCCTCACGGGCATGGGCGCCGCCAACGTCGGCCCCGAGTTCACCGTGTCGGAATACCAGGCGCTCGAAGAACTGGAGGCGGCCGAGGACTGGCTCTACGGCCAGGGCCGCGTGCCGATGCACTCCCACATGACAGCCATCCTGAAACGGCTCGTCATCGAATCGGGCCGCTGGAAGAAATGGGTGCACGGCAACGAGTCGCCCGACGACTTCGACGCCATCACCCCGGACCGCCAGCGCTGGCTCATCCAGACGGGTGCCCGCTACATCTGGCAGAAGCCCGAAGCCGTGGCTGCCCGCCGGATGCTCTACGACAACCTGAACCTGAACGGCATCGATGCGGAAGGCATCGTGCTCTCGAACATCGAACGCGCCATCGACAAGTATTACGTGGCCTTCAACCTGGTAGGCCTTAACGCATTGCTGTAATGAAAAAGTATGACATCCTGGCCATCGGCGAACTGAACGTCGACCTGCTCCTGAACCGCATTGGCGGTTTCCCCGAGGTGGGCAAGGAGATCTTCGCGCAGGACATGACCTTGGCGCTCGGCAGTTCCACTGCCATCTTCGCCGCCAACGCCGCTACGCTCGGCGCCCGTGTGTCGTTCATCGGCATGATCGGCAAGGACAGTTTCGGCGACGTGGTGCGCACTTCGCTCGCCGCGCGCAACGTGGACACGTCCCAGCTGATCGAAGCGGCCGGCGCGGCCACCGGCCTGACGGCCATCCTCAATTACGACAACGACCGTGCGGCCGTCACGTATCCCGGCGCCATGAGCCTGATGGGCCTCAAGGATATCCGCCCCGAATCCATCCAGGCTGCCAAGCATGTCCATATTTCGTCCGTGTTCCTGCAGGAGAACCTGCACCGCGACCTGCTGGGCATCGTGCGGCTCGTCAAGGAGTGCGGCGCGACCCTCTCGATGGATGTGCAGTTCGACCCGGCAGAAACCTGGGATTTCGACTGCGCCCGCATCCTTCCGCTCGTGGACGTGTTCATGCCCAACGAGCAGGAACTCATGGCCATCACCCGTACCGACAGCGTTGAGGCGGCCGTAGCGGCCATCAAGCCGTATGCCCGCGTGACCGTCGTCAAGATGGGCACGCGTGGATCGATGGTGGTGACCCCGGAAGGGGAGACCCGTCTCCCGGCGATGCTCAACGCCAACGTGGTCGATGCCATCGGCGCCGGCGACAGCTTCGATTCCGGATTCGTCACGGCCTACGTACAGGGAAAGCCCCTGGCGGAATGCCAGTGGCTCGGCAACCTGACCGGCGCCATCAACACCACCGCGGCGGGCGGTACCGGCGCCTTCACATCGAAGGAAGCCGTGCAGGCAGCCGCGTTGAAACATTTCGGCCAAAAACTCGTCTTATGATTACCCGATACCGCTTATTATTCGTCATAGTGGCCACCCTGCTTGTGATGGCCGGCTGCGACGTCAAACTGGATAGTGGTGATGTCTCGCTGTCGCTCGACAAGAAGGATCAGCTGCACATCACCGTGCCCGCCGCGACTTCGCCGCTGCTGCAGGACGTGCCCGCCCTCGCCACGCTCACCGTGGCGGGCCAGCCGGTCGCTTTCGGGGATTCCCATCTCTCCGGCAAGCTGGTCAAGGACGAGTTCGGGAAAGGCTTCAGCATGGTGCTGAAAGGGACGTCGGAGTCCGGCATCACGCGCGAGACCAGCATCACGGCCTACGACCGGTTCCCTTCCACGCTGGTGGTCCGTACCCGGTTCACCAACGGTTCCGACGCGGTCGTGCCGGTAGACGGCTGGTCCACCTGCGACCTGCAGGTGAACGCCGCCGGCGACACGCCCGCCTTCTGGTCGTTCCAGGGCCAGTCCACGGAAGACCGGGCCGACTGGATCCTGCCCGTAGAGAACGGATTCTACCAGCGGAACTACATGGGCATGAACAATTCCGACTATGGCGGCGGCGTTCCGGCCGTCTGTCTGTGGCGGCGGGATGCCGGCGTGATGGTCGGCCATCTCGAAGACCATCCCGAGCTGGTGAGCCTGCCTGTCCGCATGAAGGACGGCGTGGCGAGCGTTGGCATCGTCAAGGAATACGACACCCCGAAGGCCCTGCAGTCCGGCGCATCGCTGGAAACCTGCATCGCCTTCATCTCCCTGTTCACCGGCGACTGCTTTGGCGCGCTGCGGAACTATTCGGACCTGCTCGCCGCCCGCGGCGTGGTGATGCCCGAGAGCGAGCCTGACGCCTTCGATCCGGCCTGGTGCGCCTGGGGCTATGAGCGCCGTTTTACGCTCGACGAGATCCTGGGCACGCTGCCCAAGGTCCGGGAACTGGGCTTCCAGTGGGCCACGCTTGACGACGGCTACCAGATCGCCGAAGGCGATTGGGACCTCACCCCCGTACGCTTCCCGCACGGGGATGCGGACATGGAATACCTGGTGGACAAGATCCACTCCTACGGGCTGAAGGCCGAGCTCTGGTGGGCGCCGCTGGCCGCCGATCCGGGTACCGCTTTCCTGCAGAAATATCCGCAGTCCGTGATCCTGGACAAGGACGGCAAGCCTCAGGACATCACCTGGTGGGACAGCTGGTACCTTTCCCCGGTCGACGAAGATGTTATCCGGGAGCAGCGCGCGCTCGTGACCAAGTTCCTCGGGGACTGGGGTTTCGACGGGCTTAAGCTGGATGGCCAGCACATGAACGCCGTGGCGCCGGACTACAATCCCGCGCACCATCCCGACGATCCGGAAAAGGACGTGCGGGAGCTGCCCACGTTCTTCAAGATGATCTACGAGACGGCCCGTGGCGTCAAGCCCCACGCCGTACTCCAGTTCTGCCCCTGCGGCGACTGCTTCTCCGTGTACCACCTGCCCTATGTCAACAAGACCGTGTCGTCCGACCCGGGCAGCAGCTGGCAGATCCGCACGAAAGGCTATGTGCTCCGCGCCCTGGCGCCCCGCACCGCGTACTACGGCGACCACATCGAACTCTCGGACGGCGGCTGCGACTATCCCACCCAGCTGGGCATCGGCGCTGTCCTGGGCTCCAAGTTCACCTGGCCGAAGGACAATCCGTACGTCAAGCATTCGTATCTGCTGACGCCCGAGAAGGAAGCGCTGCTGCGCAATGCGCTGGATATCTACGCCGAGAAGCGGCTCTCCGAGGGTGAGATCGTGCCCGGCCTCTACGATGTCGGCTACGATTTCCCGGAAACCTACGTCATCCGCAAGGACGGCGTGCTCCACTATGCCTTCTATGCCCATGGAAAGCAGGTGGACCGCGTCGAGCTCCGCGGCCTGGAACCGGGCTGCGAGTACCGGATCACCGACTACTACAACCATGTGGACCACGGCATTGTCAAGGCTTCGGACAAGACGGTCGTGGACATTCCCTTTGACAATGCTCTTCTCTTGGAAGCAATCAAACAATAATACACCTAAATATCAACTTATGAGACGATTGATCCTTCTCTTCGCCTTGCTGCTGACAGCCATGCAGCTGAACGCGCAGATTACGGTCAAGGGTACCGTCACCTCCAACGAGGATGGCCCCATGATCGGAACCGGCGTGCTCGAAAAAGGCACGATGAACGGCACCGTCACGAACGAAGATGGTTCCTACACCATCACCGTTTCCAATGGTAATGCCGTTCTGATCTTCACGACAATCGGTTTCAAGACCGTGGAAGTCCCGGTTAACAACCGTGCCGTCATCAATGTGACCCTCGAAGTCGACCAACAGCTCCTCGACGAGCTGGTTGTCGTGGGTTATTCCAGCAAAACCCGCTCGGAAATCACTTCCGCCGTCGCCGTCGTCAATTCTGAAAAGCTGAACGACGTGGTGACCAGCGACATCTCCCACATGCTCCAGGGCAAGGTGGCCGGTGTGTCCGTGGTCAACAGCAGCGGTCTGCCGGGTTCCTCGGCCTCTATCCGCATCCGTGGTACCTCATCTCTGAACGCTCCGCAGGAGCCGCTCTACGTGGTCGACGGTATCATCGGCGGTTCCTATGACCCGAACGACGTGGAGTCGGTCACCGTCCTGAAGGACGCCGGTTCCACGGGTATGTACGGTGCGCAGGCCAACGGCGGTGTCATCGTCGTGACCACCAAGAAAGCCAAAGGCGACAAGCTGCAGTTCAACTGGAAATCGACGGTCGGTCTGGCCCAGCCGGATTTCAGCCGCCAGCGCCTGATGAATTCCCGCCAGCTGTACCAGTACTACCGTGAGTATTATCGCGATCCCGAGACCGGACTGGTGGACGACGTCGCCATGCAGTCGGTCGCTCCGAAGTCGGTCATGGATACCGATACGGACTGGCGCGGCCTGGTCTACCAGAATGCACTGCTGCACAGCCATCACCTGTCGGTGGCCGGCCGCACGGAAAAGAACTCCTTCTACAACAGTATTTCCTACTACGATGAGCAGGGTACCCTGAAGTACACGGGTTACAAGAAAATCAACGTCCGTTCCAACAACACGACGTTCCTGACCAAGTGGCTCACCATGACCAACAACCTCAACGTCTGGGCCGACAAACAGGAGCAGCCGGACGATCTGCTGGTCTACTATGTACTCCAGGGCGTTGTATGGGACAGCCCGTACGATGAGAACGGCAACCTCCGTCCCTTCACCGGCCGGACCGACCTGTATTCCCGCTACGACAAGAACCCGTTGATCGGCTATTCCGATCGCGAGAAAGATTCCCGCGTCTCGAAGAGCTTCGGCGTCGACTATGACCTCGTGCTCAATGCACAGATCACTCCCTGGCTCTCCTTCGTTTCACAGACCCGCGTGAGCGCCTCTGCGGCCTCCTTCGATTACCACCGTACTGCCGATGTGGAATACATGCAGCCCGGCGACCAGGTGGAAGGCGAGCAGTCGCTCGACTATGGCGGCATCACCACCAACATGTTCAAGGTGAACAAAGACTGGGGCAAGCACTCTTTCGACGCCCTCCTGGGCTATGAGGCACAGCGCTCCTGGTACCAGTATGTATATGGTGAAGGCAAGGGCCTCCCGTACGGCCTCTACGTGCTGAGCGTGGCCTCCGACAGCAAGGATGTCGCCGGCTCCACCTCCGTCACGGGCATGCAGTCCTTCATCTCGCAGGCATCCTACAACTACGCATCCAAGTACTTCCTCAACGCGTCGTTCCGTATCGACCAGTCCTCGACCTTCAACAAGCAGAACCGCACGGCCATGTTCCCGAGCGTGTCCGCCGCATGGGTCATCAGCAACGAGGACTTCTTCACCTCCTCGGCCATCACCAACCTCAAGCTGAAGGTCAGCTGGGGCAAGACCGGTATGAAGGACATCGGCGCCAGCAAGTATCTCGAGGCGTTCTCCTACAGCACGCAGTACGACAGCCACTCCGCTGCTACGGCCACCCAGATGGCGAATGCCAACCTGAAATGGGAACAGACCACCCAGTTCAACGTCGGTGCCGAGATCGGCGTGCGCGACTGGCTGTCCGTCGACCTGAACTGGTATCGCAACAAGACCAACGACCTGCTCGTCTACCGCGACCTTCCGCCGTCCGGCGGCTTCTCGCAGCAGTGGCAGAACCTGGGTTCCGTGATCAACACCGGTTTCGAGACCTCCATCAACGTGACGCCCGTCAAGACCCGCGACTGGCGTTGGGATGTCGACTTCGAAATCGCCTACAACAAGAACTGGCTGACCGGCTTCGGTGAAGGCGTGACCGTCACCAAGTCGAACTACTCCGGTGTCTCGCAGGTGTACCACGACGGCGGCCAGCTGGCTACCTGGTACCTCCGTGAATATGCCGGCGTCGACCCGCAGACGGGCCGCAACACCTACATCGATGCGAACGGCCAGAAGACCTTCGACTACGCATCCGCCCGTTACATCGAGGCAGGCTCGCCGATCATCCCTTGGCAGGGTGGTCTGGCCACCGCGTTGCACTGGAAGAACTTCAAGCTCTCCGCTACCAGCAACTTCGTGTGGGGCAACCAGCTCTACGGCCGCAGCCGCGCCAGTGAACTGGCCATCTGGGTCGAGAACTCCCTGCTGCCTTCCAACGAAGACAAGATCTGGCGCCGTCCCGGCGACATCGCCACCATCGGCTCTCCCGCCTATGCGCCGGCTACCCTCTACCACACGGGTTACCTGGTGCCTGGCAACTACTTCAAGATCCGCAACATTACCCTGTCCTACACCTTCCCGAAATCGATCATGAAGAAGTGCGGCCTGACGCTCTCGCTCTCCTGCGACAACGCGGCCACCTTCACGACCGTCTGGGGTGGTGACCCTGAAGTGGACATGACTGGCTCGGGCGTCATCGGTACCATCGAGGGCATCGACGACCGTTACCCGAACAAGCGGCAGTACGTTTTCCAGGTCAACTTCACTTTCTAAATCCGGAATACCATGAAAAAGATATTTACTATCCTGCTTGCCCTGACAGTTACCTGCTGCCTGTTTACGGGCTGCAACCTTGACATCGCTCCGGCCGATTCCTTGACCGGCGAGCAGATGACCGCATCTCCTTCGGGTCTGGAGGACATCCTCAACGGCTGCTACGCCACCATGAAGGACGATACCGATGAAAGCAACTATTGGTGGGGCCGCCAGTACTACCAGCTGGCCGACTTCGCTTCCGACGACGTAGTCTACGGACATGAGACCACCGACGACCTGAACATGATCTTCCGGTACGACGAGCGCTCCCCGGTGCTCGGCAACTTCCGGAGCTTCTGGGCCCTCAACTATAAACTGATCTACTCCTGCAACGTGGCCCTCGCGACCATCGCGCAGAAAGAGGAACTGACGGAACAGGACATCTACCTTCGCGGCGAGGCTGAATTCTTCAAGGCCTTCTGCATGCACGCCCTCCTGAAGAACTACGCCAAGCAGTATGATCCGGCCACCGCTTCGTCCGACCTGGGCATCATCCTCCGCATGGACAGCTCCGACTCAGAACTCAAGGACCGTGCAACGGTTGCCGAGAGCTACGACGAGATCATCAACCTGCTGCTGCAGGCTGAGCAGGACTTCCTGAACGGCGATTTCCCGGATCGTGCCTCGAACAAGGGCTTCGCATCGCTGGGCGCCGCCCAGGCCATGCTCTCCCGCGTGTACATCTTCACGCAGGACTGGCAGAAGGCAGCTGAGTATGCCACCAAGGTGATCAACAGCGGCGAGTATGAACTCGAATCGGCCAAGAAGTTCCCGACCTATTTCACCGAGACCTACAACCGCGACGAAACCATCTGGTGCATGAAGATGATCCCCACCGACGACCAGGGCAGCGCCGCAGTCGCCTCGATGATCTACAACGGTGCTTCCGGCTGCTGGGGCGAGGAAGGCTACAGCAAGCCCCTCCTCAATGACATGAACTTCGAGAACGACCAGTACATCGATGTGGACTGCCGTTTCAGCTTCGTCTGCGCCCCTTACCTGAAGAACGGCCTGATTCTTTATCCTTGCTCGAAGCACACCTGGCAGGATGGCATCGCGACGCTTTGCTCGCATCCGCTCATCCGTCTGGCCGAGATCTATCTCAACCGGGCCGAGGCCTACGCGCACCTGGGCAACGATGCCGCCGCGCTGGCCGACCTGAACGAGATCATCGACCACCGCATGGATTATGACGTCGCTGAGGAGAAGGGCTACGCGCCGAGCGATTACCATCTGACCAGCGCAGATGTCAAGACGAACATGGTCGACCTGGTCCTGACCCAGAAACGCATCGAGCTTTCCTTCGAGGGCTTCCGCTTCTACGACCTGGTCCGCAACAAGAAAGACGTGATCCGCAACTACTGGGGCTACCATACCAACTACGTCAACGGCCAGAGCACGGGCGTCGCCCCGGGTCTAAACGCGCCGGGCGTCTCGACCCAGTGGAACTATGGCCGCCTGGTCTGCCCGATTCCCCAGCAGGAAATCCTCAACAACCCTGCATGTACACAGAATGAAGCTTATAAATAAGTCACTGTCATGAAAACCATCAGAATATTCCTTACGGCCCTTGTCCTCGCGGTCTGCTCCCTGACGGCTTGCGTCCATCTCGGCGACCTCGACCTGGAACCCATTCCGGACATCTCGTTTACCTACGACTGCTCGGGCCTGACCTATACCTTCACTTCCGCCGACGCCTCCGATGTCAAATGGAACATCGTGGGCGAGACCGAAGGCAGCGGCGAATCGTTTACCTATACCTTCAAGAAACCCGGCAGCTACTGGGTGTCGATGAGCGGCTCGTACAACGGTGAGCAGCAGACCGTCTCCACCAAGATCCT
>Ga0310690_10000495_pt1 | contig 83468 bp, 78 predicted proteins | sample AusTroGonzalo_MG_2_FD_207661 | JGI IMG/M metagenome (GOLD analysis project Ga0310690, IMG submission 207661) | Bovine rumen microbial communities from tropical cattle in Woodstock, Queensland, Australia - Gonzalo_04 (v2) (version 2) | ecosystem: Host-associated > Mammals > Digestive system >...
CTTCAAATGTGAAGAAGGCTATCACCAAGATCCTCTTCGAAAAAGGCTATATCCTTAACTATAAGTTCGAAGAAGAAGGCCCACAAGGTACTATTAAGATCGCTCTTAAATACCACCCTGTTACCAAGCAGCCAGCTATCATGAACATCGACCGCATTTCACGCCCTGGTCTCCGTCAGTATGCTGACTCAGAAAACCTCCCGAGAGTCATGAACGGTCTTGGCATCGCCATCATCTCGACCTCAAGAGGCATTATGACAGATAAGGAAGCCCGCAATCTCCATATCGGAGGCGAAGTGTTGTGCTATGTATCATAATATAGGAGGAAACAGAAATGGCATTATCAAGAATCGGTAAATTACCTATTGCAATCCCAGCAGGTACTGAGGTTACAATTAAAGATAACGTTCTTACAGTCAAAGGTAAGCTTGGCACACTCAGCCAGGATTTCCACGGCGACGTCGACGTTAAAGTAGAAGACGGTCACATCCACGTAGCACCGGCTAACATCCCTAACGCTTCAGCCAAACACGGTCTCTACCGCGCATTGTTTTTCAACATGGTGAAAGGCGTATCAGAAGGTTTCGAAACAGTTCAGGAATTTGTCGGCGTCGGCTACAAAGCTGAAGCTAAAGCCAACGGCAAACAACTTGAACTCTCACTCGGTTTCTCACACAACATGATTTTCGTCATGCCGGCAGAAATCACATGCGAGACCATCAACGAAAGAGGTAAGAACCCTATCCTCAAGATGCGTTCATACGATAAGCAGTTGCTCGGCCAGGTCGCAGCAAAGATCCGCTCATACCGTAAACCTGAACCTTACAAGGGCAAGGGTATCAAGTTTGAGGGTGAAGTGCTCCGTCGTAAGGCAGGTAAGGCAGCAGGTAAATAATGTTTAATTTTTAAAATGCAAGAAAGATGAATAAGAAGATCGAAAGAAGATTAAACATCAAGAGACGCGTTCGTAAGGTCGTTTTCGGCACTGCAGCACGCCCAAGAATGTCTGTCTTTAGAAGCAACAAGCAGATTTACGTTCAGCTTATCGACGATGAGGCTGGCAAGACATTAGTCGCTGCAAGCTCAACAGAGAACGGCATCGAACAGGAAAAGATTACAAAGATCGAGAAGGCAGCCAAAGTCGGTAACCTCGTGGCTGAAAAAGCTAAGGCAGCCGGCATTGAGACAGTCGTGTTCGATCGTAACGGTTATTTGTATCACGGAAGAGTTAAGTCTTTAGCAGACGGCGCTCGTAATGGAGGATTAAAATTCTAATACTATGGCAGAAGTCAACGTAAAAAAAGTAAAAACTTCGGAAATCGAGTTGAAAGAACGTCTGGTCCACGTCAGCCGCGTGACTAAGGTCACCAAGGGTGGACGCGCATTTACCTTCGCAGCCCTCGTCGTCGTCGGTAACGAAAACGGCGTAGTCGGATACGGCCTCGGTAAAGCTAAGGAAGTTCAAGCCGCTGTTCAGAAAGGCACTGAAGATGCAAAGAAGAACCTCATTAAGGTTCCGGTCATCAACGGTACTCTTCCACACGAACAATACGGAAAATATTGCGGTGCATACGTATACATCCAGCCAGCTACCCCTGGTACCGGTGTTATCGCAGGCGGTGCAATGCGTGCTGTTCTTGAAAGCGTCGGCGTGAAGAACGTTCTCGCAAAATCAAAAGGTTCATCAAACCCTCACTCAGTGGTGAAAGCTACATTCGCAGCATTGTCACAGATGCGCGACGCACGCACAGTAGCCCAGATGAGAGGCGTGGATTTGGATGTGGTGTTTAACGGATAATCTAAAATTTGATCACAATGAAAAAAGTAAGAATAACTCAGATTAGAAGTGGCATCGGCAGACCACAGGATCAGAAGGACACTCTGAAAAGCTTGAACCTCAGAAAGATGCATCAGTCAGTTGAAGTGGACATGGAAAACCCTTCAGTGGCAGGCATGGTCGAGAAAGTGAAACACCTTCTTAAAATTGAAGAAATCTAATTGTTAAACTAAGAAATTTTAAAAATAGTTATGGATCTTAGTAATCTTAAACCGGCAGAAGGTTCTGTAAAGGATCGCAAGAGAATCGGTCGCGGACAAGGCTCAGGCTACGGTGGAACATCAACACGTGGTCACAAAGGAGCCGGCTCACGCTCTGGTAACACACACAAGATCGGTTTTGAAGGCGGCCAGATGCCTCTCGCACGTCTCGTGCCTAAGTACGGATTCAAGAACATCAACCGCGTGGAATACCGCGCCGTCAATATTGAGGTTCTCGAAGACTTCGCTAACAGCGGCATTACAGAAATTACCCCAGAACTGTTGAAAGACAACGGTTTCGTCGGAAGAAATGAACTCGTTAAAATTCTCGGAAACGGTGAATTGACAAAAGCAGTCAACGTGAAAGCCAACGCATGGTCGAAAGGCGCTGAAGAAGCTATCACAAAGGCTGGTGGTACTATTGAGAAAATTTAATCAACTAAACTGAAGAGATATGAAGGAGTTATTAATAGTTATTTTGGTGTGCCTGGTCATCGCCGGTCTCCTCTGGAGTAACAAGCGACTCAGAGAAAACATCCAGAATATCTTTAAAATCGAGGAACTTCGCAAGAGAATCCTCTATACGCTGTTGATCATCCTGATCTACCGCTTCGGATCATACGTGGTTCTTCCAGGTGTCGACCCTAACGAGCTGGCAGCGTTGAAAAACCAAAGCAGTTCCGGTCTCCTTGGTTTGTTGAATATGTTCTCTGGTGGTGCTTTCGCAAATGCCTCAGTGTTCGCACTCGGTATCATGCCTTACATCACTGCAAGTATTATCATCCAGTTGCTTGGTATGGCTATCCCTTACTTCCAGCGTTTGCAGAAGGAAGGCGAGAGCGGCCATCGCAAGATCAACCAGATCACACGTTACCTTACAGTGCTCATCGTGGCAGTGCAGGCTCCAGGTTACATCGCTAACCTCAGAGCTCAGTTGCCAGCGACAGCTATCTACCCGTTCAATGGTGCAGCCCCTACATTGTTCTTCTGGATTTCCTCAGTGATTATCCTTATCGCTGGAACATTGTTCATCATGTGGCTGGGCGAACGTATCACCGATAAGGGCATCGGCAATGGTATCTCACTCATCATCATGATTGGTATCATCGCACGTCTCCCATTCGCATTGTTCGCTGAGGTAGCTTCACGCTTCACACAAGGTACAGGCGGCCCGATCTTCTTCTTGTTGGAAATCGTGTTCCTCGTACTCGTTATCATCATGACAATCCTTCTCGTACAGGGTACTCGCAAGATCCCGGTACAGTATGCGAAACGCGTTGTTGGTAACAAACAGTACGGTGGAGTGCGTCAGTACATCCCGTTGAAAGTGAACGCCGCTGGTGTTATGCCTATCATCTTCGCTCAGGCTATCATGTTCGTGCCTATCACATTCTTCAGATATTCAGATCCGGAGAGCATGGGCGGCTTCATGAGAGCTATGATTAACATGAACGGCTTCTGGTACAACTTTGTGTTCTTCGTACTTATCGTCGCTTTCACATACTTCTACACAGCTGTGACCATCAACCCGGCACAGATGGCGGAAGATATCAAGAAGAACGGTGGATTCATACCTGGCGTGAAACCTGGTAAACAGACGAAAGACTATATCGATACCATCATGTCAAGAATAACCTTCCCAGGATCGTTATTCCTCGGCGTCGTGGCTATCATGCCTGCTCTCGTCTCTATCATGGGCGTCAACCAGCAGTTCAGCCAGTTCTACGGCGGAACATCATTGCTGATTCTCGTCGGTGTGGTGCTGGATACATTGCAACAGATTGAAAGTCATCTTCTTATGCGTCATTATGACGGTCTCACAAAGTCAGGTCGTATCAAAGGCCGCGTAGGTAGGATGTAATTTCTATAGAAAATGATTCATTTCAGAACTGACAACGAAATTGAATTGCTGAGACAAGCTGCTTTGCTCGTGGGCATGACCCTCGGTGAGGTAGGAAAGCATATACGTCCGGGAGTCCGTACCATCGACCTCGACAAGCTCGCTGAAGAGTTTATCAGAGATCACGGAGCGACTCCAGCCTTCAAAGGCTACGACGGATTTCCCGGAAGTCTATGCATCTCTGTCAACGAACAAGTGGTTCACGGTATCCCCGGTAACTACGAGCTTCGTGACGGTGACATAGTCTCAGTTGACTGTGGCACGGTGTTGAACGGTTACGTCGGTGATTCAGCCTATACATTCTGTTGTGGCGAGGTGTCTGAAGAGGTGAAACTTCTGCTCAAACGCACGAAGGAATCACTTTACAAAGGCATCGAGGCGGCAGTGGCAGGCAACCGTATCGGAGACATCGGTTACGCGGTCCAGAGTCACGTAGAGCAATTCGGTTACGGCGTCGTCCGCGAACTCGTCGGACATGGCGTAGGACGTAAAATGCATGAAGATCCACAGGTGCCTAACTACGGAAAACGCGGAACAGGCACTAAGTTGAACGAAGGCATGGTTCTCGCCATCGAACCGATGATCACTCTCGGAAAGAAAGAAATCGTACAGGAACGTGACGGTTGGACTATCACCACACGTGACAGAAAACCAGCCGCTCACTTCGAACACGATATCGCGGTGCGCCACGGCAAAGCCGAGATACTGTCAAGTTTTGAATGGGCAGAAGCAGTAGAAAATAACCAATAAAAAGAAAGCAATATGGCAAAACAATTGTCGATAGAACAAGACGGTACAGTAACAGAATCACTCGGTAATGCTATGTTCCGGGTCGAATTGGAGAACGGTCTGCAAATCATCGCACACATTTCCGGAAAAATGCGTATGCATTACATCAAAATTCTCCCTGGAGACAAAGTAAGACTCGAGATGTCGCCTTACGATTTGACAAAAGGTCGTATAACTTTCAGGTACAAATAAAAATTTGCACCAATTTGTAAAAGGTAACGCAAAATTTTGTATTTTTGCGCGCTAAAAATAAATGCTTCGAAAAAAGATAAAAAAATATATAAAATGAAAGTAAGAGCATCTATCAAGAAGAGATCAGACGATTGCAAAATAGTGCGTCGTAAAGGTAAATTGTATGTAATTAACAAAAAGAACCCTAAGGAAAAACAACGTCAGGGCTAATTAAAATAAAAAACAGATAAACTATGGCTAGAATTGCTGGTGTAGATATCCCGAACAACAAACAAGGTCAAATATCTTTAACCTACATTTTCGGTATTGGTCGTTCAGCCGCGAAGGCTATCCTCGCTCAGGCTAACGTTCCTGCCGACAAGAAAGTCCAGGACTGGACAGATGATGAGCAGAACGCAATCCGTAACATCATCGCCGACAACTACAAGACAGAAGGTGAACTCCGCAGCGAGATTCAGATCAACATCAAACGTTTGATGGATATCGGTTGCTACAGAGGAATCCGTCACCGTCTCGGATTACCACTGCGTGGTCAGAGCACAAAGAACAACGCTCGTACACGTAAAGGTCGTAAGAAGACCGTCGCTAACAAGAAGAAAGCCACTAAGTAAGACCTTAGACGTTAGACATTAGACTTTAGTTGCTAAGGTCTAAGGTCTAAAATCTAAAGTCTGACGAAGGGTTGGATCATATTAAATACCATTAAAAAATTAAAGTCAAAAAATGGCAAAAAACACAAAATCTGTTAAGAAACGTGTTGTGAAGATCGAAGCTACCGGTAAGGCTTTTATCAAAGCTTCTTTCAATAACATCATCATTTCATTAGCAAACAATGAAGGACAAGTCATTTCTTGGGCATCAGCCGGAAAGATGGGCTTCAAGGGTTCAAAGAAGAACACTCCTTACGCAGCTCAGATGGCAGCAGAAGAATGCTCAAAAACAGCATATGACTTGGGATTACGTAAAGTTAAAGTTTTCGTCAAAGGACCAGGCGCAGGCCGTGAATCAGCTATCCGCGCTATCCACTCATCAGGCGTAGAGGTGACAGAAATCATCGACGTCACTCCAATACCACACAATGGTTGCCGTCCGCCAAAACGTAGAAGAGTGTAATTGTTTAACATTTAAAAAGTAAAAGTTATGGCAAGATATACAGGTCCTAAGACAAAGATCGCCCGTAAGTTTGGTGAACCAATCTACGGCTCAGACAAGTATTACGAAAAGAGAAATTTCCCTCCAGGACAACATGGTGCTGCAAAGAAACGTAAGAAAGTTTCTGAATACGGCATGCAGTTGCAGGAAAAACAGAAGGCAAAATACACCTATGGTATCCTTGAGCGCCAGTTCCGCAACACCTTCGAGAAAGCTTCGAAGAAGAAGGGTATCACCGGTGAAATCCTCCTCCAGCTCATCGAATCACGTGTCGACAACACAGTGTACCGTCTCGGTATCGCTCCTACACGTGACGCTGCCCGCCAGCTCGTCAGCCACCGTCATATCACAGTGAACGGCAAGGTGATGAACATCCCATCAGCAATGCTGAAACCAGGCGATATCGTAGCAGTGCGCGAGAAATCAAAGAGCTTGGAAGTTATTACAAATTCAGTGGCAGGCCATTCAAACAGCTTCCCATGGTTAGAATGGGATTCAAATACCCTCACAGGAAAGTTCATGAGCTATCCTAACCGCGAGGATATTCCTGAAACCATCAATGAACAGCTTATCGTTGAGTTGTATTCTAAATAATCGAATATAAACTGATATTATGGCAATATTAGCATTTCAAAGACCTGATAAGGTCGTCATGGTAGAATCGACAGACAAACACGGTGTCTTCGAATTTCGCCCACTCGAACCTGGTTACGGCATGACCATCGGTAACGCCTTGAGAAGAGTTCTCCTCTCATCGCTCGAAGGCTTTGCCATCACTTCAATCCGCATTGAAGGTGTTGAACACGAAATGGCTCCAATTCCTGGCGTCATCGAGGACCTCACCGACATCGTGCTGAAGTTCAAACAAGTTCGTTTCAAACAACAAATTCCGGGTGAGACATTCGAAAAGGTCACCGTTGTCATCGGTGGACAAGAAGAATTCGTCGCCGGCGACATCAACAAGTTCTTGTCAGTATTCCAAGTGCTGAATCCTGAACTCGTGATCTGCCACATGGACCCATCGGTGAAGTTGACTATCGACATGACCATCAACAAAGGTAGAGGTTATGTCAATGCCGACGAGAACAAAGTCCTCAACGCTCCGGTCAACACCATAGCCATCGATTCAATCCATACACCTATCAGAAACGTCAGCTTTAAGGTTGATAACTACCGTGTCGAGCAAAAGACCGACTACGAGAAGCTCATCCTTGACATCGAAACAGATGGCTCAATCAATCCGAAAGACGCTATGACGGAAGCTGCTAAGATCCTCATCTATCACCTCATGCTGTTCTCAGACGAACGCATCACCCTGATGGATGAACAGAAGACAGTGTCAGAAGACTTTGACGAAGGCTCATTGCATATCCGTCAGCTTCTGAAGACCAAACTCGTCGATATGGATCTTTCAGTTCGCGCTCTGAACTGCCTCAAAGCAGCCGAAGTCGAAACTATCGGTGAACTCGTCGCCCTTAACAAAGCCGACTTGCTCAAGTTCCGCAACTTCGGTAAGAAGTCACTCACAGAACTTGAAGAATTGGTCAGAAGCAAGGGTCTCGAATTTGGAATGAATATCAGTAAATATAAATTAGATAAGGAATAATAGAGATGAGACACAATAAAAAAATCAATCATTTAGGAAGAAAAGCCGGTCATCGTAACTCGATGCTCGCCAACATGGCATCATCATTGATCCTTGAGAAACGCATCATGACTACGACAGCTAAGGCAAAGGCATTGCGCCTCTACGTCGAACCAATGATCACTCGTTCCAAAGACGACTCAACAAACTCACGTCGTGTTGTTTTCGCACAGTTGCAGAACAAATACGCTGTTACAGAGTTGTTCCGCGAGGTGAGCCAGAAGGTCGCTAACCGTCCAGGTGGCTACACACGTATCATTAAACTCGGTCTCCGTGCAGGTGACAACGCCGATATGTGCATGATGGAACTCGTTGATTATAACGATGTCTATACCAATGGCAAGAAAGCTGCTAAAGCAACCAAGACAACACGTCGTGGCGGCAAGAAGAAAGCGGAAGCTCCAAAGGCTGAAGAAGCCCCTGTAGCAGAAGCGGCAGCCGAAGCACCAAAGGCAGAATAAATCATTGGCAAATAGCCGATAAATTGTAGAGACGTCATCAATGACGTCTCTATTTTTTTATTTTGCGTGTACAAAATTTTATTCTGCGTGTACAGAATTTTATTTTCCATGTAAATCGTTTTAGTCTCCATGTATTTATTAAAATACATGATACAGACATTAAAAATATGTAGTACTTTTGCCGCCGTTTTAGACGGGATTTTAAATAAAAAAGTCCCTTTTAGATAGATACATAAAACTAAGCGAAATGAAAACTATTAAAAAAATGTCGAGAGACTTCGTTATCTCGGCGGCAATAGCAGTAATGCTGCTGTTGCCGACAACAACAAACGCCCAAACCAGAATTGATGGATTCTTTAATTCCTCATCTGACACCGATGAGTATAATAACCGCACTGATTATAGCGGTGACGTCTCCAACCAGACATTCGGCCAATACTTTGGATTTAACTTGGGTGGAATACCCCAACAAGATACACCTGTGGGAAGCGGTCTTATAATCATGACAATTGCCGGCGCCAGCTACGTATTGTTAAAGAAAAAGGAGGACTGATTATGAGAAGGTTTGGATTTATTATATTGGTGTTGTCATTATCAATGACATTAACACAGTGCAAGAAAAAAGATTTCGCCGTATCAACAAATAGCGAAGCCGTATTTATTAGCCTTGATGTGACAAATAGCTCTAAAGTTAATGTGAATACTAATAGCGGAGCGGTGAAATTTGAAAAATATGACGTTATTTATGCTGTAAGTGACGGCATATTTGTCGGAACACTCGAACATAATGGCGAGAGATTCGCCGGTTCGATTGCGGGAGCGGTAAACAACGAGCCTCTGTTTTTCTATTTCCTCGGAAACAAAAAAACAGAATCAATGAAAGTAGGAGAGACAACATCGTGCTCTGTTATTATCGATGACCAGACAGAGAAACTTCCTGTCATTTCATTTGGCATTTCCAATGAGGTGTTCTCAGAAGGCCGTTGTAACTATTCGGCATATTTAACAAACAAATGTGCCTTGGTGAAGTTTAAGGTAAATACTACCTATTTGGAAGAACCAATCTGCATCAATGGATTAAATAATAAGGTGGAGATTGATTTTGCCTCAAACTCATTCAGATTCAGCCAGGAAGATGGCGGTATTATCAAACTTGGATCAGGTGCAGGCGAACACTGGGCCATACTTCTGCCAAATGATATGCCTATGGAAGAAGGCGGTGAAGGTACTGCTTTCTCGGCCGATTACCGTTATATTGGCAAACGTCCGGCCATCGATGCTGTGTATTCTAATGATTTTGTCACTCATGCTTATGAGATTTCTGTCGTTAAATCAAATGTGTCGGATGGAAAATTCTCATTAAACGGATCAAAGCGTGTTATTTTTGCGAAAGGTAATGTGCAGTATATAGCCGATGGTGTCGATACACCTTATTGGAAATTCGCTGATCATCAATACGATTTGCTTAACAATACCTCCGAGCAGAAATACGACGATGCCAATATTAATCGTGACCGCTTCGGTTGGGGCACAGGCGCTAACCCTAATAACGTGTCACCACGAAACGCTGATTATGCGACATATGTAGACTGGGGCGCCAACTTCCCGAACGATGAGGGTTATGAATGGCACGCTCCAAAATGTATCGAATGGGAATATGTGATGTTTACACGTAACGCCACAAAACTCAACGATGTTTATAACGCGCGCTATGCCAGAGCATCAATTGCCATAACACAATACGAACGCGTCAACGGACTTATCTTGTTCCCTGACGTGTATAACCATCCTGAAGGTGTCAAATTGCCAGTAAAATCGAGTATCAACTACACAACCGACAATAATGGCGGCGATTACTCGAATAACATATACACTACTGCTGAATGGGCGGAGATGGAAGCTGCTGGCGCTGTGTTTTTGCCGGCAGGGGGTCAGAGAATAGTGAAAGGAGGCAACCTCGGATTTTATGATGTCAACACCGAAGGCCATTACTGGTCACAGTGCGACCTGGGTGATCCCGATCATGCCTGCAATATCTATTACACAACCTATCGTCCGTACATCTACGACAAAAACGACAAGTATAAAGGATTCTCAGTTCGTCTCGTACACGAGTAAGAAATTTAGGTTATAATTATGTTTTAAAAGATAAGGTATGGTTCCTTATCTTTTTTTATTAAAAAAGGTGATACTTTAGAAAAATATTGTAATTTTGTAGCTTGATTAAATAGGTTTTAAAATTTAAGAAATATGAGTAGAATAGAAAAGATTCATGCCCGTCAGATTTTGGATTCACGTGGCAATCCTACAGTAGAAGTCGATGTCATCACCGAAGACGGTATCCTCGGTAGAGCAGCAGTGCCGTCAGGCGCTTCGACAGGTGTTCACGAGGCAGTGGAGCTTCGCGACGGCGATAAGACTAAGTTTATGGGCAAGAGCGTGTATAAAGCTGTTGATCACGTCAACAACGAACTCGCAAAAGCTATCGAAGGTTATGAGGTCACAGACCAGAATGCCATCGACGCCAAGATGATTGAACTCGACGGCACAAAGAATAAAGGCAATTTCGGTGCCAACGCCATCCTCGGCGTGTCACTGGCTTGCGCAAAAGCAGGCGCTATCTACACCGACCAGCCATTGTACCGTTACATCGGCGGCGTCAGCGCCAATACCTTGCCAATCCCTATGATGAACATCCTCAACGGAGGTTCACATGCAGATAATAGCGTTGATTTCCAGGAGTTTATGATTATGCCAGTGGGCGCCACTTCGTTCCACCAGGCGATCCAGATGGGCTCTGAAATCTTCCACAACCTTAAAAACGTGCTCAAAGCTGCAGGTTATTCGACAAACGTTGGCGACGAAGGCGGTTTCGCACCTAACCTCAAGTCAAACGACGAAGGTATCGAGGTGATTCTCAAAGCTATCGAAAAAGCCGGCTACCGTCCGGGTGAAGATGTATTCATCGCTCTCGACGCTGCTTCTTCGGAGTATTATTTGCCGGAAGAGAAAGTTTATCACCTGCACAAATCGACAGGCGAGAAGCTGAACGCTAAAGAAATGGTCGAATTCTGGAACAACTGGGTGAAGAAATATCCTATCATCTCTATCGAAGACGGTATGGCAGAAGACGATTGGGATGGCTGGAAACTCATGACAGACACTATGGGCAGCAAGATTCAGCTCGTTGGCGACGATTTGTTCGTGACAAACGTAGAACGTCTCAAGATGGGTATCGACCGTAAAGTCGCTAACTCAATCTTGGTGAAAGTGAACCAGATCGGTTCTCTCACAGAGACTATCGCAGCTGTCAACCTGGCTTATCGCAACCAGTACACAGCCGTCATGAGCCACCGTTCAGGCGAGACAGAAGACACCACAATCGCCGACCTCGCAGTCGCATTGAATACAGGCGAGATCAAGACAGGTTCTGCTTCGCGTACCGACCGTATCTGCAAGTACAACCAACTCATGCGAATTGAGGAGGAACTTGGTGATATGGCATACTATCCGGGAAAGAATCATAAATTCACGAAATAATCGTCGATAAAATTGACGAAATATAATTGTTTTTGCGCACGCGTAACTGCTGTGTAAAACCATCGTAAATCACCAATTTGTAGAGACGCGCCAGGGCACGTCTCTACATCTTTTATATAAGGCGCATCGATAAACACCGTCGGCCACTGTCCGCCTTGGGTTTTGTGGCAGGTTAGGGCATAGCCGAACTTGACCTGTAACGCGTTGAAATACGGATTCTTACGCATTTCGTTGTATCTGTCACGCTTATTGGGGATGTCCATGTAGTCTTCCTCTACAGCGCGATACAATCTGTCGGCTTCGTCCTCGGTGAGGGCAGGGGAGTCGCTGGTTAAAGTCTCCAGTAATATTTTTACCGAAAGATTTGGTTCTTCTTGATAGTCAGTTAGTTGTATCTCTACATCGGCAAAATGAAAACCGTACATCTCCTCGGTGTTGTTGATACGCATCAGCTCAATCATGTCGCCGTTGGCAATGAAACTGATTTTCTGGTTCTCATCGGTCCAGAAATAATTGTTTTTCACCACCATGAGCTTGTCACCCGTCGAAATTTCTCCTTCTTCTTGCAGAATTCTGGCTCTTATAGCCTGATTGTACATGTTGGCCCGGTTGTTGCTCCTGCATATTATTACAGCCTCGTTATTGTTCTTGCCGTTGAAATTTTGCCATAACAATTCCTCAAACTCTTGAGGCTCAATACGATGGACATCATAAAATCCTCGTAACTCAAATAATGGCAATTGTACAGACGCGATTAATGATGATGCGGCTGTCCTTCCAAGCCCCGCAGGGGCGAGGAACTTCCTAATGGCAGTTGCATTGCTTAATATCCCCGATTCCTCTTCCTGTCGCATCACTTCTGTCAGCTCAAACGACGCCACCGTAAGCTTGAAGCTGTTTTTCAGAACGTTGATGTCATTGGCAGGGCTGTTTTCAAGTCCGACCGGAGGCAGCTGAGCGTTGTCGCCTATCAACAGAAGTCGGCAGTTCTCGCCACTGAACACATAGTTTATCAAATCGTCCAAGAGCGAGCGGCCATTGCTGTAATCATCAGGAATCATTGAGCATTCGTCAACTATGAATACTGTGTTTTTTGCCTTGTTTTCGGATCGCGTCATGCGTAACGAGCCATCGGCAAATGCCAGAAAACGGTATATTTTCCTGTGGATGGTGGAAGCGGTCTTCCCCGTATAGCCGCTCAGTACCTTCGCGGCCCGTCCCGTCGGAGCCATCAGCTGATATTTCATGCCTATCTTCGGTAATGCCTTGACCAAGGTTGTCACCAAAGTGGTTTTGCCAGTACCGGCATATCCTTGTAAAAGATAAGTGGGGCTGGGTTTTTCAGAAAGTATGAAAGCCGCCAGATGCATCAGCACAATGCGTTGTCCTTCGGTGGGCATATATCCGAAAGAGTCAGTCAGAATCCGATACAACTCCTGCCGCGTCATGTTAAAATGGATATCCGATACCGAAATTCCAAACTAAGTCGCTCCATTGTAACTTACTGATTCTCCATCGATAAGGCTCTTCGTAAGCCGGATCACGTAACGGCGCCGCTATATCCAGACGGATAAGGAAGAAGTCGAAGTCAAAACGTATACCGAAACCGGCGTCCAAAGCAAGCTGCTTGTAAAACTTGTCAAATTTAAACTGTCCGCCAGGGAATGACTCGTTGTTTGTCAATGTCCAGATGTTACCGAAATCGGAGAAAAGCGCGCCTTTTAACATTCCGTAAATCGGGAATCTGTATTCGATGTTCGACTCTATCTGCAAATCACCAATATGCTCAAGGTTATAACCTGCAGAGTTGTTGAACTCTCCAGGACCTAGCGTTCTGAACTGCCAGCCACGCATACCGTTAGAACCGCCGGCATAAAAACTCCTTTCAAACGGAAGGTCGATAGAGTTGCCATAAGAAATACCTTGTCCGTACATCACACGCATCGCAAGAACGTTTCTGCTTCTGAAATAATGATAAAACCTCAAATCTATCTGGAATTTGAAGAACTGGGCATAACGTATTCCTATGATTTCGTGATAGTTGTTTGATTTAGTGATGAGCGGCGTGTTGTTTAATAACGACAGCAAATTTCCTGAGGTTTCAATATCAAACTTCAAATAGAAGAAGTCGTTGTTTTTGTTGATATTCTGATTGGCGAAGACCAACGAATAGTTCAAACCCAAGATCAAGTGGTCGGTATACTGGTCTTTGATACGCTGGTTTGTCTCAGAGTTAAGCACAAAAGCGAATAACTCTGAAGGTAACACCTTGACTGTGTTTAAGTTGATTGGAGTTAAGAAGTGCTCGAGTGTGTTTGTCGACCTCCAGTTGTAACCATACGAGGCAGTCATGATATATCTCATGTACAACGGCCTGACCTGCATGTTATAACCAGTCAAGAGCATTGTTTTCGGCTGATATTCGCTCACAAAACGATGCAAGGCGATAGGGCTGAGGAATCGAGGGAATGTGATGCTTGCCTCAACGCCGAATTCTTTAGTGTTGAATATGCCTTCTTCAATATAATCATTATTTACCCTCTGTGCCTGAAAACCGCCTTTGAAAGTGATCCTAAACACTTCCGAACCCCTGAAAATATTATTGTTTCGGTACGAAATACTACCTAAAGCGCCAAGGTCACCGCCAGAATTTGTGCCTTCAAGCTGGATGTTGTAATGATGAATCTTGCCTTTCTGCAGTGTTATGATACAGTTCAAAAGCTTGACGGAGTCATCGCCACTTGGAACTGTGTCGAAGCTTATGTTGCTGAGACTGTATAACTTAAGACTTCCCAGCGCTTTGTAAGTCTGACTGACCTTCTTTTGGCTGAATTCCTCACCGGGATGGATTTGAATCACCTGATTGAACGTTTTCAGATGTACTTTCGGATTCTTTTTGTAGATGAAATCAAATCTATGTTCAGGGTCTTTTTTTCTTAGAGAGAATGTGTAAGGCACAGTGTCGTTTACGCTACTTGCAGTCTGGAGATTATGATCAGGATAAATAAAAACCTTGTTAATCAGATACTTATTATGCTTTTTTCCGTCGATGCGAAGTGTTACGTCAGCTTTGCGTTGTCTGAGATTGGTGTCGACCTCGTAAAGGATATAATCTTTGGTAAAGAAATAATAGCCGTTGTCTCGCATATGCGTGCTTATGATGTCACGCTCCTTGTCCATAGTGAAAACATTGTAGTTGTCACCTGATTTTACCACTAAATCATTCTCTATCTTATTGATTTCCTTTGAGATAACGCTGTCGTAAATCTTTCTGTTTATGTCACGTATGGTGTATGGCGTCGTCGGAGTGATTCTGTAAGTCGTTTTGACTCTTTTCCGTTTTTCGGTCTTTGTCGCCACCACTTTCGACTTGAAAAAGCCGGTGTTGTTGAGGTAATTCTCCATCTGACGCTTTGAATCGGCCGACGCCATGCTGTTGTAATAAACCGGCTCGATGCCCAGATTCTTATTCACCCAACGGTAAAAGCCTTTGTCTGTTTTGTTGATTGTCTTATAATAAATCCAGACACGAGGCAGCCAGCCGAAAAGGTTTTTGTTAGGCTTTTGGACTATATACTTCGAGATGTCAGATGTGGATATGTTGTATTGCGTGGAGTCGTTGATGATATTGTCTTTTACCAATATTGCTTTCCCTTCAGGGATGTATTTCCTGATGGCACAGCCTGTAAGTCCAAGAAGTACAAGCGATAACAATATAAGTCTGACATATCTCATATAACTTCCGCCACTGTGAAATTACTTCCTCCAATAAATACCACGTCATCGAAATGCGCGTTGTTGAGCGCTGAATTGTACGCCTGTTGCACCGATTCGTACACGTTGCCATGCAGGCCAGCCTTAAAAGCCTTCTCTGCCAATATGTTAGCGTCTAATCCACGAGGGATGTCGGCTTTGCAGAAATAGTAATCGGCATAATGTGGAAGCAGCATCAGAATCCCGTCAATGTCTTTGTCGTTGACGCAACCTAAAACAAAGTGTAACTTCCTGAAACTCATATCACTAAGCTGCATTACAATCTCTTTGATGCCACCTACGTTGTGACCTGTGTCGGCGATAACCAACGGCTGACGGCATAAAACTTGCCATCTGCCCATAAGATTGGTGTTTTTAACTACAAATTCAAGTCCGTTGATTATGTCTTTTGTCTCAATATTGAACTTCTCTTTGAGTATATCAATGGCGCAAATCACTGTGGCAAGGTTCTTTTTCTGGTAATAACCGAGTAGCGGGAATTCCACCGCCTCTATATATAATTCATTGTTTTTCCAGATGTCAAACTTCTGATAATCAAGCGATTCGATATGAATTTTATCACAGTCGACGATCTCGTCAGCGAAGTATATCGGAGCGTCGCATGCCTGGGCTTTCTCGACAAACACCTGCTTCGTTTCCGGCTGAGTCTCACCAATCACCACTGGAGTGTTCGGCTTGATTATTCCTGCTTTCTCAACGGCAATCTCTTCTAAAGTGTTGCCGAGCATTGACACGTGGTCCAAGGAAATATTAGTGATTACGCTGAGTTCCGGCTTTATCACGTTGGTAGAGTCGAGTCTGCCGCCGAGTCCCACTTCGATAATTGCAACATCGACTTTTTCTTTTGCGAAGTAGTCGAATGCCATGCCTGTTGCCATTTCAAAAAATGACAGTTGCATCTCTTCGAATTTCTCTTTGTTGTTGCCTATGAAGTCGATAACGCTCTGTTCATCAATCATCTGTCCGTTGATGCGGATGCGTTCGCGGAAGTCGAGCAGGTGAGGGGAGGTGTACAAACCTGTCTTGTAACCACATTCCTGAAATATGGATGCCAAGGTGTGCGACACTGTGCCTTTGCCGTTGGTGCCGGCAACGTGCACTGTCTTAAAAGTATTTTGCGGATTGCCAATAAAATCAAGCAATTCCGTTATGTTGCCGAGGTCTGGCTTGTAAGCCTTAGCCCCTATCTTTTGATACATTGGAAATTTGTTGAACATCCAATTTGTAGTATCAGCGTAGTTCATTGTCTTATGATAAATTTATAAGTTATCGTTCCTTTTTGCAGTTCCGCCGCGTTTCTGTCTGGTGCGAACACCGACCTCAAAGCGGCTTGTTTTGCTGTTTCGCGCATTTTCGCATTGGCGATGTTGGTGCCTTTGCCTATCTGTGCGTTCTGAACACGTCCGTCTCGGTCAACCCAGATGTCAACGACTATAGTGCCTTCTTCGTTGAAGTCGGAGCTTGGACGAGGGAGGCTCTTCGCATTACGTCCACCAAGGTCGTATGAGGGTCCGTCGCCACTGCCGCCCAAACCTGTGTAGTTGTTAATATCCTTGCCGCCGTTAGGATTGCCTTGGTCGCCAAGTGTCTCTGTATTTCCTTCCGATGACGGACTTTCTGTCGTCTTTACAGGCTTGAATAGGGCTTTCTCGTTGACCTTCGGCTCTTCTTTCTTAGGTTTTTCCGGTTCGATGGCAGGAGCTTCTTCGGTATTCTGTGTCACTGTCTCGTCTTTTACCACTTCCTGCTTCGGTTTCGGAGTCTCTACAACTTCTGTAGGCTTAGGCTGCTGTTTCATACCTGCGCCTTCGTTGTACATCCCGAGGTTCACCTCAACACCAGCTTCTCCAGGCAATGGAAGCGGCGTTGTCAGTGCCAGAACAAACAAAAGCGCGATGACGACAGCGTGTACCGCCACGGTGACAGCTATTGCTATGGTCTTATTTCTGTTCTGACGTGTCATTTCTTTGCTGAAGTTGCCAGTAAAACCTTATGATTCTGATGTGTCTCATTGTTGATGTTGTTCACAGCGTCTATAACGTTGACTACGTATTGCACCGGCACACTCTTGTCGGAACGCACCACCACTGTGCCGTCGGTTGTGCCGCCGAGGGCTAACAATATCTCAGGTTGCAGCTGATTTTCAGTCACTTGGCGTTCTCCGACAAAATAATCCATCTTCTCGTTGATGTACACGGTGACGGTTTGTTTAGCCATGGTGCGGCTGCTGCTTTGTGGCAGCAACAGCTTGATGGCGTTAGGCGCCACAAGCGTCGACGTCAGCATGAAGAAGATAAGCAGCAGGAACACGAGATCGGACATCGACGACGAGTTGAACTCCACTCTTCTCTGATTTCTGCGTTTCAGTGCCATATTACTTCGCGGGTTCGTTCAAAACATCCATGAATTCAATACTCTTCGACTCGAGGAGGTTCACCACCTTGTCAATCTGTGACACAAGGATATTGTAGAAAATAAAGGCGATGATACCCACGATGAGACCGCCGACGGTCGTCACCATGGCTTGATAGATACCAGTTGATAGTAACTCGATGTCGATATTGTTGCCGGCCATCGACATGTCGTAGAATGCGCGGATCATTCCGATGACGGTGCCGAGGAATCCCAGCATCGGGCCGGCACCCGAGATCATGGCGAGGAGCGCCACGCCTTTCTCTAGATTGCTAACTTCAAGATTACCAACGTTTTCGATGGCTGTCTGAATGTCGTTCAACGGTTTGCCGATACGCGAGATACCTTTCTCTATCATGCGCGAGAGCGGGGTAGAGCTCTTTTGACATAATACCTTCGCATCGTCTAACTTGCCGTCTTTCATATAGTTACGGATAGTTTCCATGAACATGTCGTCTTTTTTCGACGCTCTGTTGATGGTGATAAATCTCTCAATGAAGATATACAACGCGATAATTGAGAAAATGGCTAAAATCAACATGATCCAGCCGCCTTGAACAGTCATGTCCCATAACGACATTCTGATTTCTGTAGGCTCTGTAACTGATTCAACTACAGGTACTTGTAATAAAAAACTTGTTAAATTCATATACTAATATTTGTCATTTACAAAAATAAACAATTAATTGACAAATTTAGTACAAAAAATTTGAAAAATTTTAGATTTCCGTGAATCTTTTTACAATTTTTTCACGATAAGTGTTGGAAACCGGCACCGACTCAAGTCCAGTCTGGTTGAAATCGATGTAATATCCGTCCGCTTCGTTGCGTATTAGCTTGATATTGTTAGAGTTAACAATATATGTGCGATGGCAGCGCATGAGTGGAGTGCCCGCTAATGCGTCTTCGATGGCCTGAATCTTGTTTCTCAAAACGAAAGAACTTATGCCACCTTTATTATTATAGAAGACGTTTACGTAGTTCCCTTCCGCCTTGATATAGTATATGTTCTCAAGTTTTACTGTGAATTTCAGCGCTCCGGTGTAATCGTTGAAATTGATGATGTCGGGGTTTTCAGTGACCATCGGTTCGCTGACTGTTGGTTTCTGGGTGGCTTGGGCGTTGTTTTCGTTTGTTTGAATGACACTTTTCGCTATTCTCAACACCCTTTGCGCGTCGATGAGTGCGAAACTCAAGTCAGTGACGATAAACGGGAAACCCAGCGCAATGAATGTGATCAGGATACTCTTGCCGATGATAAGAGCGTGAGTGTGCTCTTCTATGTTCATGATTCCCAATGAGATATATGCGTGGAAAAGCCCGATGAGCACTATTTCACCAAGAGTCCAGCAGATATATTTGGGCAACGTGAACCGGATTAGTCGTTTTGACATGTAAAACATCATTATTCTACTGAAAATCAAGAAGATAGTGGAGAATATGATGAAGAATGCCGTATATATGAACCTGTCCTGCTCTTCCAGTGAAAACCATGCGGTTGTTGTATCAGATAAAGGTATATATGTGGCCAAAAACGCGATGGCAAAGAGCACTGAGATGGTCACTTGGACGATCAGATTGTTCTTCTCTATCAGATAGTGTGGCAATTTTTTTCTTTGCATTAGCGTATTTTTTACGCTGCAAAGATACAAATAATTTAAATACTATCGAATTTCGTCACAAAAAATTTTAATTTCGTCACAAAATTTAAAATTTCGTCACAATTTTTGAAAATTTCGTCACAAAATGGCGGATTTCGTCACAAAATACCTGAATTTGTCACAAAGACTGCTCATTTCGTCACAAAAATTCACCAAGTGGTTTTTCAGGGGTATTTTTGCGTCGTTCGAAAACGAGAAAATACATTAATAATTAATCAAAAGATATTTAAATGAAGATTTCTGGATTAGGAAGTTCACTTCCAACGAAAGTGGTTACGAACCAGATGCTTGCTGAGATTCTCGACACATCAGACGAATGGATCACAACGCGTACCGGTATCAAGGAACGCCGTGTCCTATCAAAGGAATATGTCTTGGATCTCGCTGTCGACGCGTCACTGAAGGCATTGGCAGATGCCAAGATGGATGCGAAAGACCTTGACTTCATCATTTGCGCAAATGTCGTGAATGAATATGTGACACCTGCTCTTAGCTGTATTGTGAAGGAGAAAATCGGAGCCAAGTGTCCATGTGTTGACCTCAACGGAGCCTGCGTAGGTTTCATCTATGCCTGCGACATCGCTGAAGCATATTATAAAATAGGTAAAGTTAAGAACGTCCTCGTGGTTTGCGCCGAAGCTCCCGCACATATGCTCGACTGGCATGACCGCACTTGCGCTGTGTTGTTCGGTGCCGGTTCGGGAGCTGCAGTGCTCACACCTGGTGACAACATCATCGCCACACGTCTTACCAGCGCCGACGGTTGGGATCGTCTCTATGAGATGCATGATCTTCAGTGGTGCCCGTACGATGAGAAAGGCAGCACAAACCTTCCTCTTGTTATGCATGGTCAGGATGTGTTCAAATTCGCCACATCGACATGTGTCAACGACCTGAAACATGTGCTAGAAGAGGCAAAGATGAGCGCTGATGACATTGATACTTATTTCATCCATCAGGCTAACTTGAGAATTATAAAATACATTGAACAGATGCTGAAACAGCCTACCGAGAAGTTCCCGACAAACATCGAGAAATACGGTAATACCTCATCAGCCAGCCTTCCAATCCTGCTCGACGAGACTAAACGTGCCGGCAAACTCAAGGAAGGCGACATACTCGCGTTCAGCGCATTCGGCGCAGGCCTTGTATCTGGTGCAATGATTATGAAATGGTAAATATTGAAAATCTATTGAAATGAATAAAAGAAGAGTTGTAATAACAGGTATGGGCGTGGTCTCTCCTGTTGGTAACGATATAAATACATTCCTCGACAGCATCATGACCGGCAAATGCGGCATCGGCATGATCACTAAGTTCAACACCGATGATCTTCCAGTGAAGGTCGCTGCAGAAGTAAAGGATTTCGATCCTTTGAAAGACGGCGTTGAAGTGGCGTTCACCCGCCGTAATGACCTTTTCGCGGTTTATGCCATGGCAGCGGCATGCCAGGCTATGAAAGGCAACGAGGAGGGTTGGGACGCTGACCGTCTCGGCGTATATATCGGATCGGGTATCGGCGGTTTCGACACCATGATGCGTGAGATGCACAAACTCGAGGCCGAAGGTCCGCGCTGGGTTTCTCCTCTGATGATCCCTACCATGATCGCCAATATGGCATCGGGTAATGTGGCTATCCGTTTCAACGCTCACGGCGTCTGCTTGCCAGTCGTAACTGCTTGTGCAACAAGTACACACGCTATCGGTGAGGCTTATCGCGCCATCAAAGACGGCTATGCTGACGGCATCATCGCAGGCGGTACAGAAGCACCTATTAATAGATTGTCAATCGCCGGCTTCGCAAACTGCAAGGCTTTGACTAAATCTGAAGATCCTAACGCGGCTTCGCTGCCATTCGACGCTCGCCGCGCAGGTTTCGTCATCGCAGAAGGCGCAGGCGTGGTTCTTTTGGAAGAACTTGAGCACGCGAAGAAACGCGGAGCAACCATTTACGCTGAAGTATGCGGCTACGGCAACACCTGCGACGGTCATCATGTCACAGCACCGCATCCTGAAGGAACATACGCTGCCAAGGCTATCAAGATGGCATTGGATGAGGCAGGCTATCAGGAAAAGAAAGATGTACTTTACATTAACGCACACGGCACAGGCACAGCGTTGAACGACTCATCTGAGACCATGGCAATCAAGAAAGCGATGGGCGAGGAAGAGGCACACAGAGCTCTCATCAGCTCGACGAAGTCAATGACAGGACACCTTCTTGGTGCGGCAGGAGCCATCGAAATCATCGCTTCGGCATTGGCATTGCAAAAGGGCATGGTTCCTCCGACAATCAACCTAAACGAGGCTGATCCGGCTTGCGACCTCAATTACACTCCAAACAAAGCTGTCAAGGCTGACTTGACTATAGCGGTGTCGCAGTCACTCGGCTTTGGTGGACACAACGGAGCTGTGGCTCTCAGACCAATCAAGTAAATTATTGAAAATCATATAGCTATGACAAAAGAAGAATTAAAGAATTACCTTCCTCATCGCGAGCCTATGTTGCTCATTGACGAGATTGACATTGACGACCAGCATGTCGCTCATTCGAAATATCACGTCAAAGGCGATGAGTTTTTCCTCCAGGGACACTTCCCGGGCAACCCAGTGGTGCCGGGCGTCATCCTCTGTGAGATTATGGCCCAGAGCTGCGCTCTACTTATGAAAGAAGACCTTCCGGGCAAGCTGACATTCTACACAGGCATCAACAACGTGCGTTTCAAGAATCAGGTCCTTCCGGGTGACACCGTTGAAGTGGACGCTGTCCTGACTGCACACCGCGCCAACATCTATTTCTGCGACGCCAAACTCAGCGTGGCCGGAAAACAGTGCGTAAGCGGAAGCCTGTCGTTCGCCCTCGTTCCAAGAACAGAAAAATAATTTTTATATAATGAAGAAAGAATTTCAAATAGTTGTGTTGGCAAAACAGGTGCCTGATACCAAAAACGTTGGTAAGGACGCCATGAATGCCGACGGCACCATCAACCGCGCGGCTCTTCCTGCCATCTTCAACCCTGATGACATGAAGGCTCTCGAGATGGCTTTGATGTGCCGTGATATTATTAAGAAAGAGAACGTCGATGTCAAGGTCACTGTCATCACTATGGGACCTCCACGCGCCAATGAGATCATCCGCGAGGCTTTGTACCGTGGTGCAGACGATGGTTTTGTGGTAAGCGACAAACGTTTCGCAGGCTCTGACACATTGGCTACATCATACGCTTTGTCGATGGCAATCAAGAAGTTGGGACATTACGACATCGTCTTCACAGGACGTCAGGCTATCGACGGCGACACTGCACAGGTGGGGCCGCAGACAGCAGAGAAACTTGGCGTGCCACAAATCACTTACGCGGATGAGATCATCGCGGCATCGACCGGCAGCATCCGTCTTAAGAGAGTGCTTCAGCATGGTATCGAGGTTGTCGAGACAAAACTCCCGGCACTCGTCACAGTTCACGGCAACGCCAAAGAATGCCGCTCACGCCACGCTCATCTCGTGATTAAGAAGAAAAACACTGAAATCCCAATGTTGACAGCCGATGACCTCAATCCTGACTTCGATAGATTAGGTCTGAAAGGCTCGCCGACAAAGGTGAAGAACATTGAGAACGTTGTTCTCGCAAAGAAAGAAAGCATAGCAATAAACGCTGACGATGAAGGTATCAAAGGATTAGTGGAAGACCTCACCGCAGCTCATATTTTCTAATACTTAACAAACTAATTAACAACAAATTATTAACTTTAAAAATCTTAACATTATGAATACAAAAGAAAAAATCACTGAAATCATCGTTAACAAACTGAATTGCGATCCATCACAGGTTACAGAAGACGCAGGCTTCGTAACTACATTAGGCGCAGACTCATTGGATATCGTCGAGCTCATCATGGACATCGAGCGCGAATTCGAAATCACCATCCCGGATAACATGACAGAGAAGATCGTCACAGTGGGCGACGCAATCAAAGTTGTTGAAGAAATCAAGGCAAAATAATGAATAACATTATTGTTTATTGCGAAGTTAAAGACGACGGCAAGATCGCCGATGTGAGCCTGGAGCTCTGTTCCAAGGCACGTCATCTGGCCGACCGACTCAACGTTAACGTTGAAGCCGCTGTCATCGGCAACAACCTCAAAGGTCTTGAGAACGAGTTGTTTACGCATGGCGTGAACACCGTTTTCTGCCTCGAGGACAAGCGTCTGGGTTTTTATCAGACGTTGCCGCATTTCAGTGTGATGACTAAACTCATCGAGCGTGAGAAGCCGTATTCGGTGCTCTTCGGAGCAACTCCTGTCGGCCGTGACCTCGGTCCGAGAGTGGCATCATATCTCCGCTGCGGTCTCACAGCAGACTGTACAGCTCTCGATATCGACGAAAACGGAAATCTCATGCAGATTCGTCCGGCTTTCGGCGGTAACATCATCGCGACAATCATCTGCCCGGACGTGCGTCCGCAGATGGCTACAGTGCGTGAAGGCGTCATGAAACAGGAAGTCTTTCCAAAACAGAAGAATACATCTGTTGTGAAACTCAACGCATCAGAGTTCCTGAATGAAGCCGATTTCGTGGTGAAGATCATCGAGCGTAAGCTTGAAGAGAAGAAAATCGACATCAAAGGCGCGCCAATCATCGTTTCAGGCGGCTACGGCATGGGTTCTAAGGAAAACTTCAAGCTTTTGCATGAACTGGCAGGTCTTCTCGGAGGCGAAGTCGGTGCCACACGTGCCGCTGTCGACGCTGGTTTCGCTGAACCAGAGAGACAGGTCGGTCAGACAGGCGTCACGGTGCGTCCTAAGGTCTATATAGCTTGCGGTATCTCTGGCGCGGTGCAGCACCGCTCAGGTATGGAACAGTCAGCGTTGATCATTTCTATCAACACCGATCCACACGCCCCGATCAATTCTATCGCAGACTACGTCATCACAGGTGATGCCGCAGACGTTGTGTCGAAGATGATAAAATATTGTAAATCAAATAGTAAGAAATAATGAACTTTTATCAAGATAATAAAAGCCTCGCTTTCTATCTGAACCATCCTAAGATGGATGAGATAGTCAGAATGAAGGAAAACAACTTCGTGGACACTGAGAACGACGAACTGGCACCGAAGAACGTGGAAGACGCCATCGACAACTACGACAAGGTGTTGGACATCGTCGGTGAGCTTTGCGGTGACGTTCTCGACCCGAATGCAGAGGCTGTTGATATTGAAGGTCCGAAAATCGTTGACAACGCTATCGTTTACGCAAAGGGCACACAGCAGAACCACGAGGCTATGCGTGACGCTGGTCTTTACGGAATGGCTTTGCCACGCAAATACAACGGACTTAACTTCTCATACGTACCTTACGTGATGGCAGCTGAGATGGTTTCTCGCGCTGACGCTGGTTTCGCCAACATCTGGGGCTTGCAGGACTGCGCCGAGACAATCCTCAAATTCGCTGACGACGCTATCAAAGACGAGTATTTGCCACGTATCTACAAAGGCGACACTTGCTCAATGGACCTCACAGAGCCTGACGCTGGTTCAGACCTTCAGTCTGTGCAGCTTAAAGCCACTTTCGATGAGAAGACAAACTGCTGGAGACTCAATGGTGTGAAACGTTTCATCACAAACGGTGACGCTGACATAAAGTTAGTGCTTGCACGTTCAGAAGAAGGCAGCACCGACGGCCGTGGTCTTTCACTTTTCGTTTACGACAGAAAAGAAAAAGCCGTGACAGTCAGAAGAATTGAGAATAAGATGGGTATCCACGGTTCACCTACAGCAGAGTTGGTGTTCAATAACGCTCCTGCAAAACTCGTCGGTGACCGTAAGATGGGACTTATCAAATACGTCATGTCGTTGATGAACGGAGCACGTTTAGGCGTTGGCGCACAGTCAGTCGGACTCGCTGAGGCGGCAGTCCGCGACGCAGAGGAATACGCCGACCAGCGTGAGCAGTTTGGCAAGAAAATCAGAGAGTTTGTCGCTGTCCAGGACATCCTCGACTTGATGCGCGCCAAGACTGACGCAGCTCGCTCATTGCTTTATGAGACAGCACGTTACGTTGAGACAAACAAGAAGATCGCCGACATGTTGACACCAGTATTGAAGATGTTTGCCAGCGAATGGGCCAACCAGATCGCTTACGACGACATCCAGATTCACGGTGGTTCAGGCTTCATGAAAGAATACAAATGCGAGCGTTTGTATCGTGACGCGCGTATTTTGACCATTTACGAAGGCACATCGCAACTTCAGGTTGTGGCAGCGGCGCGTTTCCTTGGCAACGGCGCTTACCTCAAGTACATCGCTGACCTTGATAACTTCGAATATTCTGAGGAATTACTGCCATTACGCGACAAGCTTCGTGCCATGACAGAAAAGTATAAAGAAATTTTTGACCTTTCGGGCAATAAAGAGACCCACCATAGACGTTTAGTAGAAGCGGTTGGTTTCATCATCATGGGTTACCTGATGCTTCAGGACACCACCCGTTGTGCGGATTTCAAGAAATCATGCGAGAATATTATTAAATTAGGTCAAGGAGAAATTGCAAAAACTTACGAATATGTTAAAGAATAGAACAGCTATCATCACCGGTGCTGCAAGAGGTATCGGCAAGGCCATCGCCAAGCGTTTCGCTATGGAAGGCTGCAATATCGCTATCACCGATATTAATGAAGACAACATCAAGGCTACTGTCGCTGAACTCAGCGAGATTGGCACACAAGTGAAAGGTTACGTGTCGAACGCGGCAGATTTCGCTGACGTGGAGAAGACTGTCAATCAGATTTTTGCTGATTTCGGTCGTATCGATATCCTCGTCAACAACGCCGGTATTACCAAGGACGGTTTGATGCTTCGTATGACTGAGGCTCAGTGGGATGCAGTGCTCACAGTGAACCTGAAGTCGGCATTCAACTACATCCACGCTGTGTTGCCTATCATGGCACGCCAGAAGGGTGGTAGCATCATCAATATGGCTAGCGTCGTTGGCGTGAGCGGCAATGCGGGTCAGGCTAACTACTCAGCATCAAAAGCTGGTTTGATCGGTTTGGCCAAATCAATCGCCAAGGAGATGGGTAGCCGAGGTATCCGTGCCAACTGCATCGCTCCAGGTTTCATCGAGAGCGACATGACACGCGCACTTCCGGAAGAGGTGAGAAAAGACTGGGCGACAAAGATCCCGTTGAGACGCGGTGGTACACCGGAAGACGTCGCAAATGTGGCTTTGTTCCTCGCTTCAGACCTCTCAAGCTATGTCACCGGACAGGTCATCAACTGTTGCGGTGGTATGCAATGCTAATAGTTAATGATAATGTTAATAATAACAACGGTTCGCGGAATTTCTGCGAGCCGTTCTTTTTTTATTGTTGCGGATGGAATATTTTTCCTGAAGATGAATCGGATTCGGCACCGGTGACAGATTTCAATACATTGATTTCGTTGCGGTTACGGAGCAAGCCGAGAAAAGCGAACACCAATGCCTCTTTATAGTCGATAATGTCATTTGAAGGCACGACGACATGATGTTTTGTGTGTGCCTGAATACGTTCGACAAGGAATTTGTTTTTCGCGCCGCCGCCGGTGATTAACAATTTCGAAATCAATTGATTTTCAATTGATTTCGAAATTTGTATTGCAATGTGTTCCACGAACGTGGCCATCATATTTGCGATATCATCGCGTTTTTCCAATAACGGTTTTATGTTATCCTCAAAGAATTCACGACCTAAGGATTTTGGATGTGATTGTGAATAGAAAGGATGTGAATTCAATGCCGTTAACAATTGATTGTCAATGTATCCGGAACGTGCAATTAAACCGTCACGATCGTATTGTAGAGACGTGCCATGGCGCGTCTCTACACGTGTTGCCAGATAATTCAGCGCCTGATTTGTGATACAGATATCATACGCAATTCGTTGATTATTAACATCGTAGGAAACGTTGGCGATGCCGCCAATGTTGAGGCAGATAGGGTAGTCGGAGAACAATAATTTGTCGCCGATTGGCACCAGAGGCGCACCTTGACCGCCTTTTTGCACGTCTTCGGTACGGAAATCGTTGATGACCATGACACCACAGGCGTTGGCAAGTGCCTGACCGTCACCGATTTGCAAGGTGAAATGTTCCTGCGGACGGTGGAAGATGGTGTGACCGTGGGAAGCGACAATTTCGGGGTGCAGATTGTATTTGTCTATGAAACATTTTGTGACCTGACCGAGAAATTGACCATATCTGATGTCTAGATTTTTCAGAGACGTTTCAGGAAATGTCTTTACATTATCAATATAAAAGGCATTAGACAATGCGTTTCGCCAATCCTCGGTATATTCTACGTTGTCTTTTGCGATGATTTCGAAATGCCATTTGCCATCGAACCAGAAATCGGCATCGACAAGGTCGATGCCGTCGAGCGATGAACCCGACATAAGACCGATAATATTGTGCTTATCAATCATTTACAAGGAATCAATGATCTTGTTAAGGTGAACGCTGTTGGAGCCTTTGACAAGGATGTCTTTGCCAGAAACAGGGTGTTGGTGCAGATACTGCGCGAGCTCTTCGACATTTTGGATGGAGACAAACTCTGAGTTCTCTGAACACTTGGAAAACTCGGGACCAACAAGATAAACTTTCTTGAATCGGAGTTCTTTAAGAAGCTGCAAAATATTCTTATGTTCCTGCTCTGATTCTTCGCCGAGCTCGCGCATATCACCGAGAATCAACAGGTTATCGTCTTTGCAGATGTTTCTGAAGTTCTTGATGGCGTGGCTCATGCTTGTCGGATTGGCGTTGTAGGCATCCATCACGACACGGTTTTTAGCCGTTTCAATAACTTGAGAGCGGTTGTTGGTAGGGCAGTAGCTTGATAGAGCCTCCGCGATGTCGTTAGGGGATACTTTGAAATATGTTCCCACGCATATTGCGGCCATCACATTTTCAAAGTTGTAATCTCCAACTAATTGAGTGTCAATCTTATGTCCATTCCATTCGACTGAGAGATACGGGTTTGCTGATAGCATTTTGCCTTGTACGTCAACATCGTTTTCAGTGCCGTATGTCACCTTATTAATATTAGAGGCTAGGCTCATCAGAAGGTTGTTGTCTTTGTTGACAAACAGCAATCCATTATGTGCCGCGATGTATTGATACATCTCGTTTTTAGTCTTGATAACGCCTTCATAACCGCCGAATCCTTCGAGATGTGCTCTTCCGATGTTTGTGATAATGCCATAGTTGGGCTCACCGATGTCGGTAAGTTCCTGGATATCGCCGGGATGACTGGCGCCCATCTCCACAACCGCCAGTTCCGTTTCAGGCTTGATTCTCAGCAATGTGAGCGGTACGCCAAGCTGGTTGTTGAAGTTGCCTTGCGTGAAAATGATGTTGTATTTCTTCGACAGGACTGTGGAGATGAGTTCCTTTGTCGTTGTCTTACCGTTCGTCCCGGTTATTCCGATGATAGGTGTGGCGAGTTTTCTTCTATTATAATTCGCCAGTTCCTGCAGCGCCTTCAGACTGTTGTCAACAACAAAGAGCCTGTCACGTCCCGGAAGGTCTTTCCTGTCGGCAATCACGCATGCCGCTATTCCTTCTTCGGCGACTTGAACAGCGAAGTCGTTGCCGTCGAAATGTTCGCCCTTTAAAGCCACGAAAACACAGTCTTTGCTGATGTTTCGGCTGTCGGTGGTGATAGTGTAAGCTTTCTTGTAAAGCTCGTATATCTTTTCGGTTGTGGTCATGTTGTTATATTATAAAAAAAGCCGTCATTTGCGACGGCTTAATTTATTTGATCATGTTCATTGCGCATCTGAAGCCGACTGTTGCCGAGCCTTGATTTTCTTCCATGAAACGACGCACGGAAGGGCTGAGGTAGTAAGGACCGTCGGCCCATGAGCCGCCTTTGTACACACGTGAGTGGTCGGAGATCAAAGTGGTCTTGCCATAGTCGTACATTTGTTTTGTGTAGTCCTGATCCTCTTTGTTGTTCCAGTCGTTCTGGATTGTCGACATATAGTCGCCGTCTTTGTAATTGATGCCTTCTGATGTTCCACGGAACGGATTCTGGTCGCTGAAGTCTTCGAATGAAAGTGGACGATAGACATCGAGCACCCATTCAGCGACGTTGCCGGCCATGTTATACAGACCGAAGTCGTTAGGCCAGTAGGAGATGACTGGTGCCGGGAATGCAGCACCGTCGTTGAGACTTCCTGCCACGCCCATATAGTCGCCGTTACCTCTCTTGAAGTTGGCCATGAAGCTGCCTGTGTAGTTCTTGTCTTGTGAACGCAGGCCGTCAGAGTTCCATGGATAGATCTTACGATCTTTCACGCTCTCACCTGTTGTGTTGCCGATGAGACCCAAAGCGGCGTATTCCCATTCAGCCTCGGTGGGGAGACGATATTTCGGAAGGAGGATGCCGTCTTCCATCTTCACGCTACGCTGACCTGAAGCGTTGTTAGGGTTGAGGTCTTGGTAGCCTTTGTTGATGACGCCTGTATATTCTCCTGAAAGATATGCTTCTGTTGTGAAGTGATTGTCTTTGTTCTGATCAGGGTCGAACGAAAGCACGCCAGCCTCGATGAGGTTCATCTCGTTGACGCGGTCAGAACGCCACAAAGCGTAGTCGTTAGCCTGAAGCCATGACACGCCTACGACAGGATAGTCGCGGTAAGCCGGGTGACGGAAGTAAATCTCAACCATAGGCTCGTTATATGACATTGAGTTACGCCATACAAGAGTGTCAGGAAGAGCTTTGGTGACCATCTCAGGATAATCTTTTCCGTAGATGCGGTTCAACCAATAGATGTATTCCAAATAATCGAGGTTGCTGACCTCAGTCTGATCCATATAGAATGATGAAACAGTAACTTGACGAGGAGTGTTGTCCCATTCGTAATAAACGTTCTCCTGTGTGGAACCCATAGTGAATGTGCCGCCTTCGATGGCTACAAGACCTGGACCTGGTTTCTGGTCTGTTGTGTTTGTGACATAAAAACCGCCATAATTAGGGTCGTTGTAATTCCATCCGGTGGTGCTGGATTTACCGGCTTTGTTTTTGTTTCCACAAGAAATTAAAAGAATACCGCAACAAAAAATTGCCAAAATAGCACTAAATCTTAACTTTCTATGCATTTTCGTTCGTGTTTTGTTTTCTTATCAATAACTGAAAATCATCATATTTATTGCACATTGTAATAAAAAAATGATTTTTCTCTGCTTTTTAAATTTCAAACTGCAATTATACGACTTTTTTCCTTTGAAATTGAAGCTTTATGAAAAAATTTTTTAACAATATTATTTAGCTTAAAACGTTATAGTCTTGAAAAAAAGCGTATTTTTGCAAAATGTATCTGAAAGAAATATATATAAGACGGGTCGTGAAGGCGTTTTTTATGCTTTTCATGATGCTATTCGCGGCTGATATTAATGTTGAAGCGCAGAATTCGGTGCTGAGTGAAGGCACTTGGTACAAGATGGCGATCTCTTCGACAGGAATGTATAAACTTACCTATTCTGATTTGTCGTCGATGGGCGTGGATGTGGCTAACATCAATCCGCAGAATATCCGCGTATACCATAACGGCGGAGGTGTCTTGCCTAAGATTAACAAAGATTATTATCCTGATGACCTTTATGAGATTCCGATTTTCGTCTCGGGTGAGGATGACGGCGTTTTTAACCAGAATGACTATGTCATTTTTTATGCCAGAGGTCCGGTTGTATGGAAGTATTACTCTTCAGGCAGATATTACGGCCATGTTAAGAATCCTTATTCCAGCAATACCTACGCGTTTTTGACCATAGGTGAGGAGAAGGGCAGACGTATACAGACGGAGACGCCACCAGAGGGCGGCGCAACGGCAGTTGTCACTGAGTTTATCGATTATAAAGCGCAAGACGTTGACGAGACGAACATCAACAATATGGGCTGCACATGGTTTTTTGATAAGTTCGACATAACGCTGCAAAGAGATTATGAGTTCTCGTTCAGCAATATTAACACTTCGAGAAATGCCAAGATAAAGGTGTCGATGGCGTCAAAAAACGCTTCATCTGCCACGATGTACATAAAACACAACAATTCCACATTGTATTCAAGGTCGTTCCCTAACTCAACAGCGACAAGTTACGCTCAGTGGGATACAGTGTGTAACAGAGACTTTACTGTGAATAGTGGCAATATCGTCATCAGCGCGCAGTATGTGAGGGCAGCTGCATCGTCGGTTGCCTGGATGGATTATATCGCTATCAACGCTTGGAGATATCTGAAGATGACCGGTAATTCCATGTCGTTCAGAAATCCTGAATGCGCCAATGCTGAGAGCATCTATGAGTATCATCTTGAGAATGCCACTGGTACGCTTAAGGTCTGGAATGTCACCGACCCGATAAATCCTACGGTTTTAAACACATCGCTGGCATCGTCGGTGTTGTCGTTTAAGGTCAGGGGAGACATGAATAACCAGTTTGTAGCGTTCAATAACAGCGGCTGTAACACTCCGACATTTGTAGGAAAGGTGGCTAATCAGAATCTTCATGCCAAGAAAGATATTGATTATCTGATAATTACGCATCCAAACTTCCAGTCGCACGCTGAGCGTTTGAAGGAGATACATTCTCGTATTGATGACTTGGTAATCGACATCGTCCAGCCGCAATATATTTATAATGAGTTTTCTTGCGGTGCTCTGGATATCGCCGGAATCCGCAACTTCATCAGGATGTTGTATAAAAACAGCAGCGAGGAGCACAGACTTAAATATGTGCTGCTTTTCGGCGATGCGTCTTACGATTACAAAAACCCGGATGTGTGCTTCATCCCTACATGGGAGTCGTTTAATGGCTGTTGCATAACGGAATCGCCTGTGACAGATGATTTCTACGTCTGTCTGGATGACAATGAGGGTAATATGGAGGCCAAGGCTTCGTCGCCGGAGGCTTCGATGATCGATATCCCGATAGGTAGAATGCCGGTTTCGACTGCGACTGGGGCGACCACGGTTCTTGATAAGATAGAGGAATACCTCGACAAGAATAACAAGGCGATGAACAACTGGCGTAACGTAATCACACTGATGTGCGACGATGAAAACACCGAGTTTTTCAATAATTCTGAAAATATCGCGAATAATGTCTCCAAATGGGGCGGTGATGTCATTGTGGACAAAATTTATCTGGATGCCTACAACCAGGTGGCTACGGCAAGCGGTCAGCGTTGTCCTGAAATCAACGAGGCTATTTCGAACAGAATAGAGAGAGGTACTCTGGTGATGAGTTATAACGGCCACGGAGGTGAGATCGGACTGGGTGATGAGCGTATCCTGACCATTGAAGACATTAATTCATGGCAGAATATGCCGATGTATCCGCTGTTTGTGACCGCCACATGTGAGTTCAGCCGTTTTGACGATCACACGAGGACATCAGCGGGAGAGATCACGTTTACGAAAGCCAAAGGCGGTGCGATTGCCATGATTACCACGGCGCGAACAACAGGCGGAAGCGGAGAATTGCTGACCAGGACATTTAAGAGGATGTTCCAGGTTAAAAATGGCGAATATCCGACAATGGGGGAGATTTTCTTTTCCGCAAAGCAGGACAAAATCAAGAATACCAAGGTTTTTGTGCTCTTTGGTGACCCGGCTCTGCATCTGGCATATCCTAAAAACGATGTCGTCCTGACGAAGATAAACGGCAAGCCGGTATCGCCGATTAATGATACCGTTATGGTTAATGATACACTTAAAGCATTGAGCGCTATTGAGTTGCAAGGTGAGGTGAGAGATAATTTCGGCGAGTTGATGTCCGATTTCAACGGCAGGGTTAGAGTGTCGGTTTACGATAAGGAGAATGTGTATAGAACAAAAGGTGACGCGGGATACGCCCAATTTGATTTCAAGATGCGTAACAGTTTGCTTTTTGATGGCAATGCTTTGGTGGAAGACGGAGAGTTCAAGATTTCGTTTACTGTTCCGAAAGACATCAATTACGCCTATGGCAAAGGACTGATAAGTTTCTATGCCACAAATTACGATACCGATGCCAACGGAATGTACGACAATATCATAGTGGGCGGTTATAACCAGACGGCGGTGCCTGACGTGCAAGGGCCTGAAGCGCGAATTTTCATCGATGACACTTTGTTCGTGAGTGGCGGAATCACCAATGAGAATCCTGTGTTTTACGCTTTTGTTAGAGACGAGCATGGTATCAACACCACAGGCGCGGGCATCGGACACGATATCACGGCGACACTAAGCGGAGCGACCAACAAAATCTACAATCTGAACGCGTATTACGATAACCCTGTCAATGTAAATGATTATGGATCAATAGCATATCGTTTATATGGGCTTAATGAAGGCAAGCATACCCTTAACTTTAGAGTTTGGGATATTTATAACAATTCGACCAATGTGTCGTTGGAGTTTACTGTAGTGAAGAGCGAAGACTTGACCATTGAGAACATCTGCAATGCGCCAAATCCTATGACCGACTACACCAGATTTTGTTTTGAGCACAACCAGAAAGGCGCGATGGATATCACAATTGAGATTTTCAATATCAGCGGACAGAAGGTAAAGACTATAAAAGACAGCAGATACGGCACTTCCACGCGTATCGATCCGATAGTTTGGGACGGCTGTTCGGACAGCGGAGCGAAGTTGCCAGCCGGAGTGTATATATACAATGTCAATGTAGTGAACAGCAAAAAAGAGAAGCACAGCGGATACTCCAAGCTTGTCATCACGCGATGATATATAATAAGGTGAAAATATTTTATTTTGTACAATAAATGTTTTTGTTGTGCGTTAAAAAGGATAAATGTTTAATTTTGCAGAATAATTTAAATGAATATGTTTAAAAAATCTTTCATTATTTTGATGGGTGTTTTGATGATGACGGGAGTCATTGCGAAAGCACAAAGCAGTGATTATAATGTTATTTCGACGGCAGTTCCGGCAATGCAGATCGCACCGGACGCACGTTCGGCAGGTATGGGTGATTTGGGCGTTTCCACATCGCCTGATGTTTATTCCATGCATTGGAATCCTGCAAAATATGCATTCATTGAGGATGATTTGAGTATAGGTTTGGCATACAGCCCATGGTTGAGAAGGCTCGTTTCTGATATGAATATCGCTTATCTCGCTGTAGCGAAACGTATGAGTAACAAGTCAACTATCGCTGGAACTTTGCGTTATTTCAACTTGGGAGACATCAATTTCAGAGGTGACAATAATGAGGATCTCGGAACATACAGACCTAATGAGTTTGCCATAGACCTCTGCTACTCAAGAAAACTCGGCGACTATCTGTCGGCTGCGGTGGCAGGAAGATTTATCTACTCAAACCTCACTCAAGGCGTAAAGAATAACTCGACTCCGGCATGGTCGGTTGCGGCAGATGTCAGTGTTTATTACCAGAGACCGGTTTATATGGGTAATGTCGACGGTGACTTCTCATGGGGCGTTGCGATTACCAATATAGGTACCAAGATGAACTATTCAGATGCCAACTCAAAGAAGGACTTTATCCCTACAAATCTTCGTTTAGGTCCGACTTTGAAGGTTAACATCGACGAGTTTAACTCCATCGCTTTGTCAGTGGATGTCAACAAGTTATTGGTTCCAACTCCACCAGAGTACGCATATTACACCGACGAGCACGGCGTTGTGCATCCGTTATACGATGAGAATGGTGAAAGAGTCATTGAAAAGGGTATGAATCCTAATGTCTCAGTTATCGAAGGTATCATCCAGTCGTTCTACGACGCTCCTGGCGGATTCAGTGAGGAGCTAAAAGAGTTTACATTGAGCGTAGGCGCTGAGTATTGGTATAACAAGATGTTCGCGGTGCGTGCCGGTTTCTTCCATGAGTCACAGATGAAGGGTAACCGCCGTTATCTGACATTTGGCGTAGGTTTGCGTTACAATGTGTTCGCGATCGACGCATCATACCTTGTGCCAGTCAACAACACGGCAACATCAGGAACCAACCCTCTTGAGGGAACACTTCGCTTCAACCTCGCGTTCTATATCAACAAATGGGGTGAGAGAACAAAGTTAGAGAAAGTGAACTAATTTGAGAGATTACATACAATCATGGCACGCCGTTCCGGCGTGCCATGATTTTTTTTGCTTTTTTTGATGCCCGAATCAAAAAATGTTGTATTTTTGCAGAACCAAAAGCCGTAGAAATTTTCCTGTTGTTTATTTTGAAGATAATCTGCCGGTTAGTAGCTGGCGGTGGAGTTTTTATATTAACAACAATTAAATTTAAAATGAAAAAATCAAAATTTAGCTTGAAAACCTTTGCGTTTTCTTTGGCAATGGCAGCAGGATTGTTAATGTCGTTGCCGATTCAGGGTCAAAATCTCGGAACTGACGGTTTCTTTTCGGGTGGTTCCGGTTACTATGAGAATCGTGATGAAGACGATGTAAATATTTCGTCGGGCATCACTAACGAGTCGTTTAACGCGCCATTGGGTAGCGGACTGCTTATCATGATGGCCGCAGGGTTCGGTTATGCTATAAAACAACTTAAAAACTAAAGATTAAAACGATGAAAAGAGTAATTACGATTATCATGGCGTTTGCGCTGGTCTGTGGAATGTCACAGTGCAAGAAAAATATTGAGGAGATCACACCATATTATAATAAGGTGGTGAATATCACCCTTGATGCGAGCGGTAGCGCTAAAACGAATGTGAATCCGGTGACAGGTGAGGTGACGTTTGAGGACGGGGATGAGATACTGGTTGGAAATGATGGCATATATGTCGGCAAACTGACATATTCCAACGGTACTTTCAGCGGCAGCATTGTCAATCCCAGCCCTGATGATTATCTGCATTTTTACCATATCGGGAATCTTAACGCTGACAATTTGGTGGCCGGCGGTGATGACTATATAGAAGTGCCTATAAAAGATCAGACGGTGTCGCTGCCGGTGATATCGTATGCGCCTTCCACTGAGCTGTATTCCGATGATGTGACGGCTTATTCCGCCAAGCTCAGGAATAAATGCGCCTTGGTGAAGTTTGATGTCACCAATGCTTCGGAATATTCAGGGGCGTGCATTACTGGTATGAATAACATAGTTTACGTGGATTTTTGTGAAAATGATATCGGCGGATATATGGATTTCGGCGGAAAAATCACCTTGCCGTCGGGGAATGGCACGAAATGGGCTATACTCATGCCTCAGCAGGCTCTTGCGGCAGGAGGCGAAGGCAGCGCTTATTCAGGAATATATACCGGCACAAGAGGAGCTATACCTGAAATACACGAAAACGACTGTTTGTCTGACGGAATAGCCGTCACTATCAACACTTTAACTACGCCAGAAGGGGCGAAAAGTGGTCTTTTCTCTGTAAATCCAGAGGGGAAAAAGGTGCGTTTTGCGCAAGGTAATCTGAAGCATATTAAAAAGAAAAATGAGTGGCGGTTCCATGATTATCAATATAGTCAGCAGTATACGAGCAATTTTGTCACCGGCACTGATTATTCGTATAACAGTCCGGTGGAGAATTACGGATGGGGGACGAGCGGCTTCAACCACGGGGCGGTGTCATATATGCCATGGTCAACACAGACTGTCAATAGCAACTATTATGCTTATGGTTCAATGTATAAGAATCTTAACCATAATACGTGTGTCGCTGATTGGGGCTATAATCCGATAGTCAATGGCGGAAGCGCCTATAAACAGTGGAGAACTCTGAGTAGAGACGAGTGGATATATGTGGTTCGTGAGAGAGAAAACGCCGCTGAAAAGAGGTCGTTTGGCACTGTGACTGTAAAAAGCACCACTTATCATGGTATGATATTGTTGCCTGACGATTGGACTCAACCTGCTTCAGTAGATTTTAACGCTGACGTTCTCGCTTACGATGCCAATGAATATACTTCGGCGCAGTGGGCTCTGATGGATGCTGCCGGAGCGGTGTTTCTGCCATGTGGCGGGCGACGTCATAACGGTTCGGTGAATGGTGTGTCAACTTTGGGCTATTACTGGTCGTCCACAAGTAAAGACGCCACATACAGTTACTGCCTGGCGTTTTATGATGATATCATTGATTGCGAGCGCGCCAACAACCGTTCCAATGGTGTGTGTGTCAGGCTGGTGATAGAGTAGATGATGGCAATAAAAAAAGAGACAATAATTATTGTCTCTTTTTTAACCTTAAATAATTAATTATTAGGTACGGCTTCGCAGAATCAATACTCGTCAGATACTGTGAGTTTCTTTCTGCCTTTTGCGCGGCGGGCTTTCAAAACCTTGCGGCCGTTGGCAGTTGCCATTCTCTCTCTGAAACCGTGTTTGTTCTTGCGTCTTCTGTTCGATGGTTGAAATGTACGTTTCATTGTATTATAATTTTATTTTTTCTTTCCTAATTTTCGGACTGCAAAAATACAAAAGTTTTTTATACGTACAACATTTTTTTTGAAAAATTATTTTTCAGGAACATTTTTCAAAGTTTCGACCAGGAATTCCCAGAATGGAGCTACTGATTCGATCAGCAAAGCCTCGTCTGGAGAGTGTGGGTGAACGAGTGTCGGACCGAATGAGATCATATCCCAGTTAGGATATTTTGCGCCAAGGATACCGCATTCGAGACCGGCGTGGATAACCATCACTTTCGGTTCTTTGCCGAATTTCTCGTTATAAACCTTCTTCATTGTGGCGAGGATAGGGCTGTCGATATTCGGTTTCCAACCATGGTATGATCCGCTTGATTCCGCCTGTGCGCCATGTTCGGTCAAAACTTTGCGAACATCCTCGGCGAGTTTGTCTTTGAGTTCGTCGACGAGACCACGCTGCAGTGAGCATGTGATGATCTTGCCGTCTTCGAGTTTCACGAGGGCGAGGTTTGAAGAAGTCTCGACAGTGCCTTCGAAGTCTTTTGACATTCCGATGACGCCGTTAGGATATTTCGCGATTGCTTCCATCATGTTCTTGAAAGTCTTGTTGTCGATGACTTTCTTAGGCATCTCGGTTTCAATCATAGATACTGAAAGATCCGGCTCGGCTTCCGCGAACTGTTCCTTGACTGTGGCGTTATATTCTTCGACGAATTTCATCATCTTGTCGGCTTTGGCGGTTGGGACTACCACTGTGGCAAACGACTCTCTTGGGATGGCGTTACGCAAGCTGCCGCCGTTGATGGTGGCCAGACGCACTCCGAATTTCTGTGACACGAGGATCAGCAGGGTGTTCATGATTTTGTTGGCGTTGCCTCTGCCGAGGTTGATGTCCATGCCTGAGTGACCACCTTTTAATCCTTTGACTATCAGTTGATAAGCTGCCATATCAGCTGGAACGTCTTCCATCTTGGGAGTCCAGCATCCGTTGGTGTCGATACCGCCGGCGCAACCCACGTAGAGCTCGCCTTCAGTTTCTGAGTCCATATTGAGAAGGATGTCGCCTTTTAGGAATCCTGGTTCGAGTTTGTTGGCGCCTGTCATGCCGGTCTCTTCGTCGATGGTGAAGAGGCCTTCGATAGGACCGTGCTCAAGGTTCTTTGATGCGAGAACGCCCATTGCAGCAGCAGCTCCGAGTCCGTCGTCCGCTCCGAGAGTTGTGCCTTTAGCGCGCACCCAGCCGTTGTCGACGTAAGTCTCGATAGGATCTTTCTCGAAATCATGAACGGTGTCGGCGTTTTTCTGTGGCACCATGTCGAGGTGAGCCTGCAGGATGACGCCTTTGCGGTTCTCGTAGCCAGGTGTGGCAGGTTTGCGGATAATGACGTTGCCGGCAGCGTCGACGATGGTCTCGAGACCGAGGTCTTCACCGAATTTCTTCATGAAAGCGATCACCTGAGCTTCCTTTTTTGAAGGACGTGGAATGCGTGTCAGGCTGTAGAAGTTTTCAAATACTTCTTTTGGTTGTAATTCGTTAATAGCCATTGTGTTATAATTTTATGTATTTAATTTGATATTTATTTTTAACGGAATTTTTCAATTTTTTCGTAGCCCCAGATGTCTTCCATAATCTTCAGCGATTCCTCAACTTTCATGTCTTTGCGCGCTTCCATATTACGTTGGACGAATATGCAGTCAGAGAGTTTGCAGCCGCGGCATACAATGTCTTCGGCTAGGGCGTCGCATGAAGGAGCTCCGCAGATGCCGCAGTCTATCTGTGGCAGCATGCGTTCCAATTCCTTGATTTTGTTCATCTTCTCGAGAGCCTTGGAGATGTCTGGATCGAGGCTGATGGAGCGAGGCTCAACCTCGTCAACGCTGATGTTATTGAGCAGATAGTCGCGTTCGTCTTCCACCTCGTTGGCACGTGTCAGTTCGCCGCGGCGTTCTTTGCCTGCCACGTAACGGGCGCGGTTGAACATACGCTCGCATGTGAGGAAACGGTTGTTGTAGGTGAGAATGCCGCCCGGGCAGCTCTGGTCACAGGCGCGCAGCTCGAGGAAATCGACATCTTCAATCTCCTCGTTCTCAACTTTTTCGAGAAATTCGATGCAGTTTTCCATACCGTCTATTGATAATGAGTGCTCGGAGATCGAGAGGCGGCGTTCGCCATTGGTCAGGGAGGTGAGGATACTGTCGGAAGTGAGTTGGGCGATAGGCAGTTTCACCTCTTTGTAATCATGACCTTGTTCCTTGATCTTTTTGTAAACGCGGTTGTAGAGCGAGTCCATATTGATGACGCCGTCAACGCTGGATTTCTCTTCACCGACAGGGCTTTTCACTGCGGCTATCTTGGCGGCGCACGGTGTGACGTAAAACACTCCGATCTGGTCTTCAGGCCAGCCGTCTTTAACAAGTTTGCGTCTGATATACATTGCCGTGATGTCGAGTGGCGCTTTGACAGGCATGATGTTTTCCACCAGTCCGGGGAACTTCACCTGGATGAGGCGCACTATGGCCGGGCAGAATGATGATATGAGCGGTTTGGTGTTGCCTTCACGTTCAAGTTTGTTTTTCGCTTCGGTGTAGATAGGCGTCGTTATCTCTGTCTCGATGACGTGTTGGAAGCCTATCTCGTTGAGAATGGCATAGATACGCGACACACTTATTTCGTCTTTGAACTGGCCGAGGAACACGGCGGGGACAAGTGCGACGCGGCAAGGGAATTTGAATATCTCGTCGAAGTCGTCTTGTTTGACGAAGATGGCTTTATGCGGGCATGCGATGAAACAGTTGCCGCAGTCGATGCAGCGGTCTTCGTTGATATGCGCTTTCCCGTCGCGGACGCGGATAGCTTCTGTCGGGCATACCCTCATGCAGTGAGAGCAGCCTTCACAAACGTTTTCGTTTATCTGTAGAGCGTGAAAGAATGCCATAATCCTAATTTTTAAGATAAATTAACCTCCATTTCAACGGTTGTCCCAACACCTACTGTCGATTGCACATTAAGGCGATCGACGTTTTTCTTGATGTTCGGGAGTCCCATGCCTGCGCCGAATCCCATATTGCGGACTTCAGGCGAGGCGGTGCTGTGACCTTCCTGCATTGCCCAGTCGATGTCAGGGATGCCGGGGCCTTTATCGATGACACGAAGGAGAATCTTGCCAGCGTCGATGTCGGCGGTGACAACACCGCCGTAGGCATGAGCGATAGCGTTGACTTCGGCCTCGTAGAGAGCGACAACGACGCGTTTCACTATCGACGGGTTCACGTTGAGCTGTTTCAGGGTCTTTTTGATAGAACTTGAAGCCGAGCCTGCATTGACGAAATCTCCTTCAATTACTGTATATTCAAGATGCATGTTAATTAGTTATCGTTAAGCTGTTAATAAATCGGTTTGAGTCCTGCTTCCCATAAGAGACCGCAGGCCTTGAACATCGAGTAGTCGCATTCCATGAGGACCATGCCCTCGTCTTCGGCGAGCTCGATCATCTCTTCTGTAGGTTTCTTCTTTCTGACGAACACGATGATGTCGAGGTTGCCCATCTCGGCAGTGCGGATAGTCTGCATGGTGCAGAGTCCCGTGACTATCATCGGGAAGTTGTCGCCTAAGGTCAGGATGTCGGACATGAGGTCGCTGGCGAAGACTTTATCCTGCTCCTCGTCGAGACGGTCCTGACCGCAAACCACCTTGGCGTTCAATACTTTAGCAATTTCTGATAATTTCATTGTGTAATATATTATTCGTTATAATGTATTTCTTCCAAATTCTCCTGAATCATCTCCTTCAGGTATTTCATGATGTTGATGTCGTTCATTGACATTCCGTCGAGGGCTTCCTTGATTTCATCTGTGTCGAACACAAATTCGCCATCGTCGGTGATATGCTTGTAGATGAAATGGATGTCTTCGTGGGCGGCGAATAGCATCACGAGTGTGCCTGCGAGGTCGCCCATTGGCGGACGGTCGATGTTGTCGTGCTGGAACCAGAAGTTGAGCACGGTGCCTTTTCCTACTTCGCTCTCAATCTTCATACCGCCGCCGCAGTTCTCGGTGTTCATTTTAATAAGAGGTAGTCCGAGACCGACTTTTCGTGTCGTCCTTGACGTCGTCCAAGGGTCGGTGACCTTTGCCAGAAACTCCGGTGACATACCTTTGCCGTTGTCTTTGATGGTGAAGGCGTATATATTGTCCTTTAGGCTGTCTTTGATAGTCAGCTCGACTAGGGTGGAGTTGGCTGCGGTGGAGTTCTCCATCAGGTCGTATACGTGTAATGCCAGTTCTTTCATCCGAATAAAAGTTGTAGTTTTTCTTGTGGTTCAGTGTCGATGTATCGGCCGTCCTCTCCGTGGAGTGTCTTGCGGAACTCGTCGAATGTGAGGTCGTACATATGCAGCACGCAATGCACCTCGCCGATGATGTGGAGGAAGTGCGCGTCGCTGCTCTTGGTAAACATGAACCGTTTCAAATATGCGAATTTCTTGAGGAAATCGGGTTTGGTGACATGTTTCGATATTTCCAGCGCGTCAGCCTTGAGGTCAGGCGGGATGAAACCAAGTTGCGACATCAATGAAGACGCGGGTTTGTTGACGTGTGCTGGAACGAACAAGCCACCAATCTCATGCACTTTGTCGTAAAGTGTGTCGAGGTCGCAGTCGAGAGCCGACCACAGCAGCCAAGGCTCGTCGCCAATAATTTCCTCGTCTTTGTCGACGATGAGCTGGTAGCCGAACTTTTCTTCATCGAGAGGGATGTGCGGCAGGTGTGCGTCGAGGAATTCCTGGAACTTGTCGAGCTGCTCGTCCGTCTCGAAGTAGGCGAGGGCATGAGCCTCTTCCTGTGTGGTTATCTCCACGCCTCCGATAACGAACACACCCATCTCGCGGCCGATTTGCTGCGTCACCTTCACCTGTCGTGTGGTGTTGTGGTCGCAGATGGCGATGACATCGAGATGCAGTTTCTTCGCCTGTTCCACGATGGCAGCAGGCGACATATAGATATCGCCGCACGGCGAGAGCACCGTGTGGAGGTGAAGGTCAGCGCGATATTTTTTTAATTCCGGCAATTATTTATTATTTAATAAATTGTAAACCAATCCTGCGATTTCAAATGTTGGCAATGATGTCTGGAGAATCGGCAGTTCCTCTTCGTTTGCCTGATTGATGGTGTCTTCGTTGGCACCGAGGTCTTTGACGAGGATGATGCACGACATCTCTTTGAGCGATGCCACTGCCATCACGTTTTTGTGAGTCTGGAGAGTAATCCAGATGTTGCCTTCCTGAGCGTTGCCCATCACGTCGCTGAGAAGGTCTGAAATATAGCAGCCGTCGATTTCGCGGTCGAGGCCGTTTTTGCCTGCAAGGACCTTAAGTCCCAGTTTGTCAACTAATTCCTGTACTTTCATTTTATAATTTAGGTTAAATCAATTATCAAATAAGGACTGCAAATATACGAAATTATTTACGATAGTGCAAATTTTGAAAAAAATCTTTTATCTTTGCGCCATGATTTATCTCATTCTCGCAATATTATTTTCGACTGGTGTTTTCGTCGCTATGCGGCTTTTCGAGCGCTATAAGCTTGATAATCATCAGGCTTTGATGTGGAACTATGTCTTCGCTTCAGGCACGGGATTTGCAATTTGTGAACATTGGGACACCGCTCCGCAGTTGGTTGCCGAGCCATGGTTCGGACTCTCGATTTTAACAGGATTTTGGTTCATTTTCACCTATCTTTTGATGACAGCCTCGACGCAACGTTCGGGTGTAACGGTGACATCGCTGTCGAGCAAATTATCGGTCGTTTTGCCGATTTTGGCAGGCGTGATAATGTTAGGTGAAAAACTGAATTTTGTAGCAACGACGGGAATTGTTTTGGCGTTGGTTGCACTGGTTTTGGTTTTAGGACGAAATAAACAAACGAATAAAACCGATGGTAGAGACGTTTCCGGAAACGTCTCTGCAAATAAAATTGGATGGATTGTCGGGTTATTGCCGGTTTTCATATTTTTTGGTACCGGCACAGGAGATATAATGATGAAAATCACCGAGCAACAGAATTCGGGCGACGACCTCGGATTTATGATTGCGTTCATCTATTTTGTCGCGTTGGTTTTCGGCGTCATCATAGTGATTTGGGACATTGTGAGAGGCAAGTCGAAATGGCAGTGGAAAAACGCCCTCGGGGGCATCGGATTGGGTGTTATCAATTTTTTCTCAACATCCAGTGTTTACCATGCAATGCGCAGTTTCGACAATGTTGTTTTATTCCCGATTTACAATATCGGAGTAGTGAGTCTCACAGCCTTGATTGGCTTGCTTTTCTTCAAAGAAAAATTGACGCTGAAAAACTACATCGGACTTATAATCGCTGTGATTGCTGTCATTTTAATCACTTTCAGACCGTGAAAAAGAAATTCGAGATAGAGGTTCCAGGAGGGGAGACGAAGGTGCTGCTTCACACATGCTGCGCGCCATGTTCGTCGGCGATCATCGAATGCCTGATGCAGCACGGCATTACACCTACTATATATTATAGCAATCCGAACATTTTTCCTTTAGAAGAGTATCAGATTCGAAAAAACGAGTGCACGAGATATGCCCAATCGCTCGGTTTGGAGATTGTGGACGACGATTACGACCATGAAAAATGGCGTTCGGAGATGGCAGGATTGGAGGACGAGCCGGAGAGGGGAGGACGTTGCCTTAAATGCTTCAAATACAGGCTGTTACGAACTGCAAGATACGCTCACGAACATGGTTTTAAAGTCATCACGACAACGCTTGCGTCGAGCCGTTGGAAGAGCCTCGAACAGATCGAAGAAGCCGGAAAATTTGCAGCCTCATTTTATCCTGATGTGACTTTTTGGGCTCAAAATTGGAGAAAAGGCGGCTTGAGCGAGAGAAGGCTTGAAATCATTAAGGAATACGGGTTTTACAACCAAAAATATTGCGGTTGTGAGTTCTCCATGCACATCTGAAAATATTTTTTTATTAATATTTTTTATATACAAAAGTTTCGTATATTTGCCAAACGGTAAAATACGTTGGAAATATTGAAGATATATTCATAAATCATTCATTAACATAATTTTACGAAATATGGCAAAAGTAAAATCATTGGCAGAATTGAAGGCAATGAGAGAGAAATTACAGTCAAATCTCGACCTTCGTGAAAAGAGCAACAACCCTGACTCAATGGTTCAGGTGAAAGTCGCTATGGCAACTTGCGGTATCGCCGCCGGTGCAAAACAGGTGATGGAACACATGATGGAGAAAGCCGACCAGCTTAAACTCAGCGTCGTTTTCACACAGACAGGCTGCATGGGCTACTGCCACGCAGAACCTACCATCGAGGTGAAAGTTCCGGGCAAAGACCCGATCGTTTTCGGTCACGTTGACAACAAACGCGCTGACGAAATCCTCGAGAAGTATGTCATGAACAACGAGCTCGTCGAGGGTATCATCCCGGTGAACTATGAGAAAATCTAATCATTCATTCTAAATTGGAGGACTTTATATGACAAAAATCAAAACGCACGTGCTTTGCTGCGGTGGTACCGGATGTAAGGCATCTGCAAGTGATGAGATCATCGCAACCTTTGAAAAATTATTAAAGGAAAAAGGTTTGCAAGATGAAGTTCAGGTCATCAGAACAGGCTGCTTCGGCTTCTGCGAGAAGGGCCCTATCGTAAAGATGCTTCCTGACAACACATTCTACACTCAGGTTAAACCTGAAGATGTCGAGAAAATCATCAACGAGCACATCATCAAAGGTCGTAAGGTCACTGACCTTCTCTACCTCGATCCGGAAAACAAACAGCATGTCGCCGACTCAAAGCACATGGGTTTCTACAAGAAACAGCTCCGTATAGCTTTGCGTAACTGCGGTTTCATCAACCCAGAAGACATCGACGAATACATCTCACGCGGTGGTTATGAAGCTATCGCCAAGGTTCTCGGCGAGATGACACCTCAGCAGGTCATCGACGAGATCACCAAGTCAGGTCTCCGTGGCCGTGGTGGCGCGGGCTTCCCGACAGGTGTGAAATGGGGTCTCTGCGCAAAAAACCAGGCCGACCAGAAATACGTCATCTGCAACGCTGACGAAGGCGACCCGGGCGCGTTCATGGACCGTTCAATCATGGAAGGTGACCCGAACTCAATCATCGAGGCTATGGCTATCTGCGGATACGCTATCGGCGCAACAAAGGGTCTCGTTTACATCCGTGCTGAATACCCATTGGCAATCCACCGTTTGCAGGTTGCTATCGCTCAGGCTCGTGAATACGGCCTCCTCGGCGACGACATCCTCGGAAGCGGCTTCAACTTCGACATTGAGCTCCGCTACGGTGCCGGCGCATTCGTCTGCGGTGAAGAGACAGCTCTTATCCACTCAATGGAAGGCAAACGTGGTGAACCTACTTTGAAACCACCATTCCCGGCTGTTTCAGGTTATATGGCAAAGCCATCTAACGTTAACAACGTTGAGACATTCGCCAACATCCCGATCATCATCACCAAGGGCGCTGACTGGTTCGCATCAATCGGTTCAGAGAAGTCAAAAGGTACAAAGGTGTTCGCTTTGGCTGGCCAGATCAACAACGTCGGTCTTATCGAGGTTCCTATGGGAACAACACTCCGCGACATCATCTACGAAATCGGTGGTGGTATCAAGGGTGGCCGTAAGTTCAAAGCTGTTCAGACTGGTGGTCCTTCAGGCGGCTGCTTGACAGAGAAACACCTCGACACAGCTATCGACTACGATTCATTGATGGCTGCCGGCTCAATGATGGGCTCTGGCGGTATGGTCGTTATGGACGACACATCATGTATGGTTGCTATCGCTAAGTTCTACCTCGAGTTCACATGCGAAGAGAGCTGCGGTAAATGCTCACCATGCCGTATCGGTAACAAGAGAATGCTCGAAATCCTCAACAAGATCACAGAAGGCAACGGAACAATGGACGACCTCCAGGAACTCCGCAACCTCGCCGCTGTTATCAAAGACACAGCATTGTGCGGTCTTGGTCAGACATCACCTAACCCGGTATTGTCAACACTCGACAACTTCTGGGATGAATACGTTGAGCACGTCGTCGACAAGAAGTGCCGCGCTGGTGTCTGCAAGAAACTCATGAACTACGTCATCGACAAGGATAAATGTATCGGCTGCGGCAAATGCGCCAAGAACTGCCCTGCAGAAGCCATCTCGAAGACCAACTACATCGCCGAAGGTCACAAGCTTCCTTCAATGGAAATCGACACAACGAAGTGTATCAAGTGCGGTGCATGTATGAGTGGATGTAAATTTGATGCTATTTCTGTCAAATAAAATAGAGGAGGAGAAAGATATGATTAATGTAACAATAGATAACAAACAGATTCAGGTCGCAGAAGGCACAACAATTTTGAAAGCTGCCCGTCAGGCCGGTATTCATATTCCTACCCTCTGCTATTTCGAGTTGGCAGGAATGAACTTTGAGAACAAACCAGGTGGATGCCGTGTTTGCGTTGTCGAGATCACAAAGGATTTCAACGGCAAACCACGTCGTAACCTTGCTCCAGCTTGCGCTACAGACTGCGTCGAAGGTATGGAAGTTCTCACACACAGCGCACGCGTCATCAACGCACGCCGCACAGTTGTCGAGCTGATTCTTTCAGACCACCCGGCAGACTGCTTGACATGCCCTAAGAATGGTCAGTGCGAACTCCAGAAGCTTGCTCAGAACCTCGGTATCCGTGAACTCCCATTCCATGGCGAGCAGTCAACATACCGCAAGGATATGTCACCTTCAATCATCCGCGACATCGACAAATGTATCATGTGCCGCCGCTGCGAGAACGTATGTAACAACATCCAGACAGTCGGTGCTTTGTCAGCTGTGAACCGTGGCTTCCAGGCCGTCGTCGCTCCAGCTTTCGAGCAGGACCTCATGGATTCACCATGCGTCATGTGCGGTCAGTGCGTCCAGGTTTGCCCTGTCGGCGCTTTGAGCGAAGTCGATGATACACGTAACGTGATGGCTGCTATCAACAATCCTAAGAAGACCGTCATCGTGAACACAGCTCCTGCAACACGTGTCGCTCTCGGCGAAGAGTTCGGCATGCCGGCAGGTACAATCGTCACAGGCCAGATGGCAGCAGCATTGCGCCGCCTCGGCTTCGACTATGTGTTCGATACAGACTTCACCGCTGACTTGACCATCATGGAAGAAGGTACAGAGCTCCTCGGCAGAATCAAGAAGTTCATGGCAGGCGACAAATCAGTGCGTCTCCCTATCTTGACATCATGCTGCCCAGGTTGGGTCAACTTCTTCGAGCACAACTTCCCGGATATGCTCGACGTTCCTTCAACAGCTAAGTCACCTATGCAGATGTTCGGCGCTGTCGCTAAGAACTACTGGGCAGAGAAGATGGGCATCAAGAGAGAAGACCTCGTCGTCGTTTCTATCATGCCTTGCTTGGCAAAGAAATACGAAAGCAAACGTAAAGAGTTCTACAAAGACGGTAACCCGGATATCGACTACGTCCTTTCAACACGTGAGTTGGCTCGCTTGATCAAGCAGTTCAACCTCGACCTTAAGGACATGCCATCAGAGGATTACGATGATCCGCTCGGCGAGTCAACAGGTGCTGCTGTCATCTTCGGTGCAACAGGTGGTGTTATCGAGGCTGCTGTCCGTACAGCATACGAGGTGTTCACAGGCAAACCATTGCCAAAGATCGACTTCACAGAACTCCGTGGTATGGACGGTATCCGTGACGCTTGGGTTGACTTCGCAGGCACCCCAATCCACATCGGTATCGCTCACGGTCTGGCAAACGCACGCAAGCTCCTCGAGAGAGTTCGCGAAGGCAAAGAGCAGTTCCACGCTATCGAAGTCATGGCTTGCCCAGGCGGTTGCGTCGGTGGAGCTGGTCAGCCATATCACCATGGCAACAGTGAAATCATCAAGAAACGTACAGAGGCTATCTATCGTGAAGACGCCGGCAAACCGATCCGTAAGTCACACGAGAATCCTTCAATCAAGAAGATCTACGCTGAGTACTTTGGTGAACCATGCGGCCACAAGTCACATGAACTGCTGCATACACACTATTTCGACAAATCAGAACATGTTGAGATTAGCGAAAAATAATTGTTGGAAAATTAAAAATTGAATATTATGGCAGTTATTAAATTATCAGAAGATAAAATCAAATTCATTAAGGACGTTTGCAAATCGTTCCGTAATGATGGTGGCGAAGTTATCAACGTGCTTCACAAGGTTCAGGGTGAGTACGGCTACCTCTCAGCAGAAGTTCAGGAACTTGTCGCTAAGGAGTTAAACATCCCTGTATCAAGAGTTTACGGTATTGTTTCATTCTATTCGTTCTTCACCATGACTCCAAAGGGCAAACACCCGATTTCAGTTTGCTTGGGTACAGCCTGCTACGTGCGTGGTGCTGAGAAGGTTTTGGATGAGTTGAAACGTCAGCTCGGTGTTGAAGTCGGTGGCACAACACCTGACGGAAAGTTCTCATTGAACTGCCTCCGTTGCGTGGGCGCCTGCGGTCTTGCTCCAGTCGCTATGATTGGTGACAAGGTCTATGGCCGTTTGACACCAGACAAAGTCAAAGAAGTTTTGGCTGAGTACAACGATTAATCCGGTAGGGGCGAATCATTATTCGCCCAATACCTTATTAATTAATATGAAATGTAGGGGCGAAAAATGTTTCGCCCTTACATTTTTTTGTAAAAATTTTATGTGAGAGGCTGCGCGTATGAAAAATTTATATATTTTTGCAATGTCGTTGCGAATATTTTAAGAAAATCCGCAATCACAATGCAGAAATTTAGTTGTTATGTATCATAGAATATTTGACATAGAGAACCGTTTTGACGAGGCAATGTTCTTGTTTGGCGGTCGTCAGGTTGGCAAGTCCACGTTGTTGAAAGTGCGTTTTCCCAATGCTATTTACATTGACCTTCTGAACTCGGAGTTGAGAAATCGTTTCAGACAGCACCCAGAAGAGTTTCGTGAGAGTTTGCTGCGCTATCAGCCAGAAACGCTGGTTATTGTGGATGAAATCCAAAAAGTGCCTGATTTGTTGGATGAAGTCCACTGGCTGATGGTTAACAAAGGTCTTTACTTTATCCTTAGTGGTTCTAGCGCCCGAAAGCTAAAGAAGAGTGGTGCCAACAATCTCGGCGGTCGTGCAATTCCTGAGATTTTATTTCCTTTAGTTAGTGCAGAAATTCCTGATTTTGACCTTGAAAGAGCCATACAGAATGGTATGATTCCTCGTCATTATATGGTGGCGAACGCTCGTAACAGGTTGAAATCATATATTGAACTTTACTTAAAAGAAGAGATAATGGAAGAAGCCGCTGTACAAAACGTTGATGATTTTATACGTTTTTTAGAGGTGGCAGCCATCTCGGACGGAGAAATTCTAAATTATGAAAACGTGGCGTCAGATTGCGGTGTTTCAGCCAATACTGTTAAAGCCTATTATAAAATATTATGTGATACGTTGTTGGGTTTTGAAGTGCCCGCTTTCAGCAAAGTCATTAAACGAAAACTTAATAAAGCTTCGAGATTCTATTTCTTTGATGTGGGCATTGCCAACTATTTGACAGGCCGCCATCAGCTTGCTCCAAAGACTCCGGAATATGGTCATGCTTTCGAACATCTTGTGATGCAAGAAATAATGGCGTATCTTGGATATAAGGATAGTGAGGAGAAACTGACTTATTGGCATACCTACGACAATATTGAGGTTGATGCCGTTATCGGTGATGCCCGAGTTGCCATCGAGATTAAATCGACTGACACTATACAAACCGGTCACAAGAAAGGTCTTGCAGAATTTGCCAGAGAGCATCCCGGTGTAAAACAAATCATTGTGTCGCGTGACCGTATTAGCCGAAGGAGTGGTGATGTTGATTTGTATTACGTCAACGATTTCTTCAAGGCATTGTGGAATGATGAGATTATTTGAACGAAATTCTTGATTTTAGATGGATTTTAGGCGAATAAGCACATTATTCGCCGAATTTTTTTCGGTGATTAATTGCCAGTATATTATTTTAGGCATACATCAGAAATGGCCATTTCGGAAATGGTGGTTTCGGAAAAGTATAAAAAACTCCAAACTTCACACTCCAAACTTCACACTTTTTGTGTATCTTTGCAGAAATTTTAACAACATTATAATGTAGAAAAACGACATATTGACATATAAGTAGCGGTTCGAAGCTATTCTTGAACTCCAATTTACCACATTGTCCCTAGGGACACAATCTCAAGAATAAGTTCCGAAATGCCGTATTTGTTACGGCGTGGATAGACTTGTTGAGATTGTGGGCGTGGTAACCCGGAGTTCAGGCAAGATTTACTTCCACGCCTTTTTTATGTTATGTCGAGAAATGGCAATATTATGGAAACTCAGAGCAAACTTCACATCGGGCACATGGTGAAATCCGTTTTCGACAAAAGCGGGTTGAGCGTGGCGGAGTTTGCACGGAGGATTTATTGCGAGAGGACCAATGTTTATAAAATCTTTAACCGCCAAAGTGTTGATGTTGAAACGCTTGTGAAAATTTCTGAAGCCTTGGAACATAATTTTCTGGCAGATGTTATGAAGCATTATGGACTTTCGGCAAAATACAGCAAAAATTTGAGTTTTAATATTATTTTGAATGATTTAACAAGAGAAAATGTCGATAGTATTTCTAAATTACTAGCGTCTTTTAGAAATACTAATAAATCATGTGAATAATTTTCACTGATTTGTGATTTATAATCACGGTTATAATAGCTGTTAGTTTTGTAGCTTCCTTAATTTTGTGGTGGACAACAAATTTAATTATTAACGTACTATATTAATTAAAAACCGATGAGCCAATGGGATATAACAGGCAAACATTAAAATGAAAAAACTTTTTATTACATTGTTTGTTTTGTGCTTGATAGTTAGTCCATTTATCCTAACTTCATGTGACAAAGATCATGGTACAACCAAATACGAAGATGTTGATGATGACGATTGGAAAAAACGTATGTATTCATTAGATGAAAATGAATGTATTGATTTGCAGTCTGTTGAATTTTATACAGGTGAAAATAATAATTAATATCTTAAAAACCGAAGTGTCGATGGTATACAACCGGCAAATTATGATATGAAGAAATTACTGTTTATTATAATTGCAGTATTGTGCATGAATGTGTTAGTAATGGCACAAGACGCAAGTAAAAGTTATTCGTTACCCTCTGGTTCATTAAGTGTAGAATATTATAACGATCGCAAAGGTGATTTGAGTAAAAACGGACGTTTAGTGTTTAATAATAGTTCAGATGCGTCTATATCAAAAGTTCATATTCGTGTTACAGTAGATATTAGATGGGAAGAACAAAACCAAATATCTAATGTCAATATTCCTGTTACAAATAAAAAAACGTTAGTTTTGTGTGATGATGATTTTGATAACATTCCAGGAAAAACAGAAATTACAAAAACTAATAGTAAAAGAGGTGTCATAAAAGGAGGTCCAGAAAAACCCAATAAGTATTATTCATATAACATAGAGATTACGAATGTGGTTTCACAGGGTGTATCTTTCCCAACTAGTGGAGTACAAAAGTCATCTCCTTTAAACAGTGGTGATGAACTGATGTACGATCAATTGAAAATTGGAGGATTATATTGTGATCAGATTATTACTGTAGATGTTTATTATAGCCCTTCAACGAGAAGGTGTTATGCAAATATGACATCTCCAGAGCGTATTAATAATATGACAATATATCGTTTGGATGACAGTAACCCTAACTATAATGCTTATATTTCATACAATGGCTGTAGTACCTATTTTTTATATGTTAATCCATCTAGATGGTAATTATGAATAAAAAAGTTTAATATTGAATAGTTATTTTAAATCGCAAAATCATGAAAAAGAGTTTGATATTACTGTTTTTTATAAGTTTTATAACTTGTACATTCGCTCAAAACATAATACAGATTACTAATAATGGTACGGGCAATAATACTAATACGCAAAAAGATTGTGATTTTAAGATTAATGGCATATGTTCTTCAGAGGATATTGGAGGGGTTAGCTTGGAAAGATTCTACAATGAAATCATTCCAGGACAAGAAAATGCACCATGGCCAAACCATTATGGCTATGCGGAACTTACTAACTACAATAATTTTACAGTAACAGTTTTAATACAAGTTGCTTTTGAATTTAAAGATAATTATCAAGAAGAAACGTATCAAGTAGTAATCCCCTCTAATGAAACACGAAAAGTGAAAATTAAAAAAGGGAATTGCCCAAGTTGCTATACTTTACAAGGTATGATTGTGAGAAGACTTAAAAATTAAGGTCAATTATTGGGGTTTTATGCAATTAAGGAGAAATCTATTGGTTTCTCCTTAATTTTATAAACTATAATCAACAAAACATTATGTATTTTTCTAACTGCGAAAAAAGTTTACATTAGAAGTATTCTGTGCGATTATTGCCATGCTATCGTCAATGGGAACAGATTAATGATTTAAAATAACAGAAAACAATATTCCAATATGGAAAATAGAATAAAAACCATATTGGAATATTGTTTTTATGGCGTTTGGTGAAAATCCGACAATTATGCATATAACTGGTCGCAATTTGTGACCGGTTATTCTTTTATGTATTCCTCAACACTTCAGGACTGTTTCTGCAATCCCAAACCATTAAAATATAGCAAGTGTCGTTTCTGTTCGATAATTTCTTTTTAAATGTGAAAAAGCTGGTTTCTAAACTCAGTATTCGTCATGCAATCTCTGTTTGCATCTGCATCAGCAGTAGATTGGATAATGCGTTGCTCGGCTTCGGCTACAGTTTAATCGCACGGCAATACCATTTCTTCTATTTCTGAATAGTTCAACATAATTTTATTTTTGCAAAGATAAATAAAAAACTTGAAGTCACAATTGTGACTTCAAGTTTTTTCAATTAATTTTTAGGTTAGCCTAAAACTTCATCTCCACATTAACCTTCACATCAGGATGCAGCGACTTCCCAACTGGGCAGGTGTCTGCAGCGCGTTTGAGCATTGCCTTCTGCGCGTCGGTGTAGTCGTTTTTCGGGAAAGTGATGATGATGTCGATTTGTCCGATGCGGCGTGGATCGGCAGCCATGGTCTTTGTGATCTCATAGGTGGCGCCGTCGATGTTGAAGTCTTTGGTTTGCGCTGTGATTCCCATGATGGTCATCATGCAGCCAGCCAATGCGGCACAAGCCAAATCGGTGGGCGAGAAGGCCTCACCTTTGCCATGGTTGTCGGTAGGAGCATCGGTGATGATGGTGCTGCCTGACTGCAAATGCGTCATCTCATTGCGCAAATTACCTTTGTAAGTTCCTTTGATTGTTGCCATGATATTATTATTTCTTTACGTTCACCTTTTCTGTCTTTATGCCTTCATCTGTCTCAATTTTCACCATATAGATTCCTGATTCAAAACCACTCAAATCAATGGTGGTATTGTCGGTTGCGTTTGTTTCAAGAACTTTCTGACCGAGCATGTTCATCACACTGATGGTCATATCGCCTTCGCCTTCTATATTGAGGATGCCATATGTCGGGTTAGGGTAGAGGCAGATATTGCTTGCGCTGACTTCTGCGACGGAAACGTGCTCGCACTCGTTGTTGTATGTCAGGAAGACGCCGTCGCTGTGCTCGCCTGAGGTGAAAAGAATCTCATCGTCAGCGTTCTTGATAGCGAAATGGCATTCATAGTCGGTGTCGTATTGTTCTGAGGTGTGATACCAACCGTGGTTCCAGATTAAGTTGAGGTCGCCTTTCAAAAGCGGCATAACCACTGTCTGGGCCGAGCCTTCTGTCATGGTTACAGCACCAATACGTTTCCCGTCTTCGGTTGTTACGCTGATGCAGGCGCCTTTCCAGCCGTCACCGCCCTCGTCGGTGAGTTCGAAGGTGATATCGCATTTGTCGCCCACAAGAATTGTTGCGTATGCTTTGCGGTTGAAACCGAATTCGTTTTCAGCAATAATAGAATATTGGTAAAGTCCTTCTTCGAGATCTTCATCGACGAAATCCATCCTTTGACCTTTGGTGCCTTCTGTAGTAAAGATAAGCTCTCCGTTGCGATATATATTGACTGTAAAGCTTGTAAGCGGCTCGCCGTTGAGGTTGTTTTCTGGGTTTGTCCATCTGATGGTTACACTTGTCATGTCTTCATTTTCAACCACTTCGAAATCAGTGATGTTCTCAGGACGGTTATTATATTCCGGTGTTTCAGGAATGATGTGTCCCGTGAAGCCGTTAAGTTCGTTGAATGCGTATTTCGTTGTGTTGAGTGCTCCGACGGGGCACCAGGCGTCGTCTTTGCCGCTCCATCCCCAGTTGAAGTGGAAATAGTCGTTCTCATCGTAGCCGTCGCATACGAAGGCGTGTCCACCAGCGCCAGTGTCGTCCTGGCCGCTATAATACAACGGAATGCCTTCGTCGAGACCGCCGTCTTTCAGCATCTGGATCCATTCCTCATTGGAGTAGCCGGGGCCCCAAAATCCACCGCCATAGTTGGTGATATGGTCATCGCAAGAATATCCAAAATAGGTGCGTAACGCTGGAGGCACGTCGTCGGAAAAGGCACCGCTGCCGTTTGGACCGTACATCATCTCCACAGCAATGCCGCAATGATGCAGGAGTTGTGCAATATAAAAATAATCTTCCTCGGTGCTCAATGAGTCGAGGTCGTTAGGCATCAATTCAAAATGATATTCTGTCTCACCGAAGTTGGCAGTTTGCTGCGGATAATCATAAGGCTCATAAGTGTGCGAACCTTCTCCCTGTTCCGGATAGTCCCAGAATTTCATCACCTGTCCCATAGCTGTAGCAACACAACCGGCATAGACGTGACCGCCATTACCTTCTGGATCTTCAGGGCATTGGCTGTTGTATGGGAAGTTCTGATGCCATGTTGTCTGAAGGAGAGGACCGACGACAACGCTGTTGCCTCTACCTTGTTTAATAATACCGGTTTCTGTCACCGATTTCCATTCGGCACGAATGTCGGGAGTAGCCTCGATGTTGTGCTCTTTAACATATTGAATTTCTTCGCAAAAACCATTGAGTGTGAAGCTGAAACCGTCAGAAAGATTGTTGGCGTCAAAGCTTCCGGTTGTGGAATATGCCAAGATAGGCTTCACTCGATCGTCACCGGCAACGATTACGAAGCCGTTGTCGCCAGGAACGTTAAACACATAATAATCAACGGCATCACGTGTCGTTGAGATATAAGCAATGTTAAGCTGGATGTCGCTCTTGAGTGCTTTGGCGCTCAAAAAACGGTTTCCTATCTGCTGAGCGCGCTGTGCGTCGACAGGACCTGCAAACAATTGACCCATAGAAAAGGCCAAAACGGAAATGAATAATAGAATCTTTTTCATTTTATTTGAATTAAGTTAATAATGGTTAGGACTGCAAAGATATAAAAAAAACTTGAAGCCACAACTGTGACTTCAAGTTTTTATAAATAATGTTTATTGTTATTTTTTTAGGTTCACTTTTTCTGTCTTAATTCCATTTTCAGTCTCGATTCTCACCATGTAAATCCCTGATTCAAAACCACTTAAATCAATAGTTGTATTGTCATTTGCAGTTGTCTCAAGAATCTTCTGGCCTAAAACATTCATCACGCTTATGGTCATATCGCCTTCGCCTTCTATGTTGAGGATGCCATTTGTTGGGTTAGGGTAGAGGCGCACATTGTTAGCGTTGATTTCTGCTACTGATACGTGCTCGCAGTCGTTGTCGTATGTAAGGAATACGCCTTCGCTGTGTTCGCCTGAGGTGAACAAAACTTCGTCTTCGCTATTCTTGATGACGAAATGGCACTCATAGTCAGTGTCGTATTGCTCGGTGGTGTGATACCAGCCGTGGTTCCAGATGAAGTTGAGGTTGCCTTTCAGCAATGGCATCACTACAGTTTGTGCTGAGCCTTCTTCCATTGTAACCTTAGCAATACGCTGTCCTTTTTCGTCAGTAACACTGATGCAGGCGCCTTTCCATCCATTGCCACCCTGATCGGTGAGTTCGAAGATAATATCGCATTTATCGCCAACGAGGATCTGGCTGAAAACTTTGCGGTTGAAACCGTATTCATTTTCAGCTACAATTGAATATTGGTAAAGACCTTCTTCGAGATTCTCATCGACGAAGTCCATTCTCGTGCCTTTTCCTACTATTTGTGTGTGGTAAATCTCTTGTCCGTTACGATTAACATAGATGTCGAGTGGTGATGCTAAAGGCTCGCCGTTGAGGTTGTGCTCAGGGGCAGTCCAGCTGATTGTAACGCTTGTCATGTCTTCATTTTCAACAACTTCGAAGTCGGTGATGTTTTCCGGACGTTGATAATAATCGTCGCCCTGAGGCTGAATGTGTCCGATGAAACTGTTCGAGTCGTTGAAGGCATATTTTGTGGTGTTGAGTGCTCCGATAGGGCACCAAGCGTCGTCGCGGCCACTCCAGCCCCAGTTGAAGTGGAAGTAGTCGTTCTCGTCGTAGCCGTCGCACACAAAGGCGTGACCGCCGGCGCCGTTGTCGTCGGAACCACTATAATACAAAGGCATTCCTTGGTCGAGACCACCGTCTTTAAGCATCTGAATCCATTGCTCGATGGTATAGAAATTGAATCCCCAGAAGCTTAGTGTTTCAATATCATCACATGAATATTTGAAATAGCTGTTTAATGCGGTTACCACATCTTGTGAGTAGGCACCGCTGCCGTGACCGCTGTACTGCATATCGACTGAGATGCCGCAATGGTGCAGGAACTGTGCGATGTAGAAATAATCCTCTTCGGTGCTCAACGAGTCGAGGTCGTTAGGCATGAGCTCGAAATGATAGTCGGTCTCGCCGTAATTGGCTGTCTGAGTTGAATATCCGTCAGGATGATAGGTATGCGAGCCTGTTCCCTGTGCCGGCCAGTTCCAGAATTTCATCACCTGACCCATTGCTGTGGCGACGCAGCCTGCATAAACACGGCCTCCACTGCCTTCCTCGTCTTCTGGGCACTGGCTGTTGTAAGGCCAGTTCTGGTTCCAGATGGTCGGGCAAAGAGGACCTATAACTGCGCGGCTCTTTTTTTCCTTATTAATATAGCCTGTCTCGGCGACCGACTTCCACTCAGCTTTGATGTCGTCGGTAGCTTCGATGTTGCTCTCTCTAATGTATTGAATCTCATGGCAAAAGCTGTTGAGTGTGAACTCAAATCCATCTGAAATGTTGTTCGGGTCAAAGCTTCCTGTTGTGGAATATGCCAAGATCGGTTTAACACGGTCATCGCCAGCGATGATTACGAAACCTTTGCCGTTTTCAACGTTAAATGCATAATAATCAACAGCATCGCGGGTTGCCGATGTGTGAACAAGATTGATTTGTGATTTCAAGAAGCGCTGTCCGAGTTGCTGCGCGCGCTGTGCGTCGACAGGTCCGGCAAACATTTTGCCAATCATGGCAAAAATCGCAATAAATAATAGAGTTTTCTTCATTTTATTTGAATTAATTTGTTTTAATCCGATTGTTTAGACTGCAAAAGTAATTATTTTTTCGTATCTTTGCATCATTAAAATTATTAATGATGAAAAAATATTTTCTGTCTATAATCGCTGTTTTCATCAGTTCGATACTGTTTGCGGCTAATCCTGAAGGGAAAATCAAGATTAACATCATGATGAAAGCTCAGTCGGATGCCAACGAGCTGAACCGTATGGCTGATGTCTTGCCGACTAAAGCCAAGCGCAGGGATTTTGTGGTTAATTATCTAAAAAACCATGCCGCTGAATCGCAAAATGATCTGTTGAAATATCTCAACGTATTGGAAATCAATGGGGTGGTGGAGAATATCAGACCGTTGTGGATAGTCAATTCAGTGAGTTGTTATGCTGAAGAATGGCTGATTGCTGAACTTGAACAGCGTGACGATGTCTTGTCAGTTTATCGTGTTGAAGAATTGCAACTTACTGATAATGATAATGTTGTATATCAGATTGGCCGTAATGACAGTCGCGAGATAGCTGAGAATGTCACGATGGTTAACGCACATCTGGTGTGGGAACTTGGCTACACTGGCGAGGATGTCTTGGTCGCGATTATCGACACCGGAGTGAAGCTGACGCATGCCGACTTGCAGGGACGTTTCTGGGATGGAGGCGCGGATTATCCTAACCACGGCTACGATTTTGCCAGTCATGATAACGATCCTACCGACGAGAACGGTCATGGCACACATGTCGCCGGAACTATTTGTGGCACGGGCACTTCGGGTACTCAGACAGGTGTTGCGCCCGGGGCTAAACTCATGGTTCTGAAGGTCTTTGATGGAGATACGCAGTCTGATGCGACAATTTTGGTTGAGGCCATGCAGTTCGCTGTCGAACATGGCGCCGATCTGATGAACATGTCGCTGGGCTGGCCTAATCCTGAACCGGAGGTGAAGCTGCTTTACAGGCAAGCATGCGAAAATACTCTCGCGGCCGGTGTTGTGGCTGCCGTTTGCGCTGGTAACATCCGCCATATGCAGTCAATGGTGCCGATACCAAAAAACATATATTCACCAGGCGATTGTCCGCCGCCATATCTGCATGAAGACCAATTGGTTAACGCAGGCGGTACTAGCTGTGTGATAAGCGTCGGCGCTGTCGATTTCAATGATGAGATAACATATTTTTCGTCGGAAGGACCGTCGACATGGACAGATGTGGCGCTTTATAACGATTATCCATACACTTCAGGAAGTACTACCGAAATCGGGCTGATTCGTCCTGATGTGTGCGCACCGGGCTTGAATATCAAGTCATTGGATTTTAATACTGACAACGGATACACTTGTATGGATGGAACTTCTATGGCTACACCATGCGTGGCAGGCACCATCGCGCTGATGTTGTCGAAAGACCATGAGCTGACACCAGAACATATCGACGAAATATTGGAGCGCACTGCAATCCCGTTGTCGGCGCACAAAAACAACGATTTCGGCTCGGGTAGGATAGACGCTTTTGCAGCTGTTAATGCCATCGGAGATGATGGTGTCGGTGAGGCTGCTGATGATTCGTGTTACACGGTTTATCCCAATCCCGCCAATGATTTCATCACCATTGTAGAGACGTTTCCTGAAACGTCTCAAATATCAATCATAAACATTCATGGTCAGCTGATGAACATTCGTGTTATTGGCAATCAAATTGATGTCTCAAATTTGCCCGACGGCGTATATTTGATAAAGATTGATGATAAATCACAAAAAATTGTTGTAGTAAGATAAAATTGTCTATTTTTGCATGTTTTTTAACAACTTTTATTCACTAACAACAATCTATCAAATGAGAAAAACAGCTCTGCTATCTTTGATAGCTCTCTTATCCTTCACTTTTACCGCGAAATCACAAACCGGCGTTCAATCTTACGTCTCCGCTTCAGGTTACGTCATTTTTAACGCACCATTTTACAACACAGGCAGCGATGGCTATGCCTTCGATTTCGAAAACGATTACATTGATGGTCGTCTAAATGGCTGGAAAACCATCGATGCTGACGGCGATTCATATAACTGGACACTTTCTCCAATAGGAGAGGGATATGGACATAATGGGTCTGACGGTGCAGTGTTTTCATATTCGTACAGCAACTATTCGGGAGCTCTGAATCCAAATAACTACTTGGTTTCACCTCAGATGACGATAACTTCAAACAACCATCACGTGTCATTCTGGGCAAGCGCTCTTGACGAGGATTATCCTGCCGATCATTTCGGACTGGCAGTTTCTACGACAGGAACCGGCATCGCTGATTTCACCATGCTGCAGGAATGGACTATGACAGCGAAACAAGGTGGCTGGCATGAATATTCGGTTGATTTGAACAGCTACGTCGGACAGGATGTCTACATCGCAATACGCCACTTCAACAGTCAGGATAATTTTTGCCTCGTTGTTGATGACGTATTTGTTGGACCTCAGGCAAAAGACCCGCTCACAAGTTGCAGCATCACTCTTGATGGCACAACAGTGGAATCAAACTTGGCAGGAACACAGTATCTGCTTGATACAGACGGCTTTGCGAACAATTCATCGCATAACACTACAATAACCGCCACTTATCAGTCGGGTGCCACTTTGACAAAGTCAACAGATTGGACTTTCCGCTCGGCCGACAACTTCCAAGGCTCGCCATTGGGTTTGCATGCTAACAGCGACGGAAATTCTGTTAATCTCAGCTGGGAACTCCCGATGATGGCTTCATCATATGTCGTCGATGAGATTTTCTACGACTTCGCCGACAGCACATTGTCGGATCTTACTTTAATTGATGCCAACAACGACGGATATAACTTCCGTATCTATCCTTTTGGAGGCTACGGCAGCGGCAATTGTCTCAAATCAGATTCTTGGATGGCAGGCGACATTGGCGCTTTGAATCCTGATAATTTCATCGTGCTTCCACATGTTACTGCAACGGAAAACACTGTGTTCTCTTTCATGTTGCGAGATGCCGACATGCCAGGCATAGCACCAGATCCGGAACATTTTGGAGTGGCGGTGTCAACCACCGGCAACACCAACGCCGCTGACTTCACTATGGTTCAGGAATGGAACAGCACCGGCAGCTACACTGAGTATTCTGTCAACCTCGCAGCATATGCCGGACAGCAGATTTACGTGGCAATACGTCATTTCAACACCACGGGTGAGACCTATTATATTTATGTCGACGACATCCGCATCACTGGCGTTGAAGCTGAGATTTTACGTCCTGCCAAAGGTGCTCTTGTCTATGCAAATGGTGAGCTTATCGCGATGCTGAATCATGGCGAGACAAGCTTTGTCCACAGTGTAAACCGTTACAACGCAGAGTATTGTATTCGTATTATTCAGGAAGGCGGAAAGAATGATGGCACTTATTTCGCACTTGCGGAACCTCAATGCGCCAATGTGGAACTGGAATGTATCGCACCTGAAAACCTTGCTGCAAGCTACGACGGTGATAAAGTCACCCTTACATGGGAACGCAATATTTTCATCGATTTTGAAGACGACCCGCAAGGCTGGACCTTCCTCGACGCTGACGGTGACGGAAGCGTGTTCGGCATATACGCCGCTGGCGGTATGGAACCCGACGGAAGCGTGAACACAACGGGCACTAACGCCTCACTGACATCGTTCTCTTATTTGAACGGATATGGAGCTCTCACGCCGGACAACTATGCTTTCATGCCACTGACAAAGATTTTGCCTGGCGCAAGTATTGAGTTTTATGCCGCCGGATACGATCCAAGTTATCCAGCTGAAACGTTCGGCGTGGTTGTCGCTTCATCTGACGGAATGAATATCAATATGTTGCAACAGTGGACCACATCGCATCCATATCAGCGCTACAATGTCGATTTATCGGAATACGCTGGTCAGGAGGTGTTTGTCGGTTTCCGTCATTTTTCGGCAGTGGCGGCATACGCGCTCTGCATCGACAACATCACTGTCAAAAATGCTGTATGGGCTGGCACTGCAAGCGTCACCGAACGTTATGAGATTTCCCGCTCTACAAACGGTTCAGATTACAACGTCATAGGTTGGGCTGACGGCGATGCTACATCATACGACGACAACGACATGCACACACCTTTATATTATTATCAGGTCAGAGCCGTCAACACCATGCCGGGTAACGTATTGTGCTGGTCAGATCCTGCAATGTCAATCGACTTGATTCACGACTATGTCACAGCTACAGTCACAGGAATTGAAGAAATCGACAGCAATGTCAGCATCTATCCAAACCCGACAAAAGGCATTGTCAACATCGAAGTTGAAGGTCTTAAAGGCGTCATAGTGATGAACGCACTTGGTCAAATCGTTCTCGAAACCGTTGATAATAAAATAGATTTGTCTCAATTTGGCACAGGACTCTTCATGCTCCGCATCGCAACCGAACAAGGAGTCCGCATGCAACGAGTCATTATTGAGAAATAATATCTTCCTGTTCCGAAAATATTAAGGATGTCGAAAGACATCCTTTTTTTGTTCGCTTTGCGCCGGATTGTCTTTGGTGCGGTGGCCCGCGCAAAAATACGGTCCGAGTATATTTTTGCGCTTGACTTTTTCGGTTCCTTTTTTGTCAAGAAAAAAGGAACAAATAAAATAAATAAAAAATTTTGTTTTAAATCAAAAAATCCCTAATTTTGTAGTTCGTTTTGAACACAATTTTAGGGATTTAATTTAAAATTTTTATATTATGTATCTGATAGTCAATAAGAAAGAATTAGCACAGGACACTTTCATGATGGAAATCGAAGCGCCTCGTCTCTCGAGAGCGGCTCTTCCGGGACAGTTCCTGATTATTAAAATGACAGAAAAAGCTGAGCGTATCCCGCTCACAATCAGCGACAACGACCCTTGGAACGGCACTGTGACAATCGTCTTCAAGGCTATCGGAAAATCGACTCAGGAGATGGCAAAATACAAAGTCGGCGACACTTTCCTCGATGTTGTGGGCCCTCTCGGACGTCCATCGGAGTTCATCCACATGTCGTATGAGGAGCGTAAGACCAAAAAATACGTCTTCATCGGCGGCGGCGTGGGTATCGCACCTATCTTCCCGCAGGTGAAATGGTTGTATCACAACGGTGTCAAGGCTGATGTCATCATCGGCGCCCGTACTCACAGCCTCCTCGTCTACGAAGATGAGCTTTCATCAATGTCAAACCTTTACGTCACAACAGATGACGGCACTTCAGAATATAAAGGTCTTGTAACCGATATGCTGCAACGTCTTGTCGATCAAGGCAATCATTACGATGAGTGTATCGCCATCGGCCCGATGATTATGATGAAGTTTGTGTGCCAGCTTGCGCAGAAACTCAACATCAAATGCACGGTTTCAATGAATGCCTTGATGGTTGACGGAACAGGTATGTGCGGCGCCTGCCGTATCAGTGTGGGCGGACAGACCAAGTTCACTTGCGTAGACGGTCCTGAGTTCGACGGCGCAAAAGTTGACTTCGCCGAAGCTATGAAACGCCAGTCGATGTACAACAACGTGGTTGAGCACAAACAGCTAGAAAACGAAGAGAAAGCCGAGGGTCATAAATGTCATGTAGGCGGCATCCTCGACGAGCCACGCGACAAGAAACATCGTGTGAAAATCACCGAGCAGGATCCGCTCGTGCGCGCTCACAACTTCGATGAGGTGTGCCTTGGTTACACTGCCGACGAAGCTATTGTGGAGGCTCAGCGCTGTCTGCAATGCGGCCGTCCTCAATGTGTCACAGGCTGCCCGGTCAACATCAATATCCCTGGATTCGTTAAAAAGGTGGCTGAAGGCGACTTCCTCGGTGCCGCTCAAATCATCGACGAAGACTCAGCACTGCCGGCAGTTTGCGGTCGTGTGTGTCCGCAGGAGACACAGTGCGAAGGCAAGTGTGTGATGGGAGTGAAGTTCGAACCTATTGCCATCGGCAAACTGGAGCGTTTCGTGGGCGACTGGTCACGCGAGAACAATATCAACCTCGTGAAGCCAATCAAGAAGAACGGTAAACGTGTCGCTGTCGTCGGTTCAGGCCCTTCAGGCTTGACATGCGCCAAGGAACTTCTCGTGCGCGGCTACGATGTCACTGTTTTCGAGGCTTTGCATGAGTTCGGCGGCGTGTTGGCTTACGGTATCCCGTCGTTCCGTCTGCCGAAAGAGACGGTGGTGCGCCACGAAGTCGAGAACGTGATGCGTCTCGGCGGCCATTTCTTCAAAGATGTGGTCATCGGACGTACCGCTTCAATCGAATCATTGATGAAAGACGAGCACTTTGATGCAGTGTTTATTGGCTCAGGCGCTGGTCTGCCTAAGTTCATGAACATCCCGGGCGAAAACCTCTGCGGTGTGGTCTCAGCAAACGAGTTCTTGACAAGAAATAACTTACTTTTCGCATATAAAGAAGGCTTCGAAACGCCTAACTACGTTGGTAAGAAGGTGGCTGTCGTCGGTGGCGGTAACGTCGCTATGGACGCTGCCCGTACAGCTTTGCGTCTCGGTGCCGACGTACATATCGTGTACCGTCGTTCGGAGGCTGAGCTTCCGGCACGTGCCGAAGAGGTGCATCACGCCAAAGAAGAAGGCATCCAGTTTGACCTTCTCTGCAACCCTGTCGAGATTCTCGGCAACGAAGAAGGTTGGGTCAACGGCATGAAATGCGTGAGAATGGGCCTTGGCGAGCCTGACGCATCGGGTAGAAGACGTCCTGTTGAGATCAAGGGCTCGGAGTTCGTCCTCGATGTCGACATGGTTATCATGGCACTCGGTACATCGCCTAACCCGTTGATTTTCAGAACGACACCGGGTTTGAATGCCGACAAGCACGGCTGTATCATCGCCAACGACAACGGCCGCACCACGCGTAACGGTGTCTATGCCGGTGGTGATGCCGTCAGCGGTGCAGCAACGGTCATCCTCGCAATGGGTGCAGGTAAGAAGGCTGCAAAAGCCATTGATGAATACCTTCGTGGAGAAATGATGTAATCTCGTAGGGGCAAATCATCATTTGCCCTCTTAAATCATATTATAATTAGGGGCAAATGTGATTTGCCCCTACATTTTTTTTAAAAATAATAATCATTTCAAAAAAAAATCGTATTTTTGCAATCGATTTCAGGTGCCTGAAGAAGGCCCAACAGGGAATCGGGTGAGAACCCCGGACAGTTCCCGCTGCTGTAAACTCTCGCAGCGCCTGCAGATGTCACTGTTTATCCCATATAAACGGGAAGACGCCGGCGTAAGGAGTGAGTCAGAAGACCTGCCTGAAATCGAAGACATTTGAGACTTTCGGGATAAGAGTCGGTCAGAAATTCAGGGTAAAATGAAGAAATTGTTTGTATTACTGTTTCTTTTCGTTTCCTTTGCCGCTATGGCACAGGATACGATAGTGCTGCAGTCCGTCGAGGTCAACGCCGATGCTATCAGGCGTAACCAGGCGGAACAGGCTATGGAACGTAAGATGGACACCGCTCTGCTCAAACGTCTCAACACTATCACGATGTCGCAGCTGCTCATCCAGCACAGCCCAGTCTTCATCAAGACGTACGGCCCTGGCGGACTGGCGACGGCATCGTTCAGAGGCACCACTGCAAGCCACACATTGGTTTTGTGGAACGGATTCCAGCTCAACGCGCCTACACTCGGTCAGGTTGATTTCAGCACCATACCGGTGTTCATGACAGAACAGGTGGCACTGAAGTGGGGAAGCGGCACATCGGCCAACAGCGGTGGCCTCGGTGGAGTGGTCAACATCGAGAACACTCAGCACTTCGGGGAAGGACTTATCCTCGATCTGAAACAGACATACGGCAGTTTCAATTCCTTCGGCTCTTACATCACTGCCGGTTATTCATGGGCGAGTCACCTGTTGCGGGTGAAGGCTTATCGTACTTCAAGCGACAACGACTTCGAATACATCAACCATGCTGACATATCGCATCAGGTGATGAAGCAAAAAAATGGTGAGTTCGTCGACTACGGACTTATGCCGGAATATCAATGGCGCTTCCGTAACTCGTTGATAACCATCGTGTCATGGAACCAGTGGAGCGATCATAACTGCCCGCAAATCATGACGAATTTGAGTAATGTTGACAGGACAAAAGAATACACCGAAAACGGATATTCACGCAATTTTATATCATATAAAACATATTGGCAGACAGGAAAAATTGAGGTGAAATCGGCATATTTCTACGAAAAACAGCATTATTACCTCAAGACATATACTAATATTGGTACACCTGTTAACGATATAAATTCTATCAACGACGCCAATGTGTTTCATCAAATAGTCGATTTGTATCAGGATTTGTATAAGTCATGGAAAATCAACGCGAAATTACAGTGGGACTATGAACAAGTCAATTCAAACAACTACGATAATTCGAAAAATTCTGACAGACATAATTTGTCGTTTTATGCCGCTTTGATGGGTAAGTTGTTGAAACCTATTGATTTGCGTTTTACTTTGCGTAACGATTTGGTCAACTGGGTGTCGGCCGGTTTCTTCCCGACAGCTACGGTGTCGTATAGCTGCGTTTATCTTAAAGGATTGAAAATCAACGTGGGATATAGTCATAACTACAGGAATCCGAGTTTGAACGATCTCTATTGGTATCCGGGAGGAAATGTCGATTTAAAGCCTGAAAAAGGTCGTACACTCGATGGAAATCTCATGTATTCAAGGAAATTCGGACGTTTTTCGATTGATAGCCAGTTGGGAGCGTATTATTCGAAGGTCATGGATTGGATTCAATGGGTGCCGTCGACATGGAGATATTGGGTGCCTGAGAATGTGGCGACAGTTATGTCATACGGAGCTGAAATGCATCTGAAATTGAATTATTTCATCAACGACTGGAACTTCTCGGCGTCGGGCAATTATGTCTATAGCCATACTACCGATGAAGAGACTGGTATGCAATTGATATACATACCGTTACATCATGCCAATGCTTATGTTGAGGTGCGGTGGAGGACGTGGAATCTGAATTATACGATGGAATATACAGGCCGTCGAAAGACTCAGATGGATACCAACGAGACACTTGCTGGCAGACTTAATCCGTACACTTTGCATCACGTTGCCATCTCAAAACAGATTAGGAAATTTAATATTGAGTTTAAAATAAATAATATCACAAACGAAGATTATCAAGCGGTTTTATGGCGTCCAATGCCAGGAAGAAGCTATGAGATAGGTTTGAATTATAAATTTTAAGTTATGAAAAAGAAGTGTTTTTTGTTAGTTTTAATTGTCGCAGCTGCGTTGTTTTCCTGCGATAAAAAAGATGATGTCCAGCCTTATGTGCCTCCAATCAATCCGGTTCAAGGAATGTTTGTTTTGAATGAAGGTACGTTTATGTATGCCAATGCGTCGCTTTCATATTTCGATATGGAGACAAACACTGTTGAAAACGATGTGTTCTATAGAGTTAACGGGATTCCGCTTGGCGATGTGGCACAGTCGTTAACGAAGATTGACGATGATTTGTATATTGTTGTTAATAACAGTAATTATATTTATAAGGTGGATGCCGAAACCATTGAATATGAAGATAAAATTGAAGGATTTGCATCGCCTCGCTATATGCTTCAGATTGATGACGAGAAGGCTTATGTTTCGGATTTGGAGTCATCTGGTCTTTATGTCTTGAATCTAAATACTTTAGAAAATAGTTTTATTGAGACAGGCAACGCTACAGAGGCAATGGTGAGGATTGGTAATGAGGTTTTTGTCTCAAATTGGTCAAACTATTATGTTGCAGGTTCTTCAAATAATACGATTCAAGTCATTGATTGTGAGAACGATGCGTATGTGACTGATATTGAGGTCGCTCCCGAGCCGAACGCTATGATTGTTGATAAAAACAATCACATTTGGGTTTCGTGCAGCGGTGGTTATGAGTCGCCTAGTGCGCCTGCCATAATCTGCATCGACCCGGCTACACGTATGGTCATCCATCGTTTTGACCTCCCAGAAGGCAGCTATCCTGACGGAATGTCAATTGATGGGGCAGGAGAGAACGTTTATTTCCTCAATGGCGGCTATAACAGCTTGAGTGTCTATAAGATGAATGTCGATAATCCGCAACTTGCTGACACTCCGTTCATTGCATCGGAAGGAAGATGGTTCTATAATTTGACGATTCATCCGCAGAACGGCGATATTTACATTACTGAAGCTAAGCCTACACAAAACGGCAATCTTTTGCGCTACACATCCGATGGAACGTTTGTTGGCGCTTATGAAGTAGGAATGTTCCCGAGCTATATGCTTTTCAATTAATATAATCCTAATTTGCTCGAGAACCATCCTCAAAAGGGGTGGTTCTCTTTTTTTTATTAGGTGGATTGTCATTCCGGATTTTTTTGTATTTTTGTCCTTTCATTTAAACACAATAAAATGGGCAAAAAAGGTCTATCCTCAATAACGAAAAAGCTAATAATGGCTATAACTGGCGGCGGTCTGGTGTTCTTCTTGCTTTTCCACGGCGCGATGAATGTTGTGTCGATCTTTTCAGAAGACGCATATCGCTGGATTTGCGAGTTTTTGGGCGCTAATTGGTATGCTATATTAGGAACAATAGGTTTGGCTGTTTTGACGGCCTTACATCTCATCTATGCCTTTATTCTCTCATATCAGAACTTCAAGGCGCGCGGACGCCAGCGTTATGCGGTAAATGAGCGTCCGGAAGGCGTGTCGTGGGCATCGAAAAACATGCTTGCAATAGGCGCTTTTATCTTGTTTGGACTATGTTTCCATCTCTACGACTTCTGGTCGAAAATGCAACTCGCCGAGATCAAAGGAAACGCCTCTGTCGACGGCATCGACCAGATAAAATTCATCTTCTCGAGCAACTATTTCAGCGTCATGTACCTGCTCTGGCTCGTCGCGATTTGGTTCCATCTCTCACACGGAATCGCCAGCGTGATGCAGTCGATAGGATGGAGCAACCACGTGTGGCAACGTCGCATAGAATTCCTAGGAAACTTTTTCGCTACCATCATTGTGTTGATGTTTTCATCTGTTGTAATTTATTATTGGCTAATCGTTTAAAAACATTTACTTAAAGTAATACTTTAATATACAAATGGAACTTAATTCTAAGATACCGACAGGTCCTTTGTCGGAAAAATGGACCAAATATAAGACCGAGCAGAAGCTGGTGAACCCCGCCAATAAGCGTAAACTCGACATCATCGTTATTGGAACCGGCTTGGCTGGAGCATCGGCGGCCGCATCGTTTGGCGAACTGGGTTTCAACGTCAAGGTGTTCTGCATTCAGGACAGCCCGCGCCGCGCTCACAGCATAGCTGCTCAAGGCGGAATCAACGCCGCGAAGAACTATCCTAATGACGGCGACAGCGTTCAACGTCTGTTCAACGACACTATCAAGGGTGGCGACTACCGTGCACGTGAGGCTAATGTTTATCGTCTCGCTGAGGTCAGCAATAACATTATCGACCAATGCGTTGCACAAGGCGTGCCGTTTGCCCGCGACTACAGCGGACTGCTCGCTAACCGTTCGTTCGGCGGCGCTCAGGTGTCGAGAACGTTTTATGCCAAGGGTCAGACCGGTCAGCAGCTGCTTTTAGGCGCTTACGGGGCTCTCAGCAAGGAGATAGAGAAGGGGACTGTGAAAATGTACGCCCGCCGCGAAATGATGGATCTCGTGATCGTTGACGGCCGCGCAAGAGGCGTTATCGTCAGAAATCTCGTTACAGGCGATCTTGAAAGATATTCGGCGCATGCCGTCGTCGTCGCTTCCGGCGGCTACGGACGTGTGTTTTTCCTCTCAACAAACGCAATGTCTTCGAACGGCTCTGCTATCTGGCAATGCTACAAGAAGGGCGCATGCATGGCAAATCCTTGTTTCACGCAGATTCACCCCACATGTATCCCTGTTCACGGCGACTATCAGTCAAAACTGACGTTGATGAGCGAATCGCTGCGTAACGACGGTCGTATCTGGGTGCCTAAAGATGCTGAAAAAGCCCGTCTTCTTCGCGAAGGTAAGATAAAAGCCACGGATATTCCGGAAGAGGAACGCGACTATTATCTCGAACGCCGCTATCCGTCATTCGGAAACCTCGTGCCTCGTGATGTCGCTTCACGCGCGGCCAAAGAACGTTGCGACGCTGGCTACGGTGTTAATAACACTGGCCGCGCCGTCTATCTCGACTTCAAAGAAGCTATCCAACGTCTTGGAAAACAAGCAGTTGAAGAGAAATATGGCAATCTTTTCGAGATGTACGAACGCATCGTCGATGAGAATCCTTACGTCACCCCGATGATGATTTATCCTGCTGTGCACTATACAATGGGCGGTCTTTGGGTTGATTATGAGCTGCAGACAACAGTTAAAGGTCTGTTCGCGGCAGGTGAGGCCAACTTCTCCGACCATGGAGCTAACCGTCTTGGCGCTTCAGCTTTGATGCAAGGCCTTTCGGACGGCTATTTCGTGCTTCCTTACACCATGCAGAACTATCTTGCCGACCAGATCAACGAAAAACCGTTAGCGACAAACCTTCCACAATTTGAGGAGGCGGAAAATGCTGTGCGTCAAAGAATTACACGGATTTTGTCCATAAATGGCGATATCACAACTGACACTTTTCACAAACGTTTGGGACGAATTATGTGGGAAAAAGTCGGTATGTCGCGCACCGAACAGAGCCTCAAGGAAGCTATCGAAGAAATCAAGGAATTGAGATCTGAATTCTGGCAAAAGGTGAAGGTGCCGAACATCGAAGGCATGAACACCGAGCTCGAAAAAGCCCTGAGAGTCGCCGATTTCCTCGAGATGGGCGAGCTAATCGCACGCGACGCTCTCATGCGTAACGAGTCGTGTGGCGGTCATTTCCGTGCAGAGTATCAAACTCCTGACGGTGAGGCCAAACGTGACGACGAACACTACGCCTTTGTTGCCGCCTACGAGTTTCAAGGTGTTGATAATGAGCCTATTCTGCATAAAGAAGAACTCAAATTTGAAAATGTTGAACTGAAACAAAGAAATTACAAATAATGAACATCACGTTAAAAATCTGGCGCCAGCATAATGCTTCTTCAAAAGGCCAATTAGTTGAATATCAATTAAATGATGTTCCTGCTGAAGCTTCGTTTTTGGAAATGTTGGACATCCTCAACGAGCAGCTTGTTCTGAAAGGCGACGAACCAATCGCTTTCGATCATGACTGTCGCGAAGGAATCTGTGGCGCCTGCGGATTATATATCAACGGACATCCTCACGGACGTTTAAAAAATACCACAACTTGCCAGCTGCATATGCGTAAATTCAAGGATGGCGATACAATCACTGTGGAACCATGGCGCTCGGAGGCATTCCCGATTATAAAGGATCTGATGGTCGACCGTACGGCTCTAGATAAGCTGATTCAGGCTGGAGGTTACATCTCTGTCCACACTGGAGGCGTTCCGGACGCCAATGCGATTCCGATCAACAAGCGTAACGCGGATTTGGCAATGGATGCTGCTGCTTGCATCGGTTGTGGTGCTTGCGTGGCTGCATGCAAAAACGGTAGTGCAATGCTCTTTGTGGGTGCTAAAGTGTCGCAGTTTGCTCTTCTGCCGCAAGGTCAGGTTGAATCGGCAGAGAGAGTGCAGAAAATGGTGGCAAGAATGGATGAACTTGGCTTCGGAAGCTGCTCAAACACCTACGCTTGCCAGGCTGAATGCCCGAAAGGCATATCCGTGACCAACATCGCCCGCATGAATCGCCAGTTTTTGGCGGCTAAGATAGCTGAACCGCTGTAGAGATGAGATTTCTCTATCCAAATATGCTTTGGTGGTTGTTTGCCTTGGCAATACCAATCATTATCCATCTGTTTAACTTCAGACGGCATAGAATCGTGTATTTCAGCAACACCGCCACGCTGAAAACGATAGAGCAGGAGAACGCCAAAACGAAGAAACTGAAATACATTATCGCATTGATAATGAGGATGTTATTCGTAGCCGGACTCGTGTTCGCTTTCGCGTATCCTTACAATCCCGAGCAGAAACTCAAAACTGACGATGCCGATAATCTGGTAGCGGTTTATATAGATAACTCGATGTCGATGCACAGCCAGTCATCGGAGATCTCTTTGATTGAGGACGCGAGGTCGTCGGCACGCAAAATGGTCAGTAATATAAGCCCCTCGCAGAGGTTTGTGCTGCTAACCAACAGCCGTCAGCCCGACAATGAATACCCTATGAATCAGGACGAGATGCTGATGAGCATAGATGCGATGCAAACCGAGTCTTCTCCATTGACATTCAATAGTTTATATGAAAACTTGCAGATGATTATGAAGCGTAACGGCTTCAAATCTGCCTCTTTGTTCATGTATTCCGATTTCCAGGAAAACATGATGAACATGGACGGCCTCATTGCTGATTCTGCAATCCAGATTATTGCAATGCCGTTAAAGTCTGATTATCAACAGAATATCTACATTGACACAGTATGGCTGTCTTCACCGATTCTGCAAAAAGGCCTCGCCAACGAAATCAATGTACGCATTGTTAATGAAAGTGGAAAGGATATCAATGGCCTACCTGTCAATTTTGAAATCGACGGTAAATCAGTGGCATTCAATACAATAGATATCACTGCCAACAATAAAAATGATGTCGCGATGCAATTTGTTTTGGATAATGGTGTGGACGCGACGCGCCACGTCCGTACGACGGCCTCCGTATCGATAAACGATTACCCAATAACATTCGATGACACATACAATTTCGTTTTGACCGTTCGGCCAATCATTAAAATCGTGGAATTAACATCAAATGATGCTAATGTATGGACGCGGCGCGCCACATCCTTACAATCACCAATGTTTACGTTGTTTTCCAACGATTCATTATTCGATTATCATGTTATGAATCCATATCGCATTGACCAACAATATCTTTCTGATTGCCAGATGGTTATCGTTGATGGCGACGCTAATTTGAATGAAACAATGTGGCAGAACATAATCGATTTTGCTAATGATGGCGGCAGTGTGGTAGTGTTTCCTTCGGAGGTATCTGGGCACTCTGAGAGCACTGAGTTCTCTGATGACACTTTATCAATCAGCGCCATCTCTTCTAATCACGAATTCTTTAATGACATCTTTGTCAACATCCCTCACAACGCCGACCTGCCAAAGGTTTACAAGCACGTTCAAATTGATAAAAAGCAATTTTTTAATACTCTGACACTCATTTCTTTACAGAATGGTACTTCATTCTTTACTTTAAGCAAAATAGGAAGCGGAAATATCTTCTGTTTTGCATCTCAGTTGGGTAAAGATTGGACCAATTTTACAGATAATTCGCTGTTCGTGCCTATCATGTACAAGATAGCGATGCTGGGCGGTCAGATGAGCCGATTGTCTTATACTTTGGGTGTTGACAAAGACATTTTAATCAACGATTTGACTGCATTTTCGGAAGGTGACATCCGCATTCGTGATGCTCAAGGCAATTTCGAGATGATTCCAATGGTCGAAATGCGTAACAACCGAGCGTTGATAAGGCTTTACGACGAATTGCCTGGCGCAGGTTTCTACACAATCAACAAAGGCGATGAACTCATCGAAACGAATGCTTGGAATGATAATCGCAAAGAGTCTAAAATGAAGTTTCTGGATAGGGAAGAAGTCGATAAAATATTGAAAGACAACGGATTAAATGTTCTTGCAGTGATGAATGCCGATGAAATCCGTTCCAATGACGTGATGGAAATGATGGTACGCCGTTCGATGCTGTGGAAATCATTCATTCTCTTATCGTTGATATCTTTGTTGATAGAAATTTTGATTTTGCGTTTTTGGAAATAAGATTTTTTTGTAATTTTGTGCGAATATATTGAAAACAATTACGATAAATGGCAGATTTTGACGACGAAAATATTGATAATCAGGAACTTGAAGAGATAAACGAGATCGGTGACGACGTAACGCAAGTGCTTGACGGCTTCGATCCTACTGCGGAAGAGGAGTCGGGAATGCTTGTGCAGTCGGGCGATGGCTACCGTGTGGTGCCTCTGAAAGGCATGTTCGAGAACTGGTTTCTCGACTATTCCTCATATGTAATCCTCGACCGTGCTGTGCCTGAGATTGACGACGGTTTGAAACCTGTGCAGCGCCGTATCCTGCATTCAATGAAGGAAATAGATGACGGACGTTACAACAAGGTGGCTAATATCGTGGGAAATACCATGAAATATCACCCTCACGGCGATGCTTCAATAGGCGATGCGCTTGTGAATCTGGGCCAGAAAGACCTTCTAATCGACTGCCAAGGTAACTGGGGCAATATCCTTACAGGCGACGGCGCGGCGGCTCCCCGTTACATCGAGGCACGTCTGTCGAAATTTGCTCTCGACGTGGTTTTCAACCCTAAAACGACTGATTGGACGTTCTCATACGACGGAAGAAATAAAGAACCTATCTCGCTGCCGATAAAGTTCCCGTTGCTGCTTTTCCAAGGTGCTATGGGCATTGCTGTGGGTTTGAAGTCGGAGATTCTGCCGCATAATTTCAATGAACTCATCGACGCTTCGATTTCTTACCTTAAAGATGAGCCTTTTGAGCTTTATCCTGACTTCCAAACAGGCGGTTTGATTGATGTCAGAGGTTACAATGATGGTGGTCGTGGCTCAAGAGTGCAGGTGAGAGCGAAAATCTCCCAGCTCGACAAAAAGACGCTGGTAATCACTGAGATACCTTATGGAACGACGACCGAAACGCTGATTCAGTCCATCACGCAGGCGGGCGAGAAGGGTAAGATTAAGATTCGCCGCGTTGACGATAACACCTCGAAAACGGCTGAGATTGTTATACATCTCGCTCCGGGCGTTTCGCCAGATCAGACCATAGACGCGCTTTACGCGTTCACGAAATGTCAGGTTAAGCTGAACAGTCTATGCACCTGTGTGATCCATAACGATAAGCCTGAATTTACTACTGTTTCGGCTATTTTGAAGCATAATACCGACCACACTCTTGATTTGTTGAGTTGGGAGCTTCAGAATACTCTCGAAGAGCTTGAAAGTCAATGGCATTGGATTTCTCTCGAGAAGATTTTCTTTGAGAAACGCATCTATAAAATCTTGGAAAAAGATGCACCGAGCTATGATGCTCAGATTGACGCTATTTTGAAGGCATTTGAGCCATATCTTCCTAATCTGAAACGTGAAATCACACGCGACGACGTGCTTAAACTTTGCGAGAAGCCGGTTCGTAAAATCTCTAAATTTGATATCAAAAAGGCGGAAGAACAGCTGGAAGTCATTGAGAAACAGATAGAACAAGTGAAATACGACCTCGATCATATCGTGGATTACACAATCCATTATTTCGAGGAAATGAAGCGCAAATACGGCAAAGGTCGTGAGCGTAAAACCGAAATCCGCAACTTTGACAATATCTCCGCAGTTGCAGTTGCTGCTAACAACGAGAAATTGTACGTCAACAAGGAGGAAGGCTTCATCTGCACCAGCGTTGGTCTCAAGAAAGAGCAAAATAAGGACGCTTATGGATTTGTCTGCGACTGCTCAGATATCGACGACGTCATTGTTTTCCGTGAAAACGGCACGTTCTCGGTGGTGAAGCTGCAGCCGAAACTGTTCGTCGGTCCGGAGAAGATTATTTACGCCAACATCTATCATAAAGGTGACAAACGCACTATTTACAACATGGCTTATCGCAACGGAAAGCCAGGAAGTCCTTACTATGTCAAGCGTTTCTACGTCGACGGCATCACTCACGACAAGATTTATGATTTGACAATGGGCGAGCCAGGATCGAAAGTGGCGTATTTCTCAGCAAATCCTAACGGTGAGGCTGAAGTCATCAAGGTGATGCTACGTCCTGCTCCGAAGTTGAAGAAGTTGTCGTTTGACTACGATTTCGCCACTTTGGACATCAAAGGACGTGCAAGTCGCGGCAATAAGCTCACAAATCACTCCGTAAACCGCATTTTTAAGCGCGAGGAAGGCGTTTCGACCCTATCGGCACGTGAGATATGGTACGACGACACTGTGAAGCGTCTGAACGCCGATGGACGCGGAATTTCGATTGGAAGATATTCCGGCAACGACAGAATCATGCAGATTCACGCTAATGGTGAGTTCCGTCTCACGAATTTCGATCTTTCGACGCATTTCGACGACGATATGACGATGATTTTCAAGTTCGAACCCGAAACGATTTTCACCGTTTTGTACATCGAAGCTGAGACTAAGTTAATGTATATCAAGAGGTTCACCGTAGAAGAGGATACGCCTTTGAACAAACGAATCTCGTTTATCGGAGAAGGCGAAGATGCGAAACTGATTGCTGTCAATATGGATTTGCTGCCGAAACTTTTGCTCAAATTCAATGATGGTGTCAGCGGCAAACACTTTGAGGATGAAGAAGTTAATGTTGACGAATACATAGGTGTGAAGAGTTACAAGGCAAAAGGCAAGCGCCTCTCGGTGCATGATGTGAACTATTACGAGTTCCTGGAGCCATTTGAGCCACCGGTAGTGGAAGAGGAGCCTGAAACTGTGGAAGATGCTGCGGAAGAAACAGTAGAGAACTTAGAGAACTTGGAAACTATCGAAGAAAAAGAAAACTCTGAGATCTCTGAAAACTCTAATGATACCGACAATAAAGACGGCCAATTAACGTTATTTTAATATGAAAAACAAGCTTATAATAACGGCTATCGCAGTGGTTTTGCTTCTGGTGGCATGTTCCGAGCAGCACAGTATCGCGCGTCGTTTTGTGAAGAACAACCGCAAGACTGTTGTGGCGTTATATTTCCCGGAGAGGCTTGCCAAAAGGAATGTGCGTAACGATTCAATCCCTGCGGATTTGGCGGATGAATCTCTTCAGACACAGATTGCATATCTTGAAAAACAAGTTAAAGTAATAGATAAGATAGATGATAATAAGTTTATGGATATCATTTACTTAACTATGAAAGATGCGCTGGCTGATTATGGCTTGAAAGTTGAGTATTGGGAAGATAGTATTTCGCAACCCGACTCCACGCATTGGGTGATTGAGATTCCTAGAATTGAGGTGACCGAATCCAATGAGACACAGCGTTTTTGCGATTGGGTTTTTGAGCGCCGTTACTGTCTTGATGTCCCGGTTGACATGGTGAATGTTGCGGTTTGGTTTGTTTTTGCAAACGATACAACAACTTCAACGGCCTTTACAGAACAGAACTATTTTAATGATACTGACGTCATGTTTGACATTGATTATCAAACGAATAAGGTATATGCAAAGACCTATTGCGATACTATAAGCATTGACGGTTTTTATAAGTTTGCCTCAGTTTTAGGTCGCCTCTATGCCGGCTACTGCTATGATTTTATGATGAACAAATACATTGATAATCATGAAGTTGGCACTATTGACACAATCAACCGCTACCGCTACGATCCTTACGAGCGCTATTTCTACAGAACTGATAGGGATTATTTAATTGAAATGAAATAACTGCTAATGGCTAATACCTAATGGCTAAAGACTAACGTCTAAAGTCTAAGGTCTAAAGTCTTTTACGACTCTGAATCTCCTTGATTTTCGCTTTCATCTCGCTCGGTTTCACGTCGGTGACTTTGCCGTCGAAGACGATGCGAATGCTGCCGGTTTCTTCAGAGACCACCAAAACGATGCAGTCGTGGGTTTCGGAAACGCCTATGCCTGAACGGTGACGGAGTCCGTAACTGCCTGGTAATCTTGTCTGTTGCGTGATAGGGAGGATGCAACGGGCAGCCACGATTTTGTTGTTTGAGATGACCATTGCGCCATCGTGGAGCGGACTGTTTTTGAAGAATATATTTTCCAGCAAAGGCTTGCTGATGTCGGCGTTAATAACCACGCCAGTGTCGATAATGTCTTGTAAATCATTCTCTTGCGTTAGAAGAATCAATGCGCCGACCTTATCGTTACCCATCGAAATGCAAGCTTCGCAGATTGGGTCGAGGTCTGTGTCATCGGCTTCTTTGTATTTCACGCCAAGTCGTGCGAAAAATCTGCGGAAACCTACGGCAAACTTGGATGTTCCGATGCTTAACAGGAATCGGCGGATCTCAGGTTGGAAGATGATAATCAATGCGATGAAACCGACGTTGACAAAGGCTCCGAGGATATAGGTGAGGAGCTCCATATGCAGCAAAGTCACGATTTTGAGGCCGATAATTACCGCCACGATGCCTATGAAGATGTTGATTGCCGTGCTCCCTTTCACCAGTGTATAAAGGAAATACAGCAGCAATCCCACCAAAAATATATCCAGAACGTCCAAAAAACGAATCTGAATAAAAGCGCTTATCATCAAGTCAACCATAACGTTTGAATTAACTCACAAAAATAATATCTTTTTTTTAATTGCCAATAAATTTTTTGTTTTAGTTGTTGATTGACAGTTTTTCAGTCTTTAGTTTTTAGTTTTTAGTCTTTAGTAGTAACGGCTAAAGTCTAACGACTAGAGACTAAGGACTAATTTCACTGCTTCGACAGCTTCTTTCACGTCGTGGACGCGCAAGATGTCGGCTCCGTTCATTAAAGCGATGGTATTTAAAACCGTTGTGCCGTTTAATGCCTCTTGAGGTGTGAATCCTAAGGTTTTATAAATCAGAGATTTACGTGAGATTCCAATCAAAATAGGCAATTCATTGACGCGGTACTTGTCGAGATCACGAAGCAAAGCGAAGTTGCACTCGATAGTCTTGTTAAACCCGATTCCTGGGTCGAGAATGATTTGTTGCTCGCCGTATTCAAAAAGCTTATTCACTTGATTTTCAAGGAATTGACGGACTTTGTTGTGAACATCTTCGCTGATAATTTCCTCGTGGTGCATGCCTTCGAGAGTGCCGGTGATGTGCATTAAAATATAAGGAATGTGGTTTTTGCCGATATAAGGAATCATTGCCTCGTCGAAGAGTCCGCCAGAGATGTCGTTGATGATATCTGCGCCTTCTGAAATGCATTGAGCAGCAACACTTTGGCGGAATGTGTCGATTGAAATCGGGATGTTTGGAAACTCTTTCCTGATGGCTTTTAAAGCTGGAATTATGCGCTCAATTTCCTCCTTGTCGGAGATTCGTTCGCTGCCAGGTCGGGTGGAAAAAGCACCCAAATCAAGGATGTCGGCACCCTCGCTGACCATCTTTTGACAATGTTCCAAAACCGACGTAAGTCCTTGATACTTACCGCCATCGAAGAAAGAATCGGGCGTCACGTTCATGATTCCCATCACCACGGGACGGTCCCACGAAAAAATTTGTCCTCTACTCGCTATTTGTAACATAAAAATGTGTAATTTTACAAACGCAAAATTATAAAATTTTTTTCAATGAAGAGAGATACGACAGCAGAATATCAGCAAGTGGTGGCGCAGTGCCGCGATATTTTTGACAAAAAGATGCAGGATTACGGCGCGGCGTGGCGGATCATGCGCACAGAGTCGCTCACCGACCAGATTTTCATCAAGGCAAACCGTATCAGAAGTTTGCAGAGAAAGAAGGAACACCTTGTAAATGAAGGTATTGAGCCGGAATTCATCGGCATCATCAACTATTCGGCGATGGCTATAATCCAGCTTCAACTTGGTGTTGTTGAAAAGCCTGATTTAACTTTTGAGAAGGCCTCTGAATTATATAACAATGTTATCGAAGAGGCTTTCAACCTGATGTGTAATAAAAACCACGATTACGACGAGGCTTGGCGTAGCATGAGAATCTCATCGATGACCGATTTGATTCTGATGAAGATATTGAGAGTCAAGGAGATAGAAGATAATAATGGCAAGACTTTGATTTCGGAAGGACTCGACGCGAACTATTACGACATGATTAATTATGCTGTTTTCTGCATGATTTTGATTAACGAAGGAAAGAAATAATGACAGGTTCGGCAAAGAAAACGGTGGTTGCGGTATGCAGGATACTCGTCGGATTGCTGTTTATTTTCAGCAGTTTCACGAAAGGAGTAGATCCGCTTGGCACGAAGTACAAGATGCTTGAATACTTCGCCGCTTACGGTATTGAGTGGATGAACGATGCTGCTTTGGTGCTTGCCGTAGTTATGATTTTGGCGGAGTTTATTGTTGGTATCTGCTTGCTAACCAACGTCTTACCGCGCCTCGCTACGCTCGGCGCGGCCCTCCTCATGTTGTTTTTCACTGCCACAACGTTCTTCGATGCCTTATACAACCTCGTTCCAGATTGCGGTTGTTTCGGAGCGGCAATCAAACTCACCAACTGGCAGACATTTGGAAAAAATATCGTTATCGATGCGGTGCTTTTACCTGTTATTATCAATAATAAGTCGCTGAAAAACAAACGGTTAACGCGTTTGGGAGAATGGACGCTTGCAATCATCTTTATAATTGGCTTCACATGGTTTGAGATTCATAACATCCGCCATCTGCCAGCCATCGACTTCATGGACTGGAAAGTGGGGAAGGACATGAGCCCGAAAGGCTACGATGCAGGCAAGATTTTTGTGACCTACGAGAACAACGAAACCGGTGAGACTCAAGAGTTCGAGTCGCCCAACTACCCGTGGAACGACAGCGTGTGGATGAGCCAGTGGACCTTCGTGTCGCAACGTTCTGAAGGCGGTTCCAACGCTCTCGGATTCGCCATATTGGATTCAGAAGGCGAGGATATGACGCATATTTTGTACGATACGGAAAATTTGTACGTCTTCGTGGCACCGTATCTTGAAGAAATGACCGAAAAAGATTTCGAGAACTGCATTAAGATGACGGAAGTGGCTTATAATCAAGGATTTGAATATATCTGGTTGACGGCTGCATCGCCTGAATATGTTGAGAAACTGAACGATGAGTACTTGATTTTCAACGATGTATATTATGGCGACGAGCTTGAACTGAAGACCATGGTGCGCTCAAATCCTGGTTTGATGCTGATTGATAACGGAGTCATTAAAAATAAGTGGTCGAAAATCGATTTTCCGCTTGTAAAATAATATGTTTACGTACATTGTGAGAAAGATACTCTACGGCATCCTCGTCCTCTGGGGCGTGGCGACGCTGGTATTTTTCCTTTTCACAATCGTTCCCGGCGACCCTGTGCGCATGATGCTCGGTCAGCGTGCCGACGAACAGGACGTGCGGGCTATCCGTCACGAGCTCGGTCTCGACCAAAGCATTGGAAAACAATACGTTGACTATTTGAATGACCTTTCGTTTATCTCGTTTTACAACGAAAATAAAGATTTGTCGAAATACGAGCCGTATGCTCGAATCGCAACTGTCGGCAGCACGAAAATCATCTTCAAAACTCCGTATCTTCGTTATTCGTACCAGAGCAAACGACCAGTAGGGACAATACTTTCCGAAGCTTTTCCAAACACTTTGATACTCGCGTTCGTCTCGATACTCTTTGCCTTCGTGATAGGAGTGCTTTTAGGCGTGCTAACAGCCATCGTAAACAGCAACTTTCTGAATCGTTTGACGTTGTTTATCACCACGATAGGGATGTCGTTGCCTTCGTTTTTCGCTGCAATCCTCATTGCGTGGCTTTTCGGTTTCGTTTTGGAGGCATATACTGGTCTCAGCATGACTGGAAGCCTTTTCTCTGTTGACGATTATGGTAATGGCGCTTATCTCGACTTGAAAAACCTCATTTTACCGGCATTGACGCTCGGTTTGCGTCCTTTGGCTGTTATAACAGAATTAACAAGAACCACCTTGCTCGAGGTGATGTCGATGGATTACATCCGCACAGCTAAGGCCAAAGGTCTGAAGAAATGGCGCGTCATCGGCGTTCATGCCCTCAGAAACGCTATGACGCCAGTGGTTACTGCAGTTTCCGGATGGTTTGCGAGCCTCCTTGCAGGTGCCGTCTTCGTTGAATACGTCTTCGACTGGAAAGGGATCGGCGTTGTTATCGTCGATGCGCTCGACAAATTCGACTTCCCTGTCGTAATGGGCGCAGTATTATTAATAGGAGTGATGCTGATTATCATCAACATAGTTGTTGACATTATTTATGGAATTTTAGATCCGCGTGTAAGGATAAAATAGTATCTTTGCAAAAAATTAATCATTTATTGTAGTTTTTCCATCACTATTGCGTCTAATGTGCAAAAGGTTTTAGACCATGAAGGAGAAAGAATTAGAGTTTAACCGAATCGTGAAGGCTAACAAAGCCGCCATTTTCACCGTGTGCTACCTTTTTTCGAAGGACCAGGACGAGGTGAACGACTTGTTTCAGGAAACACTCATCAACCTGTGGCGCGGATTCGACGGCTTTCAGGGCAAATGCGACGTGAAGACCTGGATTTGGCGCGTAAGCCTGAACACATGCCTCACATTCGAACGTAAAAAGAAACGCCGCGTGGATACGTTGCCGCTGACAATGGACATCAACCTGTTTACCGACACCGACGACGACACCCGGCAAGTGCAGATGCTTTACCGGCGCATCAACAAACTTGGAATGCTCGATAGGGCAATCATCCTGCTTTGGCTGGAGAACATGAGCTACGAGGAAATCGGTGAAATCATAGGCATCTCTACCAAAAACGTCTCCGTAAAACTGGTCAGAATCAAGGAACAACTGAAGAAAATGTCGAACGACTAAAAACGCAAAGCTATGGAAAACAACGAATTAGACGAAATGAGGGCGCAGCTTGCCACCTTAAACGAGAAGCTGGAAAAAGAAAGCATCGTCAGCGATAAGCATATTAGCGAAGCCACTAAGAAACACATTTCGGAAATGCAGCGTAAACTGATCATCAGAATGATAGTTATGGCTGTACTGACACCTTTTATTTATTTGTGGTTATCTCCGTATTTTTTACCTTGGTGCTTGGGTGTTATCTCATTGAATCTCTATATCTATCTGAAAACCAGAAGGTGGAATCTTGAATCGTTGAATGTGGCTGAGAATTCGAAACGAATCCACAAAATGATGAAA